>OKVS01000101.1_pt1 | contig 41089 bp, 34 predicted proteins | sample 1606911 | NCBI WGS metagenome assembly OKVS01 (sample SAMN03281016, study PRJEB24777) | human gut metagenome | isolation source: fecal sample PR161 from 1 month old female Malay infant, caesarean... | reverse complement strand
GGCGCGGCCGGTGCAAACGCGCGCCGCGGTACTGCGTTTCAGTTCAGTCAGTACTTCGGCGCGGTGCGGATGTTGTACGCCAATCCAGGCTTTCGCTTCCGCTGAGCCAGGTCCAGCACGCAGCTTTCCACCACCGCTTCGCTGGCGCAGGCGGCATGGCAGGCCGGCGTCGACGCTGCGGGGGCCTGCGGCTGCGACTGTGGTTGTCCCATCGACGCCATTACGCTGCGTACAATGTCTTCAATCTGTTTTTGATCCATGATGTGTCATCCCCGCGTCATCAGAAGAACAGTGACGGATCGCCCGCCCGTTTGGTCAGGCGACCATTTGCCATAATGCCCATCGTTTCCAGCCAGCGTTCAAACTCCGGCGACGGCCGCAGGCCCAGCAGCTGGCGCACGGTCGCGGTATCGTGGAAGGCGGTGGTCTGGTAGTTGAGCATGATGTCGTCGCCGAGCGGCATGCCCATGATGTAGTTGCAGCCTGCGGTCGCCAGCAGGATCATCAGGTTTTCGTTGAGGTTCTGGTCGGCATCGGCATGGTTGGTATAGCAGCAGTCGCAGCCCATTGAGATGCCGCTCAGCTTGCCCATAAAGTGGTCTTCCAGTCCGGCGCGAATGATTTGCCGGTCGTTATAGAGATACTCCGGCCCGATAAAGCCCACCACGGTGTTGACGAGGAACGGATCGTAGTGCCGCGCCAGGCCATAGTTACGCGCTTCCATGGTCACCTGGTCGGCGCCGAAGTTAGCGCCAGCGGAAAGCGCCGAGCCCTGCCCGGTTTCAAAGTAAAGACAGTTCTCCCCGGCGATGCGGTTAAACTCCGCCCCCACCGCCCGCGCTTCATCGAGCATCGCCAGCTCGACGCCGAACTCTTTAAGCCCTTTTTCACTGCCGCAGATGCTCTGGAAGATAAGCCCCCCCGGCGCGCCGCGGCGGATGGCTTCAATCTGGGTGGTGACGTGCGCCAGCACGCAGCCCTGGGTCGGGATGTTAAACTTGTCGATCACCCCGTACACCGTATCCAGCACCCGGCTCAGGTTCTCCACGTCGTCAGTGACCGGGTTGACGCCAATCACCGCGTCGCCCGCGCCGAAGGAGAGCCCTTCATAGATTTGCGCGGCAATACTCTGCACGTCGTCGCGGGTATCGTTCGGCTGCAGGCGGCAGCTAAAGGTCCCCGGCAGACCGATGGTGGTATTGGCTTTTTTGATCACCGGCATTTTTTTACCGCCGTAGATCAGATCGGCGTTGGAGCAGATCTTGGCCACCGCAGCCACCACCTCGGAGGTCAGCCCTTTGCGGACAAAGGCGATATCGTCGCTGGTGACCTCGTCGTTGAGCACGTATTCCCGCAGGTCGCTGATGGTCCAGTGTTTAATCCGCTGATAGGCGGTTTCGTTCACGTCATCCTGGATCAGGCGCGTAACGCAGTCCTCCTCATACGGGATCACCGGGTTATTACGGATATCGGCCACCGTCATATCGGAGAGCACCTGCTTGGCGGCCACGCGCTGCTGCGAACTCTCCGCCGCTACCCCCGCCAGCACATCCCCCGAACGCAGTTCGTTGGCTTTCGCCAGCACCTCTTTTACATCCTTAAACTGATAAACATTGCCGAACAATGTGGTCTTTAGTTTCATAAGTCGTTCCCTCAGGAAGGAAATGCGAGTGATTTCACCGTCACCGGCACAACCGATCCGCCAAAAAGAGGCGTACCAATGTCGATATAGTCTCCCGCCCGGATGCTCACCTCATCGATGACCGCCAGCGGAAGGTGTGGAAGCTGTGGCCGCAGCAGCATGCCCAGCGCTTTGCCAAAATCCTGCTCGGCCACCAGCAGCAGCGGACGGGGATTGGGAAAGCGGGCGACAAACGCCAGCAGGGCGTCAATTACGGTCAGTAAGGTGGCGTAGCGCACCGGAAGTGAAGCGGGAAGCGCCAGCACGTAAGCGTCCGCCTCGGGAGCCAGATCGAGCTGCGTCAGCGCCTGGAGCCAGGCGTTCGGCAGATCGGCGGCATCCTGCGGGATAGCCACCGGCAGATTGCGCAGCGGCAATGGAACCCCCTCCAGCCAGATGGTGCTCCCGGACAGGGACAGCGTATGCGCCCCGGCGCCAATCACCGTGGCGCGCACGGTTTGCGCCGGGAACTGCACGTTCATCTCACGCAGGCGCGGATGCTCGTGCAGGGCCGTGGCCAGCAGCGGCCCGATATCGGAAAAGCAGAAAGGATCGGCGGGCTGATGGCGGTAGCACTCCCCCACTCCGCCGGAAAGGGTAATCACCTCCGGCTGAACACCCGCAGGCAGTACTTCGGTTTGCATCAGCCCCTGCGCCAGCGGTGAGAGGGTGCCGTCGATCACCTCGACGATCAGCGCCGCCATCCGGCTCGCCACCTGCGCCAGCTGCCCGGCGGTCAGCGCCAGGACGTTAGTGCCGGCGCCAAACAGCGCATCGACAATCCGCTGCCCCGGCGGGTGCGCGTGGACCACGCGCCCCTGAGCGTCGGTTTCCAGCAGGCGGCCGCCGACGTTGAGGCAGGCGGTGGCGCTGACGTTTCCGGCGTCAAACAGGGCATAGTTCGAGGTACCGCCGCCAATATCGATATTAAGCACCCGGCACATCCGCTGCCGGGACAGGGTCTGCGCCCCGGCGCCGTGTCCGGCAATGACCGACTCCAGATGCGGCCCGGCGCTGGCGACGACAAAATCGCCCAGCGACTGCGAGAGCGCCATCACCGCCGGGCGGGCATTGCGGGTTTTCGCGCTTTCGCCGGTGATGATGATCGCCCCGGAATCCACCGCTTGTGGAGCGATCCCTGCGGCCCGGTACTGAGCCAGAATCAGCGCCTCAAGCTCGGCCTCTTTCAGTTCTCCCTGCTTATCAACCGGCGTAAAGAAGACCGGGCTTTGCCAGCTAATGTCGCGTTTGATGAATTCATAACGCGGCACCTGGGAAACCGCCGCGCGGTTCACCAGCTCGAGGCGCGAGAAGATCACCTGCGTGGTGGTGGTGCCGATATCAATACCGACGCTCAACAGCTGGCGCGTGTTCACGAGTGCGCCTCCGCTTCGTTGTTGGCAGGCGCCGGTACGTTTTCATCTTTTGGCACCAGCAGCATCGCCACGCCAATCGCGGTAACGCCGCCGACCAGTTTGCCGACAATCATCGGAAAGATCATGGCGTTCATATTGGCCGCCGCAAAACCGAGATGGTCGCCGAGGGCGAACGCCGCTGACACCGAGAAGGCGCAGTTGATCACTTTCCCGCGGGTATCCATCTGCTTCATCATGCCGAACATCGGGATATTGTTCGCCAGGGTAGCGACCATGCCGCCGGCAGCCATATTGTTGATTTTTAGCAGATTACCAACGCGCATCAGCGGTTTTTCAAACCAGCGGGTCAGCAGGAGCACCATCGGGTAAGCGCCGAGCAGCACGCAGGAGATAGAGCCAATGACTTCGATGGCGCGCATCACCTCGCCGGGCTGGTCGCCAGGCGCCATAAAGATCGGATCGAGCCCCGGGATCAGCTCCCAGCCGAGCAGGAACTTGATCACCGCCGCCGCCAGGCCGATGGTGATCAGCGCCACGAGGAATTTGGCGAAGATCTGGAAGCCGTTGATCATTTTTTCCGGAATAAACTTCAGCCCCAGCGCCACCAGCACGGCGACGATGATCACCGGGATCATATTCATCAGGATCAGCGCGAAGGTAAACGCTACCGGCTGGCCGTTGATCTCCACCCCGGAATACATCGCCACCAGACCGCCGGCGATACAGCCGATGGGAATGGTGACAATGCCCGCCAGCACGCCGAGCGCCAGCCAGCGGCGATCGGTTGGTTCGATAATGCCGAGCGCCACCGGAATGGAGAACACAATGGTCGGACCCATCATAGAGCCGAGGATCAGGCCTGAGTACATCCAGGCCGCCACGTCGCCGCCCGCGAGTTCTTTAGCGAGGAAGAAACCGCCCATGTCGCACGCCAGCAGCGTGCCGGCGAACATCGACGGGTTGGCGCCGAGCATCTCATACAGCGGAATAATCACCGGACCAAGCAGATGAGCCAGCACTGGCGCCAGGGCGGTCATCCCGACCATCGCCAGGCCCAGCGCGCCCATCGCCATAAACCCTTCTTCAAACTGACCGCCGGATCCCTCAATGCTTTTCCCCAGTTTGCCGAGAAAGCGCGCCGAGCCGCCGAACTGCGACAGGATCCTGTCCACGGCGGCAATCAGCATAAAGAACATCATGATGTACATGATGATTTCGTTAATTCCCATAGCCCTTACTCCCTGTCATTTATGATTTGTAGATACTGTGAATACCGGGACATTAGCCGCACTCAGGCGACTTTCCCGGGCCGCGGCGTGAACGCCTTACCCGGGCTACGGCATAGCAGACGGCTGTGATCCTGTAGCCCGGCTAAGCGCAGCACGAGCCGGGAAAGCCACAGCCACACGCCTCCGGGAAAATCGGCATTTATCGCGCCGCCGCGTACAGCTCGATAATCTGCTCCCGGCTGGCGGTGCGTGGATTGGTGCGCAAACAGATGTCCTCCTGCGCCGCTTGCGCCCAGGCGGCGTAGTGCGCGGACGTCGCGCCAGCCTCCGTCAGCCGCATCGTCAGACCGACCTCGGCGATCAGCTCGCGCACGGCGGCGATAGCCTCGCGGTCATCGGTTTTCTTGCCGGTTAACGCCCGGCCGATCTGGCTGAAGCGCGCCCGGCGCACCATGCGGTTAAACTCCATCACCGTTGGCAGCAGCATGGCGTTGGCCAGACCGTGCGGAATATGCAGCGCCGCCCCCGGCTGATGCGCCATGGCATGGCATAGCCCCAGCCCGGCGCTGGAAAACGCCATCCCCGCCATGCAGGAAGCCAGCAGCATGTTCTCCCGCGCCGCCAGATCCTGACCGCAGCCCACCGCTTTCGGCAGCGCCTCGCCGATCATGGCTATCGCCCCCATCGCCAGACTGTCGGTAAACGGCGTGGCGTGGCGGGCGCTGTAGGCCTCGACGGCGTGGGTCAGCGCATCAATCCCGGTCATTGCCGTGATATGCGGCGGGACGCCCTCGGTCAGCGCGGCGTCGAGGATCGCCACATCCGGCATCAGCGAGGCATGCGCCAGCACCTGTTTGCGTCCACTCACCGCATCGATAATCACCGTCACATTGGTGGTTTCAGACCCGGTGCCAGCGGTGGTCGGCACCGCGATCAGCGGCAGACGTGGACGCAACTCGCTGTGCTCCGTCATCTCCCCCAGCGTCTGCTCAGGATTGGCGACCAGCAGCGCCACCGCCTTCGCCGCATCCAGTACCGATCCACCGCCAAAGGCCACCACGCCGTCGCAGCGCGCGTCCCGCAGCTGGGCGACGGCGGCGCAGACATCGGTGACGCAGGGTTCGCCGGCGGGACAGGGCCAGAGAGTCATAGCAATCCCTTTCATCGCCAGGCTACGCTCCAGCCCGGCGGTCATTCCCGCCTGATGGAGAAAACTGTCAACCATGACAAACAGATGCCTAAGGCCCCGGGACTGCGCTTGCGGACCGCAGGCCGCCAGCGCGCCGACGCCGTGCAGCGTCACCGGCGGAACGTTGAAGCTTTTCATTTGCTGAAGATTCAGCGTATCAAAGGCATGGAACAGCGCCGTCTGCAGTTCAGCTTGCATACATCCCCTCCGCTTTTTCCCTCCCGCTGTTGGCGATTGCCAGCGGGGTCATAAACAGGCTGTGCTGCGGCAAATGCACCGGTAATGCCGGGAAGCGCTGACGAAACAGCTCATGCACGCCCGGCTGCATACAGGCGCCGCCTGCCAGCCACAAATCGACAATCCCTTGTCCGGCAATATGTCGGGCGACAATTTCGGCCATCTTCTCGTACACCGGCTTAACCACCGGCCAGATCTCCCCGGCGTGGCTGCGCTTGTACTGCTCCGCCTCCTCAAGCCCGATGCCGCGATTCCCGGCCAGAGTCAGGGAGATATGGTGGCCGCCGGTGGCTTCATCCGCCGAATACGTCACCCTGCCCTGTTTAACGATGGCGATCCCGGTGGTGCCGCCGCCGATATCCACCACCCCGGCGTTATCGAGCTGCAGCAGATCCGCCACCGCGGTAGGCTCATCCAGCACATGACTGATCTCCAGCCCGGCGGACTCCAGGACATTGATCGAAATGCGCGGATCGGTGCCGGGCGGAAACGAGGTCGCCGCATGGGTGAAGCGGCAGCCCAGCTGCTGCTCGAGAGTCGCAAGATGTCGGCGCACGAGGGTGACGGCGCCAAAAAAATCCCAGACGATGCCGTCGCGCACCACGTCGGCCCAGTCAAGGCATACCGCAACCGGCTGGCCGTCACGGTCAACCACCATCGACACCACGTCGCAGGTGCCCAAATCGATGCCCAGCCACAGCGGCGACTCGCTGGCGGCGGGCGCCTGGTTACACAGGGCAGCGGCTTTTTGTAGTCTCGGCGAAAGCCAGCGTTGTTCGTCGTGCGCCATGTTCATCCCTTATACGATTCGAAACGCATCCACCAGTACGCAGCGACGCAGACGAACGAAGGTCCGCGCGCTGGTTACCCCTTCACCGGTTGGCGTGGTGATGGTCATGGTGGTCCAGCCCTCACCGCCCAGCCCAAGCCCGGCGATGCACGGCCCGTTTTTGACGAAGATGCTGGTGTCGATGGCATTCGCCATCTGGTTCATGTTCTCGATATTGCGCGAGTGCATCGCCGCGGTGTGGTGGCAGCCGCCTTCCAGTTGCACCGCCAGGGCGATGGCCTCCTCGACGTTCGCCACCCGCACCACCGGCAGCACCGGCATCATCAGTTCAGTCACCGCAAACGGATGGCTGGCGGGGGTTTCCACGAACAGCAGACGGGTTTGCGCCGGCACCTGCAGGCCAATCGCCGCGGCGATTTTGCCCGCATCGCGGCCGACCCAGTCGCGGCTGACCGTGCCTTTGCCGCGCTCGTCGATATTTTTCAGCAGCAGCGGCTGGAGCTGTTCGGCCTGCGCCGCCGTGAGTTTCACCGCCTGCTGGCCTTCCATCAGGCGCATCAGTTCGTCGGCAACGCTATCGACCACGATCAGCACCTTCTCGTCGGCGCAGATGATGTTGTTATCAAACGAGGCGCCTTTGACGATCGCCTGCGCGGCGCGCGGTAGATCGGCAGTCTCATCCACCACCACCGGCGGGTTGCCAGCCCCGGCGGCGATCAGGCGTTTGTTGGTATGTTTGCGCGCCGCCTCGACCACCGCTTCGCCGCCGGTCACCACCAGCAGGCCGATGCCAGGGTACTTAAACAGCCGCTGGGCGGTGTCGATATCCGGGTTCGCCACGGTCACCAGCAGGTTGGCCGGGCCGCCGGCGGCCACTACCGCCTGGTTAAGCAGGGTAATTGCCCTTTGCGAGACCTTTTTTCGCCGCCGGATGGGGGGCGAAGACCACGCTGTTGCCGGCGGCTATCAGGCTAATGGCGTTGTTGATCACCGTCGCCGCCGGATTGGTGGACGGCGTCACCGAGGCCACCACGCCCCAGGGCGCATTTTCAATCAGCGTCAGGCCGTTATCGCCGGTGAGCACCTGCGGAGTCAGACACTCCACGCCCGGCGTGCCGCGCGCCTGCGCCACGTTTTTGGCAAACTTATCTTCAACGCGTCCCATGCCGGTCTCCGTCACCGCAAGCTCCGCCAGTTCACGGGCATACTTTTCACCCGCCTCACGAATGGCCTGAATCACCTGCTGACGCATCGCCACCCGCTTTAATCCCTGCTGGGCCACCGTTGCCGCCGCGACAGCGTCATCCAGTGAGGCAAAAACGCCCATATCATGAACGGTGCCGGCAGGCTGGCTGCTGTCTTTCATTTTCAGCAGTACCGCTTTCACTACCTGTTCAATGTCCTGTTGATTCATGATTTTTCACCCTACTTATGGAAGAGCACCTGACCATCGGCCGCAGCCTCATCCACGATACCAATCACGCACAGATCGACCGGAGAGGCGCCGTGTGCGTGCGCCTGTCGCGCCGAGCTGCCGCTGACCAGCAGTACCCACTCTCCGCATCCCGCGCCGATGCTGTCGATGGCGACCGCACATTGCCCGTCGGGCTCGCCGCGGGCATTGAGCATCTCCACCATCAGCAGTTTGTCGTGGGCCAGACCTTCATGGCGTACGGTGCAGACCACATATCCGGTTACCACAGCCAGCTTCATGTCCGTCTCCGCGTGTGATGTGCAGGCCGGAAAAGCGCAACGCCATCCGGCATTCATGCCTTTTCATGGCCGGATAGCGACGCGCTGGCGTCTTATCCGGCCAGAACTTTCCGGCACCCCCTCCCCCGTTAGATGTTGCTGTCGCCCTTGAAGCTAATCGGGAAGACCTCTTCCAGATCGCCATGCGGGCGCGGGATGACATGTACAGAGACCAGCTCACCGATACGCTGAGCCGCCGCCGCCCCGGCATCCGTCGCGGCTTTGCACGCCGCGACATCGCCGCGCACCATGGCGGTCACCAGGCCCCCGCCGATCTGTTTCACTCCCACCAGCTTGACGCGGGCCGCTTTGACCATGGCGTCGGAGGCCTCAATCAGTGCAACCAGGCCCCGGGTTTCAATCATTCCTAATGCTTCCATTGTGTTTTCCTCTCATAAGGGGTCCTGAAGGGGACCATTCATTCAACCAGCGTGGACGAGTCGGGGATCCGGCTTGCGTCCGTCTGGCGCGGTACCGACGCCACCAGCGCCAGTTCGATAATTTCCTCTACGCTACAGCCTCGCGAGAGGTCGTGAAGCGGGGCGGCCAGGCCCTGGATCAGCGGCCCGATGGCGCGATATCCGCCCAGCCGCTGGGCGATTTTGTAGCCGATGTTGCCCGCCTCCAGCGACGGGAAGACCAGCACATTGGCCCGGCCCTGCAGCGGGCTGCCGGGCGCTTTGTGCGCAGCGACGTCCGGTACAAAGGCGGCGTCAAACTGCAGCTCGCCATCGACCATCAGCTGCGGCGCCCGCTGACGCACGATCTCCGTGGCCTGCTGGACGTTAGCCACACAGGGATGCCGGGCGCTGCCGTGTGTCGAGAAGGACAGCATTGCCACCCGCGGCGCTTCGCCAGCGATCGCTTGCCAGGTCTCGGCGCTGGCAATCGCGATATCCGCCAGCTGCGCCGCGGTCGGCTGCGGCACCACGCTGCAGTCGGCAAACCCCAGCGGCTGTCCGGTATACTGCGGCAGCATCAGAAACAGCGAAGAGAGCGTTTTACATCCCGGCTGCAGGCCGATAAGGCGCAGACCAGCGCGCAGCACGCTGGCGGTTGACGAGAGATTTCCGGCGATACACACCTCGGCCTGCCCGGCGCTGACCATCGCCGCGGCGAACATCAGCGGGTCGGCCAGCTTGTCGACCGCGTCAGCGGGCGCTTTATCGCCGGCGCGCGCCTGCCAGGCGGCGGCAAACGCCTCGCGCATCGCCAGGTTGCTGTGCGGATCGATGACCTGCACCCCGGTCAGCGGCAGACGTTCGCCAAGGGCGAACTGCCGCAGCGCGAAGGGGCTGGCGACGAGGATCGGATGCGCCAGGCCCTGCTGCTGCAGATAATGCGCCGCCTTCAACACGCGGACGTCCAGCGCATCCGGGAACACCACCCTGGCGGGGGCGCGCAGCGCCAGTTTGCGACACTGGTCAATGATCATCTTCACCTCCCAGCTGCTGCAGTTGGCTGAGCGCCGGCGGCGAGTCCGTCACGCCCAGGATCATCATCACGTAGACCGCGCTGGAGAGACGGTTGAGCGCTTGCATAATATCGGCGCGCCGGACCGCAAATTGCGGCGTAATAAACACCTGCGCCGCGGTCACCTCCGCCTCGCGCACTTTGCCGCGCAGCAAATTAAGCAGCGCGACATCGCGCCCATGGCGGGCCTCCGGCACCAGGTGATCGTGACCCAGGTAACGCAGCGGCTGATGGGACAGACGATGCAGCTGCGCCTCGCTGAATCCGGCTATCGACTGCGCCGCCAGCGGTTCCTCCAGCGCATCGGCGCGCATGATGTTGCCCAGCCGCGAACGGATATCCGTCAGCCACGGCTGCCAGGGCTCCGCCAGTTCAATTTGCAGCCACACCGTCAGGGCGATGGTGCTGTCCAGCACCGCGCGGAAGGCCAGCCGCGGATCGTTTTTCGCCACCAGGGTATCGGCCGTCAGATGAGTTAAGGTGTCCGGCTTTTTGCCCACCGGCTGGTGACAAAGCTCGCAGCAGGCCTGGGGCGGATGGTCGCTGCTGGTCAGGACATGCACCGGCTGCGGCGTCTGTTCGTCATCCTCGACAAACAGGCGCCCCTGGCGGTCGAGAAATTTGACCCGCAGATGCCGACTTTCCAGCAGTTCCCTCGCCGAGGGCGTCAGGCGGGCATCGGCAGGAAGATGGATTTCACCGCCTTCGCTGAGCGTATGATTCGCTCTGAGCCACGCTTCGGTAATGAAATCGTTCATAGCGATTGCCAGTTTGCCGGCCAGGCGACGTACAGGAAGCGCACCGTCGACGGGGTACCGAATTCGATGCTGGAGCCTTTCGGGATGAACATGACGTCCCCCGCTTTGGCGACCAGCGTTTCCCCCTGATGGCGCACATGCAGCTCGCCCTCCAGCACCATATCGATTTCGTCGTAGTTCAGCGTCCACGGGAAGAAGGCGTTCTCCCACTGCATAAATCCGGCCGCCATGCTGCTGCCATCCTGGTCAGTCACCAGGTCCGTTAAGCCAACGCAGTGCGGCTGGGCGCCGTCGAAGCGGCCAAACTTCACGCTGCTGCCGTCGATCACTTTGATGCCGCCTTTGCCGGTCACGGAGTCAAATCCCGGCTGCATCGCCTCCTGCTCCAGGGACTGCTTCTCCTTCATCACCTTTTCCATCAGCTGCGCCACCAGGCTTTCGGTAAACTGGCCTTCCGGCAGCTGCGCCAGGATGGTTTCCCGGATCCGCTGGCTTTCCGTTTTGTCGCTGTCCGCCGCTGTCGCCGCCGGCGCGGCGCCATCGTCTTCGGTGATAGTGAATCCCAGCAGCTCGGCGACTTCGCGCGCTTCCGGGGTGATAATGCTGGCGCGCAGAACTACTGACATCGCCTGTTCGCCGCGCGCGTGGGCGGCACGAATATCGTTAGCGGTAATGAGTTTCTTCACCTGGCCCTTCCTCCTTTTGGCTGAGCTCACTCAAGTAATTTTCCAGCGGCGCAACGCTTTGCGGATCGCAACCGTTGAGGGCGAAAACCGGCGCCTGAAACCCCATCCCGTCCAGCAGCTGCCGCACCGCGGCGACATTGGCATCCGGCAGATCCGTTTTGCTGATCGCCACGATAAGGTGCTTTCGGCTGCCAATATCCAGCAACCCGGGTGGCAGGCGACTTTCGGTATCATTGGCCGCATGGACATAAATCAGGGTGTCCACATCCTGCAAGGTGGTAATTAAGGCGTGATACCAGCGCGGATGGCTGAAATATTCCCCGGGTGTATCGATGTCGCCACGATCGTTAAATTCCAGCGCCTGCGTTTTTCTGGCGAGGGAATAATTCCCCTGCAGGGCATTAAATAACGTGGTTTTTCCTGCACCGACGGCGCCGACAATCGCAATACGCTTCATGGTCGCTCTCAATTAACTTTTCGTTAATTCGCACAAGGTATAATTTAATAAGCGGCCTAATCCGCCGATGGTCTGCAGAAGCGCCTCTTCCACCGCGCCGACCGAGCCGTAGATCACCAGCGCGCCGCTAAACCGGTCGAGAAAACCGATGTGCACGTCGGCGGCCTTCATCGCCAGATCGCCGGCGATCATCGCCGTTTCTCCCGGCGTCAGCGTCATAATGCCGATCGCGCCGGATTCGGGTACGCCGATCTTTTTCGCCAGCTCCGCTCCCGGGTGGGCAATCAGATGCGCCAGCGTGACCTGTTTGCCTGGTACGAATTCCTGAATAATGCGTTCTTTATCCATGACTGATTGCCCCCTGAAATCTGTCCTCATGGTGACGACATTTCAGCGCGGCAAATAACAAATTTCGGCAAGTGGGGTTAAAAGGTGAAGTGGATCACTCAGGAGAGAAAATAATATTGCGGTGGAATTAAAAAGGCAGGCTCAGCGTTTTTTACTCACCGGCCTGCCTGATATTGCGCGCGGAAACGGATCCGCGCGTTAACGGGGGAAATAGAAAATTACAGCGGTTCGGTTTGCGCTTCAACAACCGCCAGCGCCACCATATTGACGATGCGACGTACGGAGGCGATCGGCGTCAGGATATGCACCGGCTTCGCCACCCCCATCAGCACCGGCCCGACGGTCACCCCTTCCGAACTGGAGACGCGCAGCAGGTTATAGCTGATCCGGGCGGCTTCCATATTCGGCATCACCAGAATATTGGCCGCCCCCTTCAGCGGGCTGTCCGGCATGCGATCGTTGCGGATGCTTTCCACCAGCGCGGCGTCGCCATGCATTTCGCCATCGATCATCAGCTCCGGGGCGCGGGCCTTCACCAGCTCCAGGGTTTTACGCATTTTGCTGGCTGACGGACAGTCGGCAGAGCCAAAGTTGGAGTGCGACAGCAACGCCACGCGCGGTTCAATACCAAAGCGTCGCACGCTTTCCGCCGCCATCAGGGTGATCTCCGCCAGCTCTTCCGGCGACGGATCGTGATTGACATAGGTATCGGCGATAAAGGTGTTGCCGCTCGGCAGCAGCAGCGCATTCATCGCCCCGGCGGTGCTGACGCCGTCGCGATAGCCAAACAGCGGCTGCACCACGCGGTAGTGATCGTGGTACTCGCCAATAGTCCCGCAGATCATCGCATCCGCTTCACCGCGATGAACCATGATGGCGCCAATCACCGTGGTGTTGCTAATCACCGCCCGCTGCGCCTGCTCCTGGGTAATGCCGCGGCGCTTCATCAGCTGGTAGTACTCGCTCCAGTACTCTTTAAACCGCGGGTCGGATTCATTATTGACGATCTCAAAGTCAACGCCGGCCTTGATCTGCAGGCCCAGCTTCTGGATGCGCATTTCAATCACGCTCGGGCGCCCCACCAGAATCGGTTTGGCCAGTCCCAGAGACACCAGCTCCTGGGTGGCGTGCAGCACCCGGGTCTCCTCCCCTTCCGCCAGCACCACGCGCTTCGGCTCTTTGCGCGCCTGAGAGAAGATAGGCTTCATAAACAGGTTGGTTTTATAGACGAACTCGCTCAGCTTCTCGATATAGGCGTCAAAATCAGCGATCGGGCGCGTCGCCACACCGGAGTCCATCGCCGCCTTCGCCACCGCGGGGGCGATCTTGACGATCAGCCGCGGGTCGAATGGTTTCGGAATGATGTACTCCGGACCAAAGCTTAAATCCTGATCGCCGTAGGCGGAGGCCACCACTTCGCTCTGCTCGGCATGGGCCAGCTCGGCAATCGCATGCACCGCCGCCAGCTTCATCTCTTCGTTGATCGCCGTCGCGCCGACGTCCAGCGCGCCGCGGAAGATGAACGGGAAGCAAAGTACGTTGTTGACCTGGTTAGGGTAGTCGGAGCGGCCGGTACAGATGATGGCGTCATCGCGGACCTGCTTCGCCAGCGGCGGCAGAATTTCCGGCTCCGGGTTGGCCAGGGCGAGGATCAGCGGCGCCCGCGCCATCTTCTTCACCATCTCCTGAGTCAGCACTTTCGGGCCAGAGCAGCCGAGGAAAATGTCGGCGCCGTCGATCACGTCATCGAGGGTGCGTTTGCCATCGTCTTCCACCGCATAGGCGGCTTTGGTTTCCGCCATGTTCGGCTCACGGTCTTTATAGATAACGCCTTTCGAATCGCAGACCACGATGTTGTGCTTTTGCATCCCCAGCGCCACCAGCAGATTCATACAGGCGATCGCCGCCGCGCCCGCGCCGGAGACCACCATCCGCACGTCGGACAGATTCTTCTCGACGACGCGCAGACCGTTGAGGATCGCCGCGGTGCTGATGATCGCCGTGCCGTGCTGATCGTCATGGAAGACCGGGATATTCATCCGCTCGCGCAGCTGCTGCTCGATGTAGAAACACTCCGGCGCTTTAATATCTTCCAGGTTGATACCGCCGAAGGTTGGTTCGAGGGCGGCGACGACGTTAATGAATTTGTCCGGATCCAGCTCATCGACTTCGATATCAAACACATCGATACCGGCAAATTTCTTAAACAGGACGCCTTTGCCCTCCATTACCGGCTTACCGGCCAGCGCGCCGATGTTGCCGAGCCCCAGCACCGCGGTGCCGTTGGAGACGACCGCCACCAGGTTGCCACGGGCAGTGTATTTGTAGGCGGCCAGCGGATCTTTTTCGATTTCCAGGCAGGGGGCTGCGACGCCCGGCGAGTAGGCCAGCGCCAGATCGCGCTGGGTGGCGAGAGGTTTGGTCGGCGAGACCTGGATTTTTCCGGGAACCGGAAATTCGTGGAAGTCGAGGGCGCTCTGTTTTAACTGCTCATCCATTTTCTATTCCTTTCTTTCACGTATCGTTCGTAGGGGAAAAGCGTGATGACCATCCTGTCGTTCACCTTTCAGTGGCAGACAGTATCCCTCCTGGCGGGGCGATAAACTTTGAACACCGCCAAACTCTGGCCATCGTTATGATTTTGTTGTTATCAATTTATAGCGGTTATGTTACCCGGATTCGCCGCCAATAATAGCCCTGTCTGCTATGCTTTTTGGTTATGTACCTCATCAATGTTTATACCGTATACCGGCAAGCACTCATGTAACACCTTGTTCCAGGAGGACTTATCCATGAATCAGTTAGACAGCATCAAGCAGTTCACCACGGTGGTCGCCGACAGCGGAGACATCGAATCCATCCGCCACTACCATCCGGAAGACGCCACCACCAACCCCTCTCTGCTGCTGAAGGCCGCCGGCCTGGCGTCCTATAGCGGCCTCATCGACGACGCTATCGCCTGGGCCAAAAAACAGGGTGGCGGCCGCGAAGCGCAGGTGGCTCACGCCTGCGATAAGCTGGCGGTCAATTTTGGCGCGGAGATCCTCAAAAGCATTCCGGGACGGGTCTCCACCGAGGTGGACGCCCGGCTCTCCTTCAACCGCGAGAAAAGTATCGAGAAGGCTCGCCACCTGGTGGCGCTGTATCAGGAGATGGGCATTGATAAGTCGCGGATCCTGATCAAACTAGCCTCCACCTGGGAAGGGATCCGCGCCGCGGAGGTGCTGGAGAAAGAGGGGATCCACTGCAACCTGACGCTGCTGTTTTCCTTCGCCCAGGCCCGGGCCTGCGCCGAGGCCGGGGTTTATCTCATCTCCCCGTTCGTTGGGCGTATTTATGACTGGTATCAGGCGCGCAAACCGCTGGAGCCTTACGTGGTGGAGGAAGATCCGGGGGTGAAATCGGTGCGCAATATCTATGACTATTTCAAACAGCATAAATACAACACCATCGTGATGGGCGCCAGCTTCCGCCGCACCGAGCAGATCCTGGCGCTGGTCGGTTGCGACCGGTTGACCATCGCCCCGCCTTTATTAAAAGAGCTGCAGGCCAGCGATACCCCGGTGGTGCGCAAACTGATCCCTGCCAGCCAGATCCTGCCGCGTCCGGTGCCGCTCAGTGAAGCGGAGTTCCGCTGGGAACATAATCAGGATCCGATGGCGGTCGAAAAGCTAGCGGAGGGGATCCGCCTGTTCGCCGTCGATCAGCGCAAACTGGAAGATCTGCTTGCCGCCAAACTGTCACTTTAGTCTCACGGAGAAAAATATGTCCCGAAGAGAGCTTGCCAACGCCATCCGCGCCCTAAGTATGGACGCCGTGCAGAAAGCCAACTCCGGCCATCCCGGTGCGCCGATGGGGATGGCTGATATTGCCGAAGTGCTGTGGAACGATTTTCTCAAGCACAATCCGCAGAACCCTGACTGGGTAGACCGCGACCGTTTCATCTTGTCCAACGGCCACGCGTCGATGCTGCTCTACAGTCTGCTGCACCTGACCGGCTACGATCTGCCGCTGTCTGAACTGAAGCAGTTCCGTCAGCTGCACTCTAAAACGCCCGGCCACCCGGAGCATGGCTATACCCCTGGGGTGGAAACCACCACCGGCCCGCTGGGCCAGGGGCTGGCGAACGCCGTTGGGATGGCCATCGCCGAACGGACGCTGGCGGCGCAATTTAATCGCCCCGGCCATGAGATCATTGACCATCACACCTGGGTGTTCATGGGCGATGGCTGTTTGATGGAGGGGATCTCCCATGAGGCCTGTTCGCTGGCCGGCACGCTCGGACTGGGCAAGCTGATCGGTTTTTACGATCACAACGGCATCTCCATCGACGGCAAAACCGAAGGCTGGTTTTCCGATGATACGGCGGAACGCTTCCGCGCCTATCACTGGCACGTCATAGGCGATATCGACGGCCACGATCCGCAGGCTATCAAACAGGCGATAACGGAAGCGCAGGCGGTGAAAGATAAACCGTCACTGATTATCTGCCGGACCATCATCGGCTTCGGTTCGCCCAACAAAGCCGGCTCAGAGGAGTCTCACGGGGCGGCGCTGGGCGAAAAAGAGGTAGCGCTGGCCCGCCAGCAGCTTGGCTGGAAATATCCTCCGTTCGAGATCCCGAAAGAGATCTACGCGGGCTGGGATGCGCGTCCGCGCGGGGAAAAAGCGGAGCACGCCTGGAACGAGAAATTCGCCGCCTACCAGCAGCAGTTCCCGGAGCTGGCCGCTGAGCTGACCCGACGTATGAATGGCGCCCTGCCGGAAGACTTTGCCGCGATCGCCCGCGACTACGTGGCGAAACTGCAGGCCGAGCCGGCGAAAATCGCCAGCCGCAAGGCTTCGCAAAACGCGCTGAACGCCTACGGCCCGCACCTCCCGGAACTGCTGGGCGGTTCTGCGGATCTTGCGCCGAGTAACCTGACCATCTGGTCTGGATCGACATCGATTAAAGAAGATCCTGCGGGCAATTATATCCACTACGGGGTGCGCGAGTTTGGCATGACCGCGGTGGCCAACGGCATTGCCCTGCACGGGGGCTTTATTCCTTATACCTCGACCTTCCTGATGTTTGTGGAGTACGCCCGCAACGCCGCGCGCATGGCGGCCCTGATGAAGGCCCGGCAGATCATGGTCTATACCCATGACTCGATCGGTCTTGGGGAAGACGGGCCGACGCACCAGGCGGTGGAACAGCTGGCCAGTCTGCGGCTGACGCCCAACTTCAGCACCTGGCGCCCCTGCGACCAGGTGGAGACCGCCGTCGCCTGGCAGGCGGCTATCGCGCGACAGGGCGGGCCGACGGCGCTGATCCTGTCGCGACAAAACCTGGCGCAGATGCCGCGTACCCCGGAACAGGTGCAGGATATCGCCCGGGGTGGCTACGTGCTTAAGGATGCCGGCGGCAAGCCCGACCTGATCCTCATCGCCACCGGCTCGGAAGTGGAGATCACCGTCCTGGCCGCGGAAAAACTGTTGGCCAAAGGGGTAAATGTGCGGGTCGTCTCGCTCCCTTCCACTGATGTGTTTGACGCCCAGGATGAGGCCTGGCGCGAATCGGTGCTGCCGTCGGACGTCAGCGCCCGGGTGGCGGTCGAAGCCGGGATAGCGGACTACTGGTATAAATATGTCGGCTTAAAAGGCAAGATCGTCGGCATGACCGGCTATGGCGAATCCGCCCCGGCAGAGCAGTTGTTCCCGTTCTTTGGCTTTACGGTCGACCATATCGTCGCCACCGCCGAACAGGTGCTTAACGGGTGATCCACAGCGTGGGCCAGGCATCTGGCCCCTGCCAGTTGTCGCACGTCGGCTGCTGCGCGTAGCGGGAGAGGCTGAACCGCTGGCCGTCAAAACGCCAGCGGGTTTGGATCCCGCAATCGCCGGCCCCGCGGCCTTTATCCAGGGTCACCAGCTCATGGCGGCGGTCATCATAGCTGGCGTTGATCAGCTCAATCTCACGCGGCGCCTCGCCCGGCGGCTGAAATGGCAACGTTAGCCGCACCTGACGGGCGACATAGGGGCGCTGGCGGGAGACCAGCCAGGCCAGCCAGACGGTGTTGTAGGCGCCGGATTCGCAGCTGGTCATCAGCAGCACTTTGTCATCCGTCAGCGCAGTAACGCGAATTTCACGGCGGAAGGGATCGAGGGAGCAGTGGCTGTTGGTCATCCGCTCATTACCGTAGTCCATCAGATCGTTGAGCTCCTCACGCCCCAGCGGCGACTGCGCCGTTTCCGCGCTCGCCACCGCGCGCAGCGCCGGCGCCGGCGGTACGCTGAGCGGCGGCTCTTCCCCTTTGCCGACCCAGGCCGTTTCGCTACCTACCCGCTTTTGCCGATCGTCGATAAAAAACAGAGCCGCTTTCAACCCCTGCAGGGAGATGGTCTGCAGGCCATTGGCCAGCGAGAGCGCTTTACCCTCCTGAACCTGCTGGAGAAACGCATCGATCGTCACGCTGTCGGCGGTTTTAATGAGCTTATCTTCAATGTGCCAGCGCTTGTCGGTCAGGGACAGCGGTTTACCATCCAGCAGCAGGCGCGGCGCTATCGGCGCGAGCGTCGCCACTGGATTGCCGGTGCCGCCCAGCTCGATACGCAGACTGGCGTCAGTGACTGCCCCAGCGCTGCGGCTGAGGGTCATCACCAGGCCATGATGCAGCCCCACGTTACGGGTGACGCAGAAATTTTGGTTGTTACAGGTGACCAGCCAGTCGTTGAAGCGCTGCTGCGTCGGTGCCGACCATGCCTGCGAGCAAGGCAGCACCGCCATAAAAAGGAAAAAGATGACGCGAAAAAGCATGAACCGCCCGACCCCAGATAAACCCGACCACGGCGCCTATCCTGGACAACGGCAGCGGGTTACTCAATCGGATTTGTCAGAGTTCCCCGACATCAGGCCGGAGGTTTGCAGATATTGCAGCAGAATGACCGCCTTACCGTCGCGGATCTCCCCGTCAGCGACCATCTGCAGCGCCTGGCTAAAAGGCAGCTCCAGCACCTCGATGGCTTCATCATCTACCCCGCCGCCGCTGGTGGTTCGCTGCGCGTCGCTGTACTCGGCGATAAAGAAATGCACTACCTCGGTGACGCCCCCTGGCGACATAAACAGCTCAAACAGCTTTCTCACCTCGCCCACTTCGTAGCCGGTCTCTTCCACCGCCTCTTTACGAATGCAGGCTTCCGGCTCGTCGTTGTCCAGCAGCCCGGCGCAGGTTTCAATCAGCATGCCGTCATGATTGCCATTGACCCAGGTGGCGACACGGAACTGACGCACCAGGACCACCGTCTGCTTATGGCGGTTATACAGCAGCACGGTGGCGCCATTGCCGCGATCGTAGACCTCGCGCTTGTGGCGCACGACGCTGCCGTCCGCCCGCGTCAGCTCATAGGTCATGTTGCGTAGTACGAACCAGTTCTCAGAGAGGATTTTATCTTTAATGACGTGAATATTGAGTGACATACCGACCCCACAGCGTAAAAGGACGCCCTCATACTACGCTGCGGAGCCGGGTTTGTCGTCAGTGAAGCGGCGTCGTTTTCCGCGCCAGATAGTCCAGGATCCCCTGCGCCGCGTGACGGCCTTCCGCCATCGCCGTCACTACAAGGTCTGCGCCGCGCACGGCATCGCCGCCGGCAAAGATCTTCTCCTGACTGGTCTGATAACGGTAACGGCTCTCCACTCCGGCTTTAATACGCCCCTGGCTGTCCAGCGCCACCCCCGCCGCCTCCAGCCAGGGCATGCGGTGCGGGTGGAAGCCAAAGGCCATGATCACCGCATCTGCCGGCATAACAAACTCGCTGCCGGGGATCGGCGTCGGACGGCGTCTTCCCCCGGCGTCCGGAGCGCCCAGCTCGGTGCGCAAAAAGCGTACCCCGTTAACCCGCCCGTTCTCGTCCAGCTCAAGCGTCACCGGCTGGACGTTAAACTCAAAGAGCGCCCCCTCTTCGCGGGCGTTTTTGACCTCTTTTTTCGAGCCCGGCATGTTGGCTTCATCTCGCCGATAGGCGCAGGTCACCTGGCGGGCGCCGTGGCGCAGCGCGGTGCGCACGCAGTCCATCGCCGTATCGCCGCCGCCCAGCACCACCACGTTCAGCCCGGCGGTGTTGACATAAGGCTCTTGCGCCGATGCCGCCAGCCCCATCACCTGTTTGGTGTTGGCGATGAGGAACGGCAGCGCATCGTAGACCCCGGGGGCCTCTTCGTTCGGCAGCCCCGCCTTCATGGAGCGATAGGTTCCGGCGCCGACGAACACTGCGTCATAATCGGCCAGCAGTGTCGCCATGGAGATATCTTTCCCCACCTCGCAATTGAGCTCAAAGCGGATACCCATCTCGCTGAAGATCGCCCGCCGCCGGGCCAATAGCGATTTATCCAGCTTGAACGCCGGAATGCCGAAGGTCAGCAGACCGCCAATCTCCGGATGACGGTCGAAGACCACCGGCTGGACGCCGTGGCGCACCAGCATATCGGCGCAGGCCAGCCCGGCAGGCCCGGCGCCGATAATCGCCACCCGCTTGCCGCTCGGCTTAACCTGCGAAAGGTCCGGACGCCAGCCGCTGGCCAGCGCCTGGTCGGAAATATAGCGCTCAATATTGCCGATGGTGACTGCCCCGCTTTCATCGCGCAGGGTGCAGGCGCCTTCACACAGCCGGTCCTGGGGACAGACGTGGCCGGTGATCTCCGGCAGGCAGTTGGTCTGATGGGAAAGCGCGACCGCGGCGGCGATATTCCCCGCTTTAACCAGCTCGATCCACTGCGGGATATGGTTATGCAGCGGGCAGGTCCATTCGCAAAGACTGTGCTCCCCACACGTGAGACAGCGGGCGGCCTGCTGCTGCGCCTGCTGCGGGGTGAACGGCTGATAGATCTCCTCAAAGTGGCTCTTTCGCACCTCCGCCGCCAGCTTATCCGGCTCCCCACGCGGGGGCGTCATCGCCATTTGCCTGACCTTCGCGCCAGCATTGGGCTGGCTGCAGAGCGGCGTAGCGCGCTGCCACGGCTGCACCTCCTGGCATGCCGAGCGCAGTCGCCGCTGCTTCGCCAGGGTGATCAACGTCTCATCGTCGGCGAGGGTCAGCGCCTGCGCGGGACAGTTTTCCACACAGGCCGGCCCCGCCTCGCGGCCCTGGCATAGATCGCACTTGTGCGCGCTGGCTTTCACCAGGCCTGCGGCCTGCGGCGTCACCACCACCTGCATCACCCCGAACGGGCAGGCCACCATGCAGGATTTACAGCCAATGCATTTCTCCTGACGGACCTGAACGCTGTCGCCGGACTGGGCGATGGCGTCGTTGGGACAACTGCGGACGCAGGGGGCGTCCTCGCAGTGGCGGCAGGTGATGGCGTTACGCTGGCCCTCCGCTTTGATCACGGTGATACGTGGCAAAAAGCGCTGCGGGGTCAGCACGTGTTGCTCCTCGTTATGCGCCATCACGCAGGCCACTTCGCAGGCCTGGCAGCCGATGCACTTTCGGCTATCGCTCAAAATAAAGTGGTTCATGGCTTCCTTTTGTCTTCTTGGTGAATAACCCCTCAATGCGCATGCCTATTTATTACCCGACAAGATGACGCCGGAACAATGTCCAATTGCCCAGGATAAACTTTTTCTGGAGAGAATCCGTTTTGGATCAATTTTTTTGACTTAAATGAAATGAGGTTTCACACCGGCAAGGGATAATGCGCCGGTCTGCGGTGACGAAGCAGACTCGCTACCTGCTGGCAGGAAAGCTCGAGGTTTCTTTACGATACGGCAAAAGCAACATGATAAATTACACTATCTCCTTAATTTCTCCACGATTGCCGGAGAGGCTGGCGCTAAAGTGGCACAGGCTGTGCAATAACAAGAAAATGTGCATATGAGGTTTTTATTCTGATGGCGAATTTCTTTATCGATCGCCCCATTTTTGCATGGGTGCTGGCAATCCTGTTATGCCTGACGGGCACCCTTGCCATTTTGTCGCTGCCGGTTGAACAGTATCCCGACCTCGCCCCGCCGAATGTGCGGATCACCGCCAACTATCCCGGCGCCTCCGCGCAAACCCTGGAGAATACCGTCACTCAGGTTATCGAACAGAATATGACCGGCCTCGATAACCTGATGTATATGTCCTCCCAGAGCAGCGCCACCGGCCAGGCGACGATCACCCTCAGCTTTACCGCCGGTACCGACCCGGATGAAGCCGTGCAGCAGGTTCAGAACCAGCTACAGTCGGCGATGCGTAAGCTGCCGCAGGCGGTGCAAAACCAGGGGGTGACGGTGCGCAAGACCGGTGATACCAATATCCTGACGCTCGCCTTCGTCTCCACTGACGGCAGTATGGATAAACAAGATATCGCCGACTACGTCGCCAGTAACATCCAGGACCCGCTCAGCCGCGTCAACGGCGTGGGGGATATCGACGCCTACGGTTCGCAATACTCAATGCGCATCTGGCTCGACCCGGCGAAGCTCAACAGCTACCAGATGACCACCAAGGATGTTACCGACGCCATCAGTTCGCAGAACGCCCAGATTGCCGTCGGCCAGCTTGGCGGGACGCCTTCGGTCGATAAGCAAGCGCTGAACGCCACCATCAACTCGCAATCTCTGCTGCAAACCCCGGAGCAGTTCCGCAATATCACTCTGCGCGTCAATCAGGATGGTTCAGAGGTGACGCTGGGCGATGTCGCCACCGTCGAGATGGGGGCGGAGAAGTACGACTATCTTAGCCGCTACAACCGCCAGCCGGCCTCAGGCCTCGGGATCAAGCTGGCTTCCGGCGCCAACGAAATGGCCACCGCGGAGCGCGTGATCAATCGCCTCAATGAGCTGGCGCAGTTTTTCCCCCACGGTCTGGAATATAAGGTCGCCTACGAGACCACCTCCTTCGTGAAGGCTTCCATCACCGACGTGGTGAAAACCCTGCTGGAGGCGATCCTGCTGGTCTTCCTCGTGATGTATCTGTTCCTGCAGAACTTCCGCGCCACCCTGATCCCGACCATCGCCGTGCCGGTGGTGCTGATGGGCACTTTCGCGGTGCTGTATGCCTGTGGCTACAGCATCAACACCCTGACGATGTTCGCGATGGTGTTGGCGATCGGCCTGCTGGTGGATGACGCCATCGTGGTGGTGGAGAACGTCGAGCGCATCATGAGCGAGGAGGGCCTGTCGCCACGCGAGGCGACCCGCAAATCGATGGGACAAATTCAGGGCGCGCTGGTAGGTATCGCTATGGTGCTGTCGGCGGTATTTATCCCGATGGCCTTCTTCGGCGGCACCACCGGCGCCATCTATCGCCAGTTCTCAATCACTATCGTCGCGGCGATGGTCCTCTCGGTGCTGGTGGCCATGATCCTCACCCCTGCCCTTTGCGCCACGCTGCTTAAGCCTGTTAAGCCAGGTGAATCCCATGAAAGAAAAGGCTTCTTCGGCTGGTTCAACCGCACCTTCAACCGCAGCGCCAGCCGCTACGAAACCTTCGTCGGCAAAATACTGCACCGCTCGCTGCGCTGGATGCTGATCTACGTCGTCCTGCTCGGCGGGATGGTGTTCCTGTTTCTGCATTTGCCGACCTCGTTCCTGCCGCTGGAGGATCGCGGGATGTTCACCACCTCGGTCCAGTTGCCGAGCGGCAGCACCCAGCAGCAGACGCTGAAGGTGGTGCAGAAGGCGGAAGATTACTTCCTCAATAACGAGAAGCAGAACGTCGAGTCGGTGTTCGCTACCGTTGGCTCCGGCCCCGGCGGCAATGGGCAGAACGTGGCCCGTATGTTCGTTCGTCTCAAAGACTGGGACCAGCGCGACCCGCAAACCGGCACCTCCTTTGCCATTATTGAACGCGCCACCAAAGCGTTTAATCAGATTAACGAAGCGCGGGTTATCGCCAGCAGCCCGCCGGCGATCAGCGGCCTCGGCAGTTCGGCAGGCTTCGATATGGAGCTGGAGGATCATGCCGGGAAGGGGCACGATGCGCTGATGGCGGCGCGCGATACGCTACTTGAGCTGGCCGGGAAAAATCCGCTGTTGACCCGCGTCCGGCATAACGGGCTCGATGACAGTCCGCAGCTGCAGGTCGATATCGATCAGCGTAAAGCGCAGGCGCTGGGCGTCTCCATTGACGACATCAACGATACGCTGCAAACCGCGTGGGGGTCGAGCTACGTCAACGACTTTATGGATCGCGGCCGGGTAAAGAAAGTCTACGTCCAGGCGGCGGCGAAATACCGGATGCTGCCTGACGATATCAATCTTTGGTACGTGCGCAACAGCAGCGGCACGATGGTGCCATTCTCGGCCTTCGCCACCTCGCGCTGGGAGACCGGCTCGCCGCGGCTGGAGCGCTACAATGGCTACTCAGCGGTGGAGATCGTCGGTGAGGCGGCGCCGGGTATCAGTACCGGTACCGCGATGGACATGATGGAGAAGCTGGCCGCGCAGTTACCCACCGGCTTTGGCCTCGAATGGACCGCCATGTCCTACCAGGAACGCCTCTCTGGCGCTCAGGCGCCGGCCCTGTACGCGATTTCTCTGCTGGTGGTGTTCCTGTGCCTGGCGGCGCTGTACGAGAGCTGGTCGGTGCCGTTCTCGGTGATGCTGGTGGTGCCGCTGGGGGTGATTGGCGCCCTGCTGGCGACCTGGATGCGCGGGCTGGAGAATGACGTGTACTTCCAGGTGGGTCTGTTGACGGTGATCGGCCTGTCGGCGAAAAACGCCATTCTGATCGTCGAGTTCGCCAATGAGCTCAACGAGAAGGGCCAGGATCTGCTCAGCGCCACGCTGTCGGCTTGCCGTCAGCGCCTGCGCCCCATCCTGATGACCTCGCTGGCGTTCATCTTCGGCGTGCTGCCGATGGCGACCAGCACCGGCGCCGGTTCCGGCAGCCAGCATGCGGTCGGCACCGGAGTGATGGGCGGGATGATCTCCGCCACCGTGCTGGCGATCTTTTTCGTGCCGCTGTTCTTTGTGCTGGTGCGTCGCCGTTTTCCGCTAAAGGAGCGTCCGCAATAAACCGACGAGCTTCGGCGGCGAGGCGTAATAACAGAAAAGGCGACCACGGTGGTCGCCTTCTTTATGTGTTCAGAACCCTAGCGCGCTTATTTACTTCGCGTTATTCCCCTGCTCACATTGCGGAAATTTATTTACGAAGCATGCCTTCAATAAAGTCTTTCCAGTTCCCCAGTTCATGTTCAATCATAATAGCCTCTCTTATTATTATGGTCGATTCTATATAACTTCATTACCGATGGGAAGTTGTGCTCCCCTATTGCTCTGATTGTCTTATGGACCGCTGACAGAGATAAAACCTCTGGTTGTCGCTACTATGCCGCTTCGTATGTAAACATAATGTGACGTAGAGCAACCTCAGACAACATTTTTGCAATAATGTTAAAGCCCTCACATCATGCCCACAGGTGGCCAACATTTAACCACCCGATATATCGAATGAGATCCCCGGTAAAAAGTTATATTTATTCATCTGAATCACGTATTATTTCAGTAAGACTTATATATTCGGAAATATCTGAGTTAACCGCTTAATTGAATGTAAAAGGTTTATCTATGCTCACCATGTACGGAATTAAAAACTGCGATACCATTAAAAAAGCCCGCCGCTGGCTGGAAGCGCATCAGATTGAGTATCGCTTCCATGATTACCGCGCCGATGGCCTTGAGCGTGCGCAACTGGATACCTTTATTGCCGAGCTGGGCTGGCAGGCGCTGCTGAACACCCGTGGCACCACCTGGCGCAAACTCGACGAGTCGCTGCGCAATAGCATCGATAATGCCGACGCCGCTGCCGCATTGATGCTGGAAATGCCGGCAATTATCAAACGCCCATTGCTCTGCGCGCCCGGTCGTCCTATGCTGCTGGGTTTTAGTGAAGCAAGTTATCAGCAGTTTAACGAGGTATAGTCTATGTCTTGCCCGGTCATTGAGCTGGCTCAGCAGCTTATTCGCCGCCCTTCCCTTAGCCCCGATGATGCGGGATGCCAGGCGTTAATGATTGAACGCCTGCGTGCGATCGGCTTTACCGTTGAACCGATGGATTTCGGCGATACGCAGAATTTCTGGGCCTGGCGCGGCCACGGCGAGACGCTGGCCTTCGCCGGCCACACCGACGTAGTCCCGGCAGGCGACGCCGACCGCTGGATCAATCCCCCGTTCGAACCGACCATCCGCGACGGGATGCTGTTTGGCCGCGGAGCGGCGGATATGAAAGGCTCGCTGGCGGCGATGGTGGTTGCCGCAGAGCGTTTTGTCGCGCAGTACCCGAACCATAGGGGCCGACTGGCGTTTTTGATCACCTCTGATGAAGAGGCCAGCGCCAAAAACGGCACCGTCAAAGTGGTGGAGACGCTGATGGCGCGTAACGAGCGTCTGGACTATTGTCTGGTCGGCGAACCTTCCAGTACCGAAGTGGTCGGCGATGTGGTGAAAAACGGCCGCCGCGGCTCGCTGACCTGCAACCTGACTATTCACGGCGTGCAGGGGCATGTCGCCTATCCGCACCTTGCCGATAACCCTGTCCACCGCGCGGCGCCGATGCTGGCGGAACTGGTCAATATCGAGTGGGATAAAGGCAATGAGTTCTTCCCGCCGACCAGCATGCAGATCGCCAACGTGCAGTCCGGCACCGGCAGCAATAACGTGATCCCCGGCGATATGTTCGTCCAGTTCAACTTCCGCTTCAGTACGGAGCTGACGGACGAGATGATCAAATCCCGGGTGATCGCCCTGCTGGAAAAATACCAGCTGCGTTACAGCGTGGAGTGGTGGCTCTCCGGCCAGCCGTTCCTCACCGGACGGGGCAAGCTGGTGGATGCGGTCGTCAACGCGATTGAGCACTATAATGAGATCAAACCGCAGCTGTTAACCAACGGCGGCACCTCAGACGGACGGTTTATCGCGCGCATGGGGGCGCAGGTGGTTGAGCTGGGCCCCGTAAACGCAACGATTCACAAAATTAATGAATGTGTGAACGCCGCCGACCTGCAGCTGCTGGCGCGGATGTATCAACGCGTCATGGAACAGCTGGTCGCCTGACGAATTGACGTAAAGAGGAAGCGCGCATGGAATGGCTTATTAAACACTGGTGGATTCTGGTGCTGGTCTTTTTGGTGGGGGTAATTATCAACGTGATTAAAGATCTGAATCGCGTTGACCACAAAAAATTCCTCAACAACAAACCCGATCTGCCGCCGCACCGTGATTTTAACGATAAATGGGACGATGACGACGACTGGCCGAAGCACGACCAGTCGAAGAAACCGTAAGTTTGCCTTTATCGCGGTACCGCCCGCCTGTAACCCCGCTCACCGGGGTTACAGCATTTCGATGATATCATCCCCTTTAGGCGTACTGCCGCTCAGCGCCTCATCAAAATAGTGCTTCGGCACGGTATAACGCAGACGCTCGATCGCCAACTGCATACTGCGATCGTCAATGGCATGCCCGAGATCGTCGACAATATCTAAGGTCACGTCGCCGCCCGCCTGCTGTAACGCCTCCTCGGCCGACACCGCCCACGCCAGGTCGATAACCCGATCTTCACCACCGTGGATCAGGTGAATGGTGGTGGCCGTCGTTGCCGTCTCCGGCAGCGTCGCATAGCGGCCATTAAAGGCGATGACCCGCGAAGCCAGATCCGGCGCCGCTTTGATACTCTCCAGCGACATAATCGCCCCCTGAGAGAAACCGATCAGCGCGGTGGCCAGTGGACTGACGCCGCTCTTTTCCTGCCAGTAGCGTACAATTTCAATAAAGGTCGGCATAATGGCGTCGATGCGCTGCTGACGATTCTCTTCCGTCACCCCCTGCAGCGAAAACCACTGCCGACCGTTGGGGCCGCAAGGTTCCACCCCGCCAATGCTGACGATCAGCGCATCAGGAAACTGCGGCGCGAACCAGCTGCCGATTTGCCCCATGGAGACCGGGTTATCCCCTACGCCATGAAACAGCAGCAACAGCTGTTGCGCAGGCGTCGCAGGACTTTGAACAATAAAATGATCGTGTTTCATGGCTGTCTCCTTAGTGTTTGCGGGCAGTGTACGCCGCTCGCCAGATATGACCATGCCATTTAACTGAATGAGTTAGTTAAAAAAATTGCAGATGCGCCACCTGCTGACGCAGCGCATCAGCGCGCGCTGCATCAAGGGAGCGCAAGGCGTCAGCGGCCTCCCGACGCCATCTCGCCTGCAAGGCTTTTCGCCCCGTCAGCTGCAGCACGGCGCAGAGTGCGGCCTCCTCTTTGCCCTGCAGTCGTCCCCGCAGGGCCGGCAACGGCATGTCGGCCTGCATCAGTAGGCGGTTGAGGCAGCCCAGCGCCGCGGCCAGCGGGCGGTGGGCGAAGGCAAAGCTCGCCGCTTCCAGCCAGTCCTCATCACTAAGCATAGCGTCTGCGACGGCCGGCAGCGGCGCGGATTCCTCTCGCCACGGGCGAAGCCAGTATTCATCGCGCTGCAGCCGCTGCGCCTCCCGCTGCGCCAGCTGGCGCCCTGCCGCGGTCAACGGATAGAGGGCCATCGCCGTATAGCAGCCGCTGCTGGCCTCGCGATGGGTACCCAGCCGTACGAGGGTAAACCCGCAGCGTTGCCAGAAGCGCCACAGCTCAGCGGTATAGCCGAAGCTGACGGAGAGATAGTCATAGCCAGCGGCATCGGCGGCGATATCGGCGATCATCTTCCGCCCGAGGCCTTCCCGCTGGCGGGTGGGATGGACAGCGATCCGACTGACCCGCAGCCCGCGCAGCGTCGCCGCCAGGGGACTGCCGCCGTGCGCCGCCAGCGACTGGGCGACCAGATTCCCGCGCGGCCGGCGAAAACCCGCCCATACCGCCCGGCTCAGTTCGCGAGAAAGTCCCCCCTCGGCCACCAGCCACAGGGCGCCCGCCACCGCGCCGCCGGCGCGAGCGCAGCGGAAAGCCTGGCCCGGAGCATCCATCATGCGCCGCAGATCGAGCGGGGAAGTTCGGTAATGCGCCCCGGACAATAGCTGGTACATCGCCTCCGGTAGCGCTGGCTGCGTTTGCCAGCAGGACTGATTGACCGCCTCCAGGGCTATCTCCCCCATCGGCGCGTCGCGAAATGCCTCATCGTTAAAGATAAGCAACTGACTGATGGCTGACTCCAGCGGACAGCCCGCCGCCCAGCGGATCGGGGCGCTCAGGGTGAACGATTGCAGATGGGGCAGACTGGCGCAAAATTTCAGCAGGAACCCGCGACCGGTGCCCTCGTACCCTTGCACCGTCGTGGTGAGTAGCGTGCGGGGAAAACGGCTCACCAGCTGCCGGAGAAGCGGAGCCGGGATAGCCGCGGCCTCATCGACTATCAGCCACGCCGCCTTTTCTTTCGACGCCAGCAGCGCATCGGGCGCCATAAAGCGCAACGTCTCCCCGGCAAAGCTGGCCAGCACCTCGACAGCGCTACGCGTTGGGGCGGTGACGATGGCCTCGCCCCCAAGCTGGCGCAGGAGCATGCCCGCCAGCGCGGACTTCCCCCGTCCACGCTCCGCCGTCACCGCCGCGATACCGGGCGGCAGGCGTATCAGTTGCTCAAGGATTGCCGCCTGCTCGGCCTGCGGGCGGCCATCGGCGGGATGCCAGTCTGGACGCGGGGCGGCCAGCGGGAAACGTGGCCGGTCCGACTGCCGCCAGAGCAACACCTCCGGATCGGCGATAAACTGCCGACAGCAGCGGTGAACAAAGTTAGGGGTAACGATAGGGTCAGGCGTATCGCTCCAGCGCAGAGAGTCCTCATCCGCCCGGGTCGGCCAGTCGGCGAAGGGGGGCGTCAGCAGCACCAGCCAGCTTCCCGCCCGCAGCGTGCCGCTCAGGGCCGCCATGGCGGCCACATCAAACCCGCGCCGGGCATCGAAAAAGGCGTGCATCACTTCCCGCCCCAGCAGCGTTTTCAGCGCGCCGGGCGCCACGCAGGGCGCAGAAACCGGCTCGGGGCCAACCCACAGGCCATCGCCGCCGAGCCTCTCCCGTAGCGCCTGCGCCTGCTGCAGCGTCCAGCTCTCATCGCCGCTGAGCACCAGCAGGCGACGGATCCCCTCCCGCGCCATTTGCGCGGTGAGGTTAAGCAGCGCGTCCATCATGGGGGACGATTACAGCGCGCTGCCGAAGGTATTGCACTGCGCCGGATCGCCGCTATCGAAACCGCGTTTGAACCAGGTGTAGCGCTGTTTCGAGGTGCCGTGGGTAAAACTGTCCGGCACCACGCGTCCCTGGCTCTGCTGCTGTAGACGATCGTCGCCGATGGCCTCGGCGGCGTTCAGCGCCTCCTGCAGATCGCCAGTTTCCAGAATATCCTGCTGCTGCATATTATGACCCCAGACGCCGGCGAAGCAGTCTGCCTGCAGCTCCATCTTAACCGACAGGCGGTTGGCTTCGGCCTGCGTGGCATGCTGCTGTTGCTGGCGGACCTTCGGCTCAATGCCCAGCAGTTTTTGTACGTGATGACCCACTTCATGAGCAATGACGTACCCCTGGGCAAAGTCGCCGTCGGCGCCCAGTTTATTTTTCATCTCATCGTAGAATGACAGGTCGATATAGACCGTACTGTCGGCAGGACAATAGAAGGGGCCCATCACCGACTGACCGGTGCCGCAGCCGGTACGGGTCGCGCCGCGGTAGAGCACCAGCTTTGGCTGCGGGTACTGGCGGCCCATCTTTTCAAAGATCGGCCCCCAGGTATCTTCGGTGGTAGCCAGAATGACGGAAGTAAACTTCGCCGCTTCATCGTCTTTCGGACTGATGGAGCGCTGCGTGGAGGTCTGCTGCTGCGGCATCGGTTCGCCGGTCAACATGCCGGTCAAATCCACGCCGTAGTAGCCCGCCACCAGCACAATAATCAGCAGTACAATGCCGCCCTTCCCGCTCGGCAGACGGAAGCCGCCGCCCCCGCCGCCGCCAAACGGCGAGCCTGATTGTCCACGTCGATCTTCAACATTGTCGCTTTCGCGACGCCCTTGCCAGCGCATAAGCACCTCATTCCCTGTTATGTATCAATAGCAGAGATCGTAGGCGGTTCAGCGCAGGATTACCACAGGAAACAGCAAGAGACGCCAGAAGATGAGGCCATCTTCTGGCGGCGGGCGGGTTAGTCGAGCTTAACGCCCAGGCGGTGAGCCACTTCTTCGTAGGCTTCGATCAGGCCGCCAAGGCTCTGGCGGAAGCGGTCTTTGTCCATTTTATCGAGGGTGTTTTTATCCCACAGGCGGCTGCCGTCCGGCGAAAACTCGTCGCCCAGCACCACTTCGCCTTTGAACAGACCAAACTCCAGCTTAAAGTCCACCAGAATCAGACCGGCGTCATCGAACAGTTTTTTCAGCACGTCGTTGGCTTTGTAGGTCAGCTCGCGCATCCGCGCCAGATTCTCTTTACTCACCCAGCCGAAGGTTTCGCAGTAGGAGTCGTTGACCATCGGATCGTGCATAGCATCGTTTTTCAGGAACAGGTCGAACAGCGGCGGATTCAGCTCGATACCTTCTTCAATGCCTAAACGTTTTACCAGCGAGCCTGCCGCACGGTTACGCACCACGCACTCTACCGGCACCATATCCAGTTTTTTCACCAGACATTCGGTATCGGAGAGCAGCGCTTCCATCTGGGTAGGGATGCCCGCTTCTGCCAGTTTACTCATAATGAAATGGTTGAATTTGTTGTTCACCATGCCTTTACGATCGAACTGCTCGATGCGCGCGCCATCACCTGCTGACGTATCGTTACGGAATTCCAGTACCAGCAGGTCCGGATTATCGGTGCTGTATACTGTCTTCGCCTTACCACGATACAACTCAGCTTGCTTTTTCATCTTTCACTACTCCAGTGATATTGAGCCAAAAAATGACGTGTCGGTCTTACATAACATCCTGCAACGGGCGTTGGAGCGGATGCTGTACGCTTGCGGGGCGAACTGCAGTCAGGCGACTGGAGCAGCCTTAACGCGGCGATTTACAGGATTATATGGCCACGCACACGTTTGCGTCACTATACATGAAAAAGGGCCGGATTGCTCCAGCCCTTTTGATTACTTGTTAAATGCGGCCTGGAATACGGCTACCAGGGCGTCATTTTGCGACTGCGTCAGGGTGTGGCCTTTCGGGTCGATAAACTGCAGGCTACTGCGGTTATCGAGGTCGCCGACCTGCAGTTTGTAGTCGCCGGAGACCAGCTGCGGGTCACGTGCGCCCAGCTCCTGCCAGCTGCTGTCAGACAGCGGCTTATAGGTCAGCGCCATGCTGCCCTGAGAGCGCGTGCTGTCGGTCACTTTCATCCCCACTTTCTCGAGGGCGCCAGGCAGACGCTGCCACACCAGGTTAAACGGCGCGCGAACTACGAGCATCGGCAGGCCGGTATCGTCGGCGGCGCTCTGCACGTCGAAGGTGGCCCCCGCGCTGCGCTGGGCGGCGTTCTGGGCGCTGGTGGCATTCATGTCAAGGCCTTCCGAAATGACGTTCAGCATAGCGGTGCTGTAGCGCTGCAGAGATGCCGGATCGGCAACCGGTTTACCCGCCTGCTCCAGATTCACCAGCTTAACGACCACCGCTTGCTGATAACCCTGCGGTTTGACGGAGATTTGATAACGACCGCGATACTGCTGATCTTCATCAAGACGGTTCCACTCAACCCAGTCGGTGTTCAGCGTCTGGCTCGCATCATCGCGCTTGGCGATAACGTAGTTCTTCGACTGAAGAATACTGGTGACCTGTGCCCACAGCGAACCGCTGCGGCCGTTCTCGACCATCAGCGTCGCGGTATCGCCGTTAAACTGGGTCCGCGCACCGCTCACCAGCGCCAGCGGCTGCGCCGGCGGACGAATGTCCAGCGCTTTACCGACCGCGCCGGTGCTGTTAGCCACCGGAATATTGTAATCACCCACCTGAATCGGCAGGATCATCCCCGCCGGCGCGTGAAGTTCGCTCAACGGTGATGCCTGTAAATAGGCCTCATCACCGCTCACCTGACGCTTATAGCGCGAGTCAGAACTACAGGCCGCGAGGAGTAGAACCAGCGAAACACCCGCAACCTTCGCCAGGCGCGACTTCTGTACTGAGTAAGCCATCAAATCTCCCTAAACTTTACAGCAAACCGGCATGCTTCAGCGCGGCAGTGACGGCTTCACGACCATGATCGGTGATAGGCGTCATCGGCAAGCGCAGCGTATCGGTCGCCACAAGACCCAACGCCTTGCATCCCCATTTCACCGGGATAGGATTGGGTTCGACAAATAATTTTGTATGCAGTGGCATCAGACGCTGGTTAATCGCACGAGCTTCGGCAAATTGACCCGCCAGCGCCAGACGGCACATGTCGGCCATTTCGCGCGCCGCCACGTTGGCCGTAACAGAAATCACGCCTACGCCGCCGAGCTGCATGAAGTCCATACCGGTCGCATCGTCACCGCTCAGCAGAATAAAGTCGTCTGAAACCAGCTCTTTGATCTGGTGAACGCGACTTAAGTTCCCTGTTGCTTCCTTAATACCGACAATATTTTTAATTTCCGCCAGACGGCCAACGGTTTCCGGCAGCATATCGCAACCGGTACGGGACGGCACATTATACAGAATTTGCGGCAGGTCAGTATGTTCGGCGATAGCTTTAAAGTGCTGGAACAGGCCTTCCTGGGTCGGACGGTTATAATAAGGAGTGACCGTCAGGCAGCCAACAACACCGCTATCGTTAAAACGTTTGGTCAGGCTAATCGCCTCTGCGGTTGCATTGGCTCCCGTTCCAGCGATAACCGGAATACGCCCGTCGGCCAGCTCCAGCGTCATCATCACCACGTCGCCATGCTCTTCATGGCTCAGCGTTGCGGATTCACCGGTAGTCCCTACCGAAACGATCGCCGAGGTTCCGTTGGCGACATGGTAATCAATCAGTTTTTTCAGGCTTGTCCGGCAGACATTACCGTTTTCATCCATCGGCGTGACAAGCGCTACAATACTTCCCGTGAACATGGGCCATCCTCAGAGCAGAAGTGCGACAAGATTCTCAATGTTACGTTTGGAGCTGTAATAAAAGCAAGAGACCCGACGCCATCAGGGATGTTGTAGGCGGTTTTTTTTATGCTTTCCTAATGTTACCTCACCTTTTTAAAGGAAGAACAGGTTTGACAGCCTCATTACAACACTATCTGGTTATTACCGCCCTGGGGGCTGACCGTCCCGGCATCGTGAATACGATCACTCGCCACGTCAGCAGCTGCGGTTGTAATATCGAAGACAGCCGGCTGGCCATGCTCGGTGATGAGTTTACGTTTATCATGCTGCTTTCCGGGTCGTGGAATGCGATTAACCTGATCGAATCAACGCTGCCGCTGAAAGGCGCGGAGCTGGAGCTGTTGATCGTGATGAAACGCACCACTGCGCGCCCGCCGCAGGCCATGCCAAACACCGTTTGGGTCCAGGTTGAGGTGCCGGACTCACCGCATATCATCGAGCGCTTTACTGCCCTGTGCGATACATGGAATATGAATATTGCGGAGCTGGTGTCCCGCACGCAGCCGGGAGACGGCGATTCCGCGCAGCTTTTTATCCAGATAACTGCCCACAGTCCTGCGACGCAAAATGCAGCAAATATCGAACAAGCGTTCAAAGCCCTATGTACAGAACTGAACGCACAAGGCAGTATTAACATCGTTAATTATTCACAGCATGATGAACAGGATGGAGTTTAACCCATGACCCCACTGAAAGCCGGTGATATCGCACCGAAATTTAGCTTACCGGACCAGGACGGCGAGGAAGTAAATTTAACCGACTTCCAGGGACAACGTGTCCTGGTTTATTTTTACCCGAAAGCCATGACCCCGGGCTGCACCGTACAGGCGTGCGGCTTGCGCGATAATATGGACGACCTGAAAAAAGCCGGCGTTGAAGTGCTGGGCATCAGCACCGATAAACCGGAAAAACTCTCCCGTTTCGCCGAAAAAGAGCTGCTGAACTTTACGCTGCTGTCTGATGAAAACCATCAGGTTTGCGAGCAGTTTGGCGTCTGGGGCGAAAAATCCTTTATGGGGAAAACCTACGACGGGATCCACCGGATTAGTTTCCTCATCGATGCCGATGGCAAAATCGAACACGTCTTTGATGATTTCAAAACCAGCAATCACCACGACGTGGTGCTGAACTGGCTGAAAGAAAACGCCTGATGCAAAGCAAGACGCCGGGAGAGGAAGCCCTCGCCCGGCGTCTTTTTTTATTCTCATTGCCTTAGTCGTCGACCGCCAAACCATCCGGCCAGGCATGCACCACTGCTTTAATCAGCGTGGCCAGAGGAATGGCGAAGAAGACGCCCCAGAATCCCCACAGTCCGCCAAAGATCACCACCGACAGGATAATCACCAGCGGGTGTAAATTGACCGCTTCCGAGAACAGCACCGGAACCAGCAGGTTACCGTCCAGCCCCTGAATAATCAGATAGACCGCAAACAGGCTCCAGAACTCGGTGCCAGCGCCAAACTGAAACAGCGCCACCCCCACCACCGGAATGGTCACCACAAACGCGCCGATATAGGGGATCAGCACCGAGAAGCCCACCAGCACCGCCAGCAGCAGCGAGTAGTTGAGGCCAAAGAGGATAAAGCCTATCCAGGTGGCGACGCTGACGACAATCATCTCCAGCACCTTGCCGCGAATGTAGTTGGTGATCTGCTGGTTCATCTCTTTCCACACCTGCCCGGCAAGCCCGCGATTGCGCGGCAGAACGCGGCGCACCGCGTTGAGCATCTGCTCTTTATCCTTCAGCAGGAAGAAGACCATCAGCGGCACCAGCACCAGATAGACCGCCAGGGTGAGTAGCCCCACCAGCGAGGCCAGAGAGTACTTAACCACCGAGTCGCCCACCGTCAGCATCCGGGTGCGCATATTTTCCGCCATCGCATCGATAATGCCGGCATCCATTAACGCCGGATAGCGCCGCGGCAGCGTGGCGGCGAAATCAGAGAGCTTATTTAGCATGCCCGGCATATCGCGGATGAGGTAGATCCCCTGCTGCCAGGCTACCGGCAGCACCACAAAGGCCAGCAACAGCAGGATGCCCACAAAGAGGATCAGCACCAGCGAGGTGGCCCAGGTGCGCGACAGACCGATGCGCTCCAGACGAACGGTCGGCCACTCCAGCAGATAGGCCAGCACGATAGCCACCAGCAACGGGGCCAGCAGGCCGCTGAAAAAGAACATAATGCCGAAACCGGCAAGCAAAATAACCAGCAGCGCTATCGCCTCAGGGTCGCTGAATCGACGGCGGTACCACTGCATTAACATCTCAAGCATAAAACCTTCCCTGAAGGGCCAAGCGGCGACAATCCGGGGAATTGTATCGAAATGTCACAAAAAAGACTTCGCTTTTTGATGCGCCGCAGTCAAACCGTTCTCCGCCATGAAGAACATATTTTCAAGGCGGCCAACGCCAGCTAAACTCGCTGGGATGCGGCCAGGGAACATTACGCCGCACAATCGGTCAAACTGGCACACCCACATTACAGGACAGAGGTTATGTTCAGGCAGTTGAAGAAAACGCTGGTGGCGACCGCGATCGCGTCGCTGACGCTGGGTTCGATAGGTCCTGCTTTTGCTGACTCCGCAGATACCCTGCCGGACATGGGAACCTCCGCAGGAAGCACGCTGTCAATCGGTCAGGAAATGCAGATGGGGGATTACTACGTCCGCCAACTGCGCGGTAGCGCGCCGCTGATCAACGACCCTCTGCTGGTGCAATATATCAACGGGCTGGGTATGCGTCTGGTGGCTCACGCCAACTCGGTGCGTACCCCGTTCCACTTCTATTTGATTAATAACGACCAGATCAACGCCTTCGCCTTCTTCGGCGGCAATGTGGTCCTCCACTCCGCCCTGTTCCGCTACTCTGATAACGAGAGCGAACTGGCCTCTGTCATGGCGCACGAAATCTCCCACGTGACGCAGCGGCATCTCGCCCGCGCGATGGAAGATCAGAAGCGCAATGCGCCGCTGACCTGGGTCGGTGCCCTGGGTTCGATTCTGCTGGCGATGGCCAGCCCGCAGGCCGGAATGGCGGCCCTGACCGGGACGCTGGCCGGTACTCAGCAGGGTATGATCAGCTTCACCCGCCAGAACGAAGAAGAGGCCGACCGGATTGGCATTCAGGTTCTGCAGCGCTCGGGTTTCGACCCACAGGCCATGCCGATGTTTATGGGTAAACTGCTTGACGAGTCGCGCTACTCGACGCGACCGCCGGAAATGTTGCTCACCCACCCCCTGCCGGAAAGCCGACTGGCCGATGCCCGTAACCGCGCCAACCAGATGCGCCCGGTGGTGGTACAGTCCTCGGCGGACTTCTATCTGGCGAAGGCGCGTACCCTCGGGATGTACACCAACGGCGACAACAAGCTGGGCACCGATCTGCTGAACGCCTGGGATAAAGGCAATATCCGCCAACAGCATGCCGCCCAGTATGGTCGCGCTCTGCTGGCGATGGAAAGCAATAACTTTGACCAGGCACGCAAAACGCTGCAGCCGCTGCTCAACGCCGACCCGCAAAATGCCTGGTATCTCGATCTGGCCACCGATATCGACCTCGGACAGAAGAAAACCAGCGACGCCATCAATCGCCTTAAAAACGCCCGCGAGCTGCGTACTAATCCGGTGCTGCAGCTGAACCTGGCCAACGCCCTGCTGCAGGGCGGGCAGCCCGGGGAAGCGGCGACCATTCTGAACCGGTATACCTTTACCTATAAAGAGGATGGCAACGGCTGGGACCTGCTGGCCCAGGCGGAAGGCGCGCTGGGCAATCGCGATCAGGAGCTGGCGGCGCGGGCTGAAAGCATGGCGCTGGTCGGCCAGCTGGAGCAGGCGATTTCCCTGCTCAGCAGCGCCAGCTCGCAGGTGAAACTCGGTAGCCTGCAGCAGGCACGTTACGATGCCCGTATCGATCAGCTACGCGATCTGCAGGCTCGCTTCCGTCCCTATCAAAAAATGTAAGGAGACCCCATGACCGACGCGGTAAAAATTTACCATAACCCACGCTGCTCCAAGAGCCGCGAAACGCTGAGCCTGCTGCAGAGTCGCGGCATCGATCCTGAGGTGGTGCTTTATCTTGAGACGCCACCGGATGCCGGGACGCTGCGCCAGCTGCTGCAGCTGCTGGGTATGGAGAGCCCCCGCGAGCTCATGCGCCAGAAAGAGGATCTGTATAAATCGCTCAATCTGGCCGACCCGGCTCTCAGCAACGCGGCGCTGATACAGGCGATGGTCGACAATCCGAAACTCATCGAGCGCCCTATCGTCGTCAGCCGCGGCCAGGCGCGTATTGGCCGCCCGCCGGAACAGGTTCTTGAGATCGTAAGCTAACTCACCCGCGCCGCGCTTGCGCGGCGCTTTTTTTACGTAGGAGATTCCAGATCTTTCACGCCAATATCTCCCGCCCGCCGGACGGTGCTACTGTTCATCCATCGCTCAATCCACTGGACGGATGAACATGAAAAAGCCGACCTCCACGCCCCATGACGCCGTGTTTAAGACCTACCTCTCCCATCCCGATACCGCCCGTGATTTCCTGCAACTGTATCTGCCCGAGACGCTGCTTAAAGTGTGCGATCTGCGTACGCTGCATCTCGAGTCCGGGCATTTTGTCGAAGACGATCTGCGTCCCTTTTACGCCGACATTTTGTATTCCCTGAAAACCACGGCGGGCGACGGTTATATTTATGCGCTTATCGAACACCAGAGCACGCCCGACCGGCATATGGCCTTTCGTCTGATGCGCTACGCCATCGCCGCCATGCAGCGCCATCTCGATGCCGGCCACGATCGCCTGCCGCTGGTGATCCCTGTTCTCTTCTACCACGGTCTGGTGAGCCCCTATCCGTTCTCTCTGCGCTGGCTCGATGAATTCGTCGCTCCGGAGCTGGCCGGCCACCTTTATCACGGGGCGTTTCCGCTGGCGGACATAACCGTCATTCCGGATGACGAGATTGCCACCCACCAGCGCATGGCAACGCTGGAGTTACTGCAAAAACATATTCGACAACGCGATCTGGCGCAGCTCCTCGACAAGCTGAGCGAATTATTATTGACTGGACTGGCGACGGAATCGCAGGTACAAGCCCTGATGCACTATCTGGTACAGGCAGGCAACACGCGCGAGCCGATTAAATTCATTCGCGAGCTGGCGTTACGTACGCCGCAGCATAAGGAGACGTTGATGACGATTGCGGAATATCTGGAACAACAGGGGCTGGAGCGGGGCCTGGCGCAAGGCCGTCAGGAAGGACGGAAAGAAGAGGCGCAGCGCATCGCTGTCGCTATGCTGCACAGCGGCCTTCCGCGCGACCTGGTCGCCCGGTTGACCGGGCTGACGGAGCAGGAGCTGACTCCCCTGGCGGACTAAAGCTTAAGGATCTCTTTCACGAAGGGGATCGTCAGCTTGCGCTGAGCGGTAATCGAGGCATGATCCAGCTGATCGAGGGTCATAAACAGCGAACGCATCTCGCGATCCAGCCGCTTCAGCAGGAAGCGGCACACATCTTCCGGCATCTCGAAGCCGCGCAGTCTGGCGCGCAGCTGCAGCGCCTGCAGTTTGTCTTCATCCGACAGCGGCTGCAGCTTATAGATCTGCCCCCAGTCCAGCCGTGAGGCCAGATCCGGCAGGCCAAGATTCAGCTGCCGCGGCGGCCGATCGCCGGTGATCAGCAGCCGGGTTTTGCCTGATTCCAGGATCCGGTTATAGAGATTAAAGATGGCCATCTCCCAGGGCTCATCGCCGGCGACGCACTCGATGTTATCGATGCACACCAGCGCCAGCTGTTCCATCCCCTCCAGCACCTCGGGCACAAACCACGTCCGTTTATCCAGCGGCACGTAGCCTACCGCATCCCCGCGCTGGGAAAGCTCCGCGCAGGCGGCGTGTAACAGGTGGCTACGACCTGCCCCTTCACGTGACCAGATATAAATGTACCCGCTGTGTTCCTGGCGCAGTACGTTCTGGAGGGCGGCAAGTAGGGAAGGATTATCACCCGGCCAGAAACTCGCGAAGGTTTCGTCGTCAGGAAGATACAGTGGCAAAGAGAGCTGTGCCGGTGCGTTCAGATGGACCTCAACATAGGCTTACAGAAAAACGCGAAGAGTTTACCACAGATTTAGGTCAGGAGAGAACCGGGCGGGATCGCCGCCCGGTCAGGCGATCGTTATTTAAACTCTTCGCTATCCGCCGCGTCGAGGACCACCTCTTCCGGACGCAGGACGCTGATAAGCTTGAAAATCAGGCTGAGGGCGATGCCCACGATAGTCGCCAGCGCCATCCCTTTCAGCTCGGCGGCGCCAATGTGCACTTTAGCGCCGCTAACGCCGATGATCAGGATCACGGAGGTGAGGATCAGATTCTGCGCTTTACTGTAATCCACCTTCGATTCAATCAGTACGCGGATCCCCGAGGCGCCGATCACCCCGTACAGCAGCAGGGAAACGCCGCCCATCACCGGCACCGGGATGATCTGGATAGCCGCCGCCAGTTTGCCGACGCAGGAGAGCAGAATCGCAATGATCGCCGCGCCGCCGATTACCCAGGTGCTGTAGACCCGGGTAATCGCCATCACGCCGATATTTTCACCGTAGGTAGTGTTGGGCGTCGAACCGAAGAAGCCGGAAACGATCGTCGACAGGCCGTTGGCAAACATCGAACGATGCAGGCCCGGGTCGCGGATCAGATCGCGCTTAACGATATTGGCGGTCACCACCAGATGCCCCACGTGCTCGGCAATCACCACCAGCGCGGCGGGCAGTATGGTGAAGATAGCAAACCACTCAAAGCGCGGAGTGTAGAAAGTCGGCAGCGCGAACCAGTGCGCCTCGGCGATCGGGGTGGTATCGACCACGCCCATCACAAACGACAGCGCATAGCCCACCAGCACGCCGATCAGGAATCGGGATAATCGCCAGGAAGCCGCGGAACAGCACGGATCCGAACACCGTCACCGCCAGGGTCACCATCGAGATAATAATGGTTTTACTGTCCAGGTGATCTGGCCGTCGGCCGGCAGCAGCCCGGCCATATTAGCGCACGCCCGCCAGTTCGAGGCCGATAACCGCCACGATGGCGCCCATCGCCGCCGGCGGGAACATCACATCCAGCCAGCCGGTACCGGCTTTTTTGACAA
>OKVS01000099.1_pt1 | contig 41322 bp, 38 predicted proteins | sample 1606911 | NCBI WGS metagenome assembly OKVS01 (sample SAMN03281016, study PRJEB24777) | human gut metagenome | isolation source: fecal sample PR161 from 1 month old female Malay infant, caesarean... | reverse complement strand
ACTGCTACGACGGGCGTAACTCCAACAGCGCGCAAAATCGCCGCTAACTATCTACAGCAGATTGTTGAAAAACTATCAGCAGGATCTGCTGCAGGACAAAGCGAAACCGAACAACAGCGAACTGGTGGTGCGCAACTGGTACAACCCGAATCTCGACTATAAATGGTTCGTGGTGCCGTCGCTTATCGCCATGATCACCACCATCGGGGTGATGATCGTCACCTCGCTGTCGGTGGCTCGCGAGCGTGAACAGGGTACCCTCGATCAGCTGCTGGTCTCACCGCTCGCCACCTGGCAAATCTTCGTTGGCAAAGCGGTACCGGCGCTGATAGTCGCCACGATGCAGGCGACTATCGTGCTGGCGATAGGTATCTGGGCTTATCAGATCCCGTTTGCCGGCTCGCTGCTGCTGTTCTATTTCACCATGCTGATTTACGGTCTATCGCTGGTGGGCTTTGGCTTATTGATTTCTTCGCTGTGTTCAACCCAGCAGCAGGCATTTATCGGCGTGTTCGTCTTTATGATGCCGGCGATTCTGCTATCCGGCTACGTTTCACCGGTAGAAAACATGCCGCAGTGGCTGCAGGATTTGACCTGGATAAACCCAATCCGGCACTTTACCGATATCACCAAGCAAATTTATCTGAAGGATGCGAGTCTGAAGATTGTGTGGGGAAGTTTGTGGCCGCTATTAGTCATAGCGGCCACCACCGGCTCAGCGGCGTATGCGATGTTCCGAAGAAAGATTGCCTAGTTTTTTATCTTTCGCCAGCAGCGATACCACCGCCGGGCCTGCCAGTATGACCAGCCCGGCGAGGGCCAGCAGCAGGTTGTTGTGCAGCACGCGCGACAACAACCAGAGCACTATCATGGCGGCGCCGAAGTACCAGGTCGTGGTGAGTTCCTCAAGGAAGTCCCCGACATCGCGCCAGCGCGCTTCATGGTGACGCTGTAAAAACAACATCGCCAGCAGCGTGACGCCGTACAATACGCACAGCCCTAATCCGACGCGCACCAGCGCGCCGCTCAGCCAACCCATCACCAGTACCGCCACGACCAGTAGATGCAACATAATCTGCCAGCAACTAAGACCCGTTGCGACGCGTACACGTTGTTGCCACTTCATGGCTTCTCTCCTGAAGGATTTTTCTCTGTTACTCAGAGTACCGCACTTTACGGAAAATTCCGTATCACCGCATCTTTTTGTGACGTCTACTACACTATTTTATTCAGGAAAGTGACATTAACTGGAGAATTATGGCTAAGCCAACGTCGCGAATTTCGGTGAACGTGCTGACAATTAACACCCACAAGGGCTTTACGGCGTTTAATCGGCGTTTTATTTTGCCCGAACTGCGCGAGGCCGTTCGCAGCGTCAGCGCCGACATAGTTTGCCTACAGGAAGTGATGGGCGCGCACGAAGTGCACCCTTTGCATATCGAAAACTGGCCTGATACCACCCATTACGAGTTTCTTGCCGACACCATGTGGAGCGATTACGCCTACGGGCGCAATGCGGTCTACCCGGAAGGCCATCACGGCAATGCCGTACTGTCGCGCTTTCCCATTGAATATTATGAAAATCGCGATATCTCGGTCGGCAATGGCGAAAAACGCGGCCTGCTTTACTGCCGCATCGTACCTCCGCACAGCGGCGTGACGATCCACGTTATCTGCGTGCATCTCGGTCTTCGCGCGCACCAGCGGCAGGCACAGTTAACGATGCTGGCAGAGTGGGTCAATACGCTACCGGCAGGCGATCCGGTGGTGGTGGCAGGCGACTTCAACGACTGGCGCCAGCAGGCTAATCAGCCCTTAAAAGCGCAGGCAGGGCTTGAGGAGATTTTTACCCGCGCCCGCGGGCGGCCTCTACGCACCTTTCCGGTCGCTTTCCCGCTGCTGCGCCTCGATCGTATTTACGTTAAGAATGCACATGCCAGCCATCCGAAGGCGCTGGCGCTTAAACACTGGCGGCATCTGTCCGATCATGCGCCCCTGAGCGTGGAGATACATCTGTGAAATGTCGCTGGCAGGAAGGCAATCGCATTACCCTACTGGAGAATGGCGACCAGTATTATCCGGCGTTATTCGCCGCCATTGGCCGCGCGCAGCGCAAGGTGATCCTTGAATCCTTTATCTGGTTTGAAGACGAGGTGGGCTGGCGACTGCATGCGGTGCTACTGAAAGCCGCCCGCCGGGGTATTCAGGTGGAAGTGCTGCTCGACGGCTACGGCTCGCCGGACCTCAGCGATGAGTTTGTTGGCGAACTCACCGCCGCTGGCGTGGTTTTCCGCTACTACGATCCGCGCCCCCGGCTAATGGGTATGCGTACCAATTTATTCCGCCGCATGCATCGAAAAATCGTGGTGATTGACGACACAACGGCGTTTGTCGGCGGCATCAACTACTCTGCCGAGCACATGAGCGATTACGGGCCGGAGGCAAAACAGGATTATGCCGTGCAGGTTGAGGGGCCGGTGGTGCTCGATATTCTACAATTCGAGCTGGAGAACCTGCCCACCAGCGAGGCAGCCCGCCGCTGGTGGCGTCGCCGTCGCCACCAGCCGGAAATTAACCAAACCCCTGGCGAAGCGCAGGCGCTATTTATCTGGCGCGATAATCACGAACATCGTGACGATATTGAACGTCACTATCTGAAGATGCTGACCAGCGCCCGCCGCGAGGTCATCATCGCCAATGCCTATTTCTTTCCCGGCTACCGTCTGCTGCACGCCATGCGCAATGCCGCCCGGCGCGGCGTACGGGTCAAGCTGATTGTCCAGGGCGAGCCGGATATTCCGATTGTTAAGTTTGGCGCCCATCTGCTGTACCACTACCTGATTAAAGGCGGCGTTCAGGTGTATGAATACCGCCGCCGTCCGCTGCATGGCAAGGTAGCGCTGGCGGACGACCACTGGGCCACCGTCGGTTCCAGTAACCTCGACCCGCTGAGCCTGTCGTTGAATCTGGAGGCCAACCTGATTATCCACGACCGCGAGTTCAACCAGACCCTGCGCGATAACCTCAACGGCCTTATCGCCAGAGATTGCCAGCAGATAGATAAGTCTATGCTGCCAAAACGCAACTGGTGGCGGCTCGGCGTCAGCGTGCTGGCCTTCCACTTTCTGCGCCACTTCCCCGCCTGGGTCGGTTGGCTGCCGGCGCATACCCCGCAATTAGCCAGGGTCAGCCCGCCGGTGCAGCCGGAAATTGAAACCCAGGATCGGGTAGAAACGCAAACCAGAGACAATCCGCTATGAGCAAATCGCATCCCCGCTGGCGGATGGCGAAAAGAGTGCTGACCGCGCTCTTTTTTATCGCCGTCATCGTATTGCTGGTAATTTACGCGCAAAAGGTCGACTGGCAGGATGTATGGAAGGTCATCCGCGGCTACGATCGTCTGGCGCTATTTAGCGCCGTTGGGTTGGTTATCGTCAGCTACCTGATTTATGGCTGCTACGATCTGCTCGGGCGAGCCTGGTGCGGCCACAAGCTGGCAAAAAAACAGGTGATGCTGGTGTCGTTTATCTGCTACGCCTTTAACCTGACGCTCAGCACCTGGGTCGGCGGGATCGGGATGCGCTATCGGTTGTACTCACGGCTGGGGCTGAACGGCGGCACTATTACCCGTATTTTCTCGCTTAGCATTACCACCAACTGGTTGGGCTATATTCTACTGGGTGGTGTCATTTTCACCGCGAATCTGGTGACGTTGCCGCCGCACTGGTACATCAGTCAAACCACGCTGCGTATTATTGGCGGCGTTCTGCTGCTTTTAACCCTGATCTATCTTTTCGGTTGCGCCTTCGCCAAACGCCGCCACATGACGATTAAGGGACAGCGGTTGGTGCTGCCCTCTTTTCGTTTCGCTCTACTACAGATAGGGATTTCAGCGGCGAACTGGATGGTGATGGGGGCGATTATCTGGCTGCTACTGGGCAGCGAGATTAACTATTTTCTGGTGCTGGGCGTGCTGCTGGTGAGCAGTATCGCCGGCGTTATCGTTCATATTCCCGCCGGGATTGGTGTGCTGGAGGCGGTGTTTATCGCCATGCTCTCCGGCGAGTCGATTTCGAAGGGGGCGATAATTGCCGCTCTGCTGGCGTGGCGCGCGCTGTACTATTTTCTGCCGCTGCTGCTGGCGACCATCGCCTATCTGGTGCTGGAGAGCCGGGCTAAAAAGCTGCGGCAGAAGAACGAGCGCAAGCTGGCCCGCGGATGAAACGGCCCGGTTGCGCTTACCGGGCGACATTTTTGCGGATTGCCTGGATTGGTAGCCCGGATAAGGCGCATCGCGCCGCTATCCGGGATGATATTAACGGCGGTTGCCGAAGATACGCAGCAGCATCAGGAACAGGTTGATGAAGTCCAGATACAGCGTTAAGGCACCGAGAATCGAGTATTTACGCAGCGTGGCGCTATCGCGGGTATCAATCTGCTCGCCGATGTTTTTCAGCTTCTGGGTGTCGTAGGCGGTCAGGCCGACAAACACCAGCACACCAATGTAGGTTACCGCCCACATCAGCGCTTCGCTCTTCAGCCACAGGTTAACCAGCGACGCCAGCACGATACCAATCAGCCCCATAAACAGCATGCTGCCGAAGCCGCTCAGATCGCGCTTAGTGGTGTACCCATACAGGCTCATCGCCCCGAACATCCCGCCGGTCACCACAAAAGTGCTGGCGATAGACGAATAGGTATAAACAATAAAGATGCTCGCTAACGTTAGCCCTGTTAACGCCGAATAAAGCATAAACAGCGTCGTCGCCATACCCGCGCTTAAGCGCTGCACCATCCCCGAGAGCACAAACACCAGCGCCAGTTGGGCGATGATCAGCCCGAAGAAAGTGATTTTGCTTGAAAAGACGAACATCATGACCGCCGGGGTATTCGCCGCAAACCACGCGATAAACGCGGTTAACAACAACCCGACCGTCATCCAGCCGTAAACCTGCGCCATGTAGGTCTGCAGGCCGCTGCGGCTCTGAACAATGGAATCGGAACGAGGGAATCTGTCCATGACTATCTCCTGATTAACAAGTTTCTCTCAGTAAGCGTATCACACTACCAGCGCTCTGCCGCCTGATGATCGCTGTCGCGGGCATCGACCCAGCGTTCGCCATCCGGCGTCGCCTCGCGTTTCCAGAACGGCGCGCGGGTTTTCAGGTAATCCATGATGAACTCGCCGGCGGCGAAGGCGCTGCCGCGGTGGGCGCTGGTCACACCAACAAAAACAATCTCTTCGCCCGGCCACATTTCGCCAATGCGATGGATAACCGTCACCCGGCCAAGCGACCAACGCTCCCGCGCCTGTTCAACGATTTCCGCCAGCGATTTTTCGGTCATGCCCGGATAGTGCTCCAGGGTCAGCGCTTTCACGCTGTCGCCGAGATTGTGATTACGTACTTTGCCGGTGAAGGTGACCACCGCGCCGTCTTCATCGCGCTCGGCCAGCCACGGATACTCATCGCCGACGCAAAAGCGCGCCGGGCTTACCACGATACGAGTCTGCGTCATCTTAGCCCCCGGTGACCGGCGGGAAAAACGCCACTTCGTCGCCGCTCGCGACCGGATGGTCAAACGAGGTCAGCGTCTGGTTGACCGCCGCCAGCAATTTTCCTTCTTCCAGCGCCAGCGCCCAGCGGTCCCCGCGTGCGGCAAGCTGCTGACGCACGGCTTCAACGGTCGGCAATTCGCTGGCGTCGAGAGTCAGGGTATCGGTGCCAACCAGTTCGCGCACCTGGGCAAAAAACAGGACGTTAATCATGGGCTTCCTCCACCTTAAAATCGCCGGACTTGCCGCCGCTTTTCGCCAGCAGACGTACCGGGCCAATGACCATATCTTTCTGTACCGCTTTACACATGTCGTAGATGGTCAGCGCGGCAACCGAGGCCGCGGTCAGCGCTTCCATTTCTACGCCGGTTTTACCGGTCAGGCGGCAGAGTGACTCAATGCGCACGCGGTTATGCTCCGGCTGCGCCTGCAGGTTCACTTCTACTTTGCTGAGCATCAGCGGATGACACAGCGGGATCAGCTCCCAGGTACGTTTCGCGGCCTGAATCCCGGCGATACGCGCGGTGGCGAACACATCGCCTTTATGGTGGCTGCCGTCGATAATCATCGCAAGCGTTGCGGCCTGCATTTCGACGTAAGCCTCAGCGCGCGCCTCACGCACCGTTTCCGCTTTGCCGGAGACGTCAACCATGTGGGCTTCGCCCGCGGCGTTAATGTGGGTCAGTTGTGACATAAACTATTTCTTTAAATGAGGAATGAAGTTGCACGGGCGAGTGCGCGCATCCAGCTGTGGCGCGATAATATTTTCCCACGCGGTGGCGCAGGCCTTGGTCGAGCCCGGCATCGCGAAAATCAGCGTGCGGTTGGCAACGCCAGCAACGGCGCGGGACTGCAGCGTCGAGGTGCCTATCTCTTCAAACGAGAGCATACGGAACACTTCGCCAAAACCTTCGACCTCGCGGTCAAACAGCGGCAGCAGCGCTTCCGGCGCCTGATCGCCATCGGTAAAACCGGTACCACCGGTGATCAACACCACCTGCACCTCATCGCTGGCAATCCACGCCGAAACCTGGGCGCGAATCGCGTAGCGGTTCTCTTTCACAATCGCCTTATCGACGAGGGTATGTCCCGCTTCGTGCAGCGCATCGCGCAGCCAGTGGCCGGAGGTATCGTCCTCTTCGCCGCGGCGGTTGGAAACGGTAAGAATAGCAATACGGGTCGGGATAAACTCAGCGCTAGCCTGGCTCATCTGAATGCTCCTTTCGAAAACGATTATCCGCCAATATACGATAGATTCTGCGTAATACCGGTGTTGCCCTGGTGCAGGAAATGGGTCTGCTTTTTATGGGTTAAGGCTTCGGCTATCCGCGCTTCCAGCTCGGCCTGCTGCTCGTCCTCGGCCATCAGGTCGCGCAGATCTACGCCGCCTTCGCCAAACAGACACAGGTGCAGTTTGCCAACGGATGAGACGCGAAGACGGTTACAGGTGGCGCAGAAGTCTTTTTCATAGGGCATGATCAAGCCGATTTCGCCGGCGTAATCCGGATGGCAAAAGACCTGTGCCGGGCCATCGCTTCGCTGACGGATCTGATGGATCCAGCCGCGACGCAGCAGTTCATCGCGCAGCACCATGCCGGAAATGTGGTGACGGCGGAACAGGTCGCTGCCCTCGCCGGTTTCCATTAACTCAATAAAACGCAGCTGAATACGACGTGGTTTGATCCACGCGAGGAAGGTGTCGAGCTGGTGATGGTTGACATCACGCATCAGCACGGTGTTGACCTTAACCTTTTCAAAACCGGCGGCAAAGGCGGCGTCAATACCGTCCATCACCTGCTGGAATTTATCCTGACCGGTAATGGCATGGAACTGGCGAGCGTCGAGGCTATCGACGCTGACGTTTATCGCCGTCAGCCCGGCATCGCGCCAGCGTTCGACATCGCGAGCCAGACGGTAACCATTGGTGGTCACCGCGATCTGACGAATCGCGCTGTTTTCACGCACGGCGGCAATAATCTCGGTAAAGTCGCGACGTAAAGAGGGTTCGCCGCCGGTAAGGCGGACTTTTTCCGTGCCAAGGGCGGAAAAAGCGCGCGTCACGCGGCGCACTTCGTCTACGCTAAGAAAGCCCTTGTTGGTCACGGCGCCGGGCTTGTAGCCATCCGGCAGGCAGTAGGTGCAACGAAAGTTACACACGTCGGTAATCGACAGGCGCAAGTAATAAAACTTACGCGCAAATGCATCAGTAAGCTGTGAGGCCATATACACCTTTCCAAGTACGGGAGGCGTGGTCATTTCTTTCCACGCCCTGGCGACAGCGCGGCTGCCGCGGCCAGAGCACCATATCTTGCGACACAGGTACTAAGGCTAGAGTGTTAGTTGGTTATGCCGATAGTAGCGCTTTAACGATGGTTTCGCCATTTTCATTTTCGCTATATAATCATCTATATATCGCTAATATCTTGCATTTTCAGTACAGAATAGCCAAAAATCACACTTTAACATTGATATCGGTCAGTTTGACGGAAACCGGGCATTATCTTTTAGGGGTAGATCGGAGACGCTAAACCCGAACATTGAACAGAAGGAATTCGTATGCGCAATCGCACTTTCGCCGATCTGGACCGCGTCGTCGCCCTTGGCGGAGGCCACGGTCTGGGGCGGGTGATGTCGTCGCTCTCGTCGCTCGGCTCACGCCTGACCGGCATCGTGACCACCACCGATAACGGCGGATCAACGGGGCGAATTCGCCGCTCGGAAGGGGGGATCGCCTGGGGCGATATGCGCAACTGCATTAATCAATTAATCGCCGAACCCAGCGTCGCTTCCGCGATGTTTGAATATCGTTTTGGCGGTAATGGCGAGCTTTCCGGGCATAACCTCGGAAATCTGATGTTAAAGGCGCTGGATCACCTGAGTGTGCGGCCTTTAGAGGCGATCAATTTGATCAGAAACCTGCTTAAAGTGGATGCTTTCCTGATTCCGATGTCGGAGCAACCGGTCGATCTGGTGGCGCTCGATCATGAAGGCCATGAAGTGTATGGCGAAGTGAATATCGATCAGCTGGATCACATCCCGCAGGAACTGATGCTCAGCCCACCGGTTCCGGCGACTCGCGAAGCGGTTGAGGCCATCGCCGAGGCCGATCTGATCCTGATTGGGCCAGGGAGCTTCTACACCAGCCTGCTGCCCATTTTACTGCTCGACGAAATGGCCCAGGCGCTGCGGCGGACCCCGGCGCCCATGGTGTTTATCGATAACCTGGGTAAGGAACATAGCCCTGCCGCCAATCTAACGCTGGCGGACAGAATGACTATTCTGGAACATTACGTCGGCAAAAAAGTGATTGATGCCGCCATCGTCGGGCCGAAAGCCGATGTTAAGGGTATGGAAGAACGACTGGTGATTCAGACCGCGCTGGACGCCAGCGATGTCACCTATCGTCATGACCGCGTGCTGCTACGCCAGGCGCTGGAGCAGGCTATTCAGGCATTAGGTTAATCCTCAAGCGGCACTATTTTAAACAAGATGACGCCTCAGATTAAAATCTTAAGGTTGTCTTAAAATATCGCTGTCAACATAACGAACATCTCCTACTACGGGTATTCGTTATGTCGTTTATTTCTTTACGTCGGCCGGTACTCAGCCGCACGGCTTATTTGACTCTCTTTGCCTGTTATATCGGTATCTTTCTTAACCTGGCCTTTTATCGCCAGGTTTTCCCGCTACTGCCGGTAAACAATCTCCATAACTGGCTGGTTTTCCTTAGCATGCCGATCGTGGCAATTAGCGTGATGAACATCATCACCACCCTCGCCTCGTTCTTAAAGCTCGACCGGGTAGTCATCAGCCTGTTTATTCTGCTGAGCGCCTCGGCGCAGTACTTTATCTGGACCTTCGGCGTGGTGATCGACCGTTCGATGATCGCCAATATCTTCGATACGACACCTGCGGAAAGTTTTGCCCTGCTGTCGACGCAAATGGTCATCGTGCTGGGTCTCTCCGGGCTATTGATGGTTCTGGTCGCCTGGTGGATTAAAGTTCGCAGACCGGCCTCTTTCTGGCGCGGCACAGCGATGCGTCTGCTCAATATCGCCATTTCAGCGCTGCTCATTGTGCTGGTGGCGGCGCTGTTCTACAAAGATTACGCCTCGGTATTCCGTAACAATAAGGAGCTGGTGAAATCTTTAAGCCCTTCCAACAGCATTGTGGCGCTGAACTCGTGGTATGCGCATAACCGGATGGATAACCTGCCGCTGGTGAAGATCGGCGAAGATGCCAAACAGAAAGCGGTGATGCATAACGGCGCGCGTAAAAATCTGACCATCGTGGTGCTGGGCGAAACCTCGCGCGCCGAGAATTTCTCGCTGGGCGGCTACGATCGCGAAACTAACCCGCGCCTGAAGCAGGACGACGTGGTGTACTTCCCGAAAACCACCTCCTGCGGCACCGCAACCGCGGTTTCCGTCCCCTGCATGTTCTCCAATATGCCGCGCGCGCATTACGATGAAGAACTGGCGCACCATCAGGAAGGCGTTCTGGATATCCTACAGCGCGCCGGTGTTCAGGTGCTATGGAACGACAACGATGGCGGCTGTAAAGGCGCCTGTGACCGCGTACCGCATCAGAACGTCACCAACCTGAACCTCAGCGGCGAGTGCATTGATGGCGAGTGCTACGATGACGTGCTGTTCCATAATCTTGATAGCTATATCGATAATTTACAGCAGGATGGCATTATCGTTCTGCACACCATTGGTAGTCATGGCCCGACCTATTACAATCGCTACCCGGCTGAATTCAAAAAATTCACCCCGACCTGCGATACCAATGAAATCCAAAGTTGTACGCAACAACAGTTGACCAATACCTATGACAACACCATTTTGTATGTCGACTATGTGGTTGATAAAGCGATAAAATTACTGCAGTCCAAACAGAATAAATTCACCACCAGTCTGGTGTATTTGTCTGACCACGGCGAATCGCTGGGTGAAGATGGCGTGTATCTGCATGGCCTGCCGTACTCCATAGCGCCGGATACGCAAAAACACGTGCCGATGCTGCTGTGGTTGTCGCCGGATTATCAGCAACGCTATGGCGTATCCAGCCAGTGTTTGCAACAGCAGGCGAAGACGAACGATTATTCACAAGATAATCTGTTCTCTACCCTGCTTGGCCTGCTCGGGGTAGACACCCGCGAGTATCAGGCAAAAGACGACCTTTTAACGCCATGTAGAGAGACCGGCAGATGAAAATCTTAGTCATTGAAGACGATGCGCTCCTGTTACAAGGGTTAATTCTGGCCATGCAAAGCGAAGGCTATGTCTGCGATGGCGTCGCCACCGCGCATGAAGCCGCGCTGTCGTTAGCCAGCAACCATTACAGTCTGGTGGTGCTCGACCTGGGCCTGCCGGATGAAGACGGTCTGCATTTCCTGGCGCGTATGCGCCGGGAGAAATTCACCCAACCGGTGTTAATCCTCACCGCCCGCGATACCGTGGGCGACCGCATCAGCGGGCTGGATACCGGCGCTGACGATTACCTGGTGAAACCTTTCGCGCTTGAAGAGCTCAACGCCCGCATTCGCGCGCTGCTGCGTCGGCATAATAATCAGGGCGATAATGAGCTGACCGTCGGCAACCTGCGCCTTAATGTGACCCGTCGCCAGGTGTGGCTGGCCGGCGAATCGCTGGAGCTGACGCCAAAAGAGTATGCTCTGCTCTCGCGCTTGATGATGAAGGCCGGCAGCCCGGTACATCGCGAAATTCTCTACAATGATATCTACAGCTGGGATAACGAACCGGCCACCAATACCCTCGAAGTACATATCCATAATCTGCGCGACAAGATTGGTAAAGCGCGGATCCGCACCGTCCGCGGCTTTGGCTACATGCTGGTGAATAATACGGAGTCAGAATAACGCTATGGCACTGTTTGCGACCGAAACCTGGACCATGCGCCACCGCCTGCTGCTGACCATCGGCGCGATTCTGGTGGTCTGCCAGCTGATCAGCGTATTTTGGCTATGGCATGAGAGCAAAGAGCAAATCCAGCTGCTGGTTGCCAGCGCCATTGAGGGTCATAACAATCAAAGGCACGTCGAACATGAGGTACGCGAAGCGGTCGCCAGCCTGCTGGTGCCAAGCCTGCTGATCATCGGTCTGGCGCTATATATCAGCCTGATGGCGGTGAAGAAAATCACCCGTCCGCTATCAAATCTGCAAAGCGAGCTGGAAAGCCGGACGCCGGATAATCTGCAACCCATTATTTTGCAGGAGTCGGTGCCGGAAGTGACCGCAGTGACCATGGCGATTAATCAACTGGTGTCGCGGCTGACCCTGACGCTCGAACGGGAGCGTCTGTTTACCGCCGACGTCGCCCACGAACTGCGTACCCCTCTTGCCGGGCTGCGCTTGCATCTGGAGCTGCTGGCGAAGGTACACGGCGTCAGCGTTGATCCCTTAATTCAACGTCTCGATCAGATGACCAACAGCATTTCGCAGCTGCTACAACTGGCGCGCGTCGGGCAGTCGTTTTCCGCCGGGAGTTACCAGCAGGTGCATTTGCACGAAGATGTGGTGGAGCCTCTGCAGGATGAGTTGGCAACGATGCTCGAAGCGCGCCAACAGACCCTGGAGATAGAAAGCGGCGCAGGCGAGGATCTCATTTCCGGAGATGCGACCCTGGCGCGGGTGATTTTACGCAATCTGGTGGAGAATGCGCACCGCTATAGCCCCGTGGGGTCGAAGATTAAGATTTCGGTAAAACCGGGAAATACGCCGATTCTGGCAGTAGAAGATGAAGGGCCGGGCATTGATGAGGCCAAAAGCGGCGAGCTGAGTAAAGCGTTTGTCCGCATGGACAGCCGCTATGGCGGAATAGGCCTCGGTTTAAGCATTGTCACCCGCATCGCTCAACTGCACGATGCGCAATTCTTTTTACATAACCGCCAGCCCGGGCCGGGCGTCCGCGCCTGGGTGCTGTTCCCACGCAGTTCGCGTCAGAAGGTTAATACCCATTGATGTAAGAAGGCGACCACAATCACAAAGGCGGTCGCAATGGCCAGATATTCACGGTTGGTCAGTTTTTGCATGGCGCTATCCTCATTAAACTGAGGATAGTGTCGCTGAAGAAAATTAAGCCAACATTAAGATCCTACGATAATAGCGTGACGGCAATTGCAAATTGCGCATTGCCGTCATTTTTGCACGGATCCCCTATCGCCCTTATGATGCCGCAATAAACAGTTCGCGTAGCTGATGCAATTGATCGCGGATCTGCGCGGCTTCCTCAAACTCAAGGTTCTGGGCATGCTGCATCATTTGCCCTTCCAGCTCGTGGATCTTCTGCTGCAGCGCTTTCGGCGTCAGTTCGACGCTATCGGCTTCCACCGGAGAACGGGCTTTGCCACGGCCTTTGGCTTTGGTCTTCGCGATGTTCTGACCCAGCGCCAGAATATCGACCACTTTCTTATTAAGCCCCTGCGGCACAATACCGTGCTCTTCGTTATAACGCTGCTGCTTCTCGCGGCGGCGTTCGGTTTCACCGATCGCCTTCGCCATCGATGGCGTGATTTTATCGCCGTAAAGAATCGCCTTACCGTTCACGTTACGCGCCGCGCGGCCGATGGTCTGGATAAGCGAGCGCTCGGAACGCAGGAAGCCCTCTTTATCGGCATCAAGTATCGCCACCAGCGATACTTCCGGCATATCCAGCCCTTCGCGCAGCAGGTTGATCCCCACCAGCACGTCGAACTCGCCAAGACGCAGATCGCGAATAATTTCCATACGCTCGACGGTATCGATATCGGAGTGCAGATAGCGCACCCGTTCACCGTGCTCTTCCAGGTATTCGGTTAAATCCTCCGCCATGCGTTTGGTCAGCGTCGTCACCAGCACACGCTCATTGATCGCCGCACGGGTACGGATTTCTGATAACAGATCGTCGACCTGCGTCGCCACCGGCCGCACTTCGATAACCGGATCCAGTAGGCCCGTTGGGCGAACGACCTGGTCTACCACCTCATCGCCGGATTTTTCCAGCTCATAGGGACCCGGCGTCGCTGAAACGTAGATGGTCTGCGGCGCCAGCGCTTCAAACTCTTCGAACTTCATCGGCCGGTTATCCAGCGCTGACGGCAGGCGAAAGCCATATTCCACCAGCGTCTCTTTACGCGCCCGGTCGCCACGGTACATACCGCCGATTTGCGGGATAGTCACGTGCGATTCATCGATAACCAGCAGGCCATCCGCCGGCAGGTAGTCGAACAGCGTCGGCGGCGGCTCGCCCGGCCCGCGCCCGGAGAGAAAGCGCGAGTAGTTTTCAATCCCCGAGCAGTAGCCCAGCTCGTTCATCATTTCGAGGTCGAACTGAGTGCGCTGGCTCAGCCGCTGCTCTTCAAGCAGTTTATTGTTCGCCAGCAGGACCTTGCGGCGGTCAGCCAGCTCGTCTTTGATCTCTTCCATCGCCTGTACGATACGCTCGCGCGGCGTAACGTAGTGGGTCTTCGGATAGATGGTATAGCGTGGAATGGACGATTCGACGTGGCCGGTCAGCGGGTCAAACAGCGATAGCCGCTCGACCTCTTCGTCAAACAGTTCAATACGCAGCGCGATATCATCGGATTCCGCCGGGAAGACATCGATAACCTCGCCGCGGACGCGGAAAGTGCCGCGCTGGAAGGCCTGATCGTTGCGGGTGTATTGCAGTTCCGCCAGCCGACGCAGGATCGCCCGCTGGTCGATCAGCATGCCGGTGGTCAGGTGCAGCATCATCTTCAGATACAGATCCGGGTCGCCAAGACCGTAGATGGCGGAAACCGAAGCCACCACCACTACATCGCGCCGTTCGAGCAACGCTTTGGTGGCCGACAGACGCATCTGCTCAATGTGTTCGTTCACCGAGGCGTCTTTTTCGATAAAGGTATCCGAGCTCGGTACGTAGGCTTCAGGCTGGTAATAATCGTAGTAGGAGACAAAATACTCCACCGCATTCTCGGGAAAGAACTCTTTCATCTCGCCATACAGCTGCGCCGCCAGGGTTTTGTTCGGCGCCAGCACCATCGTCGGGCGCTGTAAGTCAGCGATAACGTTGGCGATGGTGAAGGTTTTCCCCGAACCGGTTACCCCAAGCAGGGTTTGATGCGCAAGGCCATCTTCCAGCCCCTCTTCCAGACGGCGGATGGCTTCGGGCTGATCGCCGGAAGGACGGAATGCGGAGTGCAGCTTGAATGGTTTGCTCATATTTCAGGACCTGAAGATGGGATTGGCCAGCAGGTGTTTAATTCTACCCTTCAGTTTCATTTTTGCCAATAAATAATACTGGATATAAAAACAGTATCGCATTATTGTATGGCGGCAAAAGGACGCGCGGTCGTCCGACTGCGGGCGTAAAATGCGCGCTTTGCGGAATAATCCACCAGCCTGTGTGGTTATCCCCAGAAACATTTATCATTTAACATTTGTCAAGCAAGGTAATGAATCTTTTATGGCAGCCGGTGACACTTTTCTGACAGCCATTGCTTTTATTTAACTTGCTGAAATAAAACATAATTTACCAAAAGACGGGTTTCGCGCCAATTTGCTCGCAGGCCGCGTACTCTCTAGCTTACCGCAAGTTTTCTAACTCTAATACACAAGGTTATCCACAGGAATAGTGGATAACTGCCTGCAGGCCGCGAGGTCTGCCACCCGGCAGAAAAGTCTCATCGGACCAAAGCCCGTGGCTAAAAAAAATTATCGAATTTTTTTTGATATTTATCAGCTAAAGACGGCTGGATTTTTTGCGTTTTCTGGACCACATTTCATCGTCCTGTCAACAAAAAATAGAGCCGTCTCGCAGGTTTATGCGGGGTTATTGCAGGGGGCTCAGATCCAGGTACTGCGCGAGATCCTGACGTTGCGATGCGTCGGCAAGCCAGGGAATTTCCCCCAGCAGCGGCGCTGGCAATACCCGCATTAAGGTTTGCAGGTATTCGCGATGGCGTTTACCCGGCGGCTGGATATCGTTGGCGATCCAGCCCACGAGCGGCAGCCCGGCTTCGCGTACTGCCTGGGCGGTGAGCATCGCGTGATTGATACAGCCAAGTTTGACGCCGACCACTAAAATCACCGGCAATTGCTCCTGCTGCGCCCAGTCGGCGAAGGTCAGGGTTTCCGAGAGCGGCGTAAACCAGCCGCCCGCCCCTTCCACCAGCACCCAGTCGGCCAGGCGCTCCAGTTCGCGTAAACCGCTGGAAAGCGTCGTCGCGGCAATCGGTCGCCCTTCATCGGCGCTAATAATATGCGGCGAGGTCGGCTCGGCAAAAGTAAAAGGGTTAACCTGTTCATAGCGCAGCGCCACCCGGCTATTACGCTGCAGGGCCAGCGCATCTTCATTGCGTAACCCTTGTGCGGTCAGGTCGCTCCCGGAAGCCACTGGCTTATAGCCTGCGGTGTTAAATCCCAGCTGATTCGCCGCCTGCAGCAGCGCGCTGCTGGCGACGGTTTTACCGACTTCAGTATCGGTTCCGGTGACGAAGAAACGTTTAGTCACGTTCAATGACTCCTGTAAAAAGATGATACGTCAGCGGGCACTGGCCCTGCTGTTGCGGCCAGGCCAGTTGCAGTTCACGCAGCTTGCCGCGGCTAAGCGGCGCAGACGCCCGCCCCTGATGTAAGTGGGTTGCGCCAATGCCCTTTAGCGAGCGCATGGCGCTTAACGCGTCGGCGAACGGTAAGCTAATCTGATGCACGACGCCTTCGGCGCGCAGGCCGCTCAGCGCCGCCCTTACCGCCTGTTCGCTGAGAAAACGGTTGGCATGGGGATGTTCGTCGACCGCCCGCCACGCTTGATTGAGCTCTGGTAGCGATCCGGCGAGCAACGTGGTGAACGCCACCCGTCCGCCGGGCCGCACCACCCGGTACAGCTCGCCGATTGCCGCGCTTAGCTCGTCACACCACTGCACCGCCAGGTTACTCCATGCCAGATCGAAGCAGGCATCCGGCAGCGGCAGCGCTTCGATATCGCCCTGTAGATAATGCTGCGCGGCGCCGTTGCGTTGCGCCTGCGCCAACATCCCGGCGGAGAGATCCAGCGCGGTAACTTCGCTTCCCGCTTCGCGCCAGTAACGGCTCATGCTGCCGGGCCCGCAGCCAGCGTCCAGCACTCGGGCAAAATCGCTACTCGCCAACTGGCGCAGCAGCAATTCAGCGCTGCGGCGCTGCAGCTCATCATGTTGCGTATAGCCGCTGGCCGCGCGACCAAACGCCGCGGCCACAGCCTGCTTATTCACCGTGGCCATGCAGCACCTCCAGTAAACACGCAATGTCCTCGGCCTGATGAGCGGCAGTCAGAGTCAGGCGCAGACGCGCGCCGCCGGCGGGAACCGTCGGCGGACGAATGGCGGTAGCCCAACAGCCGGCCTCGCGTAGGCTGGATGCCAGGGCCAGCGCTCGCGCGTTATCGCCAACGATCAGCGGCTGAATCGCGCTCCGGGAATCGGTCAGCCCCAGCGAAACATCGCCCATTCCAGCGCGGAACTGACGGATGCGGGCGCTCAAGATTTCCCGCCGCTGCTGGCCCTCATCGCTACGAATGATCCGCAGCGCCGCGCTTAACGCTACCGACTGCGCCGGCGGCATCGCGGTGCTGTAGATAAGATGACGGGCAAACTGCAGCAGATAGTCGGCCATCGATTCATTGCACAGTACCGCCGCGCCGCTCACCCCAAACGCCTTGCCGAAGGTGACCACCAGCAGCTCCGGGCGAACCGCCTGCGTATGACAGCTTCCGCGCCCTTCATCGCCAATCGCCCCGATTCCGTGAGCATCATCAACCAGTAATAATGCGCCGGCGGTGCGGGCTGCCGCCTGAATGTCAGCCAGCGGCGCGCTGTCGCCGTCCATACTGAAAATCCCTTCGGTAACGACTAACTGCTGGCCGTCCAGCGGTTTCGCCAGCAGTTGAGCAAGCTGTTGCGGGTCATTGTGGGTAAAGCGGCGCAGCTGCGCCGGGCTGAGGCTTGCCGCCTCCAGCAGGGAGGCATGGCTCAGGCGATCGGCCACAATGCGATCGTCTTTTTCCGCCAGCGCGGCAATCAACGCCTGATTCGCGGCAAAGCCGGAGATAAACAGCAACGCGCGCGGATAGCCCAGCCAGTCGGCAAGTTCCTCTTCCAGCGCGCGATGCGCCTCGCTATAGCCGCTAACGTGGCCCGATCCGCCGGAACCGACGCCATAACGTTCAGCACCCTGCTGCCAGGCGGCGATAATCGCGCCATGCTGGCTCAGGCCCAGGTAGTCATTACTGGAGAAGTTGAGCCAGCGCTCCCCTTCACGCTCCAGCCAGCGTCCGGCGCCGTGGCTTACCGGCAGGCGGCGGCGAAAAGCCTCCGCCGCCCGCCGTTCGTCCAGCGCCCGATCGATTCGTTGCTGCCAGCTCATAGCGCCGCCGCGTTGTAGTATTCCTCAGTGTCCGGGGTGAGTAAGGCCTGCTCCAGGCGCTGCTGCTGCTCATTATCGCCTTCCAGCACCGCCGTCTGCTGCGGGTTAATCCCTAGCTTGCGGAACAGCTGCTGGTCTTTATCTTCTTCCGGGTTAGGCGTCGTCAGCAGCTTGCAGCCATAGAAAATCGAGTTAGCCCCGGCCATAAAGCACATCGCCTGGGTCTGCTCGTTCATCTGCTCGCGCCCGGCGGAGAGACGCACGTAGGAGGTTGGCATCATGATGCGCGCAATGGCGATCGTGCGGATGAAATCGAAGGCGTCGACATCGTCGTTATCCGCCAGCGGCGTACCCTTAACCTTCACCAGCATATTGATTGGCACGCTTTCCGGCGGCGTTGGCAGATTAGCCAACTGCAGCAGCAGCCCGGCGCGATCTTTCACGGTTTCCCCCAACCCGACGATCCCACCGGAGCACACTTTAATCCCGGCATCGCGTACCTTATCCAGCGTATCCAGACGTTCCTGATAGGTACGGGTGGTGATGATGTTGCCGTAAAATTCCGGTGAGGTGTCGAGGTTATGGTTGTAGTAATCAAGCCCCGCGCCGGCCAGGCGCTGTGCCTGACTATCGGTAAGGGTACCGAGCGTCATGCACGACTCCAGCCCCAGCGCCTTGACGCCTTTCACCATCTGCTCCAGATACGGCATATCGCGATCATTAGGGTTCTTCCACGCCGCGCCCATGCAGAAGCGGGTCGAGCCGGCGTTTTTCGCCTGACGCGCTGATTCCAGCACCTGCTCGACTTCCATCAGACGCTCGGATTCAAGACCGGTTTTGTAGCGTGCGCTTTGCGGGCAATATTTACAGTCTTCCGGACAAGCGCCGGTTTTAATCGACAGCAACGTACTGACCTGCACCTGACGCGGGTCAAAATGCTGGCGGTGGATTTGCTGCGCTTCAAAGAGCAGATCGATGAGTGGTTTATTAAATAACTCAGTAACTTGCGACATTGTCCAGCGTGCGTGGTGAGCCATTGGCCTCTCCAAAAGGTTTTGTTAATTTGCGGTTCGGTTTATACTCGTAAACCTAAATGTTTTCAAAATGGTTTACAAGTCGCTTATGACACTGGACGATCTCGCTTTCGATCGGCGCCACATCTGGCACCCCTACACCTCTATGACTTCCCCCCTGCCGGTCTACCCGGTGGTGTCCGCCCACGGTTGCGAGCTGTCCCTCGCCGGCGGCGAACAGTTGGTTGACGGTATGTCTTCCTGGTGGGCGGCGATCCACGGCTACAATCACCCACGCCTCAATGCGGCGCTGAAGGGGCAAATTGACCAAATGTCGCACGTGATGTTCGGCGGGATCACCCATCCGCCAGCAGTTGCGCTATGCCGTCAGCTGGTGGCGATGACCCCGGCCTCGCTGGAGTGCGTTTTCCTCGCCGACTCCGGTTCAGTGGCGGTAGAGGTGGCGATGAAAATGGCGCTGCAGTACTGGCAGGCTAAAGGCGAACCACGTCGTCGTTTTCTGACCTTCCGCAACGGCTATCACGGGGATACCTTCGGAGCGATGTCGGTCTGCGATCCGCAGAACTCGATGCACAGCCTGTGGCAGGGCTACCTGCCGGATAACCTGTTCGCCCCCGCGCCGCAAAGCCGCTTTGACGGCGAGTGGGACGAGATGGATATGGTACCGTTTGCCCGCCTGATGGCCGCGCATCGCCACGAAATCGCCGCGGTGATCCTCGAACCTATCGTCCAGGGGGCGGGCGGCATGCGGATGTACCATCCGGAGTGGCTGAAGCGGGTGCGTAAAATGTGCGACCGGGAAGGGATACTGCTGATCGCCGATGAGATTGCCACCGGCTTTGGCCGCACCGGCAAGCTGTTCGCTTGTGAACACGCCGGGATTACCGCCGACATTCTGTGTCTGGGCAAAGCGCTGACCGGCGGCACCATGACCCTTTCCGCCGCCATCACTACCCGAACGGTTGCTGAAACCATTAGCAATGGCGAAGCCGGTTGCTTTATGCACGGCCCCACCTTTATGGGCAATCCGCTGGCCTGCGCGGTGGCCGGCGAAAGCCTGCGCCTGCTGGAGAGCGGCGAATGGCAGCCGCAGGTGGCGGCGATTGAAGCCCAGCTGCAGGCCGAGCTGGCCCCGGCGCGGGGATCTGCGCTGGTCGCGGACGTCCGCGTGCTGGGCGCTATTGGCGTGGTTGAAACCCGTCGCCCGGTCAACATGGCCACCCTGCAGCGCTTTTTCGTCGAGCAGGGAGTCTGGATCCGTCCGTTTGGCCGGCTGATTTATCTGATGCCGCCGTACATCATCACGCCCGAGCAGCTGACCCGCCTGACCCGTGCGGTCAACCAGGCAGTGCAGGACGAAACATTTTTTAGCGAATAAATAGCGGAATTGCGTCGTCGGGAAGGCTACACTTCTTTGTTAATCAGCGCATTATCAATGAGGATGAAGCATGAAACTGATCAGTCACGATCTCCAGGACGGCGGTAAGCTGCCTAATCGTCACGTCTTCAACGGCATGGGCTACGATGGCGACAATATTTCGCCGCATCTGATGTGGGATGATGTGCCCGCGGGAACCAAAAGCTTTGTGGTGACCTGCTACGATCCGGATGCGCCGACCGGCTCCGGCTGGTGGCACTGGGTGGTCGCTAACCTGCCGGCCGATACCCGCGTCCTGCCGCAAGGGGCCGGTTCCGGTCAGGCGGAGCTGCCGGAAGAGGCCGTTCAGACCCGCACCGATTTTGGTAAGGCAGGCTACGGCGGCGCGGCGCCGCCGAAGGGCGAAACCCACCGCTATATCTTCACCGTCCACGCCCTGGACGTCGAGAAAATTGAGGTGGATGCTGAGGCCAGCGGCGCGATGGTCGGCTTTAACGTCCATTTCCATTCCCTCGCCAGCGCCTCCATCACCGCCCTGTTCAGTTAATCTTCCCCGGATAGCGGCTTGCGCCTTATCCGGGGTACCCGCGACGCCATTTGTTTTTCGGGTGGCGCTGCGCTTACCCGACCTACACTACCCCCAGGCCCATGCTAGCGCAGCGCCGCCGGGCGATTGCCGCGGGCACGGAGCCGCTTTTATGCCGGGCGGCGGCTGACGCCTTGCCCGGCCTACGGTCCGTGCCATTTGTAGCCCCGGTAAGCGCAGCGCCACCGGGGAAATTGGCCTTACTGTTCAGTGACTACCTGCAGCGCCGTTTTACGCACCCGCGCATACCACACCACCGTCAGCAGCCCGAGCCAGACCAGGCCGGCGATCAGCGCCATCCGCGTTTCGGCAAACATCCCTAGTACGGCGATGACCAGCCCCATAAACAGTAGCGTCAACAGCGGCGCAACCGGCCAGAACGGAATGGGAAAGGCGATCTGGCTGCGCTCTTCGGCAGACAAACCGCGGCGCATGGCAAAATGGGATAGCAGAATCATCAGCCACACCCATACCGTGGCGAATGCCGCCAGCGAAGCAATTAGCACAAATACCTGCTCGGGGATCAGATAGTTCAATACCACCGCCGCCAGCAGCGCGCCGCCCATGACCACCACCGTCATCCAGGGCACACCGTTGCTGGCGATGCGCTGGAAGCTTTTCGGCGCCAGCCCCTCTTTCGACATGCCGTACATCATGCGTCCGGCGCCAAAAATATCGCTGTTAATCGCCGAGATGCTGGCGCTGATCACAATGATGTTAAGGATGGTCGCCGCCGCCGGGATCCCCAGACCGTCGAAAATAAGCACAAACGGACTCCCCTGTTCGCCAAAGCTGTTCCACGGGAAGATCGCCATCAGCACCGCCAGGGTGCAGACGTAGAACAGGATAATGCGCAGCGGAATGGTATTGATGGCCTGCGGGATCACCTTCTTAGGATCCTTCGCTTCCGCGGCGGTGACGCCGATAATCTCCACCCCGCCGAAGGCGAACATCACGATGCCAAGCGAGGCGATAACGCCCTGCCAGCCGTTAGGGGCAAAGCCGCCGTGCTCCAGAGGTTTTCCAGCCCGGTGGCTCGGGAAGCTGATGGCCAAAGCCAAAGAAGATGATCCCCGCCCCCGCCAGCATCATGCGATAATCGCCACCACCTTCACCAGAGACAGCCAGAACTCCATCTCGCCAAATACCCGCACGTTGCACAGGTTCATCGCGCCAATAAAGAAGATGATGCTGAGGATCCAGATCCAGCGCGGCACATCGGGGTACCACAACCCCATATAGATACCGAAGGCGGTGACGTCGGCCAGGGCGACGATCACCATTTCAAAGGTGTAGGTCCAGCCGGTAATAAACCCGGCCAGCGGCCCGAGATACTGGCGGGCATAGCTGCCGAAGGAGCCGGAAACCGGGTTGCGCACCGCCATCTCGCCCAGCGCGCGCATGACGATAAACACCGCCGCGCCGCCAATCAGATAGGCCAGCAGCACCGCCGGGCCCGCCGCTTTGATGGCTGAGGCCGAGCCATAGAACAGCCCGGTGCCGATAGCGGAGCCGAGCGCAATAAACCGAATGTGTCGGGCATTGAGCCCGCGCAGCAGATGTGGCTTGTGTTGTTGTTGCATATACAGGTGTCCTGATTTTTTTATATGACGACAAATATGCGGTGTAGGGCGGTCGGGGGAATGACTTCCCCCGACGCGGGTACAGAGAACAACGGTGATTAATGCAGTACGGCAGGCAGCAGACGCGTCAGGTGACGGGCCGCCAGAAGCGCAATGGCGTTATCGATATCCGGGGCGAAGTAGCGATCCTGCGTATAGTGCGGCACGCGTTCGCGCAGCAAGTGACGCGCCTCTTCCAGCAGCGGACTGGTGGTCAGTCCTTCGCGCATATCCAGCCCCTGCGCCGCCGCCAGCCACTCAACGGCCAGCACCCCGCGGGTGTTCTCGGCCATCGCCCACAGGCGGCGACCGGCAGCCGGCGCCATGGAAACATGGTCTTCCTGGTTCGCGGAGGTGGGCAGGCTGTCAACGCTATGCGGGTGCGACAGCGCTTTGTTTTCACTGGCTAAGGCCGCCGCCGTGACCTGGGCAATCATAAACCCGGAGTTGACGCCGCCATTTTTGACGAGGAACGGCGGCAGCTGCGACATATGGCTGTCCATCATCAGCGCGATGCGGCGCTCGGAGAGCGAGCCGATTTCGGCGATCGCCAGCGCGATATTATCCGCGGCCATCGCCACCGGTTCGGCATGGAAGTTACCGCCGGAGATGACGTCATTTTCGGCGGCAAAGACCAGCGGGTTATCGGAGACCGCGTTGGCTTCAGCCAGCAGCACCTCAGCCGCCTGGCGGATCTGCGTCAGGCAGGCGCCCATCACCTGCGGCTGGCAGCGCAGGGAGTACGGGTCCTGCACCTTGCTGCAGTTATGGTGCGACTGCGAGATCGCGCTATCGTCGGTCAGCAGGTGGCGATACAGCGCCGCCGCATCAATCTGCCCGCGCTGGCCGCGCACTTCATGGATGCGCGCATCAAACGGACGACGTGAGCCCAGCGCCGCTTCGGTGGTTAACGCCCCGCAGACGACCGCGGAGGCGAACAGATCCTCGGCTTCGAACAGACCGCGCAGGGCAAAAGCGGTCGAGGCCTGGGTGCCGTTGAGTAGCGCCAGCCCCTCTTTCGCCGCCAGGGTAATCGGCTCCAGCCCCACCTGACGCAGCGCTTCGGTGGCCGGCAGCCAGTCGCCGCCGCGTACCCGCGCTTTACCTTCTCCGAGCAGGGTCAGCGACATATGCGCCAGCGGCGCGAGGTCGCCGGAAGCGCCGACGGAGCCTTTGGCCGGGATCCACGGCGTCACGCCGGCATTCACCAGGCCAATCAGCGCCTGGATCACGCTCAGGCGGATCCCGGAGAAACCGCGGGACAGGCTGTTAATCTTCAGCACCATAATCAGCCGCGCCAGATCATCGTCCAGCGGCTCGCCAACGCCCGCCGCATGGGACAGCACCAGCGAACGCTGCAGGTTCTCCAGATCTTCCGTCGAGATACGGGTTTGCGCCAGCAGGCCAAAACCGGTGTTGATGCCGTAGGCGGTCCGCCCTTCGGCAAGGATGGCGTTGACGCAGGCCACGCTCTCGTCAATGGCGGCAAACGCGCCGCTGTCGAGGGTAATATTTACCGGGTGGCTGTAAACGTCGCGGAGCTGCGACAGGCTGAGTTGACCCGGGATCAAAGTTAAAGATTTCATTTAGCGTTCCCCTGCGTTGCCGCCACCATCGGAAGATTCAGACCCTGTTCTGCTGCGCATTCAATGGCAATCTCATACCCCGCGTCGGCATGACGCATCACGCCGGTGGCCGGGTCGTTGTGCAGGACGCGGGCGATACGCGCCGCCGCTTCATCGGTACCATCGCAGACGATAACCATCCCGGAGTGTTGCGAGAAGCCCATGCCTACCCCGCCGCCGTGGTGCAGCGACACCCAGGTCGCGCCGCTGGCGGTATTGAGCAGGGCGTTGAGCAGCGGCCAGTCGGAGACCGCATCAGAACCATCGCGCATCGCTTCGGTTTCGCGGTTCGGGCTGGCGACGGAGCCGGAGTCAAGGTGATCCCGGCCAATGACGATCGGCGCGGAGACTTCGCCGCTGCGCACCATTTCGTTAAACGCCAGACCGAGCTTTTGCCGCCACTCCAGACCGACCCAGCAGATACGCGCCGGCAGTCCCTGGAAGCTGATGCGCTCGCGCGCCATATCCAGCCAGTGGTGCAGATGCTGATCATCTTTAATGATCTCTTTCACTTTCGCGTCGGTTTTGTAGATATCCTGCGGATCGCCGGACAGCGCTACCCAGCGGAACGGGCCGATACCGCGGCAGAACAGCGGGCGGATATAGGCCGGCACGAAGCCCGGGAAATCGAAGGCGTTGCTGACGCCCACTTCCTGCGCCATCTGGCGGATGTTGTTGCCGTAGTCGAAGGTTGGGACCCCCATCTCATGGAAGGCCAGCATCGCCTGCACGTGATCGGCCATCGAGCGTTTCGCCGCCAGAATAGTGCCCTGCGGGTCGGATTCGGCTTTCTGCTGATACTCTTCCCAGCTCCAGCCTTTCGGCAGATAGCCATGCAGCGGGTCGTGGGCGCTGGTCTGGTCGGTGACCATATCCGGGCGCACGCCGCGCTTCACCAGCTCCGGTACGATCTCCGCGGCGTTGCCGCACAGCGCGATAGAGATGGCCCGCCCTTCGGCGGTGTATTTTTTGATGCGCGCCAGGGCGTCATCCAGCGAGGTGGCTTGCTCATCCACGTAGCGGGTACGCAGACGGAAATCGATGCGGCTCTGCTGACATTCGATGTTCAGCGAGCAGGCGCCGGCCAGCGTCGCGGCCAGCGGCTGCGCGCCGCCCATGCCGCCCAGACCGGCGGTTAATACCCAGCGGCCTTTCAGGCTGCCCTGGTAGTGCTGGCGACCGGCTTCGACGAAGGTTTCGTAGGTACCCTGCACGATGCCCTGGCTGCCGATGTAGATCCAGCTGCCGGCGGTCATCTGGCCGTACATCGCCAGCCCTTTGGCATCCAGCTCGTTAAAGTGTTCCCAGGTGGCCCAGTGCGGGACCAGGTTGGAGTTGGCGATCAGCACGCGCGGTGAGTTTTCATGGGTTTTGAATACGCCCACCGGCTTCCCGGACTGCACCAGCAGGGTTTCATCGCTTTCCAGGTTCTTCAGCGCCTTCACGATAGCGTCATAGCATTCCCAGTTGCGCGCTGCGCGACCAATACCGCCATAGACCACCAGCTCGTGCGGGTTTTCGGCGACATCGGGATCAAGATTATTCATTAACATACGCAGCGGGGCTTCGGTCAGCCAGCTCTTCGCGGTCAGCGTCGTGCCTCTTGGCGCACGGACGTCCAGCTGGCGATATTTGCTTTGCGACATCGGGGTTTCTCCTGACAATGAACGTTGTTTACGTAGATACATATACTTGTCTATACAAGCATGCGCAAGCCAGGATTTAACAGAAATGATACAATTTTGTTATATTGCGTCAGCAATCACGTTTTGCTGACGCCAGCGTGGATCAGGAGCCAAAGCGCCCCTGCAGACGATATCGGCTACCGGGGAACAGCAGGCGCGCGTGGGAGACGATGTGGGTTGTCGACCAGGTGCGACGACGGATCAGCAGGCACGGATCGTGGGCGTGAATATGCAGCAGCGCGCACTCTTCCGCCGTGGCCTGCACCGCTTCAACAATATGTTCACCTTCGGTTAACGGCGCGATCAGCGACAGGTAATCATGGGGCGTGGTGGCGGTGTAGTCCTGATGCAGATAGTCCGGTACCACTGCGGCATTGACGCAGCGATCTTCGATTTGCACCGGCACCTCGTTTTCGTAATGCACCATCAGCGAGTGAAAGATGCGGGTGCCTTCCGGGACGCTGAGCGCCGTCGCCTGAATATGATCCGCCCGGGTCTCCTCAAGCAGGAGTACCTCACAGCGGTGCTGATGGTGACGGGCGACAATTTCTGCGGCAATACTGCGCACCTCGAACAGCGCCGACTGCCCTTTCGGCTCGGCGACAAAGGTTCCCACCCCTTGCAACCTGACCAGCAGGCCTTCGTCCGTCAGCTCGCGCAGCGCGCGATTGATGGTCATCCGGCTGAAGCCGAACTGGGCCACCAGCTCAGCTTCCGACGGGATACGGTCATGCGGTCGCCAGACGCCGCTGTGGATCTTTTCGCTGATCGCCTGCTTCACCTTTTCATAGAAAGGCGCGGGCGCGGAACGAGGTTGTTGTGCAAACATGGCCTGGCTTTCCTTATGCGTAATAAGCGGAGCGGCGAAACGAAAATAATAGCGCGGATCGCTAGCGCCACCAATGGGCGATTTGCCATGCCAGACGGGCCGCCGCGCGGGCGCCCTGTCCGTCGATGTCAAATTGCGGATTAAACTCGACCAAATCCACCGCCTGTAGCTTACCGCTGCGGCACAACGGCTCTACGATCCGCAGCAGGGTCGCCAGCGGCACGCCCAGCGCCGCCGGCGCGGAAACCGCCGGCATTTCGCGCGCCGGCAGCACGTCGAGATCGATAGTCAGATACAGACGGTCGAATTGCGCGATATTGCGCTCAAGCTCCGGCAACACGCGTGTTTCGAAGTCTGCCAGCACCTCCAGATCCTCAACGATAGCCACCTGGCGGCGCGCCGCTTCATCCCATAGCGCCTGGGTGTTCGCCGCCCGGCTAACCCCGATGCAGGTATAGTGAAAACCTCGCTGCTGCGCTTCACACTCCAGCGCCAACTGGCGGAACGGCGTCCCGGAACTGGCGCATTCGGCAAAGCGCAGATCCAGATGCGCATCGAGATTAATAATGCCCACTTTTTCGCCCGGGAAGGCGTCCAGTACCCCAGCGCCGTGGCCGAAGGCCGTCTCGTGGCCGCCGCCCAGGACCAGCGTGCGTTTACCCGCCCGCTGACAGTCGGCCACCGCCTCGCGCAGCGCCTGATGCGCGGCTTCTAACTGCTCGCCGTCGACGCTGATGGTGCCCATATCCACGCAGCGGTCATGACCCTGATGGCTGGCCATATTGGCCAACGCCCGGCGCAGGGTCGCCGGGCCGTCCGCTGCCCCGGTACGCCCCTTGTTACGCCGGACCCCTTCGTCACAGGCGAAGCCGAGCAGCGCGATATCGCCGGGCATCTCCTGCGGCGCGAAGCGTTCCGCGCGGGCGATGGTCTGGAACAGGCGCAGCGCATTGGGCGCTTCCGCGCTGTCGTCGCGTCCCTGCCAGAGACTGGCTGGCGTAGCTTGCCACAGCATCATTGCAACTCTCCTTGAACAACGCGATGCCAGAGCGGACTGCGCCCCGGCTCATACACCATCTCGACGGGATGCTCAGCATCCCAGATGGCGAAGTTAGCGACAAAGCCCGGCGCCAGCTGGCCGTGGCTGGCCTGGCGCCCCAGCGCCCGCGCGGCATGGCGCGTCACCCCGGCCCACGCCTCCTCCGGCGTCAGGCCAAACTTAACGCAGGCCATGTTCATCGCCAGATGCAGGCTGGCGAAGGGGCTGGTGCCGGGGTTGAAATCGGTCGCCACCGCCATCGGCACCTGGTACTTGCGCAGCAGCTCGACCGGCGGTTTACGGGTTTCATTAAGGAAGTAGAACGCGCCGGGGAGCAGGGCTGCCACGGTGCCGCTTTCGCGCATCGCCGCCACGCCCTCTTCCGTCAGATACTCGATATGGTCGGCGGAAAGCCCATGATAGCGGCTCACCAGCTGCGCGCCGCCCAGCGACGAGAGCTGCTCAACGTGGCCTTTTACCGGAATGCCCAGCGCCTGCGCCGCCTGAAAGACGCGCTCAGTTTGCTGCGGGCTGAAGCCGACGTTTTCGCAGAAGACGTCAACGCTTTCAAACAGTCCCTCCTGCCACAGCGTCGGCAAAATGGTCTCGCAGACCAGCGTAATATAGCCGTTAGCATCGCCTTGATATTCCGGCGGCGTGGCGTGGGCGGAGAGCAGCGTCGCCGACAGTTCCACGCCATTATGATCGGCCAGTTGTCGGGCGACCCGCAGCATTTTGCGTTCGTTTGGCAGGTCGAGGCCGTAGCCGGATTTGATCTCCAGGGTGGTCACCCCTTCACGCAGCAGGCGTTCCAGACGCGGCTGGGCCAGCGCCAGTAGTTCAGCTTCGCTGCTGTCGCGCGTGGCGCGCACGGTGGAGTTAATGCCGCCGCCGCTGGCGCTGATGGTTTGATACGACACGCCGTTCAGCCGCTGCTCCCACTCCTGGGCCCGGCTGCCGCCGAAGACGAGATGGGTGTGGCAGTCGATTAATCCCGGCGTTACCAACCGGCCTTCAAGATCGATACTGCGCCCGCTGGGGACGTCATCTTCGGCGACAATCGCCGCGATGCGGCCGTCGCGCACCAGCAGCGCATGGCGCTCCAGCAGGCCGTAAGGTTGAGCGTGATCGGGGTTCAGGGTGGCGAGACGCCCGTTTCGCCAGATAACGAGTTCGGAAGTGGCTTCAGTCATAGCGCTTAACTTGTCATGGGTTGTATAGACATTTATTTTCATAACGCCGGTAAAGTCAACAATAGCGCAGGGAAATGTTATTTTTTTGTGACTAAAGACCATCCGGCAGGGCTGCGCGTTGCGTAAAGACGGTAAGTTTTTCCGTCCACGTCTTCCCGTTTCGTTCAAGTTAGTATAAAACAGCAGGTTTTAAAGGACTTATACCCTGGCGTCTCAGCCGGGGTATTTCACTACGCTTAATTTTGCCCGGAGCAACATGAACACATATTCCGTTTCCCGTCTGGCGCTGGCGCTGGCCTTCGGCGTGACGCTGTCCGCCTGTAGCTCGACGCCTGCCGATCAACAGCCCTCAACGCAGACTGCACCGGGCACTACCGCGCGTCCCATACTCAACGCCGAAGAAGCGAAAAACTTCACGCCGGCGGCCTATTTCCAGTCGCTGGCTCCCAACGCCGCCGCCTGGACGCCGTCTGCTATCAGCCTGCCGGCGCAGCCTGACTTTATCGTCGGCCCTGCGGGAACCCAGGGCGTAACCCATACCACCATTCAGGCGGCGGTGGATGCGGCAATTGCCCGTCACTCTAACCGTCGTCTGTATATCGCGATTATGCCGGGCGAGTACCCGGGAACCGTCTACGTTCCGGCGGCGCCGGGCGCCCTGACCCTGTATGGTACTGGCGATAAGCCAATCGACGTGAAAATCAGCGAAGCCATTGATTCCGAGATGGATCGCAACACCTGGCGTCGTCTGGTCAATCCAGGCGGTAAATATATGCCGGGTAAACCGGCGTGGTATATGTTCGACAGTTGCCAAAGCAAATCCGCGGCGACCGTCGGCGTAATGTGTTCCGCAGTCTTCTGGTCACAGAATAATGGTCTGCAGCTGCAGAACCTGACCATCGCCAACAACCTCGGCGACAGCGTTGACGCCGGTACCCACCAGGCGGTGGCATTGCGCAGCGATGGCGACCAGGTGCAGATCAATAAGGTCAATATTCTTGGCCGTCAGAACACCTTCTTCGTGACCAACAGCGGCGTGCAAAACCGTCTGCAGGACAACCGTCAGACCCGCACCCTGGTGACCAACAGCTACATTGAAGGCGATGTGGATATCGTTTCCGGCCGCGGCGCGGTGGTGTTTGATAACACCGATTTCCGCGTGGTGAATTCCCGTACCCAGAAAGAGGCCTACGTCTTCGCGCCGGCTACTCTGAAGAGCGTGACCTACGGCTTCCTGGCGACCAACAGCCGCTTCACCGCCTCCGGGGATAACGTCGCGCAGCTCGGCCGCGCGCTGGACGTCGATGGCAACAGCAACGGCCAGGTGGTGATCCGCGACAGCGCTATCAATGAAGGCTTTAATATTGCCCAGCCGTGGGCGGCGGCGGTAGGCTCCGGCCGCCCGTTCAGCGGCAACACCGGCAGCGCCGATGACAAAGGCAATCTGCAGCGCAACCTCAACGACAACGGCTTCAACCGCATGTGGGAGTACAATAACCGCGGCGTGGGAAGCACCGTGGTCGCCGAGCCGAAACAGTAAAGCGCAACAAGCGTGAACCATAATAAAAGAGAGGGCGATGCCCTCTCTCAAACTGCTGACAACGTGCAATCTTCAGGAATTGCCCGGCGGCGCTGCGCTTGCGCGGCCCTACAGATAACTGCATAACGGTTTGATATTGAAGTCTTTCGTAGGCCGGGTAAGGCGAAAGTCGCCACCCGGCAGAAATGCGAGCACAATGACGAAACAGGTTTGTCGTCAGCCAGAGAGGGGGCGATGCCCCCTCTTTTCTTTTTCGTTCAGCGCTTCACGCCGTCAGGCGGAACGCCATTTGCGGGTCAGCGGTTTTTCCAGTTCCACGATCAGGAACATGGCGAAGCCGATGATAAAGGTGATCACCCAGTAGCGGAACGGCAGCCCGGTGGTGCCGAACAGCATCTGCATAAAAGGCGCGTAGATAATCAGCAGCTGTAGCAGCAGCAGTACGCCGCTGACGATCCAGATCCCTTTGTTGGCCAGCAGACCTTTGGTTAACGAGAATCCATCCGATACGCGGCAGTTCAGCATATAGAACCACTGGGCGGTGACCAGAGTCTGCAACAGCACGGTACGGATAAACTCCGGCGAATAGCCGCGCGGCTGCAGCCAGGCTTCGAGAATAAAGGCGCTGACCGCAATCATTGACCCCACAAACGCTACGCGCCAGATGGCAAAGCCGTCCATCACGTGAATTTTCGGATCGCGCGGCGGCCGCCGCATAATATTTTTCTCACCGGCTTCAAACGCCAGGCCAAACGACAGCGTGGCGGAGGTGGCCATGTTCATCCACAGGATCAACACCGGCGTGAGCGGCAGTACGTTGCCCGCCAGCAGCGCGATCACGATCAGTAACCCCTGGGCAAGGTTGGTCGGCATGACGAAGAGAATGGTTTTCTTCAGGTTGTCATACACCCGGCGCCCCTCGCGGACTGCGCTGGCGATGGTGGCGAAGTTATCATCGGTCAGCACCATATCGGCGGCCTCCTTGGTCACCTCGGTCCCCTTGATCCCCATCGCCACGCCGACGTCAGCCTGCTTCAACGCCGGGGCATCGTTCACCCCATCGCCGGTCATTCCGACAATTTCTTTCTTACTCTGCAGAGCCTGCACCAGGCGGAACTTATCTTCCGGGCTGGTGCGGGCGAAGATATCAAACTGCTGCGCGGCTACGCTCAGCTGCGCGTCGTCCATCACCTCCAGCTCGCGTCCGGTAATGGCATTTCCCGCATTGCCAATCCCCAGCATCTTGCCGATGCTCATCGCCGTTTGCGGGTGGTCGCCGGTGATCATCTTCACGCGGATCCCGGCCTGCAGGCAGTCGGCAATCGCCGTGATGGCCTCCGGACGCGGCGGATCCATCATCCCGGCGACCCCTAGCAAAATCACCCCTTGCTGCAGATCCTGATGGGTCAGTTCGGTCTGGCCTGCGGCAGCCGGCTTCCAGGCTGCGGCCACCATCCGTAGCCCTTCCCGGGCGTACTCTTCAATTTTGCCTTCCCAGTACGGGAGATCCAGCGGCTGCAATCCGCTGTCGCTCTGCTGATACTGGCACAGGCGGAACAGGACATCCGGCGCGCCAGTGACCAGCACTACCTCCTCTTCACCCAGCCGGTAGAGGGTCGACATGTATTTATATTGCGAATCAAAAGGAATTTTACTGCGCAGTTCGCTGGTCAGCGGCGGCAGAGTGACCTTCGCCGCCAGCACCTTCAGCGCCCCTTCGGTCGGGCCGCCGGTGATTTTCCACAGCCCGCTCTCCTCTTTGATAAGCTGGCTGTCGTTACACAGATCGATGGTGCGCAGATAGCGCTCGAACAGCGAGCCGGGCGCGATCGTGACCGGCGTCGGATCGTCAATGGCGTGGATCTTACCGACCGGCTCATAGCTATCCCCTTCCACCCGATAGACGCTGTCGGCAGTGATCACCGCCTTCACCGTCATTTCGTTCATGGTCAGGGTCCCGGTTTTATCCGAGCAGATAACCGTCATCGCGCCGAGGGTTTCCACCGTCGGCAGCTTGCGGATAATCGCTTTCTGACGGGCCATCGCCTGTACGCCGAGCGACAGGATAATCGAGATAATCGCCGGCAACCCTTCCGGGACCGATGCCACCGCGAGGCTAATCAACGACAGCATCAGTTCGGAGACCGGCATATCGCGGAACAGCAGGCTAAAGACGAACAGCGCCGCCATCATCACCAGAATAAGGATAAAGATGGCTTTGCCCAGCTTGTCCATTTGCACCAGCAGCGGCGTGCGGTGTTTCTCAATGCCCGCCATCATTTGGTTGATATGGCCCAGCTCGGTATCGCCGCCGGTGGCCACCACGATCCCTTTTCCCGCCCCTGAGCTAACGGTGGTCCCGGAAAACAACAGGTTGCTGCGATCGCCGAGCGGTAAATCGCCGCTTAGCGGCTCGGTGGTTTTTTCCACCACCGTCGACTCGCCGGTGAGGATCGCCTCTTCCACCCGCAGGTTGTGCGCCTCAATCACCCGTAGATCGGCGGGGATACGGTCGCCGGCGCGGATCACCACGATATCCCCAGGTACCAGCGAGGTGGTGGGGATGGTTTCATGGTTGCCCTGACGGATCGCCACCGCCTCGCTGGACAGCATATTGCGGATACTCTGCAGCGATTTTTCCGCATTACTCTCCTGAATGAAGCCGATCAGCGCATTGACCACCGCCACGGCGAGGATCACCGCCATGTCGATCCAATGGCCCATCACCGCCTTGAGCAACGCTGCCGCCAGCAGGACGTAGATCAGCACATCGTTAAAATGCGCAATAAAACGCAGCCAGGCGGGTTTACCCGGCTTCTGCGGCAGGGCGTTTTCGCCATACTGCTGCAGGCGCGTAGCCGCCTCTGTTCCGCTAATCCCTTCCGGCGAACTCTGCACGCTGGCGAGAGTCTCCTCGACGGAGCGCTGATAATAGGGCGCCCCCGGTTTATCTGTATTCATACTCTTTCCCTCGATTTCTGAAGCGGAAGTCAGGGCGACATCCCGCCATCATCAGCGCACAACGAACACTGGTACATGGGCATAGCGCACGATATTGGCCGCTTCCGAGCCCAGCAGATGAGTCTGGATCCCCGGATTGCGCGAACCGACAATCACCACATCCGCTTTCAGCTCATCGGCCAGGGCAATCACTTGATCGCGAACATTGCCACTGCGCACATAAAGATGGCTGGCGTCTTCCGCAAGCCCATTTTTCTTCACCAGCTCGCTCAGCTTTTCCTTAGCGGTATTAAGCAAATGGTCTTCCATCTTTCGGGCATCAGAGATAAATCCGCGGGTTAATACAGGAGAAAAGGCCGGAATAACATGGATAAGATGAATTTGCCCGGCAGAATGTTGGGCGAGGAATTTCGCATGAGAGAGCGCTTTGTCGGCCAGGCCCGCATCAAACACGTCAACGGGAACAACGATATTTTTATACATGAGATAATCCTTTTATTACCAATACAATGCGTAGTGATGAATAGCCCCTTACTTGGGGAGGAACGAAATCTCAACAACAGAAGCGGCGAGCGGAATAGATGTTATTAAACGTAGCACAGGAAAATTAACATTAGAAAATGGCGGATTAATAGACTGAAAAATATTATAAAAACCGCATATTCCCTGCGGATCTCCTGCGCTTTCCCCTCAATGCCGCCAACGCTCGCGGCATTCTCTTTTTTAACACTTCATATTTTCTCCGACTATGCTGATTACAAGCAGGCATGCCGCTCCGAATGTCCGGTGGTCACAGTGGGGGCCGAATTAAATGACATTCACGGTTCGGGTGGGAGTAAAGGGAGGAAATTATGTTGGGTTATAGCCTGTTACGCCTGGGTTTGTTTGTCGCGCTGGCCATTGTCGCCTGCACAGCGGTGGGGCTCTTCACTTATCTGGTCGTCGCCGCTCTCGCAGAATAAGCAGGCGCCATGTAATAAAAATGTAAAATAAATCCTGAATCTGAGGGGAATATTGTGAACCGTTATTTTTCTCTCATCCCGGTTGTTATTATATTTACAACCGCTTGCGATCAGAAAGCACCCACCGTCGAGTCCGCCCCGCGCATGGTTAAAGTGGCGCAGGTGACCGCCGTGGGCAATACCCAGCAGCGAACGTTTCCGGCACGCATTGAGTCTGGCGATTCCACCGAACTGTCGTTTAAGCGGGGTGGCCAGGTGGAGTCGCTAGATATTCGTCAGGGGGCAAGCGTCGCCCAGGGGCAAACGCTGGCGCGCCTGAATGCCCGCGAGGCCCAGCAACGGGTCAATGAGCGGCAAACGGCGGCCACTCTCGCCCAGCGTCAGTTCGACCGCTTCCAGACTCTGGCCGGGCGCCAGGCGATTTCCCAGGCGGAGATGGACGTGCAGCGCGCCAATCGCGATGCCGCCAATGCGGCCTTAAAAATCGCTCGCGAAGAGCTGGCGCAAATGAGCCTCATCGCGCCCTTTAGCGGGATTGCCGCCGGCGTGCATATCCGCAACCATCAGGTGGTCGCCGCCGGCCAACCGGTGATCACCCTGACGCGGACCGACCTGCTGGATGTGGTCTTCAGCATTCCCGAAAATCTGTTCACCTCCCTGGATATCCGCAATACCGCCTACCGTCCCGTCGTCAGGATCAATACCCTGCCGGGCCGCGAGTTTACCGCGGAATACAAAGAGCATACCGGCAGCAGCGACAATAGCACCCTCACCTGGCAGATCGTGTTAACCATGCCGCGGCCAGATGATTTTCCCGCCGTCGGCGGGGTCAGCGGCACCGTGACGGTCAATCTCGGCAATTTACCGGCCAGCGCCGGACGGGAAACCCTCATTGTGCCAGCGGAGGCGGTGTTTAACCCCGATAACCGGCCAAAGAACGAGCCGGTAGTCTGGGTGGTGAAAGGCGATAACGCGCATCGATATCTTGAGGAGCGTAAGGTCACCGTCGGCGAGGTGACTTCGCAGGGAGTGGCGATCACCGACGGTCTCCGCGCGGGTGAACAGGTGGTTGCGGCGGGCGTGAGCGAGCTGCATGCCGGGCAGCCGGTGCGGGTCTGGACGCGTGAACGAGGATTATAAATGGATATTTCCCGTCAGTTTATTAACAACCCGACCCGCGTCTGGTTAGCCATTTTGCTGTTAGGGGTGGGTGGCCTGTTCGCCCTGCTCAATATCGGCCGCCTGGAAGATCCCGCCTTCACCATCAAAACGGCGGTGATCGTCACCCACTACCCTGGCGCGTCCGCTCAGCAGGTGGAAGAGGAGGTTACCCTGCCGCTGGAAAACGCGATTCAGCAGCTTCCCTCGCTGGATAACGTCAGCTCCATCTCCTCGAATGGCTTATCGCAAATTACGGTGAATATTGCTTCGCAGTACCATTCCAGCGAGCTGCCGCAAATCTGGGATGAGCTACGTCGCCGGGTCGGTGACGCCAGCCGCCTTTTCCCCCCTGGCGTAGTCCCCCCTTTCGTCAACGATGACTTTGGCGATGTGTTTGGCTTTTTCTTCGCTATCTCGGGCGACAGTTTTACCAACCCGGAGCTGGTGCGCTATGCCGAACAGTTGCGCCGGGAGCTGGTGCTGGTGCCGGGGGTCGGTAAAGTCGCTATCGGCGGCGTCATTCCGCAGCAGATCAATGTGGATATCTCGCTGGCGAAGATGGCGGCGCGCGGGATCACCCTCAACCAGCTCGCCGCAATCCTGGCCCGACTCAACGTGGTGTCCAGCGCCGGGGAGATCCGCGTTGGCAGCGAATCGATCCGCCTCCACCCCACCGGTGAGTTTCAGAGCATCGATGAGCTGGGAGATCTGCTGGTCAGCCCTCACGGCGCCAGCGCCACCACCCGACTGCGGGATATTGCTACGCTGTCGCGCGGGCTAACCGACTCGCCGGCCAGTATCTATCATGCCAACGGGCGCCAGGCGGTGACCATGGGAGTTTCTTTTATCCCTGGCGTCAACGTTATTGACGTCGGCCACGCTCTCGAGGCCCGCCTCCAGCAGATGGCCGCCGACAAACCGGCGGGCATCGACATCGATATTTTTTACGATCAGGCAGCTGAGGTCGCCCACTCGGTCAATGGCTTTATTACCAATTTTCTGATGGCCCTGGCGATTGTCGTCGGCGTGCTGCTGGTATTTATGGGGGTGCGCAGCGGGATTATTATTGCTCTGTCGCTGGCGCTCAACGTTCTCGGCACCCTGCTTATCATGTATATCTGGGGGATCGAACTACAACGGATCTCCCTCGGAGCGCTTATCATCGCCCTGAGTATGTTGGTGGACAATGCCATTGTGATTGTCGAAGGGGTGCTCATCGCCCGTCAGCAAGGCTCTCCGCTGCTTGGCGCGATTAACTATGTGATCCGTCGCTCTGCCCTGCCGCTGCTTGGCGCGACGATCATCGCCATCCTCGCCTTCGCGCCGATTGGCCTTTCCCAGGACTCTACCGGGGAGTATTGCAAATCGCTGTTCCAGGTGCTGCTGATCTCCCTGATGCTGAGCTGGTTTTCCGCTCTGACCATCACCCCGGTGCTTATTAAGTGGTGGTTGTTTAAAAACGCCCCGTCGGCCGCCGCCGCGGAGGAAAAGGCCGATCCTTACCGCGGCAGCTTTTACCGTGGCTATCAGCAGGCGCTGCGAATACTGCTGCAGCAAAAGACCCTGACCCTGGTGCTGATGGGCGCGCTGTTAGCCGGAGCGATCTGGGGCTTTACCTTTGTTCGGCAGAATTTTTTTCCGTCATCGAATACGCCTATATTCTTTGTCGACCTGTGGCTACCCTACGGTACCGATATAAACGCCACGGAGAAGATGACCCGGGATATCGAGCGGTCGATAGCCGGTCAGCCGGGGGTGGTCACCACCGTCTCCACCATCGGCCAGGGCAGTATGCGTTTCATTCTCACCTACAGCGGGCAGCGCCAGTACAGCAACTACGCGCAGATTATGGTGCGGATGGATGATCAACGCGGCATCGCCCCTGTCACCCGCCACGTGGAGGACTGGATTGCCAGAAACTACCCGCAGGTTAACGCCAGCACCAAACGCATTATGTTCGGGCCCTCCGGGGATAGCGCGATTGAGGTGCGCATTAAGGGCCCAGACCCGGATACGCTGCGCGCGCTGGCGAGTCAGGTAGGCGATATCCTCGCCGCGGACCCGGCGACCGACAGCGTGCGTAATGACTGGCAGAACCGCAGCAAAGTGATCCGCCCGCAGTATTCCCCGGCGCTGGGACGCGAGCTGGGGGTGGATAAACAGGATATTGATAACGCGCTGGAGATGAATTTCTCCGGGAGTCGCGCCGGGTTATATCGTGAAGGGGCCGATCTGCTGCCAGTGATCGTCCGGCCGCCGGAAGCAGAACGTCAGGATGCCAACCATCTGAATAATGTGCTGGTCTGGAGCCAGAGTCGCCAGCAATATATCCCGCTGAGTAACGTCATCAATGGTTTCGCCCTGGAGTGGGAAGATCCGTTGATCCTCCGCCGGGATCGTACCCGGGTGCTGACGGTCCAGACCGACCCCAGCCCGCTAAGCGGCCAAACCTCGGGTGATATTCTCGCGCGGGTGAAACCGCGCATTGACGCACTGCCGCTGCCCCACGGCTACCGTATCGAATGGGGCGGCGATGCCGAGAACTCCAGTGAGGCGCAGCAGGGGCTGTTTACAACCCTGCCGCTTGGCTATCTGGTGATGTTTATCATAACGGTGCTGATGTTCAGTTCGCTGAAAAACGCCGTCGCCATCTGGCTGACCGTTCCGCTGGCGCTGATCGGGGTCACACCCGGCTTTCTGCTTACCGGCATCCCCTTCGGCTTTATGGCCTTAATCGGCTTGCTCAGCCTGAGCGGTATGCTGATCCGTAACGGCATTGTGCTGGTAGAAGAGATAGAGCAACAAAAACAGGAGAAAGATCAACGACAAGCTATTATTGATGCGGCAACCTCTCGTCTGCGGCCGATCCTGCTGACCGCCTTCACCACCGTACTTGGCCTGGCCCCGCTGCTGCGCGATGTCTTTTTCCAGAGTATGGCGGTGGTGATCATGTTCGGCCTCGCCTTTGCCACCGTGCTGACGCTGCTGGTTCTGCCGGTGATTTACGCCTGCTTTCACCATAAGGATATGACGCCTCAACGATGAACAGTACCGGTCTGAGCATTATCAAGACATTAGGCTGTATGACAGCGGTGACCTTTTTCACCATCTATAACACCTGGGATCGCTTTGATTATGACTATCACTGGATCCTCGGGCTGCTGACCTTTATCTCGACCATCGCGACGCCGCTGTTTTTTGTCGTGGCCGGCTATCTTGATGCGCAGACGCGCCACGATGCCAACTGGCAAATTGGTAAAATTAAAAGCGTGGTCATCGTCTTTCTGTTTTGGGTGACGGTCTATTATGTCTGGGAGCCTTACCAGCGCGGCTACCTGATCCAGCCCTGGTTTATTTTCGCCCTGATTGTCATCTATACCTTTCATCCTTTGATCGCCTGGCTCAGCCAGCGGCGCGGGCTCTTTTTCGCCGTGCTCCTGACGCTGCTGTGCTGCTCCTACGGTTACGACCTGCTCTCGGTGATCTACCCGGACAGACATCTTTTCAGTTTGCCGCCGCAGTATCGCCTGTGGACATGGCTACTGTTTTATTTAACCGGGCAGTTGTTTAACGATCCAAAGGTCGCGGAGTGGATACGCAACCCACAGGTGATTAAAGGGTCGATTATCGCCCTGCCCTTTGTCTATTTATTTACCTGGTTTTATGAACGCCATTTCTTCTTCGCCCTGTTTAAAGCAGATCGTAATGCGTTCATTCTCACGGGATCGCAAATTTATATCCTGATCGTCCTGCTGGTGATCGCCGCTAACGCCGTGCAGTTTAAAAAGAACCGCGAGTGGAAAGAGGCCGTGCTGGCGACGGTCAGTAAAGCGATGACCGGAGTTTATATCCTCCACTATTCCGTGTTTCACCTGCTGGTGATGCTCATCCCTGTGCATTCGCTAGCCACCAAGTTGGGGGTAATAGCGCTGACCTTTGTCCTGTCGGTGCTCATTTCCCTTGCCGCGCTCTCCAGTACGCTGCTCAGGAAGGTGATTACCTTGTAACCGACAACGGGACGATTTAGCGGAAGCTCCACTGGATACTGATCACAAACACGCTGGGAATAATAATGCCGCTTTCAACGGCGAAATAATCGGTGAAGTTATACTGGATAGCGTGGTAGATATAGGGTGAAAAGCCGATCCCCGTGGCGTCCTTAAAGTCTTTATAGGAGCCATGATCGCCGCAATGCTCGAAGGCGTCGAAGAAGAATTCGCCGGTATAGCCGTAAACGCCTTTGAAGGTCCACCCGCTGCCGCTGTGGTACCAGTCTCTTCTCACCCCCAGCGCCAGGCAGCGATCGTTGAAGCTGTTATTCATAGTGCCAAGCAGAAGGCTGTATTTGGAGTCTGCAGAGAATTTCCGCTCCACTGAGAAAAAATGATTTTCGAAATTCTCTGTATATTGTCCGTGATTATTGGTCAGATGGTAAACATAGGAACCGGTATTCACCGAATAGAGGTTAAGTTCGTTCGCCTGCGCGAGAGAGGCTAACCCGGCCAGGAGCATCACGCTTTTGCCGCGCATTTTCCCTCCTCAGTCCTCAAGGCCTGTCCAGGGACAGAAAGCTTTTGCCGTATTTACCGGTCGTGACAGGGGTATAAGACTCGACAGGGAAATGGGGGAAAAATAACGATGCCAAACCGCCGCGTCGTTACCAAAAAGCGTAGCACAGCCCTTATTCGCCAACAAATCGAATGGGCCGTTTACGACATGGCAGACGTTACCCCTTTACCTTACTGTGCAAAAAGCAGACAAAGCCTCATCATATTTTCCGCTATGCTCAGACTCCGACGCGGAAGAAAGCCACCTGTCGACGACAGCGTTGCTGTTTACCCCTTCGCGCGTCGGCGCAATTTCATGCATTTCGCCAGCCATGACAGAATTTTCACAATTGGCTTTCTTCTACCATCATCAGCTTCTTCCCGCTGGTTTTACAGCGAAATCCTGCACAACCCGACTTTTCTGTACAAGTTATCACTTAATAAAATCATTATAAATCAAAAAATTAAAACACAAACAAAAAATAAACCGTTACGTTGTACATATAGCAATGAAAAAAGTTGTACATAGTGAAATCAGCGTCTATAGTTTTGGAGTGTTAACTGCTTGTTGCGCAACAAAGCGGGGAAGCTTGACGATTGCGCAGCGAGTCGGACGGTGGTTCCTGGTTATACATTTCCTGTTCGTGACTTGGCGCGTACCAACGGTACGCTGCGACTTTTATTGTCTGTTTGCTTTATACGTGGGAGAGTTCGAGCTATGCATATTAAAAATACCATTCCAGCAGAGTTTGTCTTCAATTCGGCCCTGATGAAGAATATTGAGAATACGCTCATTAAGCAGCACAGAACGGTAAATAATGAGCGGATGATTACGGAAATCCAGCATCGTCTGCAAACGGAAAGTAACGAAATACTTTCCGATCTCTATCTGCAGGCGCTGGATATGCTGTACAGCAAACCTCATCATTAAATAAACCCACTGTGCTGGCAGCAGGCTTCGACCTGCTGTACCGGCGCGCCTGGGTCTCTATCGGCTACTGAGGCAAAAAAATTGTCACACCATAATACTTGCTATCGTTCTGAGCATTACGATCTGTGGTTTGATAATGGTTTTCTTCTCTATGGGATGTCGCTGATCCTGAATAGCCTGCCGGCATCTTACTTCCGCAAAAAAGCATGTTTTCTTCACCAGCGACAATTATTTCGCGGTACTGCAGCACAACTATAATCGGCGGGATACATTATTTATTCTGTTAACC
>OKVS01000095.1_pt1 | contig 42276 bp, 42 predicted proteins | sample 1606911 | NCBI WGS metagenome assembly OKVS01 (sample SAMN03281016, study PRJEB24777) | human gut metagenome | isolation source: fecal sample PR161 from 1 month old female Malay infant, caesarean... | reverse complement strand
ATTTAGCGTGTTACAACTACTTTTAGCCGTTTTTATTGGTGGGGGAACGGGTAGCGTTGCGCGATGGTTTCTCAGTATGCGGTTTAACCCCCTGCATCAGGCGATTCCCATGGGGACGCTGGCTGCAAACCTGATAGGTGCCTTTATCATTGGCATGGGGCTGGCCTGGTTTAACCGAATGACACACATTGACCCAATGTGGAAAGTCCTGATTACCACCGGATTCTGCGGCGGGTTAACCACCTTCTCAACCTTTTCTGCGGAAACGGTTTTTCTCTTTCAGGAAGGCCGTATCGGCTGGGCGCTGATGAATATGGCGATCAATATGCTCGGCTCCTTTGCGATGACGGGGATCGCATTTTGGCTATTTTCTTCCGCAAGCGCGCATTAACAGCCGAACCGTTAATGTTGGCTTAATTTTTCTCTGTCACTCTGGCTGCAGTAATGAACGAGGGTGACAGAATGAAACAGAGTCTGATGAGCGCAGGCATGGTGTTGTTGAGTGTACTGATCGTGGCCAGCTTCCTGAAAATGTATCTGCTTGGCTGATTCAAAAACGAAAAAAAACCCGCTCAGTGAGCGGGTTTTGAAATTCTTGCTGACGCGTCTGAATTACAGAGCGATTACGTTAGCAGCAGAAGGGCCTTTGGCACCGTTAGTGATTTCGAACTCTACACGCTGACCTTCAGCCAGAGTTTTGAAACCATTAGACTGGATTGCAGAGAAGTGTACGAACACGTCTTTGCTGCCATCTTCAGGAGTAATGAAACCGAATCCTTTGGACTCATTAAACCACTTAACGTTACCTTTAATCTTAGACATCAAAATTACCTTTACATTAAAAAACGACACAAATGCTGTGTCGGTTACCAGTACATCAATTGTGGGACCTTTTGTCCAGCGGATCTTTGACAAAAAGTGACTAAAGTCGCGTTAATTTTCACTGACAGATTTTTATCGCTTACGAATCAACGGCTGCACATTTTTTCACCACCAGGTAACGTTTTGTCAGTTAAAACTGAAAACGCATCCAGGCGAAGTAAACGTTACCGTTGTTATACGTTCCCGGAATGTAGGTCATCTGGAACGTTGCAGGGCCGTATCCAACAGAGGCCAGAGGCAGCAATACGGGGATCGGAATGTACTTCCAGTTGTCGCGCGCGGTCACCCCGGCGGTATAGCCCAGACCAACGTGGAAGTTCTCATCCGCCAGCGGGCGCCAGGTTTTTTCCCAGCCGTAGCCGCCAATCGGTTCCCACTTGTTAAAGGAGTCTTTGAAGGCCATCAGATAGATGCCATGCCAATTTCCTTTATCATCCCAGCGCGACTGACCTAAACCCGCTCCCCAGGGACGCTCGTTGTATTTATCCGTTTTCTCTTTGTCGTAAGCAAAGCGCGCATGCCACGTTATTGCCGGGACATAGAGATCATAATGTTCAGGCGCTGACCAGGTCTGCGAAACATTATCCGTAAAAGTAGAGAACCAACCTTTATCCGTCGCGTTGTTCTCTGCCTGTGCAACAGAACAAAACGTTAACTGGCCAATAATAAACAATAAAATAGAGAAAAAAGTATTACGTACAATCACAATGCAATTACCATTCTTGATATTCGAGGCAAAGTTTAACATAGAATAATTGAACCAAGCCTTAACGGCATCACCCCTACTCTTAAATATCAGGACACTTTTCGGGAATATTCTTAAAGCGGCGTTCTGCTTATCCCGAATAAACCCTCATCATGTACGCCTAATGTCTGTTAACCGTCTCCAGTACTAACAGGCCAGACCACACAAAAGTTTAACATTTTGTTATCATTACATAGACATGTTACGCTGTCTTTGCCGGTCAAGATCCTTATGACATAAATGCCTTAGCCATGGCAAAAACGCTGTTATGCTGTTCGTTAGTCGTCTGTTTATTGATTTTAATCAGCAAGGGCGGGCCATTAATTCGGCACATTTTCATCCTTCATTTTTATATTAATTTTTTATATCTCAGGGCAGAAAGACACAGGGGAAATCATGCTTACGTTTATCGAACTCCTAATTGGGGTCGTCGTCATTGTGGGTGTAGCTCGCTACATCATTAAAGGATACTCAGCCACGGGCGTTTTATTTGTCGGTGGTTTAACGCTGCTGATAATCAGCGCAGTAATGGGTCATCAGGTTTTACCTGCCAGCGCAGCCAGCACGGGCTACACCGCCACGGATATTGTTGAATATATTAAAATCCTGCTCATGAGCCGCGGTGGCGATCTGGGTATGATGATCATGATGCTGTGCGGTTTTGCAGCCTATATGACCCATATCGGCGCGAACGACATGGTTGTGAAGCTTGCCTCGAAACCCCTGCAGTACATTAACTCGCCGTATCTGTTGATGGTTGCCGCCTATTTCCTCGCCTGCCTGATGTCGCTGGCCGTTTCATCGGCAACCGGGCTTGGCGTACTGTTAATGGCCACGCTGTTCCCGGTGATGGTGAACGTGGGCATAAGCCGTGGGGCAGCGGCGGCAATTTGCGCCTCCCCGGCGGCCATTATTCTCTCCCCGACGTCAGGAGACGTTGTGCTGGCGGCGAAAGCAGCCGAAATGTCGCTTATCGACTTCGCCTTTAAAACCACGCTGCCGATCTCGATTGTCGCCATTGTGGGAATGGGTATCGCGCATTTCTTCTGGCAGCGCTATCTCGATAAGAAAGAGAACATCAGCCATGAAATGATGGATGTAAGCGAAATCACCACCACCGCGCCGGCGTTCTATGCCATTTTGCCGTTCACGCCAATTATCGGCGTGCTCATTTTTGACGGGAAATGGGGCCCGCAGCTGCACATTATTACTATCCTGGTTATCTGTATGCTGTTAGCCGCTGCGCTGGAGTTCGTGCGCGGTTTCAACACCCAAAAAGTCTTCTCCGGCCTTGAGGTCGCGTATCGCGGTATGGCAGATGCGTTTGCCGGCGTGGTGATGCTGTTGGTTGCAGCAGGTGTCTTTGCCCAGGGTCTGAGCACGATCGGCTTTATCCAGAGCCTGATCTCCATCGCCACCTCGTTTGGCTCGGCCAGTATTATCCTGATGCTGGTCCTGGTGGTCCTGACCATGCTGGCGGCAATGACCACCGGTTCCGGGAATGCGCCATTTTACGCCTTCGTTGAGATGATCCCTAAGCTGGCTCACTCGTCCGGTATCAACCCGGCTTATCTTTCCATTCCCATGCTCCAGGCCTCAAACCTGGGTCGTACCATCTCGCCTGTCTCAGGCGTGGTGGTGGCGGTTGCCGGGATGGCCAAAATCTCGCCGTTTGAAGTGGTGAAACGCACGTCAGTGCCGGTGCTGGTTGGGCTGATCATCGTCATTATTGCTACCGAAGTGCTGGTTCCCGGCGCCGCCTAAGTGAAATTCCTGATTACCTAAAAGCGCCTGCGGGCGCTTTTTGTGCTTTAATAACCCACAAAAATGAATTGCGCACAACCAATCAGGAAATCACATGTTCAGGAAGGATATCGTTATCCCGTCTGGCGCAGTAGCGCTTGCACTCAGTCTCTTCTCAGCACAGGCCGAACCCCTCAAGGCCACGCAGTACGGCGATTTCGATCGCTATGTGCTGGCTTTGTCCTGGCAAACGGGATTTTGTCAAAGCATGGTCGAGCGTAACCGCAATGAACCGGATGAATGTCGTCTGCAAAAAGAGCGCGACAATAAAACCGATTTTCTGACCGTTCACGGGCTATGGCCCGGCCTGCCGAAATCCATTGCCGCACGCGGCGTGGATGAACGTCGATGGATGCGATTTGGCTGCGCCACGCGCCCTATCCCGAACATGCCGGAAGTGAAGGCCAGCCGCAAATGCGCAGCAGCCGAAACCGGGCTGTCGCTTTCCGGCGCGGCTAAGCTGAACGAGGTCATGCCGGGCGCGGGTGGAAACTCCTGTCTGGAACGTTACGAATATGCCAAACATGGCGTCTGCTTTGGTTTTGATCCCGATGCCTATTTCGGCACCATGGTGAGAATGAATCAGGAAATGAAAAACAGCGCCGTCGGTCATTTCCTTGCGGAAAATTACGGTATAACCGTCAGCCGGAGTGATTTTGACAACGCCGTTGCCAAAACCTGGGGCAAGGAAAATATCAAAGCCTTCAAGCTGACCTGCAACGGTAATCCGGCATATCTGACCGAGATGCAAATTTCACTCAAAGCAGACACCATTAACGCCCCGCTTTCTGCGACATCCTTTGCTCCGCAGCCGCATCCAGGCAACTGCGGAAAACAATTTGTAATTGATAAGGCCGGTTACTGATCGCCCACCACCGGTCGCACCATGTCAAACCGGTGTTCGTCACTGATGCCATAGTAAGCCGTCGGCCCACCCGCACGCAGGATGGGCTGCGCTTTCGCCGTCTGGTATATCCCCTCTTCCAGCAGCGTTTCGGCAATATGGATCCCGACCACTTCTCCCAGCACCAGCCAGGTATCCACCGGCGTACCGTCGGCGCCGGTAAGCTGAATGCACTGAGACAGGCGGCACTCAAAGTTGACCGGGCTTTCCGCCACGCGGGGGGCGCTCACAAGCTGGCTTGCCGCAGGCGTTAATCCGGAAAAGGTAAATTCGTCCTGGTCGTGAGGCAGCATGGCAGAGGTCTGATTCATCGCTTCCGCAAGATCGCGCGTTGCCAGATTCCAGACAAACTCCTTTGTTTCAACAATATTACGCACGCTGTCCTTCCAGCCGTTGCTGGAAAAGCCAATGATCGGCGGGCGATAGTTAAAGCAGTTGAAGAAGCTATACGGCGCAAGGTTGAGCTGACCGGCCTGGTCGCAAGAGGAGATCCAGCCAATCGGACGGGGGCCGACAATGGCGTTCAGCGGGTCATGCGGCAGGCCATGCCCCTGAGACGGTTGGTAGAAGTACATAGCGCTCTCTCGTTGGTAAGGGCTGCAGCGAATGATGTTTCGCGCAGCGCCCGGGTTCAGAACATACAGCGTAACTCAATCCGCCAGGAATGAAGATTGAATAAATTTCAGCGAAAATTCATATGGCCCATGAATGTGACTTTCATCACTTCAAACTTGCGCGCTCAGCCAGTATCATCGGGAGAGTTAAACCCTCGCTGCCAGACGGCGAGGGTTTTCTTTTGGATTGGTTTCTGCGTTAGACGCAGCATTAACGACATGGAGTAAAAAATGTCCAGACCTACAATCATCATCAACGAGCTCGACGCAGAACGTATCGACAGGCTGCTGGAAAAATCAGAATTCGCCTCACTTCCGGTGGCCGATGCCCTGAATGAGGAACTCGACCGGGCGCAGATGTGCACGCCTGAGACGATGCCGCATAACGTGGTCACCATGAACAGCCAGGTGAAATTCCGCAACCTGACCACCGGTGAAGAGCTGACACGCACGCTGGTTTACCCGGCTCAGATGACCGACAGCAGCGCGCAACTTTCGGTTCTTGCGCCGGTGGGGGCCGCACTGCTGGGGCTGCGCACGGGAGATACCATCCACTGGGACTTGCCGGGCGGTGCCTCCACCCATCTGGAAGTGCTGGAGCTGCTCTACCAGCCAGAAGCCGCGGGCGATTACCTGCGTTAATGTCATTCTGAACAAACGCGACCCGCGTTGCACAGAGGATGCGCCTGCATCCTCTTTCCGAACATCTTCACCCGATTGCGCTACATCGCAGGACAGTAACTTGAGCGCCACCGACGAGTGACCTCAAACCACGCCGCCCGGGAACGCATTTACCAGGCCCTTCACTTTTTGCTCAGCGGCCTCAGGCGTTTCCGCGCCGGGCACCAGAATTACCTTCCGGCACTCCTCCTCCCGTTTTTCGAAAATCTTATAGGCACGTTCCGCATCCGCCAGGGGGAGATAATGGGTCACAATCTCTTCCGGCGTCAGCAGCCCTTTTTCGATCAGCGGTAACAGTTCGCCCAGCCAGGCGTGGACGTGCGTCTGGCCCATCTTAAACGTCAGCCCTTTATCGAAGGCATCCCCAAACAGGAAGCCATGAATAAACCCGGCATACACGCCGGGTACGCTGACCACCCCGCCGCGCCGGACGGCAGCGATACACTGACGCAGCGCTTTGCCGCTGCTGCCCTCAATTTTAAGGTTGCTGAGGATCGTCTCCGTGGTGCTGCCCTTGGCTTCGAACCCGACGGCATCAATGACGGCATCGACACCCCGCTGCCCGGCGGTTTGCTCGATTATCTTTTCCGCCGCGTCGTTATCATCATCAAAATTGATGGGGATAGCACCGTAGCGCGCCTCGGCAAAACGCAGCCGATAGGGGTGATGGTCGATAACAAAAATCTGCTCAGCCCCTAACAGCCGTGCGCAGGCAATCGTCAACAACCCCACCGGACCGGCACCGAAAACGGCGACGCTGGAGCCTTTTTCAATCTGCGCATTTTTTGCCGCCTGCCAGGCGGTGGGTAAAATATCAGACAGAAACAGGGCCTTATCATCGGAGAGCAGCTGCGGCACCTTAAACGGTCCGACGTTGCCTTTCGGCACGCGCACATATTCCGCCTGCCCTCCCGGCACGCCGCCGTAGAGATGGCTATAGCCAAACAGCGCTGCCGGCGCGGGTATTTGCTTTTTGTTCAGCGCAGCGCCCTGCCCGGCATTGGTATTCTCACAGGCAGCGTACTGCTGCAGACGGCAAAAGAAGCAGTCACCGCAGGCGATGACAAAGGGGATCACCACGCGATCGCCTTTTTGCAGGTCCTTCACCTCTCGACCGCACTCGACGATCTCGCCCATAAATTCATGTCCAAAAATGTCGCCGTGCTGCACCTTTGGGATCTTTCCACGATAGAGATGCAGGTCGGAGCCGCAAATCGCCGTGGCCGTGACGCGCAGGATGATATCGTCGGGCTGTTCAATGATGGGATCGGGGACATTCTCAACGCGAACATGGTGCGGACCGTGGTACGTGAGTGCTTTCATGCGACCTCCGAAAGGTTTCAGGTAAGTTTATAAAGGGTAGCTACCCCTGAAAGTCTGCCGGGAAATACGCGCCTTTTGAGATTTATCCTGGCGAGAGACGAAAAGTGCCGAAGCGCTTACAGAAACCATTCATATTTTGTGGTTGAATGTATCCAGCGTTTATAAACAAGGAGAAACGGTTATGTATAAGACAATCATTATGCCGGTTGATGTTTTCGAAATGGAACTGAGCGACAAAGCTGTTCGCCACGCGGAATTCCTCGCGCAGCAGGACGGAATTATTCATCTTTTACACGTCTTACCGGGCTCTGCCAGCCTGAGCCTGCACCGCTTTGCCGCCGACGTGCGTCGCTTTGAGGAGCATTTACAGCACGAAGCCGAAACGCGGCTGCAGACCATGGTCGGGCATTTCAGCATCGACCCTTCCCGCATCAAAACCCACGTCCGGTTCGGTAGCGTGCGCGATGCCGTCAATGAACTGGCCGCGGAGCTGAATGCAGACGTGGTGGTGATCGGTTCACGTAATCCTTCCATTACCACTCACCTGCTGGGGTCGAACGCCTCCAGCGTGATCCGCCACACCCATATTCCGGTGATGGTGGTCCGGTAAATACCAACAAAAAACCCCGCTTTCGCGGGGTTTTGTTTATCAGTACAGGTGACCAATATTGACGATGGTGCTGACGGTATCGCCGAAGAAGGTCAGGCGGCTGAGCACCACGCCCACCAGCAGGAGCGCAAACACCGCTTTCTGCATCGGCTGGCGCTTCAGCGATAACGCGCCACCCACAACGCAGCACAGCAGGCTGCCCAGATAGAGCGGCGAGCTCAACCAGGCCTGAGCGGTCATTCTCATGATGGTACCGCCGCTGAGCCACATCACCGGCGCGGCAATCAGCAGCGCCATCAGGGCGATAATCCCCTGGCGCAGCGCGGCGTTTGATCCTTTCAGCCCGAGCAGCGGCGTTGCGGCACAGCCCATCACCCAGACCGTCGCAAAGAACAGCATCATGGTGATGCTGTTGGCAATGGCCTGCATCGCCGGTGCCGCGTAGGTCATTCCCTGCACCACCACCAGCAGGATCCCGAACAGGGACGCCAGCAGCGCTGCGCCTTTGTTTCCCTTACTCAGGAAGGCCAGCCCAATCATGGCGCCGTACAGGGTCGCGCCCAGAATTTCGCGGCTCAGCCAGGCATGTTTCAGGTTAATCAATGCGTTGTATGCGTGTTCCGGGTGCGCCAGATGCAGCACGGCGGCAATGGAGGCAACGCCCAGAATCAGCCCGGTAATTAGCCAGTGAAGGCGGGTGCCATGCACTTCACCACGCAGCGTGCGCCAGGTCAGAAGCAGCGTCATCCCGACGGACATCTGGCTCAGCACGGTAAAGATAACGAGCGGTAATTCATACTTTTCCATTATTTATCCCCCGGCTGTTTTGGCTGACGGGCCAGAATGAAGCGCGTACCCGGATTAAGCTGAGGCATCTTCGGGAAGCCTGGCGGATACTGCACGGCATTGTTCGGCAGCGGATCGGCATCCAGATCGATAATCGACAGGGCACCGACCGGACACGCGTTCACGCAGGCCGGGGCCATACCGATATCCAGACGTTCATAGCACATGCTGCACTTCTCCGCCTTTTGCGTCTCTTCATTGAAGCGCGGCGCGCCGTACGGGCAGTTACGGATGCAGTTTTTACAGCCGATACAGCGTTCAGGGTTATGGACCACCACGCCGTCATCACGTTTTGGTGTAGGCTTCCACCGGGCATGCCGCCAGACAGGCCGGGTTTTCACAGTGGTTACAGGCCAGCGAGAAAAACGCACGCTCCTCATGCGGATAAATTTCTTTATCCAGCGGATAGACATAGCGCCAGAAGCGATCCGGCTCAAGCTGGTTAAAGCTCTTGCAGGCCATGGCGCATCCGCGGCAGCCAATACATTTATCACTGTTCACTAAAAATGCGCGTCTCATGCGTCTGCTCCATTCATTCGCGATAAGGGCAATGTCGACAAACTGGCTGTGGATCGCCGCGCCAGGCGCGCCGGTTGCCATCTTGCCCATATCGGCTGGCGTATCTTTCACGACGTTCTGCACGTTGTACTTAAGTTTGTTAAACCAGGACTCATACATCACCAGGAAATCTTCCGGCACGTTGGTGGTGATTTTCGCCCGCAGCTCCACTTCGCCAACGTCGTTAAACACGCGGACTTTCGCCAGCTCGCGAATCCCCTTCTTGTGCGCGGCGGTTGGGTGGATATAGACAAACGGCTCCGGCCAGAAGACCTGCATCCAGTCGAGGTTGACGAACTGAGAGTGGAGGCCGTACTGCAAATGCGGAGTAAACAGATGGAACGGCAGCTTGCCCTCCGCGGCAGGCAGATATTCCGGCAGCGCTTTATGGCCGTTCTTTTCACACAGCTCGGAGAGGAACTCATACTTGCCCGATGGCGTTTTAAACTTGCGGTCGTGCCAGGCCGCCGAGCTGACCATTTTGGCTTTCACCGGCCCATCCAGCAGATCGTCCCAGGAGCGGATGCCGAACTGCTTCGCCATGCCCTCATTGAACTCAAGGTCGAGCCATTTTTTCTGGTCAATGTCCTGCGGGAAGGTACAGGAGCCCGGCTCCATTTTGTTGATGGTACGCGAGAGCAGCACGGCAATATCCAAATCGCTCTTGCACTCGTACATCGGATTAATGGCCGGTTCATTCACCGAAAGCCAGTAATGCCAGTAAGACGACGACAGGTTCCAGTGCTCAAAGGTGGTGGTCACCGGCAGCACAATATCGGCATGCTGCACCGTCTCGTTGAAGAACTGATCGACGCAGACCACCATCTCCAGCTTGCTGAAGGCTTTTTCCATTTTGTTACGGTCAAAGTCCTGCGCGAACGGGTTCTTGCACGCCACCCACAGCATACGAATGGGCGGATCGTTGGCATCAAGAATGCTCTGCGCGGTCTGGTTCAGGTTCAGCGCGCGGTCGGAATAGTGGCTCTTTTCGCCGCTGTCGCTGACGAACTCCCCTACCGGGCCGCTTTCTCCCACCATGCCAACAGATCCGACCGGTGGCTTCTGCGTCATCGCATGATAGTTGTAGCCCCAGGTCTGCAGATGGCCGTAGCGGGCACCGCCGCCTTCCACACCGATGTTGCCTGTCATGGCAACAAAAGCGTCAATGGCGCGCACGTTCGCCCCACCGTTGACGTGGCACTGCATCCCATAGCCGATCCAGACGGTGGCAGGTTTTACCGCGGTGAACTCTTCCGCCAGCTGGCGAATCACCTCTGCCGACAGGCCACAGATTTCAGATGCCCACTCCACGGTAATATTGCTGCGCAGATACTGTTCAAATTCCGGGAAGCCGTGCGCGAAGTTGTTCACAAACTCCTGGTCGACGCGGCCAATATCCAGCAGGTGCCGCGCCATTCCCAGCGCCAATGCGCCGTCCGATCCCGGGCGCACGCGCAGATACAAATCGGCTTTCGCGGCGGTTTGCGAGAACAGCGGATCAATGACCACCACTTTCGCCCCTTTCTCACGCGCCTGATAGATGTACTTCATGGTATGCATGGAGCACCAGGCCGGGTTTGCGCCCCAGATAATGATGTATTTGGCTTTCACCAAATCTTCCGGGTCGTTACACCACATGTCGCCCATATCGTAGTGCTAGGCATCGATCCCTGCTGGCCAGCATGGCGTACCGGCGAACCGCGTGGTGTAACCGAGAGAAGACATCATCCCCTCCACGGCATAACTCATCACGCCGAGGTTGCCGGAGTATTTCGACAGCGCCAGACCGAGCATCGATCCGTCTTTCTTTTTAATCTCCAGCATCTTGCTGGCAATGCGCTGCATGGCCTCATCCCAGGAGATGCGACGCCATTTACCGCTGCCGCGCCCATCCTGGATCATCGGGTATTTAATACGGTCCGGGGAGTAGACCCGGCGCGGGTAGGTCAGCCCTTTCACACACGGGGCACCGTGTGTAAACGTGGACTCGCTTGCCCCGTCAACGAAGGTGATGACATCATCTTTGACCCAGGTTTTTAAGCTGCAGGTGTCGTAGCAGTTACGCGGGCAAGCGTTACGGAAAATTTTGTAGGTTTTTGGGTTAAACGGAATGGGGGGCTGTGCCATGGCACATCGGGATGATAAGAGTCCGCCGGGTAATGCGGCAACGGTACCCAGCGCAATCAGTCCTTTTAAAAAGGATCGCCGATTTAGCTGCCCTTTATCAATACTCATAATATTACTCTCGTCTTTAATTCATCAAACCAATTAGTCATCTGCAACGCGAGACATTTAATTGCGGATGTTTTCGCGCAATCCTTTATTTTTGCGATAAATGCGGGGAGCCATAATTCAAGATGTCCCTGCACAAAGCGGGCGAGTGCGTCATGATATTGCGGCGAATGTCTGGCATGCGCGGAGAGCATCACCACCAGCTCCATTTCATAGCTGACGTGATCGTCGGGAACGCTATTTTCCCCGGTCACAAAAAGCCCGATGCTGCGCAGGAATTCGCGTACGCTCAGCGTTGTAGCGCCCATCAGCAGAGGCTCTTCGTCCAGATACACCGAGGCATAAGGCGGCGCCAATAGCGTTGCAGGGCCGACAAACAGGGCGTTGAAATCATACTCAACCTCTAACGCCTCATCCTGCTGCCAGGTTTCACTTTCCGGGAATAAAGGATGTAACGAAGCGCATCGCGATGCCATGTCCGCCGCGTTAAAGAAATCACGAAACATCAATCCCTTTATTTCAAAGGGGGTTAACGTCTCATATATTGAAGAAGTAGATGTATCTTTGCCATTCATATTAAATATAAATATTTACCGCTATAAAAACGACAAGATATTATCAGCAGGCTTATTATTTTCTTTGATCGAAAGCAGGTAATTAACGCATGAAGGGGTTAATAAAGAGGATAATTGAGGGTAAAAAAATCCAAAAAAAAAGCCACCTCATAAAGAGGTGGCTACTGCAGGTATGTCTTACTTTCTTTTATTATGCGGTTTTGGTGCGGATCAGGTAGTCAAACGCGCTCAGGGACGCTTTTGCACCTTCGCCAGTCGCGATGATGATCTGCTTGTACGGCACGGTAGTGCAGTCACCCGCGGCAAATACGCCCTTCACGCTGGTTTCACATTTCGCATCGATGATAATCTCGCCCATGCGGTTGCGCTCAATCGCGCCTTCCAGCCAGGTGGTGTTCGGCAGCAGGCCAATTTGTACGAAGATCCCCGAAAGCTGAACGCTATGAACGTCGCCGCTTACGCGGTCACGGTACTCCAGACCGGTCACTTTGCTGCCGTCGCCCTTCACTTCCGTGGTCTGCGCGTTCAGCACGATGTCGACGTTTTTCAGGCTGCGAACTTTATCCTGCAGCACCTGGTCGGCCTTCATTTCTGGCGCGAACTCCAGCAGGGTCACGTGTTCAACAATCCCCGCCAGGTCGATAGCCGCTTCCACGCCGGAGTTACCGCCGCCGATCACCGCCACCCGTTTGCCTTTAAACAACGGCCGTCACAGTGCGGCAATAGGTCACGCCTTTGGTACGGTATTGATCTTCGCCCGGCACGTTCATGTTGCGCCATTTTGCCCCGGTGGCAACGACACGCTGCGAGCTTTCAGCACCGCACCAGAGGCGGTTTCAATCTGGTGTAAGCCCCTTCCACCGCCGCCGGAATCAGCTTGCTGGCGCTCTGGCTGTCGATCACATCTACCTCGTAATCGCTGACATGAGCCTTCAGCGCACCGGCCAGCTTCTGACCTTCGGTTTTCGGTACGGAAATATAGTTTTCGATATCCACGGTATCCAGCACCTGGCCGCCAAAGCGTTCGCCCATAAGACCGGTACGAATACCTTTACGTGCAGAGTAAACCGCTGCCGCCGCGCCCGCAGGGCCAGAGCCGACAATCAGCACATCGTACGCATCGCGTTTGTTCAGCTCTTCCGCCGCGCGTTTTTCCGCGCCGGTATCCACTTTGGCAACGATTTCCGTCAGCGTCATGCGGCCCTGGCCGAACTCCTGACCGTTCAGATACACCGCCGGAACACCCATCACGTTGCGATCGGTGATCTCATTCTGGAACGTACCGCCGTCAATCGCCGTATGCTTGATGCGCGGGTTCAGAACCGACATCAGGTTCAGCGCCTGCACCACGTCCGGGCAGTTGTGGCAGGAGAGCGAATAATAGGTTTCAAACTCAAAATCACCGTCGATATCGCGGATCTGCTCCAGCAGCGCCTGCGCTTCTTTTGACGGATGACCGCCGGTCCACAGCAGCGCCAGCACCAGTGAGGTAAATTCATGCCCCAGCGGAGAGCCGGCAAAACGCGGTCCCTTGTCCGAGCCCGGGTTAGTAATCAGGAAAGAGGGTTTACGAACCGCAAGCGAATTGTCTTCTTTGAAGGTCACTTTCGGCGACAGTTCAGCGATCTCTGCCAGCAGCTCTTTGATTTCTGCCGATTTCGCGCTGTCGTCCAGCGTGGCAATCAGCTCAACGGGTTTAGTCAGTTTCTCAAGGTAGGCCTTGAGCTGGGTTTTCATATTGGTGTCGAGCATAGTTCTTCCCTCTCTTAAGACGTCATCATGCAAGCTGCCTTTGCGGGCGGCCTGAATGCAACTTGCATCATGGTGCTGGAATGAAATGGGCGCGGGGGCGCCCATTGATTGCCGGATGGTGAAAACTTAGATTTTACCGACCAGGTCCAGGGATGGAGCCAGGGTCGCTTCGCCTTCTTTCCATTTCGCCGGGCAGACTTCGCCTGGGTGAGAAGCAACGTACTGCGCCGCTTTGATTTTACGCAGCAGGTCAGACGCATCACGGCCGATACCTTCAGCGGTAACTTCGATCGCCTGGATGATACCCTGCGGGTCAACGACGAAGGTAGCGCGGTCAGCCAGACCTTCATCTTCACGCATGTTGTCGAAGTTACGGGTCAGGGCGCCAGTCGGGTCGCCGATCATCGCATATTTGATTTTGGCGATGGTTTCAGAGCTGCTGTGCCACGCTTTGTGGGTGAAGTGGGTATCGGTAGACACAGAGTAAACGTCTACGCCCAGCTTCTGCAGTTCTTCGTAATGGTCAGCCACGTCGCCCAGTTCGGTCGGGCAGACGAAGGTGAAGTCAGCCGGATAGAAGAAGAAGACGCTCCAGCGGCCTTCGGTGTCTTTCTCGGTGACTTCGATGAATTCACCATTTTTGAATGCCTGGTTTTTGAACGGTTTGATTTTGGTGTTAATTAAGGACATCTATACTTCCTCCGTGTTTTCGTTGAGGTCTAAGTTAACGAATTTTTCCTGACCCGACCAATGCGTTTACATTATCGAATCAATAAGCGTTATCTAACAACCGGAACAAGACAACTCTGTGAACCTGTCGACGCGTTCAGCGCTAATCGCTGTTTTTCGCATCATTTGCCGCGACAAAAGTAAAAAGGCCACCTTTTCAGGCGGCCCCGTTACCTGAAATACCCGAGGGTAGGTTCAGCGCCAGTCAGACTGGCTATGTGTTGCGCTCTACATTACCTTAATGTAACAGCATCCAGGATTACATCACCCACGCCAGCAAAGGGCAATCCGTCATTCTGCTGATCTTGCCTATGACTGTGATAGGTTCGACAATCGTTTTGCCCTTTCCTGCTGATTTTACAAGGAATACTTATGTTAAAGCGTCTGCTGTTACTCAGCCTTTTGCCGTTATGCAGCCATGCGGAGGAACTCCCCGCTCCGGTAAAAGCGATTGAAAAACAGGGCATTACCATTATAAAACCCTTTGAGGCGCCGGGGGGAATGAAAGGCTGGCTGGGCAAATACCAGGACATGGGGGTCGCCATCTACCTAACGCCGGATGGTAAACACGCGATCTCCGGCTATATGTATGATGAGAACGGCAGCAACCTCAGCGAGCAGCTGTTTCAGAAAGAACTCTATACCCCGGCGGGACAAGAGATGTGGAAGAAGATGGCCAGCGCCCACTGGCTGCAGGATGGTCGCAAGGACGCCCCTATCGTGCTGTATGTCTTTGCCGATCCCTTCTGTCCCTACTGCAAGCAGTTCTGGCAGCAATCCCGCCCCTGGGTAGAGGCCGGTAAAGTGCAGATCCGCACTCTGCTGGTGGGGGTGATTAAGCCGGAGAGCCCGGCCACCGCCGCGGCGATTCTCGCCAGCAGCGATCCGGCGAAAACCTGGCATGATTACGAGCAATCGAATGGGAAAATGGCTCTGACGATCCCGAAAGCAATTCCGCCGGAGAAAATGAAAATGCTCAACGTCAACCAGCAGCTGATGGACGATCTGGGAGCCAACGTGACGCCGGCGATTTATTATATGAATAAAGATAATATGCTGCAGCAGGTGGTCGGCCTACCGGATAAAGAGAAACTGCATATTATGATGGGTGAAAAAGAGTAATTCCATCCCGCAATGGCGCCTGGCGGAAGCGACCGCTGGCGCCACCGTCGACGATAAGATATATTAAGCAGAACTTAACTGTATTTGCCAATAATTAAATTCACACCGCAAATATTAAGCCACAAAACATTATCATTAAGAATATTATAATCCGCACCGGTAATAAACAGGACTGCATTAATGGCAAATCTTTACGATCTGAAAAAGTTCGATTTGAATTTATTGGTTATTTTCGAATGTATCTATCAACATTTGAGCATCAGCAAAGCGGCGGCGATGTTATTTATCACCCCCTCAGCGGTGAGTCAGTCGTTGCAGCGTCTGCGCCAGCAGTTAAACGATCCGCTATTTGTTCGTGTTGGCAAAGGAATGACGCCCACCACCGCCTGCGTCAATCTTCATTATCATCTACAGCAAAATCTGGAGCAGCTGGAAAAAACCATCAATCTTAATAATCGCTCAGAACTGCGTAAACGTATTGTGATATATGGCCCCCCGCTGTTCTGTTCAGTCAATAGCCACGTTATGATTAACCAGCTCTGTCATCAGGCGAACTTGCAAATTGAGCACCATAACCTGACCACCACCGAATCGGCTGAGGAGCTGCTGGCGTATCGCCAGGCGGACCTGGTGTTCACCCGCATGCCCATTACCAACCGCGCCACGATCTGTCAGCCCTATCAGACGGTGCAGACGCTGGCGGTTTGCCGGGCGGGCCATCCGCGACGCGAAACGCTTACCTCGGTAGAGTCACTGGCACAGGAGTTTTTCACTCACTATATTACCAACGATCCCGTTATTCAGCGCGTGCAGCAAAGCAGCATCGCCTGGCTGAATCCGCGCAATATTGCCTTTCGCAGCGACTCTTTTATGACCATTCTTAACATGATTAATAAAACCGACTTAATTGGCTTTTTGCCTTCCTATTTATATGACTTTATCTCACCCACTATGCAGCTTCACGCCATCAACATAGATAATCTTTTTCCGGATATCACGATCTACATTAATTACCACCATGCATCTTCGCAAAATCATTTTTTAACTGAATTAATCACCATATTAATGAATGATCGAGAGGCATCACGGCCCAAATTTAATCACAGCGAATAACGCCCTTCTGTTCCCCCGCTGCCAGAAACAATAATCGACCATTAATTTCCTACCCCTCATCGTTTATACTGAGCTAACGGGAATTTTCTACTATTAAAGGATTAATGGTCATGTCGTTTATTAAATATCCCTTACCGGAATCGGTGCTGCAGGCAACTGAGCAGCGGATCCAGTGGGTCATGGATAATTTTTCGCGCATCTGTGTCTCTTTTTCCGGGGGAAAAGACTCCACCGTTATGCTGCATTTAACCGCCCAGGCGGCGCGGTTACAGGGGAAAAAAATCTGCGTGTTGTTTATTGACTGGGAAGCGCAGTTCTCCTGCACCATCGCCCACTGTGAAAAACTGCGTGCGCTGTATGCGGATGTTATCGAAACCTTTTACTGGGTCGCCCTGCCGCTCACCACCCAAAATGCCCTGACGCAGTATAAGCCGCAATGGCAATGCTGGGAGCCCGGAACCGAGTGGGTACGCCAGCCGCCGCCCTGGGCCATTACCCACCCGGGCTATTTTTCATTTTATCAACCCGGAATGAGCTTTGAAGCCTTCGTCAGCCACTTCGCCGAGTGGTTTTCGCAGCGTCGTCCCGCCGCCGTGCTGGTGGGCATTCGCGCCGACGAATCGCTAAATCGCTTTATGACGATTTCTTCACAGCGTAAACAGCGCTTCGCCGACGATAAACCATGGACCACTTCAGCGCCGGGCGGCCACGCCTGGTACATCTACCCGCTCTATGACTGGAAAACCGCCGATATCTGGACCTGGTTTGCCAAAAGCGGCGAGCCCTATAACCCGTTGTACGATCTGATGTATCAGGCCGGGGTGCCGCTGCGCTATATGCGCATTTGCGAACCGTTTGGTCCCGAGCAGCGCCAGGGGCTGTGGCTGTATCACGTGCTGGAACCTGAGCGCTGGGCCGCGATGTGCCAGCGAGTGAGCGGCGCGCACAGCGGCGGGGTCTATGCCGGGCATGATAATCAGTTCTACGGTCATCGGAAAATCGACAAGCCCGACCACCTGACGTGGAAAAGCTACGCCCTGTTCCTGCTCGACAGCATGCCGGAAACCACCGCCGAGCACTACCGCAATAAAATCGCCGTCTACCTGCGCTGGTACCAGAAAAAAGGTATGGAGGATATTCCGGATACCCAACCTGCGGACATTGGCACCAAAGATATCCCATCCTGGCGGCGAGTCTGCAAAGTACTGCTCAATAACGATTACTGGTGCCGTCAGCTTTCGTTTAGCCCAACCAAAAGCAGCCACTATCAGCGCTACCGTAAACGCATGGAAAAACATCGCCAACAATGGGGGATTTTATGCAACAACAACTGACGCAGGCGCTGGAAGCTTACCTGCAAAAGCTGGATGACGAGGCGCGCATTGAGGCTATCAACGCGTTTCGCCAGGTGCTCCACCACTACAGCCCCTTCCGCTCGCAGCCCGTCGACTGCGTGCTGTGGGTCAAACAGGAGCTGGTCGCCCCCAACGACTACAACCCGAATAACGTGGCGCCGCCGGAGAAGCGTCTGCTGCAAACGTCGCTGGAGGCCGACGGCTTTACCCAGCCGGTCGTCGTCATCCAGCAACGCCCACAGGCGTATACGATTGTCGATGGTTTTCACCGCCATGAGCTGGCCTGCAGCAAAGCCGCGCTGAAAAAAAACGCTGAAAGGCTATTTGCCGGTGACCTGCCTGACGAGTGAAGCTGCCTCGCGTGACGGGCTGATGGCAGCGACCATACGCCATAACCGGGCGCGCGGTCGCCACCAAATCCACGCCATGTCAGAGATCGTCCGCGAGCTGACCCAGCTCGGCTGGACGCCGCAGAAAATCGGCAAAGAGCTGGGGATGGATGCCGATGAAGTGCTGCGTCTGAAGCAAATTAGCGGCCTGACAGAGATGTTCGCCGGCCGCCAGTTCTCCCAGGCGTGGACGATTAAGTAACTACAGCTGGCACAAACGCGTCGCCGCAGCCAGCAGAGTCGCCGGCTGTTTGGCGAAGCACAAGCGGATCAGCTTGTGCGGGAACGGATCGGCGCAGAAGACGGAGAGCGGGATCGCCGCTACCCCGACTTCGGTCGTCAGCCAGCGGCAGAAGCTGACATCGTCTAGATCGGAGATGGCGCTGTAGTCCGCCAGCAGGAAATAGGTCCCTTCACAGGGCAGGATTTCCAGCCGGCTTGGGCGCAGCGCTTCAATAAACAGATCGCGACGTTCCCGATAAAACGCCGGCAGCTCACGATAATGCTCCGGCGCTTCGCGCAGCATGTCGGCGATCGCCAGCTGCGCCGGGGTATTCACCGAGAAGGTCAGATACTGATGCACCTTGCGCAGTTCGGCGCTGATGGCCGCCGGGGCCACGCAGTAGCCGACCTTCCAGCCGGTCATATGAAAGGTTTTGCCAAACGAAGAGACCGCCACCGCCCGCTCGCGCAGCTGCGGATGGGCCAGCACGCTGGCGTGGCCGCCCTCAGCAAAGCAGATATGCTCATAGACTTCATCGCTCAGGACATAGATCTCGCGTTCGGCGATCGCCTGCCACAGGGCGGCAAAATCCTCGCGCTGCCAGACGGTGGCCGAAGGGTTGTGCGGGGTGTTGAGGATCACCAGCCGGGTTTTCTCGCTCAGGGCGGCGGCAAATTGCCGCCAGTCGACGCGAAAATGCGGCGGCTGCAGCGCAATACGACGTAACTCGCCGCCGGCCAGCGCCACCGCAGGGGCGTAGCTGTCATAGCTGGGATCGAAACAGATCACCTCGTCGCCGCGGCGCACCAGGGCGGTGATCGCCGCATACAGGGCCTCCGTCGCGCCGGCGGTGACCGTGATCTCGCTGTTAACGTCGGGCTGGTAACCATACAGCTCCGCCGTCTTCCCGGCGATCGCCTCGCGCAGCGCCGGCACGCCGGTCATCGGGGCGTACTGATTCGCCCCCTGCGCCACGTGGTACGCCAGACGCTCCTGCAGATAGCGCGGGCCGTCAAAATCGGGAAAGCCCTGGGACAGGTTTATGGCCTGATGCTGCTGGGCCAGGGCGCTCATCTGGGTAAAAATCGTGGTGCCGAGCGCAGGAAGTTTACTCTCTGGAATCAAGGGGTTATTGTTCATTCTTTTTATACCGATTGTAATGCTGTTGTTGAAGCCACTATAACACGATGTTAATATTTGGCAATCAAGACGCTTAGACGTCTAAATGCTAATGTTATTCCACGCTACGCCCACTCTGGAGAAACCATGATCCGCGCCATCGTGACCGACATAGAAGGCACCACCAGCGATATCCGCTTCGTGCATAACGTGCTGTTCCCCTACGCCCGCGAACGACTGGCCGGCTTTGTGACCGCTCAGCAGCACGCTGAACCGGTCAAAACCATTCTCGACAACCTGCGCCGCGAAACAGACGCCCCCGCCGCCAGCACCGCCGACCTTATCACTACCCTCTTCGCCTTTATGGATGAAGACCGTAAATCCACGGCGCTGAAGGCGCTGCAGGGGATCATCTGGCGCGACGGCTATCTCAACGGCGACTTTACCGGCCATCTCTACCCGGACGTACTGCCGGCGCTGGAGCAATGGAAAGCGCAGGGTATTGATCTGTATGTATATTCCTCAGGCTCGGTGGCTGCACAGAAATTGTTATTTGGCTACAGCGATGAAGGTGATATTACTCATCTGTTCACGGGCTATTTCGATACCCTGGTAGGCGCCAAACGCGAGGTGCAGTCCTACCGTAACATTGCTGAACACCTGGGCCATGCCCCTGGCACCATCCTGTTCCTGTCGGATATCCATCAGGAACTTGATGCCGCCGAGGCCGCGGGTTTGCGCACTGTGCAGCTGGTTCGCGGCGACCGCGACCCGGCGAGCCACCATCCTCAGGTTCAGCGTTTTGACGACATTCATCCGGAGCAGATCCCAGCATGAGCGCATTAACTCTTTTTTCCGTGACCGATCCGCAAACGCCGGTCTGGCACAGCACCGACGCCAAAGCGATTCAGGATCAACTTAACGCCAAAGGCGTCCGTTTCGAGCGCTGGCAGGCCGACCGCGACCTCGGCGCAAATCCCAGCCCGGAAACGGTGATTGCCGCCTATCAGCATGCGATTGATAAACTGGTCGCCGAAAAGGGCTACCAGAGCTGGGACGTCATCAGCCTGCGCGCCGATAACCCGCAAAAAGAGGCGCTGCGGGAAAAGTTCCTGAACGAGCACACCCATGGCGAAGACGAGGTGCGGTTTTTTGTCGAGGGCGCTGGCCTGTTTTGCCTGCACATTGGCGACGAGGTGTTCCAGGTGCTGTGCGAAAAGAACGATCTGATTTCGGTTCCCGCCCACACTCCGCACTGGTTTGATATGGGATCAGAACCGAACTTCACCGCCATTCGCATTTTTGATAACCCGGAAGGCTGGATCGCCCAGTTTACCGGCGACGATATCGCCAGCGCCTACCCGCGGCTGGCGTAACGTCAAACTGTCGTCAGTCTAAAACCGCCAGGCGCGGGCTTTGCCGGAGGCGGCGCATACCGCGCCTTCTCCGGGCTACCCGCCCCGCCGCCGGCGAGCGCCAACGCCTAAACTTCAATAAATTTCGGCGGATCAAAGGCAGTGATCGGCGGCAGCTCCTCTCGCCACGGGGCGATCTCCACCCAACAGCTCTGGGCGCTACAGCCCTGCCCCAGGCGCGAACTGCCGCGATCCTCGGTTAACACGTTGGGATTACCGTGCTTATCGAGCGATCCTTTTTCATTGGGATCCAGCGGGTCATACCAGGCGCCGGTGGACATCTGTACCACGCCGGGCAAAATCTGCTCGCTCAGGTGCACCCCCGCCAGAATCGCCCCGCGGTCGTTATAGACTTTCACCACGCTGCCTTCGCGGATATCCCTTGCCTGCGCATCGCTCGGATGCATCCACAGCGGCTCGCGTCCCTGAACTTTCGTCGCCCGGCTGACGCTGCCGTGGTCGTACTGACTGTGCAGGCGGGCGCGCGGCTGGCTGGAGAGCAGATGAAGCGGCCAGCGCGCCGCCTCCTGCCGCTGCCGGGCGGCCTCCTGTTCATCCCACCACGGATGGCCAGGGCATTCGCGATAGCCAAACCCGGCGACGGTGGCGGAAAAGAGTTCAATTTTGCCGGAGGGGGTGGAGAGCGGATAGCGCTGCGGATCGGCGCGAAAATCGGCGAGAAAAATTTGCGGCCGCTCCGGCGCGCTGTATTCCAGCACCCCTTGCTGCCAGAAGTCATCGAACGAGGGCAGCGCAATACCCTCCTCCTGCGCCCGCGGTCTTGACTCCTCATAGAGATGACGTAGCCACTGCCCGGCGTCACGCCCTTCGCTGAACGCTTCCCCGAAGCCCAGCCGCCCGGCCAGATCGCAGAAAATGGCGTAATCGTCACGCGCTTCGCCCACCGGCGGGATCTGCGCGCTCATGGCGATCATAAACCCGTCGTGACCGCCGCTGCCGATATCCTCTCGCTCCAGCGAGGTGGTGGCCGGCAGAACGATATCGGAGAATTTGGCCTGCGCGGTCCAGTACTGCTCATGCACCACCACCGTCTCCGGGCGGCGCCAGGCCTCGCACAGTCGGTTGATGTCCTGATGATGATGAAACGCATTGCCTCCCGCCCAGTAGACTAAACGGATATCGGGATAGCGCCGCTGCTGACCGTCGAACTCATAGGTTTCTCCCGGGTGCAGCAGCATATCGGACAGCCGCGCCACCGGGATAACGCTGTCCACCGCATTCTCCCCGGCGGGTAAGCGTGGGCCGGAAAACGCTTTTCGCACCGCGCCCGCCAGGTTGGTGCAGGCGTAGCCAAACCCGAGGCCGCCGCCCGGGGTGCCGAGCTGTCCCAGCAGCGCGGTCAGGGCCACCGTCGCCCAGTAGGCCTGCTCCCCTTGACGGGCGCGCTGGATAGACCAGGAGATATTCACCATCGTCCGGTGGCGGGCCATCTCCCGCGCCAGGTCGGCGATGCGCTGGGCGTCCAGGCCGGTAATCGCCGCCGCCCACGCCGGGGTTTTTCGCTACGCCATCGTGCTCGCCCAACAGATAAGCGCGATAGGGGGCAAACCCGACGGTATGGCTGGCAACAAACGCCTGGTCGTAGAGAGACTCAGCGATCAGCACATAGCTCAGGGCCAGCAGCAGTGCGGTATCGGTGCCCGGCCGAATGGCCAGCCACTCGGCGTCGGGCACCGCGCTGAGGTCATTGCGCACCGGACTGATATTGATAAACCGCGTGCCGTTGGCCTGCATCTTATCCAGCCAGTACTGGAGCATATGGTCATTGGCGCCGCCGCCGTTGACCTGGGCATTGCGCAGCGGCAGACCACCAATGGCGACAAACAGCTGACACTCCCGGGCCAGCTCGGAAAAATGGGTATGCTGCCGGTGCAGCGGGCTCAGCGGCCCGAGAATATGCGGCAGAATACGCTCGCCCGCGGCGCTGCTATAGGTATTGGTGCTGGCGGTGTACCCGCCAAAGCCCTTGAGAAACCGGTGCAGCTGGCTCTGCGCATGGTGAAAGCGTCCAGCGCTGGCCCAGCCGTAGGAGCCGCCGTAGATCGCCTCATTGCCGCAGCGCGCCTTGACCGAGCGCAGCTCGCGCGCCAGCAGGTCCAGGGCCACCTCCCAGCTGACTTCGACAAAGGGCTCTTTACCTCGCCCTTCTCGTGACGCCGGCCCGTGCTGGAGATAGCCGGCGCGCACCGCCGGACGGCGAATGCGCGTTTGGCTGGTCACCGCGTCGGGAAGCGACTGGCCGATGCGTGAGGGATTTTTATCCCAGGGCACCGGCTTAACCGCCACGATCTCGCCCTCACGGCTCTCCACCTGCCAGGTTCCCCAGTGCATCACCGTATAATTATGCTGTTTCTTCATAGCGCCCGCGTTCTTCTCAGCTTAAGGTTCATTACAATAAAGCGGGGAAATAGGGTAATAATCCTTACCCGGCCAGACATTGCTCTGCTAAAAAAAGCTTTAGCCCGCGCAATCTTCTTTTTTTCTCTGTAGACGCCGTATTTCCCATGCACTCACAATATTAAGAAAATTGTCTTTATCCGCTAAATAAACACGGAATAAGTCAAAAATAAAACCACAAAATAAAAAGGTCTATCCGCCATCATGAAATATTTTCAGGTTCCTCATGACAAAATAAACTTTTTCTCTGACGTTTCTGCGATATAACATTCCTGGCATAACTTAGACTTATTTTGTATTTGAGGTGGCGAGGTGCTTCTTGTCATGCTACCGGTCCGCAACCACCTTCATCACAGGATCATAATAACAATGTCGCAGAAAAGAAAATTATTGCCTGCCGCGCTGGGACTGCTTTCCCTTGCCTCGCTGAGCGTCGCTGCCGCAGACGCCCTCTCCTTACAGGGAAAAACCATTGGCGTTGCCGTGGTCGGCACTCAGCATTTCTGGGATCGCGAGGCCTTTAAAGGCGCGACAGAGGAGGTGGAGAAGCTGGGGGGCAAAGTCATTGGCGTCGATGGCGGCCGCGATAATCAGGTGCATGCCAATAACCACGATATTTTACTGTCACGCAAGGTGGACGCGGTAATTAGTATTCTCGGCGATAGCGCCGTCGAACCAAAATTTAAAGCATTGCGTGATGCCGGTATCCCGGTATTTACCGTAGATCATGTTTCTCAATATTCGGTCAACAATACTACTTCCGATAACTACACCTTAGGCTCAACCATCGGCCGCTACATGGCGGATGAATTAGGCGGCAAAGGCAACGTCGCCGTATTTAACGCCTTCTCCAGCGCGCTGCGTATTTGCGGAATTCGCTACGATCAGTGGAAATATGTCCTTAAGGATTATCCGGATATTCATATTATCCAGCCCGAGCTCGCGGAACAGTTCGCCAACTCGCCGGAAGACGCGCGCAAGAAAACCCTCGAATTACTCAGCCAGTATCCGAAAGGCAAACTGGACGCCATCCATGTCGCCTGCTGGGATCAACCGGCCATCGGCATCGTCCAGGCGCTGGAAGAGACCGGTCGCGATAAAGACGTGAAAGTGACGGCCATCGACGCCGGTCCGGAGACCCTGGAGATCATGGCGGAGCCCGGCAGCCCGTTCGTGGCTAACGTCGCGCAGCAGCCGCATCTGATCGGCCAGACCTCGGCTGACAACGTGGCCCGCTACTTTGCCGGCCAGAAACTACCGGTGCAAACCTTTATTCCGGTGGTTCCGGTGAAAGGTCCGCAGGAAGCGAAAGCGGTGTATAAACAGTTGGGATACGGCGAGCTGCAGTGATTAATCAACATCCTGGCGGGGAACGCCCCGCCGCTGGTCTGGTCATGGAGCAGATCGGTAAACGTTTTGCCAGCGTCACCGCGCTTAATGCGGTTACCCTGCGCCTCAATCCGGGGGAGATTCATGGCCTGATTGGCGAGAACGGCGCCGGTAAATCGACGCTGATCAAGATCCTCGCCGGTGTCTATCAGGCCGACAGCGGCAGCGCCACCCTCGACGGTCACCCGCTGCCCCTCGGCAATCCGGCAGCCATCGAAGCCGCCGGCATCCGCGTTATCCACCAGGAGCTGAACCTGATCCCGCACTTTACCGTCGCGGAATCGGTGTTTCTGGGCCAGGAGTATCGCACCCGCTGGGGGGCGCTGGATCGCCGACGGATGAAGGCCGCCACGGCGCAATTTTTCCAGCAAAACTGGCAGCTGGCGATCGACCCCGAACGGTTGGTGCGCGACCTGAGCCTGGCCGAGCGCAAGCTGGTGCAGATTGCCCGCGCGCTGATCGACGGCGCAGCGCGGCTGGTGGTGTTCGACGAACCCACCGCCCCCCTGGAGGCGCAGGAGGCCAGTCTGGTCTCCTCCGCCATCCTGCGCCTGCGCGACCAGGGCATTGCCATTCTGTATATTTCCCACTACCTCAATGAGATAGCCACCCTCTGCGACCGCGGCACCGTGCTGCGCAACGGGGAAGTGGTCGGTTACCCGGACCGCGACCTGCTGCAGAATACCGAGGCGCTGATCGCCATGATGGTCGGCCGGGAAATCGACCAGCTGTATACTCCGCGCCAGCGCCCGGCGGCAGACAATGGGGCAACCCCGCTGCTCTCGGTGCGCCAGCTGAGCGACGGGCGGCAGCTGCAGGATCTTTCTTTTGATATTCAGCCGGGCGAAATCGTCGGCGTCGCCGGCCTGCTGGGCGCCGGACGCGATGTGCTGGTCGACTTACTCTACGGCTTACGCCCGGCGGAACGCGGCACCATCCACCTCGAGGGCCGGCCGCGGCGCATTCGTACGCCAAAGCAGGCGATCCGCGCCGGCATGGCGCTGGTGCCACGCGACCGCCGCCATCAGGGGCTGATCCTGCCCTTCACCACCGCCGACAATATTAATCTCGCCTCGCTGCCGGAGACCGCCACCTTTGGCTGGGAGCGGCGGGGTATCGCCGAGCAGAAAGCGCGCGACTGGATAGAACAGCTGGCAATCCGCCCGGGACGCCCGGGGCTGCCGGTACGCTACATGAGCGGCGGCAACCAGCAAAAAGCGATCCTCGCCCGCTGGCTGGGGACCGATGCCCGGCTGTTTATTCTCGATGAACCCACCCTGGGGGTCGATATCGGCGCCCGCCGGGATATTTATCAACGTACGCGCCAGCTGGCCGATCAAGGACGGGCGGTGCTGGTCTCCTCCAGCGACGCCCCCGAACTGCTCGGACTATGCGACCGGATCCTGGTCCTCTGGCGCGGCGCGCTGGCGGCCAATCTGCCCACCCGCGGGCTAACGCTGGACGCTCTGCTGGTGGCGATCAACGGCGGACAGGAGCCTTCACCATGAGTACTGCTATCCAGCGTCGCGGCCGTCCGGGCCTGGCGACGCTGATTGAAAAATTTCCCCTGATCCTGTTTCTGGCGCTGCTGGTATGGCTGAGCGTACAGTCGCCCTACTTTCTCAGCTGGCAAAATATCAGCCTGATGCTGGTCCAGAGCGTTCCGCTGGCAATCCTTTGTTTCGGCCTGGTCTGCGTTATCGCCGTGGGCGGGGATGACGTGGTCTCCGGCGGCATCGACCTCTCCCTGCCGGCGACGGCGGTGCTCGGCGTCGCGCTGCTCAGCCTCGGGCTGGCCGAATGGCACACGCCGTATCTCCTGCTGCTGGCGCTGCTGGCGGCGGTTTGCCTGCTGTGCGGGGCGATCAACGGCTTGCTGGTGCTGGCGGCCGGCCTGCCGCCGCTGCTGGCCACCCTCTCGACCTCGGTGGCGTTTACCGGCCTGACAGATCTGTTGACCGGCCAGCGACGCATCGCGGTCAGCGATCCGCTGATGGTCGCCTTTCGCGACAACAGCGTGCTGGGCCTGCCCTGGCCGCTGGTCTACCTGCTGGGGGTGTTTATCCTGTTCCAGTTCCTGCTCCACCACTCCCGCTTCGGCCAGCATGTGCAGGCGGTGGGCGGCAATCGCGATATGGCGCAGATGAGCGGCCTGAACGTGCGCCGCTTGACCCTGCTGGTCTGGCTGTTAGCGGGCATTGCCGCCGGGCTGGCTATTCTGCCGCTGCTCAGCCAGGGCTCCGGCAGCTCCAGCGGGACGGCCACGCCGCTGCTGCTGGAGACCGTGCTGGCGACCTTTATCGGCGCCGCCTTCTCGCGCCGTCGGGTGGTCACCATCTGGGGCGCGCTGCTGGGGGCAATCCTGGTCAACGCCCTCTCTAACGGGCTCGGCCTGCTGGGGGTCAATATCTTCTGGATGGGCGCCATTAAAGGCGGCCTGATCCTGGTGGTGCTGGCGGCCTCGGCGGTCAGACACAAAGGAGGCGAGGCATGAGTCAAATCACCCTGAAAACCTCTGCGTCGGCGGAACAGACGGCCAGCAGCCCGCTGGCCTGGCTGTCGCGGGCCGGATTTGGCGTCATCATCCTGCTGGCCATCGCCCTGTTTGGCTGGGCGAATCCGGTATTTTTAACCGTGGATAACTGGGCCAACCTGCTGCAGGGCAGCGCGATCCTGCTGATTGTGGCGATGGCGATGACCCTGATCGTCAGCGCCGGGGCGATTGATCTGTCGGTGGGCGTCGCGCTCGATTTCGGCGCCGCCTTCGCCCTCGTCGCCCTGAAAACCTGGCATCTGCCGTGGCAGGCCGCGGTGGGCTGCGCCCTGCTCGGCGGCGTGCTGATTGGCCTGCTCAATGCCTTTCTGATCCTCATCTGCCGGATCCGCCCCTTCCTCGCCACGCTCGGCACCTGGTTTATCGCCAGCAGCGCCGAGCGCATCTATACCGACGGCGGCGGCGCGATAGCCTATCGGCGGATGGCTCCGGAGTATCACGACCTGGCGGTGGGCAACCTTGGCGGGATCCCCACGCCGGTAGCGATCGTGCTGGCGCTGTGGCTGGCGGCCTGGCTGGTTACCGAGCGCACCCTGTGGGGCAAATATGTCCGCGCCATCGGCCAGAACAGCGAAGCGGCGCGTATCGCCGGGATCCGCGATCGCCTGACCATGCTCGGCGTGCTGGTGGCCGCCTCGGCGCTCTGCGCCGTCGGCGGGGTGATCCTCTCCGCCAACCTGCGGCAGTTTACCCCGCTGGCCGGGCAGTCTTACCTGATGGACGCCATTGCGGCAGTATTTATCGGCACTGCCTTTACCCGTCTGGGCCGGGTCAGCATCCTCGGCACCCTCGGCGGCGTGCTGTTCCTTGCCATTATTGATAACGGCCTGAACCTGATGGGGCTCAATTATCTGGTGAAGGACGCGCTGGTCGGCGTGATTCTGGTGGTGGCCCTCGCCCTATCCTTCTGGCAGGCGCGCCTGCGCCAAACGCATCGCTAAACGGGAGAACGATGGCAACCTTTGACGCCGTATTTGTCGGCCTGACTATTCTGGATATCGCCGGGCGCCCGGTGGTGGCGATCCCGCCGCGCGGCGGCGTCGCCTTTATTGAGCAAATTCGTCTCAACCCCGCCGGCACCGCCGCCGGGGCTAATATCAACGCCGCGAAGCTCGGGATCCGCACCGCAGCGGTGGCCTGCCTGGGCGAAGATGAAAAGGCCGACTTTATCCTCGCCAGCTATGCCCGGCTGGGCATCGACTGCTCGCTTATCCAGCGCACCGCGCTGAAGGAGACCTCGGCGACGATCCTGCCGATTCGCCCCAACGGCGAACGTCCGGCCCTGCACTGCCGGGGCGCGTCTGACGCCCTGTTTGTCAGTGAAGCGGAATTTGACGCCGTCCTTGACTGTCGTTTCCTGCATCACGGCGGGACCGGGCTGCTGGCGGCAATGGACCAGGGACAGAGCGCGCGGCTGTTGCAGGCGGCCAAAGCGCGCGGAGTCACCACCAGCTTTGACCTTATCGCCCCGAATGAAGAGACCCTCGAACTACTGCGGCCCCTGTTGCCGTCGGTGGATTATTTCATGCCTTCGCTGGAGGAAGCCGCCTTTCTCTCCGGAGAGACGCAGCCGGAGGCCATCGGCCGCTTCTTCCTGGCGCTCGGCGTGGGCACCTGCATTCTGAAAGACGGCGAGAACGGCTCCTGGCTTATCGGCCGCGATGGCGGGCCGCAGCATATTGCGCCGTGGCCGGTCGAGGCGGTGGATACCACCGGCTGCGGCGACAGCTACTGCGGCGGGTTTATTGCCGCACTGGCGCGCGGACTCAGCGTGAAAGCAGCGTGTGACGTCGCCTCGGCGGTGGCCGCGCTGGTGGCGACCGGGATGGGATCGGATGCCGGGGTAGTGGACTGGGAACAGACCCAGGCTTTTATGGCGGCCCATCGCCCCTGACGATGGACCCGCGCCGCTGCAGAACGCGGCGGCGCAAGCGGCTTAACGCCACTGGTACAGCAGCGGCTCCCCGGCGACATAGCGCTGAAGATCGGCGGCAATCATCGCCGTGTGTTTGGCGATACTCTCCCGGGTGGCTCCGGCGATATGCGGCGTGATAATCACGTTATCGAACTCGATGACAAAAGGATGATCGCGCCACAGCGGTTCGCGGTGATAGACATCCAGCGCCGCGCCGCCCAGCGGGCCGTGGCGCAGGGCATCAATCAGCGCTGCCTCGTCGACCACCGCCGCGCGAGAGGTATTGATCAGCAGCGCGCCGGGCTTCATGCTGTTTAACAGCGCGGCATTCACCAGCCCGTCGCTGTGCGGCCCGCTGCTCAGGTGCAGGCTGACGATATCCGCCTCGCGGAACAGCGCCTCCAGGGTCGTTTTCTGTAGCCCTGGCTCATTGATATCCTCTGCGGCGACGAACGGATCCACCACCAACACCGCCATGCCGAACGCCCGGGCGATACGCGCCACCCGGCGGCCAATGTTGCCATACCCCACCAGCCCCAGCGTTTTATTGCGCAGTTCAGTGCCTTTAAACACTTCATAGGGGCTTTCCGGGCTCACGTCCCAGACCACATCCCGCCGCAGACCCTGCTGAGTGGCGGCGGCGGCATTGTCAGCCTGCGTGAATTCCCCCCGCTTCAGCGCCGCATGGGATTGCGGAATATGGCGCGCCAGGCTGAGCATCAGGCCAAGCGTCAGCTCCGCGGCGGCATCGGCATTGCGCCCCGGGGTGTAGAGCACCCGGATGCCGCGCGCCTGGGCGGCCTGGGTATCAATATTCACCGGATTCGCGCGGGTGCAGGCGATCACCTGCAGGCGCGGACAGGCGGCCATCACCGCGTCCGTCACCTCATCATAGCTGGTCACCAGCACCTCGGCGTCGTGGGCCAGCTCAATCAGCTGACCGGCGCTGAGTTTCGGTTTGCCCAGCGCCCACCCCTCCACCAGCAGCTCGCCCAGCTGGTGGAAGGCGCTAAGGTCGCCAGCATGCTCGGCGGTAAAAACGATTTTCATGGTTGTAGGTCCTGAGAAAGAGGTTGAAGGGCGGCCTGTCTGGCCTGCCATACCGGCAGCATCTGCTCGCGCAGCAGGCGGTAAACGGGATACAGCGCCGCGTAGCGGGCATGCGCCTGAGGGCGCGGCTGATAGCGGGTCTGCGCCAGCGGAGGCGTCTCGGCCAGCGCCGCGACGCTACGGGCCGCCAGGATCGCCGCGCCGCGCGCGCTCAGTTCGTTAAAGGCGCTGGAGACCACCGTGCGTCCGGTACAGTCGGCGATAATCTGCAGCCAGGTCGCCGAGGCTGCGCCGCCGCCGGTCAGATACAGCTCGCCGCCCTGCGGATAACCCTGCAGCGCATCGACAATGGCGAAGGCCAGGCCTTCAAACACCGCGCGCTGCAGTTCGGCGCGGGTGGTGTGCGGGCTAATGCCGAAAAAGCCGGCCCGCGCGTCCGGGCTGTAAAACGGCGCACGTTCGCCATTGAGGTACGGCTGCCAGAAGACGCCGCCGCTGCCTGGCTCCACCGCCGCGATCGCCTGCTCCAGGCGCCCCAGATCGGCGTCCAGCGAAATATGCTGCTGCAGCCAGTCAATGTTTGGCGTACCGGCCTGCATCGGAAACAGGGAGATCACCTGTCCGGCTTCGGTATGGGTGACAAAGCGCGTCGCCTCGTTCACCGTCTGCGGGCCGCGGCAGACGATCCCGGTGCAGCAGGTGGTGCCGAGGATCGTGTAGATATCCCCTTCGTTGACCGCGCCGCAGCCCAGCGCGGCGCTACAGACATCCAGCGCCCCGGCGGCCACCGGCGTCGCGGCGGGCAGCCCGGTCAGCGCCGCCACCGCGTCGCTCAGCGTGCCGGCCGGGGCATCCGGGGCCAGCAGCGGGGGAAACAGCGGCAGCAGTTCGTTCAGCCCCATCTCGTTCATCACCACCGAGGACCAGCTGCCGGTCTGCTGATTGAGTAACGAGCTGCTGGCGTCCGTCAGCTCCAGCGCCGCCACGCCGGTCAGGCGAAAGCGGATCCAGTCCTTGGCGAAAAACAGATAGCGCGCGGCCGCCAGCCGCGCCGGCTGATACTGTTTCAGCCAGTACAGCTGCAGGCTGGTATTGCAGGGCTGCAGGTGGGTGCCGGTATCGGCGAAATAGCGGCGGTCGAAGCCGGGTCGGCGCAGCAGGTCGCTCATTAGCTCGTGGCTGCGGGTATCGCTCCACAGGATCCCCGGGCCCACCGGTTCGCCCTGCTCATCGCTGAGCCAGACCCCCTCCCCTTGCCCGGCGAGGCCGATAGCCCGCAGCCGCCCCGCCTGGAGCGCCGGATGGCGGGCAATCTGGCGCAGAATAGCCAGCACCGAATGCCACAGCTGGGTCATATCCTGTTCCGCGTAGCCATTGGCCGACAGGCGGGGTGAGGTATTTTCCGCGGCGCTGGCGCAGGCGGTGAAATGCTGATCAAACAGCACCGCTTTCACCCGCGAGGTGCCAATATCGATACCAAGATAAAAATCCATACCTGCTCCGGCTCAGGGCTCGTAGCGGCGGCGCATCAGCTCGCACTCGAACAGGAACTCCAGCCCCTCCAGTTGACGGCGGGCCTCCTGAATATCTTTCCCCCAGCAGGTCAGGCCGTGGCCGCGCAGCAGAAAGCCGTAGCGCAGCGGGCGGGTTTGCGCATAATCGGCAATCCGCGCCGCCAGGGCGTCAATATCCTGGTCATTATCGAAGATGGCGATCGGAACGGTATCGAGATGGCTATGCTGCCCGCTAAGGGTTTTCTGCATTTCATACCCCTGCAGCGCCAGCGTGTCGCTTTTTTCGATGCGCGACAGCACAGTGGCGTTGACGGTATGCACATGCAGCACCACGTTGGCTTCCGGGAACAGGCGATACACCAGGGTGTGCAGACCGGTCTCGGCCGACGGCTTCCGTCCGGAAGGCGCCTGGTTGGTGGCGATCTCAACCTGCAGAAAATCCTCGGTTGTCAGGCTGCCTTTGTCGCGGCCCGACTCGCTTAGCCAGCACCAGGTATCATCCTGACGCACCGACATATTGCCGCCGGTCGCCGGCGCCCAGCCTTTCGCGCCGATCCAATGACAGGTGGTGACCAGTTGCGCGAGTCTTTCTTGCCACATAGCAGTTCCTTAGGTTAGCGATGATTTATTTAGCCGTCTAAATGGCTATTTATCCGATACTAACACCGCTAACCGGAGGGGACAATATTTCAGGAAACACACACAAGACAAATGGTTATATCATAAAAGCATATTAAATAACCTTTATTCACAGTGATTTAACCAACCATTTTCAGTACACCACTATTCTCCACTACTCTCTGGCCAAAAACAGGCGGATCGTCCTGGCTAAAATTCTCCTCCGGCGCCAGGGATGCGCTCACCGCCCTCCTCTGCCCTGGACTGGTGCAAAACCTGGCAGGATGCACAGTAGAATGGCATTACCCCTCCGGGATCCTTCAATAACTGTGCATGTTGCACACCGCGCGCTATTCCCCGTGCCCGGTTTTTCCTGGCACATCTCTTGCTACTTCCGGCTATCACCGCCCATCTACCAGCCAGAGGTTCCAGGATGTCAAACAGCAATGATTTTCCCCTCGTCGAAGCGCCCGCCGCCGGACGCAAAGGCGTATTTTCCATCGCCATGGTGTTGTTCAGCTTTACCTTTTTCACCGGCACGATGTTCGCCGGCGGTAAACTCGGCGTCTCCTTTTCCATCGTCAATCTGCTGTGGATAGCCGTCATCGGCAACGCCTTGCTGGCCCTCTATGCCGCGTCGCTGGGCTGGATCGCCGCGCGCAGCGGCCTGAATACGGTGCTGATGGGCCGGTTCTGCTTCGGGGAGATTGGCAGCAAGCTGGCCGATTTTATTCTTGGCTTTGCCGAGCTGGGCTGGTACGCCTGGGGCACCGCCACGGTCGCTATCTCGCTGGTGAAGATCCTCGCCCTGCCCGAGGCGCTGACCCAGCCGTTGATGGTGCTGTTTGGTATTCTGTTCTGCGTCACCGCGCTGGTGGGCTACAAGGGGCTGGACGCGCTGTCGCGCCTGTCGGTGCCATTGATGTTTGTGCTGCTGATGGTCTCCATGTATCTGGCGCTGCACCACGCCGGCGGCTGGCAGGCGATGACCCGTATTGCGCCGAGCGACACCATGACCTGGTCGGCGGCCATCACCATGGTCTTCGGCACTTTCGCCAGCGGCGCCACCCAGGCGACAAACTGGACCCGGCTGGCCAACTCCAGCCGGACCGCCATTCTCGCCAGCATGGGCAGCTTCCTCATCGGCAACGGGCTGATGATCGTCGCCGGCGCCTGGTGCGCTATCGTCTATCAACAGGCCGATATCGTTGAAGTGCTGATCCTGCAGGGGCTGTCGGTGGCCGCGGTGATCATGCTCTGTCTCAACCTGCTGACCATCCAGGGCCCCACCATCTATAACGTCTCCGCCGCCGCCTGCCATCTGCTGCGCAGCGAACGTCGCCGGACGCTGACCCTCGCCGCCGCCGGGGTGGGCATTGTGCTGGCCATTGGCGGGATGTACGAAATGCTGATCCCCTTCCTCGTGCTGCTGGGCAGTATTATTCCGCCCATCGGCGGGGTGATCCTCGCCGACTACTGGTTCGCCCGCGGCGGGCGCTATCCCCTGCTGCAGAACGCCCGCCTGCCGCGTTTTAACTGGCTGGGACTCGGCGCCTACGCCGCCGGCGCGGTGGTGGCCTATCTTTCGCCGTGGATCGCGCCGCTGGTGGGGATCTCCGTCTCCGCGCTGGTCTATATCGCCCTGACTCTGCTAAGCAAACGCCAGCCTGCCGCCGTCGCGGAGCAGGAGCCATGAGCCTGACGGTCAGCGAACTGCTGGCCCTTGAGGGACTCTCCGCCCTGCGTCTGCGGGCGGGAAAGCAAGGGCTGCAGCGGGCCGTACGCTGGTACTATGTGGCGGAAAATGAACATATCGCCGAGTGGATCATGGGCGGCGAGCTGGTGTTTATCACCGGCATCAACCATCCCCGGGATGAAGCCAACCTGATCCAGTTGCTGATGGAGGGCAAACAGCGCGGCATCGCCGGGATGGTGATCCTCACCGGCGAGGCCTATATCCACGCCATTCCCGCCACGCTGATCGCCCTTGCCGACGAGCTGGGCATGCCGCTGATCGAGCAGCCCTACCTGCTGAAGATGGTGATTGTCACCGAGCGCATCGGCACCGCGCTGGTCCGCAGCGAAAACGTCCTGCAGTCGCAGCGCGACATTCTGATGCAGCTGGTCACCGGCGACTATCCGGACCTGCAGATGCTCCATCAGCGCGCCCTCCACCAGCAGCTCGATTATACCCGTCCGCTGCGGCTGGCGGCGCTGCGTCTGGAGGGGCTGTCCCGCCTGTTTCGCCAGTTCCCGCCCGAGCAGGCCGAAGCCTGGCTGCTGCAGGCCCACCGCAGCGTGCGTCAGCAGCTGCAGCAGCAGCTCAACCAGCAGGGCAATTCCTTTCCGCTGCTGGAGCGCAGCAACATGTTCCTTTTCCTGCTGCCGGATGAGGAGGGGGAAGGCTTTCAGCAGAAAAAATGGCTACAGCAGTGGCTGCAGGCGCTGGCGGACGGAGAGGAGAGTTTGTCGCTGCTCTGCGGCCTCTCCGCGCCGGTCAGGCAGTTGCAGGGCTACCCGCGGGCGCTGTCGCAGGCGCGCCAGGCGCTGGATCTGTGCGATACCCTGCGGCCGACCCAGCGCATCAGCGACTATCAGCAGCTGGGGTTTATCAAACTGCTGTCCGCGGTCAGCGACCCGGCGCTGCTCAACGATTTTATGCACGACACCCTCGGCTGCCTGATCGAGCCGGGCCGTAAAGCGCCGTGGCTGCTGCTGGAGACCCTCGAGACGCTGCTGCAGGAGAACGGCAACGTGGTGCGGGCCGCCGACCGGCTGGGTCTCCATCGCAACACGTTGCATCAGCGCATCCAGCGCATTGAAAAACTGACCGGCTACCCGGTCAGCCACCCTCAGTTTCATCTCAACGCCTCGGTCGCGCTGGTGATCTGGCGTTTATCGCAAAACCATTTACAGGACCCACCATGAAAATTATTAACGCTCGCCTGCGCCGCCAGGAGGCGCTGTTTACCCTTGACCTGCAGGACGGGATGATTCACCGCATCACCGCCCAGGCCGCGATGCAGACTGCCGACGCAGGGGATATCGACGCCCAGGGCCGGCTGGCGATCCCGCCCTTCGTCGAGCCGCATATCCATCTTGACGCCACCCTCACCGCGGGCGAGCCGGAGTGGAACCGCAGCGGCACCCTGTTTGAAGGCATCACCCGCTGGAGCCAGCGCAAAGCGAGCATTACCCCGGAGGACACCCGTCAGCGAGCGCTGAAAACCATCGGCATGCTGCGCGATTTCGGCGTCCAGCACGTCCGCACCCATGTGGATGTCACCGACCCGTCTCTGGCGGCCCTGCAGGCGCTGCTGGCGGTGAAACAAGAGGCCGCCGATCTCATCGATCTGCAGATTGTCGCCTTTCCGCAGGAGGGAATCGAATCGTATCCCAACGGCCGGGAGCTGATGACGCGCGCCATCGAGATGGGCGCCGACGTGGTGGGCGGCATTCCGCACTATGAGAACACCCGCGACAAAGGGGTCAGCTCGGTGATGTTTTTGATGGACCTCGCCGAGCGCTACGGCCGCCTGGTGGATGTCCACTGCGATGAAATCGACGATCCGCAGTCGCGTTTCCTCGAAGTGCTGGCGGAAGAGGCGCGGGTGCGCGGCATGGGGGCGCAGGTCACCGCCAGCCACACCTGCGCGATGGGCTCTTATGATAACGCCTACTGCTCAAAGCTGTTTCGCCTGCTGAAAGCCTCGGGCATCAACTTCATCTCCTGCCCGACCGAAAGCATTCATCTGCAGGGCCGGTTTGACAGCTGGCCGAAACGGCGCGGCGTCACCCGGGTGGCGGAGCTGGATCGCGCCGGCATCAATGTCTGCTTTGCTCAGGACTCGATTCAGGATCCGTGGTATCCGTTGGGAAACGGCAATATCCTGCGCATTCTGGATGCCGGACTGCACATCTGCCATATGCTCGGCTATGACGATCTGCAGCGCTGTCTCGACTTTGTCACCGACAACAGCGCCCGGGCGCTGTGTCTGGGCGATAACTACGGCCTCGCCGAAGGCCGCCCGGCGAACCTGCTGATCCTCGATGCGGAAAACGACTACGAGGCCGTCCGCCGTCAGGCACGGGTGCTGACCTCCATTCGCCACGGCAGGGTGATTTTGCAGCGTGAGGTGGAGCACATCCGCTACCCGGTATAGGGCGCAAGGCGCTGCGCGACGACGCCTTTCTGTGATACCTTTTCAGGCAGTGTGCGTGACCGACGCCCGCCCGGGCGTCGGCTTCCTGGAAAACAGACGGCGCGAAACGACGATGAGCGATAAAAAATGGATTAAGGCCGAGGACGTGGCCAGACTGGCCGGGGTCTCGCGCTCGGCGGTCTCCCGCACCTTCACCCCCGGCGCCTCGGTGTCGGAGAAGACCCGGCAGAAGGTGCTGAGCGCCGCGGAAGCCCTGGGCTATCAGGTGAATATCATCGCCCGGACGATGATCACCGGCAGCAGTAATTTTATCGGCATCGTCACCGCCGGTTTCGACAACCCGTTTCGCAGCAAACTGCTGGCGCCGCTGGTCCATCAGCTGGCGCTCAATGGCTTTATGCCGCTGCTGATGAACGCTGACGATCCGCAGCAGCTCGCCCCCTCGCTTAAACAACTGCTGAGCTATCACGTCGCCGGGGTGATCATCACCTCCGGCGCGCCGCCGCTGTCGCTGGCGGAAGAGTATCTCGCGCGCAAGATCCCCGTCACCCTGATCAACCGCCATGCGGACCTCGCCGGCTGCGACCGGGTGTGCAGCGATAACGCCCAGGGAGCGAAGCTGGTGGCGGATCTGTTCAGCCGCCGAGGCTGGCGGCAGGTTGGCTTTATTGGCGAAAATCGCGAGAACTTCAGCACCCGCCAGCGCTATGAGGCTTTTATCGCCCGGACGTCGGATATGGCGGTGAGCAGCCGCTTCTGCGACGGCGGCGGCTATCAGGCCGGCTACCAGGCTGCCAGAGAATTGGTTGCTGAAAACCCCGGGATGCAGGCGCTGTTTTGCGCCACCGATATGCTGGCGCTGGGCGCCCAGGACGGCCTGCGGGACGCCGCCGCCCCGCTGCCGGCCATCGTCGGCTTTGACGATATCCCGCAGGCGGACTGGCAGCCCTATCAGCTCACCACCGTTCAGCAGAATACCGCCCTGCTGGCCCACCACGCGGTGGATTTGTTAATGACGCGGATCGCCCGCTTCAGCCTGCCCTCGCGCCATCGCGAAGTGCCGGTGAAACTAATTATTCGTCATAGTGCTAAATGAAAAAATCATTTTATGCTGGAGCGATCACAGAATCTTCTGCGAAACCCGGCCACACTCATTCGGCCCTTCGGGGCTGTTTTTTTCACGCAAAATGCACACGTGTGCAAAATAGGGAGTCACTATGCAATCTCAGGAATCAGAAGCGCTACAGGCCCGCTACCGTCTGGCCTGCGAGCTGGCGAAAGCGGGGGCTGAGCTGGCGTTTGAATACTATCAACAGCGCGAGGCGTTGACCGTCGACCATAAGGGCGACGACCTGCAGGATGTGGTCAGCGTGGCCGATAAGCGGGTGGAGGCCTTTGTCAAACAGCGCATTCAGAGCGCGTTTCCGGAGGATGGTTTTCTCGGCGAAGAGAGCGGCGCCCGCCTGCCCGACGCGCGAGTGCTGTGGGTGGTCGACCCCATCGATGGCACCAGCTGTTTCCTCAACGGCCTGCACACCTGGTGCCTGTCGCTGGCGATCGTCGCCGACGGCGAACCGGTCATCGGCGTGGTCTACGACCCCAACCATCGCGAGCTGTTTCACGCCCTGCGGGGCCATGGCGCCTGGCTCAACGACGCTCCGATCCGTCCGCACCCCGCGACGACGGTCAAAGAGGGCGTGATGGGCGTCGGCACCTCGCATCGCGTCACCCCGGCGGACTTTCTGCCGTTTCTGCAGGCGCTGCTCAGCGACGGCGGCATGTTTATCCGCAACGGCTCCGGGGCGTTGATGAGCGCCTGGGCGGCGGCGGGCCGGTTGATTGGCTACTACGAGCCGCACATGAACCCGTGGGACGCCCTGCCGGGGCTGGTGCTGATGCGCGAAGCGGGCGGCGCCAGCAACGATTTTCTGGCGCAGGAGGGGATCCAGCGCGGCAATCCGCTGCTGCTGGCCAGCCAGACGCTCTACCCGCAGCTGAAAAAGATGATCCCACAACCATTACATTAACCCTTACGGGTCAGGCTATTTCTGATTATGTACTCTACACAGTAACGATAACTTCATTCACGGACGAACCACATCAATCAGTCAGGCCTCCGACCTGCGGAGAACCACCTATGTCTGGAATTATCGCTTTTTTCCGGGCGTCGCCGCCGAAAGCGGGCGCCGCGTTTGATGAACACCGTTTTCGCCGGGTGCGCTGGCAAACCTTTATCGCCATGACCCTGGCCTACGTCACCTTTTACGTCTGCCGGTTATCCTTCACCGTCGCCAAAAGCGCGCTGGTGGAGCTGGGGATCACCCCGACGGAGCTCGGCATGATCGGCTCTACCCTGTTCTTCAGCTACGCCATCGGCAAACTGGTCAATGGTTTTATCGCCGATCACGCCAACGTGGTGCGCTATATGAGCCTCGGTTTATTGCTCAGCGCCGGGATGAACCTGATGATGGGGATGACCACCAACGCCCTGCTGCTGGCCATCTTCTGGGGGATCAACGGTTGGGCGCAGTCGATGGGCGTCGGCCCCTGCGCGGTCTCGCTGGCGCGCTGGTACGGCGTTAAGGAGCGCGGCACCTTCTATGGCATCTGGTCGACGGCGCATAATATCGGCGAGGCGGTGACCTATATGGTGATCGCCGCGGTGATCGCCGGGTTTGGCTGGCAGATGGGCTACCTGTCCACCGCCGCGCTCGGCGCCGCCGGCGTGGTGCTGCTGGTGCTGTTCATGCACGATTCGCCGCAGAGCAGCGGCTTCCCGTCCATCAACGTCATCCGCGATGAACCGCAGGAGGAGGTCGAAGCCCGCGGCTCGGTGTTTAAAAACCAGCTGCTGGCGCTGCGCAACCCGGCGCTGTGGACCCTCGCCCTCGCCTCCGCCTTTATGTACATCGACCGCTACGCCGTCAACTCCTGGGGGATCTTCTTTCTGGAGCAGGATAAAGCTTATTCCACCCTGGAGGCGTCCGGGATTATCGGCGTCAACGCTATCGCCGGCATCGCCGGGACCATCATCGCCGGCATGCTCTCCGACCGCTTTTTCCCGCGCAACCGCAGCGTGATGGCCGGATTCATCAGCCTGCTGAACACCGCCGGCTTCGCCCTGATGCTCTGGTCGCCGCACAATTACTACACTGATATTCTGGCGATGATTATCTTCGGGGCCACCATTGGCGCTCTGACCTGCTTCCTCGGCGGGCTGATCGCCGTCGATATCTCTTCGCGCAAGGCCGCCGGGGCCGCGCTCGGCACCATCGGCATCGCCAGCTACGCCGGCGCCGGCCTGGGCGAGTTTCTCACCGGGATCATTATTGATAAAACGGCTATCCTTGAAAACGGCAAAACGCTGTATGATTTCAGCACGTTGGCGCTGTTCTGGGTGGGTACCGGTCTGGGTTCCGCGCTACTCTGTTTTACCACTGCCGCCATCGTCGCCCGGCGCCATGCCGTCGAACGGCAGACCTCGTTCTCCTCATAACCGATTAACGAATAAGGAAGAAGATATGATGCCTGCAAGACATCAGGGGCTGTTACGCCTGTTTATCGCCTGCGCGCTGCCGCTGCTGGCGCTGCAATCTGCCGCCGCCGCGGACTGGCAGCTGGAGAAAGTGGTCGAGCTCAGCCGCCACGGTATTCGTCCGCCGACGGCCGGCAACCGGGAAGCCATCGAGGCCGCCACCGGCCGACCGTGGACCGAGTGGACCACCCATGACGGGGAGCTCACCGGCCATGGCTATGCCGCCGTGGTCAACAAAGGGCGTGCGGAAGGCCAGCATTACCGCCAGCTCGGCCTGCTGCAGGCCGGATGCCCGACGGCGGAGTCGATATACGTGCGCGCCAGCCCGCTGCAGCGGACGCGAGCGACCGCCCAGGCGCTGGTGGATGGCGCCTTCCCCGGCTGCGGCGTCGCTATCCATTATGTCAGCGGGGATGCCGATCCCCTGTTTCAGACCGACAAGTTCGCCGCCACGCAAACCGACCCCGCCCGCCAGCTGGCGGCGGTGAAAGAGAAGGCCGGGGATCTGGCGCAGCGTCGGCAGGCGCTGGCGCCGACCATCCAGCTATTGAAACAGGCGGTTTGTCAGGCCGATAAGCCCTGCCCGATCTTCGATACCCCGTGGCAGGTCGAGCAGAGCAAAAGTGGGAAGACCACCATTAGCGGACTGAGCGTGATGGCCAATATGGTGGAGACGCTGCGTCTCGGCTGGAGTGAAAACCTGCCTCTCAGCCAGCTGGCGTGGGGCAAGATCACCCAGGCCAGGCAGATCACCGCCCTGCTGCCGCTGTTAACGGAAAACTACGATCTGAGTAACGATGTGTTGTATACCGCGCAAAAACGCGGGTCGGTGCTGCTCAACGCTATGCTCGATGGCGTCAAACCGGAGGCGAATCCGAACGTACGCTGGCTGCTGCTGGTGGCCCATGACACCAATATCGCCATGGTGCGCACGCTGATGAACTTTAGCTGGCAGCTGCCGGGCTACAGCCGGGGAAATATCCCGCCGGGCAGTAGCCTGGTGCTGGAGCGCTGGCGCAACGCGAAGAGCGGAGAACGCTATCTGCGGGTCTATTTCCAGGCCCAGGGCCTCGACGACCTGCGTCGTCTGCAGACGCCGGACGCGCAGCACCCGATGCTGCGTCAGGAGTGGCGTCAGCCGGGCTGCCGTCAGACCGACGTCGGTACGCTGTGTCCCTTCCAGGCGGCTATTACCGCCCTCGGTCAGCGTATCGACCGATCATCCGCCCCGGCGGTAGCCATGGTCCTGCCGTAGCGGCGCGGTGTTTGTCCGGGCCCGGGAAAACCATTTTTTTCCAGGCCCGGCACGACGTCCGTTATCCGTTGTCCGGCGCAAACGCCCCGGCGGCGACCTGCGCCGGGGTGACCACCCCGCTGTCCAGCACCCAGCCGCTTATCAGCCCAGCAGGCGTGACGTCGAACGCCGGATTGTAAACGGCAGCCCCCGTCGGCGCCCACTGTACCGCGCCAAAGCTGCCCGCCACTCCGGTCACTTCGGCCGCGGCGCGCTGCTCAATGGGAATGGCCGCCCCGTTCGGGCAATAGCGATCGAGGGTGGTCTGCGGGGCAGCGACGTAAAACGGGATCTGGTGATAATGGGCCAAAACCGCCAGAGAATAGGTGCCGATTTTATTCGCCACGTCGCCGTTGGCGGCGATACGGTCGGCGCCGACCCACACCGCATCCACCTGCCCCTGCGCCATCAGGCTGGCGGCCATTGAATCGGCGATCAGCTGATAGGGCACGCCCAGCTCGCCCAGCTCCCAGGCGGTTAAACGACCGCCCTGCAGCAGCGGCCGGGTTTCATCGACCCATACGTTGGTCACCTTTCCCTGCCGGTGCGCCAGCGCGATAACGCCCAGGGCGGTCCCTACCCGGCGGTCGCCAGGCCACCGGTGTTGCAGTGGGTCAGCAGTCGACTGCCGGGCTTCACCAGCGCACTGCCCGCCTCAGCGATGCGGTCGCACAGCTGTTTATCTTCTTCGACCAGACGCAAAGCTTCCGCTTCCAGCGCTGCGGGTAATCCTCCCTGGGCCAGCGCCTGCTTCATGCGATCCAGATTATTCATCAGGTTGACCGCCGTCGGCCGCGCCGCGCGCAGCGTCTCCAGCGCCTGCTGGAGTGCATCCC
>OKVS01000088.1_pt1 | contig 44518 bp, 36 predicted proteins | sample 1606911 | NCBI WGS metagenome assembly OKVS01 (sample SAMN03281016, study PRJEB24777) | human gut metagenome | isolation source: fecal sample PR161 from 1 month old female Malay infant, caesarean... | reverse complement strand
ACGCTGAAGCCACAGATAACATAAAAGACTTCCCGGCAGTGCTTTCCCTCATCCAGGCCTTCTTCCGGAGGGAGAGAGAACCGTACGGCAGTCGTTGCCGTTCCATGACGCTCCCTGCGCCACGGAGAACCAGGTGCAGCACCACGAAGCGGGAGCACAGAGTACGCTGAAGTCACGCGTGAGAAACGCTTTCCCGGGCTGAAAACCAGGAAACCAATAATAGTCTCCACCACCTCCGGCAAGAAATCAGGCTCCGAGCCCAACATGTTGCCGGGTGGCGGCTGGCGCCTTACCCGGCCTACAAAGGCTACCCGCGATTTGGCGCTCTATTCGCGCCCTTCGTAGGCCCGCGCAAGCGTATGGACTGACCCCATAAAGTTGGATGGTTCATATTAAGCGGCTCTCAGAGCCTGGGTTCGGTACTCTACCGGACTCAGGCCTTTTAATTTCAGGCTTATCCGCTCGTTGTTGTAGTAATGGATATAGTCCTCTACGGCTTTTCTTAGCGCACTGACACTCCTGAACTCCCTCAGATAAAAACACTCCGATTTCAGGGTCCCGAAGAAGTTTTCCATCACTGCATTATCCAGGCAGTTTCCTTTACGCGACATACTCTGCGTCATCCCATGCGCCTTTAAACGTTCCTGATAGCTCCTCATCCTGTAATGCCAGCCCTGATCCGAGTGCAGCAGCGGAGCATCTCCCGGTCTGAGCTTCGGGAACGCACCGTCCAGCATCGTATTCACCATCTCCATCACCGGCCTTTCCGACAGGCTGTAGGCGATAACCTCCCGGTTAAACAGATCGAGAACTGACGACAGGTAAAGCTTTTTTCCCTGTACCGGGAACTCTGTCACATCTGTTACCCATTTTTCGTTGGCTTTTGACGCACCGAAGTTCCGGCTCAGGATATTGGGCGCGGCCTCGCCCGTTCTCCCTTTCCAGGCACGATATTTTTTCGCCCTTATCACAGACCGGAGTGACAGTTCTGCCATCAGCCGCTGCACTGTTTTATGGTTTATCCGCAGCCCCTGTTTTCTCAGTGCGAGCGTGATCCTGCGGTAGCCATAACGACCTTTGTGATAGTGGTATATCTTCCTGATGTTCTCTTTAAGACCCGCATACCTGTCCCCTTGCTTCAGTGCATTCATATTGTAATACCACGTGCTACGGGACATACCGGCCGCCCGCAGAAGGTCCCGCAGAGCGTGTTCATGCCTTAGTTCACTGATTATCAGGGCTTTTTGCCATTTTTTTCGCTCTGAACCAAGGCTTTCAACTTTTTTAGATAGGCATTCTCTGCCCGCAGATAACGCAGTTCGGCCCTGAGTTCTTCGGGGGAGAGTTTTTCCAGCTCTTTATCTGTCAGTGGTGGGATATTTTTTGGCTTTGTCATTTGTCCGGGCCGTCCGCATTGCATGTTTAAAAGACCTTCCGCTCCGGCATCGTTGTACACGTCGAGCCAGCGCCGGACAAGTATTTCTGCGGAGAGATTAAACCGGGCAGCCGCTTCACGCATCGTCAGGCGGTCACTGATAACCGCCCGGACGACCACGAGTTTAAATTCATCGGAATAATGATTATTTTTTGCAGTCAGGCCTTCTGCACCGTGGAACTGCCATGCCCTGACCCAGCGACGGACAGATGTTCTTTCAATACCAAAAAGGTCGGCTGTACTCTGTTCTCCGTCTTTACCGGACAAATAATGATTAACCACAGCCAGTTTTGTTTCAGGGGAATACTTTGGTTTAGCCATAAAACTGCACCTTACTCAGTTGGGTGTCCAACTTTTGGGGTGCAGTCCATGCGCTTGCGCGGGCCTACAGATAGCCGCATAACGGTTTGATATTGCACTCTTTCGTAGGCCGGGTAAGGCGAAAGCCGCCACCCGGCAGACATCCGAGTACAATAACGAAACAGGGGAGCAACCCCTGAAAAAAGTGCCATTTTCTGGGATTGCCCGGCGGCGCTGCGCTTGCCGGGCCTACAAATAGCCGCATAACGGTTTGATATTGCACTCTTTCGTAGGCCGGGTAAGGCGAAAGCCGCCACCCGGCAGACATGCAAGCACAATTTTGCGTTTACCTTACCCTCACCCCAGATACTCAATCACCGATAGCCCGCCGTTGTAATCGGTGCTGTAGATAATGCCTTGCGCATCGACAAACACGTCACAGGACTGGATCACCCGCGGGCGGCCGGGACGGGTATCCATCATTCTCTCAGGCGCAGCCGGCACCAGCGCCCCGGTCTCCAGCGGGCGATACGGGTTGGAAATATCGTAAGCCCGCACGCCGGCATTCTGATACGTGGCAAAAATCAGCGTTGAGCTGACAAAGCTCCCCGGCCGGTTCTCATGCAGGTTGTGCGGACCGAAATGCGCCCCTTTCGCCACATAATCCGCTTCATCCGGCGGCGGGAAGGTGGCGATGCTCACCGGGTTGGTTGGCTCGCGGATATCAAACAGCCAGATCAGCTTCTCGCCGTCCTCCTGGTTGTCGAGCACCGCTTCATCCAGCACCACCAGCAGGTCACGATCCGGCAGCGGCAGCGCGGTATGCGTTCCGCCGCCGAACGGCGGGCTCCAGTTGCGATGACTAATCAGCCTCGGCTGGGTACGGTCTTTGACATCCAGCAGCGTCAGGCCGCCGTCGCGCCAGCTGCCGTAGGCGGTATCCCCGGCAATAATGGCGTGATGCAGCGCATAGCGTTTGCCCTGCGGCCAGTCCGGTGTTTCACCGCCCGCCTGGTGCATCCCCGGCAGCCACCAGCGCCCGGCCACTTTGGGCTTACGCGGATCGGCCAGATCGATGGTCAGGAAGATGTAGTCGGTAAAACCGTCGATCAGCGCAGACACATACGCCCAGCGCCCGCCGACGTACCAGATGCGGTGAATACCGATGCCGTTAAGCGACAGGAAACTGATTTCCCGCGGCTGCGCGGGAGTGGAAATATCAAAGATGCGCAGCCCGGCGCTCCAGCCCCTGTCCTGCACATCGCTGACCGTGTCACCCACCGAGCGGGTGTAGTACACCTTCTCATCAGCAAAACGGGCGTCAGCAAACAGATCCCGGGCGTTGATCACCAGCAGCAGATCGTCATGCGCCTGGAGGTGCACGTTCCAGGTGCCCGGCGGCGCGGCAATATAGTTGACGGTGGTGGGCCGGGTCGGATCGCGAACATCGACCACGGAAAGCCCTGCGACACCATATGGCCGATATAGGCGAATCCGCGGTGCACCATCAGCTGCACGCCGTCCGGACGACCGCCCTGATCGCTATGGCCAATCAGCCGCATATTGCGGCTGTATTCGGGGGAAGGTAATGCTGACATAGGGGATCCCTCTCGCCCGGTGGCATGGTTTTCCCCCTCTCCCTGCGGAGAGGGCCGGGGTGAGGGCACCAGGCCGCCACCCACCGCCACCCGGCTTGATTTTATTTGTTCTTCGCTTCCAGCGTCGCGAACCACGGCGCGATAAAGTCTTCGGTCTGGCCCCAGCCAGGGATAATTTTCCCCAGCGACGCCACGTTTACCGCTCCCGGCTGGGCCGCCAGCAGCGCCTGGGGAATCGCTGCCGCCTTGAAGTCGTAGGTGGCTGGCGTCGGCTCGCCGGCGATCTTGTTGGCGATCAGCCGCACGTTGGTCGCGCCGATAAGCTTCGGATCCACCGCCACGCTCACCTTCCACGGGCTGCCGGCTTCGCGCATCAGCTGCAAATCCTGGTTGGAAATATCAATGCTGTAGAGTTTGATCTCGGTGCGGCCGTTCTCTTTCAGCGCTTTATAGGCTCCCTGGCTAAAGGCATCCCAGGTGCCCCAGATCGCGTCAATTTTCCCTTTCGGATACTTGGCGAGGATCGCCCCCACCTTGTTGGCAGTGTCGCCCTGCACATCGGATGACACGGCGCCGATCGACTCCAGCTCTTTAATCCCCGGATTTTGCTTCAGCAGCGTCTGGTAAGCCGCCTGACGGCGCTCCATCGGCGGGAAGCCCGCCACCCACAGCTTGACGATGTTGGCCTTGCCGTTGAAATCTTTCACCAGCTGGCCAAAAGAGAGCTCGGTCAGTGAGGCATCATCCTGCTGGCTGACCGTCACCCCGGGGATCTCACCGCTTACCGCGGTATCGAACACCGCCACTTTGATCCCGGCGTCCACCGCCTTCTTCACCAGGGCGGTGGAATACGGGTCACGCCCCTGAGAGAGAATAATGCCATCGTATTTCTGGCTGATGGCCTGGTTGACGAAGTCCTGGAATTTGGCGTCATCGCCGTTGCTCAGGAAGGTGCTGATTTTGAAACCGAGCTTTTTGCCTTCCTGCAGCGCCCCGGCGACAAACTGGGTGGTGTTATCGTCAGACCCGAGGTTGCGGATCACGGCAATGCGGATCGGGCCGTTGTGTTCGGCAATCGCCGCCGGCACCGGCGTCGGGGCGGTGGCCAGCGCCGCCGTCGACTGCAGCAGACCCAGCGTCATCAGAGAGAGTGCGATCTTTTTCATGCGGTTTACCCTGTAAAATGTTAAGTACGGCGCTGAAAATAGGTCAGTGCCAGCGCGCCAGCCAGCACCAACCCTTTAATAATGTCCATCGCGTAATACGGCACCGAGAGCATCACCAGCCCGTTGGAGAGCACGCCGAGGATCACCGCCCCCACCAGCGTCCCCAGGGCGTTTGGTTTACCGGAGCCCGCCAGCGAAAAGCCGATCCAGGCCGCCGCCACCGCGTCCATCAGATAGCCGCCGCCGGCGTTGACCTGCGAAGAGCCGATGCGCGAGGCCAGCAGAATGCCGCCCAGCCCGGCCAGCAGCGAGGCAATCACGTATGCTGCGACTTTGTAACGCGTGATCCGCAGGCCGGAGAGCCGCGCCGCCTCCGGGTTGCCGCCGATGGCGTACATCCGCCGTCCGTGGGTGGTGAACGACAGCGCCAGCTGGGCGACCAGCGTCACCACCAGCATGATAATGACGATGGTCGGCACCTGCCCCAGCGCGCCAAAGGCCGCCGGGATAGTACCCTCCGCCATCTCGCCGCTCGGCAGCACCATGTTTTCGGTAATCGACCCACCGTAGCTGTAGGTCATTGCCACGCCCTGAATCACAAACAGGCTGGCCAGGGTGGCGAGCATGTCAGGAATGCGCAGCACCACGATCAGAAAGGCGTTAAACAGCCCCACCAGGGTGCAGAGCGCGAGGGTTATCAGAATCGCTTCGGTGGTCCCCAGGCCATGCCAGACAAACAGGGAAATCACCAGCGCGTTAGCCAGCGATGCCGTCGATCCGACGGACAGATCGAAGCCGCCGATGGTGAGGGAAATCGACACCCCAATGGCAATCACCGTCACGATGGCAATCGAGCGCAGAATGTTGATGATGTTGAACGGGTCAAGGAAGTTGTCCGAGGCGAGGCCAAAGACCGCCACCAGCAGCACCACGGTCAGCAACATGCCCCACTTATAGAGAAAATCAAAAAATCGCTGACGGCCCGATACCGTCGCGTTTACTGCCAGGGCCTTGCTCACGCTGCCGCTCCTCCGGTTGAATAATAAAGCAGTGTCTCTTCCCGGGCTTCCGCGCCGGGGATCTCCGCTACGATCCGTCCGTCCCACAGTACGCAGATGCGGTCGCATAAACCGACCAGCTCGGCGAATTCACCCGAGGCATAAATCACCCCTTTGCCTTCCCGCGCCAGACCATCGATCAGCATGAACAGATCGGTTTTCGCTTTCACATCGACCCCTTTGGTCGGTTCGTCAAAAATCAAAACGTTGGCATCACCGCGCAGCCATTTGCCAATGGCCACCTTCTGCTGGTTGCCGCCAGAAAGACGGCGCAGCGTCTGACCGGGACCGGTAGCGCGCACGCCGAGGCGGGCAATCACCTCCTCCGCCCAGCGCCAGGCCTGCCGATGGCCAAACAGGCTCCAGCGCGAAAAGCTGTTATCGGCGCTGACCGCCAGGTTCATCGCGATCGGCTCTTCAATGAAAATGCCCTCTTTGCGTCGCTCCTCCGGGACCAGCGCCAGGCCGCGCCCCACCGAGTCGGCCGGATCGCGCGGTCGCCACGGCTGGCCGTTCAGCTCGCCACGCTGCACCCGGCTTTTGCTGGCGCCGAACAGCGCTTTGCACAGCTCGGTTTTGCCCGCGCCGGCCAGCCCGGCGATACCCAGAATTTCCCCCTTCCGCAGGCGCAGCGAAATATCCTGCAGCAACGCCTCATCATGCAGACCGTCAACCTGCAACAGCACCTCTTCGCCGTGCGGCGGGCGCGGCGGCGGGAAGATATCGCTCAGCTCGTGGCCCAGCATCTTTTCGACGATCTGTTCGCCGCTCAGCGGCGCCATCGGGCCGCTCTCAATCAGCCGCCCGTCGCGCAGCACCGTCAGGGTGTCGCAGATCGCCTTCAGCTCATGGATACGATGCGAAATAAACACCACCCCGATCCCCTGATGCTGCAGACGGCGTACTACCGCAAACAGACGCTCACTTTCATGCTGATCCAACGGCGCGGTGGGTTCATCGAGGATCAAAAAGCGGCAATGGTGCGACAGGGCGCGGGCCAACAGGATTTGCTGTTTTTCGGCGAGCGTGCAGCTGTCAATGGAGCGCCGGACGTCCAGCGCCACATCCAGCTGCGCCAGCGCCTCGCGCGCCAGCTGCCGAACCCGCGACCAGCGGAAGGTCATGCCCGGCTCCGCCAGCCTGTCCAGCATAATGTTTTCCGCAATGCTCAGGCCCGGCACCAGCGCCACGTCCACCTCCTGCTGCACCAGGTGGATCCCCAGCTGTTTAGCATCCCGCGGCGAACGAATGGTGACCGGCAGGTTGTTGATCGTCACTTCGCCCTCATAGTGGGCGTGGGTGCCGCACAGCACGGCCATCAGCGTCGACTTACCCGCGCCGTTGGCCCCGGTCAGGGCATGCACCGACCCGCCATGGAGGGTAAAGTCCACCTTGTTCAGCGCCTGAAAGCCGGAGAAGGCCAGGCTAATGTTATGCATCTCAAGGCGATTCGCGCTCATCACTGCTCCCGTGCGGCAATTAATCTTCTGATTTAACGAATTTTTCATAGCCGCCGCTGGCTGACAACTGCGTAAAAAGCATAAGATACAACGAAATAATATTAGCCATCTGGATGTCCAGACATAACATCAGGTTAGCCCAACACCCATAAGGACAGCTTCCATGAGCAACAGCGATATCCGCGTCGTGCCCGGCCCGGCCAACTATTTCTCCCATCCTGGCAGCCTTGAGCGACTGAGCGACTTTTTCAGCGCCGACCAGCTCTCGCGAGCGGTGTGGGTCTATGGCGAGCGCGCCCTGGCCGGCGCCGAACCTTTTCTGCCGGCGGCCTTCCACCTGCCGGAGGCGAAAAAGATCCGCTTTACCGGCCACTGCAGCGAACGCGACGTGGCGGGGCTGGTGCAGGCCTCCGGTGACGATCGGGCGGTAGTGATTGGCGTCGGCGGCGGCGCGCTGCTCGACAGCGCGAAAGTGCTGGCCCGCCGCCTGGGGGTACCGCTGGTGGCCATCCCGACTATCGCCGCCACCTGCGCGGCGTGGACGCCGCTGTCGGTGTGGTATAGCGACGCCGGACAGGCCCTGAATTTTGAGCTCTTCGATGACGCCAACTTTCTGGTGCTGGTCGAACCGCGCATTATTCTCAACGCCCCGGCGGAGTACCTGCTGGCGGGCATTGGCGACACCTTAGCCAAATGGTATGAGGCCGTGGTGCTGGCGCCGCAGCCGGAGGCGCTGCCGCTCACCGTGCGGCTGGGGATTAACGGCGCGCAGGCGATCCGCGATGTGCTGCTGGCCAGCAGCGAAACGGCGCTGGCGGACCAGCGCCGCGGCGATCTGACCCAGGCGTTTCGCGATGTGGTGGAGGCGATTATCGCCGGCGGCGGGATGGTTGGCGGGCTGGGGGAACGTTACACCCGGGTCGCCGCCGCCCATGCGGTGCACAACGGACTGACGGTGCTGCCGCAGACGGATAAATTCCTCCACGGTACCAAAGTGGCCTACGGCATTCTGGTACAGAGCGCCCTGCTTGGTCAGGACGATGTGCTGGCGCAGTTAGTGCAGGCGTATCAGCGCTTTAACCTGCCGACCACCCTGGCGGCGCTGGAAGTCGATATCAATAACCGCGCAGAGCTGGACCGGGTCATTGCCCATACCCTGCGCCCGGGCGAGTCGATTCACTATTTACCGGTGACGTTAACCCCTGAGGTTCTGCGCGCGGCGTTTGAGAAGGTGGAATACTTCAGCCGTTAATCACCCCGACCGTCTATACCTAATGATGATGCTCACCACTCTCGCAACGAGGTCATCATGCAGATCGATTTAACAGGTAAGAAGGCGCTGGTTACCGGCGCCAGCCGTGGGTTGGGTCGCGCCATCGCGCTGTCGCTGGCGCGCGCCGGCGCCGATGTGGTTATTACGTATGAAAAATCGGCCGATAAAGCCCAGGCGGTCGCCGATGAAATAAAGGCCCTGGGTCGGTACGGCGAAGCGGTACAGGCCGACAGCGCCAGCGCGCAGGCGATTCAGGATGCGGTAACCCATGCGGCCCGGTCCCTCGGCGGGCTGGACATTCTGGTCAACAACGCCGGAATAGCCCGCGGCGGTCCACTGGAATCCATGACGCTGGCGGACATTGACGCGCTTATCAACGTCAATATCCGTGGGGTGGTCATCGCCACCCAGGAAGCGCTGGTGCATATGGCCGATGGCGGACGGATCATCAATATCGGCAGCTGTCTGGCTAACCGCGTGGCCATGCCGGGCATCTCGGTTTACGCCATGACCAAGTCCGCCCTCAACGCCCTGACCCGTGGCCTGGCGCGTGATTTAGGCCCTCGCGGGATCACCGTTAACCTTGTCCATCCAGGGCCGACCAACAGCGATATGAACCCGGAAGACGGAGAACAGGCGGAAGCCCAGCGCCAGATGATTGCGGTCGGCCACTACGGCCAGCCGGAAGACATCGCCGCGGCGGTCACCTTCCTCGCCAGCCCGGCCGCCGGGCAGATCTCCGGTACGGGGCTGGACGTGGATGGCGGATTGAACGCCTGATCGCACATTTTCTGCAAGCCTCTGTCGCCCGGCAGAGGCCTTTCCGCGCCGCCTCGACGGGTTGCGTTTTGCCTCTTACCTGCGTTTTTTCTCCGCTCTACAGTACCCCATAAGAAATTCGGAATTTATCTAATAGTCTTATTATTTCCTTATATTTTGTGTGGGCGTACAGTGGAGGTACGGATGAAAATTGTCTGGTCAAAAACGGCAGATAAGCAATTTTCTAAAATCGATACTCGGTATAAGAGCCGCATTAAATCCAGGCTGGAGAAGATGGATGATAAAGCTTCACCTATCTCGGATATCAAAAAATTGTCCTCTCCCGAAAACCACTACCGGCTGCGATTAGGTGATTACAGAGTCATCTACACCTTTGGGGATCCGCCGGGCGATACCTGCTACGTCGTGGCGGTTAAACGCCGAACCACCACCACCTACCTTCATGAGGAAGATACCGAATATGACTATTCAGTACATCAAGGATGAAGAAGGAAAAGACCAGTATGTCGTCATTCCTTACAGCGATTACTTTCGTATGCGCCTGGCTCTGCTGGAGTACGACGACGAGGATGAAAGCGACTGGGAAGATATTCCTTATGAATCAGATATCTATGATGACGTCATGCTGCCGGGCGAAGTATGCGACGTGATGCATAAAGAAAACGTCAGCCTGCAGGCCGCGTGGCGCATCCTGCGCGGGATGTCCCAGCAGGAGGTAGCCGAAAAGCTTGGCATCAGCCAGTCCGCGGTGTCACAACTGGAAGCGCTGGACTCCCGTCCGCAAAAGCGCACCCGCGAGAAGCTGGCGGCGATTTACGGCTGTACTCAGGAGCAGATCAGCCTCTATCTGCCGAAAGAGGGTTAACAGCACTTCGCCCCGCCCTTGCCGCCGTAGCGCGCGTCCTGGCGTTCGCGAAAGAACTCTTCATAGGTCATCGGCGTCTGATCCGGGTGGGTTATTCGCATGTGCTCGACGTAGTTATCGTAATCCGGCACGCCGATCATCATCTTCGCCGCCTGGCCTAAATATTTTCCTGCTTTGGAGAGGGTGTCAAACATAAGTCATTTCTCTTTTGTATCCCTCACCCCGAGCCTCTCCCAAAGGGAGAGGGAGGATCGGAAATGTAGGCCGGGTAAGGCGAAGCCGCCACCCGGCACACCGGTTAATGCGCCCCTTTCGCCTGGGTCTCAATCGCGTCCAGGTTTTCAGGCATTGGCTCATACGGCGTCTCTTTCGCCGTCGGTTTATCCTCTTTCAGCGCCGCCAGCGCGGTTTTAATCGAGAACAGCGCCAGCACCACCACCACAATCATAAAGAAGATGGTCAGCCCGGCATCGAGACGGTTGTTAAACACCAGCTGCGCCAGCTGTGATTCGGTATATTGCGGCGGAATGTTGCCGCTGTCGATCATCGCCTGGAATTTATTGGCGATCGCCAGGAAACCGACTTTGGTGTCCGGGCTAAACGACTTCTGCCAGCCGGCGGTCAACGTACAGATCAGCAGCCAGCTGGTCGGCAGCAGCGCCACCCACGCGTAGCGCTGGCGTTTCATCTTGAACAGGACCACCGCGCAGAGCATCAGCGCCATCCCCGCCAGCATCTGGTTGGCAATACCGAACAGCGGCCATAGGGTGTTAATCCCGCCCAGCGGATCGACCACCCCCTGATGCAGGAAGTAGCCCCACGCCAGGACGCACAGCGCGGTCGCCAGCAGGTTGGCCGGTAGCGAGCTGGTTTTTTTCAGCCCCGGGCTAATCACGCCCAGCAGATCCTGCAGCATAAAGCGCGCCGCGCGGGTGCCGGCGTCAACCGCCGTCAGGATAAACAGCGCCTCAAACAGAATGGCGAAGTGGTACCAGAACGAGACATCCATCAGCCCGCCCAGCGAGCCGTGCAGGATGTAGGCCATCCCCACCGCCAGCGTTGGCGCGCCGCCGGCGCGGGAGATAATCGACTGTTCGCCGACCTCGCTGGCGATTTGATGCAGCGTATCAGGCGTAATGCTAAAGCCCCAGCCGCTCACCACCTGCGCTGCCGAGGCGACCACATCGGTGGTACCCGCCGGCGCCAGCACCGCCATCGGGCTGTTCATCGCGAAGTAGACGCCCGGATCGATAATACAGGCCGCCACCAGCGCCATAATAGCGACGAAGGATTCCATCAACATGCCGCCGTAGCCGATAAAGCAGGCCTGGCTTTCGTTGGCCAACATTTTCGGCGTGGTGCCGGAGGAGATCAGCGCATGGAAGCCGGAGACCGCGCCGCAGGCGATGGTGATAAACAGGAACGGGAACAGGTTGCCGGTCCATACCGGGCCGGTACCATCGACGAACTTGGTCAGCGCCGGCATCGTCAGGGTCGGGCGCATAATCAGGATGCCAATCGCCAGCCCCACGATGGTGCCGATTTTCAGGAAGGTGGAGAGATAATCGCGCGGGGCCAGCAGCAGCCAGACCGGCAGTACCGCAGCCACAAATCCGTAGCCCACCAGGATCCAGGTCAGCTGTACGCCGGTGTAATCAAACCACGGCGCCCAGGTCGGGCTTTCCGCCACCCAGCCGCCGGAGATGATGGCGAACACCAGCATCACCAGGCCTATCACCGACACCTCGCCGATGCGTCCCGGACGCAGATAGCGGATGTAGATGCCCATAAAGATCGCCAGCGGAATGGTAAAGGCGACGGTGTATGTCCCCCACGGACTGTGGGTCAGCGCTTTCACCACAATCATCGCCAGGACCGCGAGGATGATCACCATGATCATAAAGCAGGCCACCAGCGCCAGGACGCCAGCGGTCGGTCCCATCTCCTCTTTAACCAGTTCGCCAAGCGAACGGCCATCGCGGCGGGTCGAAACAAACAGCACCATAAAGTCCTGTACCGCCCCAGCCAGCACCACGCCGGCGAGGATCCAGATCATCCCCGGCAGGTAGCCCATCTGCGCGGCGAGCACCGGGCCCACCAGCGGCCCCGCGCCGGCAATGGCGGCAAAATGGTGACCGAACAGCACTTTTTTGTCGGTTGGAACGTAGTCGAGGCCATCGTTATGCCGCACCGCGGGCGTCATCCGCGTCGGGTCAACGCCGAGCACGGTTTTAGCGATATACAGGCCGTAGAAACGATACGCGATCAAATAAACGCAGACCGCGGCGACGACAATCCACAGCGCGTTTATCTGCTCACCCCGGTTTAAAGCGATATAGCCGAGGGCGAAGGCTCCGATGACGGAGAGCAGCGCCCAGATAAGGTATTTCCCTGAATTATTCATTGTTGTGGTCCACCGGTAGGGTAATCAGGATGTTACATTTTGTTTCTAGATCACAACGCAGAATTTAACAACACCGAAACATCGCAGATGCCGTACACCCACAGAGATTTGTCTCACATTGCTAGCGAGATCACTTAAGGCAGGAAAATGAATGAAAGGGTTACCGTGAACGGTGCCGTTTTTTTTGTCGGGTGGCGGCTAACGCCTTACCCGACCTACAGATCCGTAGTCCTGCTAAGCGCAATGCGAGCAGGGAAACTCCCGGATGGCGGCGCGCTGCGCCTTATCCGGGCTACCCCATTGCGCCGATACGTAGCCCGGCTAAGCGTAGCGCAAGCCGGGGAAACAGCGGCTTCTTAGCCCAGCACCGCGGTGCCCAGACGACAGGTGCAACAGCGCCGCCCCTTCTCGTCATACACCACAATCTCCCAGCTCTGGCTCTGGCGACCAAGATGCAGCGGACGGCACTCGCCGCGCACTTTCCCGCTGGAGACGGCCCGGTGATGGCTGGCGTTAAGCTCAGTCCCGACGACGCACTGCCCTTCTTCGGTCATCAGCCAACCGGCCATCGAGCCCAGCGTCTCCGCCAGCGCCGCGGAAGCGCCGCCGTGCAGCAGGCCAAACGGCTGATGGGTGCGCGCATCCACCGGCATCTCCGCCTCCAGCAGCCCCTCTTCCAGTCGGGTGTAGATGATGCCAAGATGCGCCACCATGGTATTTTCGCTGCTGGCGTTCAGCGCCGCCAGCGTAAGCTCTCGCTTCCAGGCCATTTACGCCCCCAGCGTCGAGCCGCCATCAACCACGATATCCTGCAGGGTGATATGGCTGGCGTGAGAAGAGGCGAGGAACAGAATGGTATTGGCGATCTCCTGCGGTCGGGCGATTTTGCCCAGCGGGATGCCAAGCTTAAACTGCTCGCCGAAGCCGCGGATCCGCTGCTGCTCTGCATCGTCGCTGACCCACAGGGTGCGCTGCATATCGGTATCGGTGGAGCCCGGCGACACCAGATTACAGCGCACCCCGCTGCCCGCCAGCTCAAGGCCGACGGTCAGCGCCAGGCTTTTCAGCGCCGCCTTCGAGGCGCCATAGGCGCTCATGCCGATACGCGGCGTGTGCGCGGCATCGGAGGCGACGGTGACGATCGCCCCGCCCGCTGGCGACGGAACTGGGCCATCGTCTGCTGAAACAGGTTGAACGCCCCGCCGACGTTGACCGCGAAGGTCTGCTGCCAGTCTTCCGCGCTCAGCTGGTCGGTAGCGCCCATGCGCAGGATCCCGGCGGCGTTCACCAGCACATCTAAACGCTCGGTGTTCGCCAACAGCCGGCTGCATGCCTCGCGTACCTGGTCGGCATCGGCGACGTCCAGCGTTTCGGTGGCAAACGGGTAGCTTTCGCCGTCAAAGGCGAGGTCGAACCCGGTGACGTTGGCCCCGGCCTCGACGAAAGCCAGCGCGGTGGCATAGCCAATCCCTTTACCTGCGCCGGTCACCCACACGGTCTGACCGCGAAAATCCAGCGCCGCCATTATTGCACCTCGCGGGTGAGCAGCGCCCACCAGGCGTCGATGGTCGGGTTTTTCGCCAGCATCACGAAGTCGATATCGCCGTGCACTTTGCGCCAGCGGGCGGCCAGGGCCATCATCCGCACCGAATCCAGACCGTAGTCGATCAGGTTTTCATCATCCAGCGGTTCGTCGGATTCGTCGAGCAGCGGCAGGATCAGCGCGCGCAGCGCCGCTTTGGAGGCTGGGAGCGGTAGCAGCTCTTCGGTCATCACCACGCGGCCGGAGCGGCCGGCGACGTATTTCAGCGCCATCAGGTGCTCTTCACGGCTGAAATCTGCCAGCGCGTCGGCGACAAAGAACGGTTTGATATCGCGCATGAAAGCATCGGTGGCGGTGGTCATGCAGCCGATATGGGCGTAAACGCCGGTGATGATCAGCTGATCGCGGCCGGTCTCTTTCAGCATCTCCTCCAGCGGCGAGCGATGAAACGCGCTGTAGCGCCATTTCACCAGCACGGTATCGTCTTCATCCGGCGCCAGCGCGGCAATCACCTGCTGCTGCTCCGGCGAGCGGGTCAGACCCGGCCCCCACATATCATTCAGCAGGGCGCGGTCTTCATCGCTCTGCTCTTTCGGCTGGGCGGTGTAGTACACCGGAATGCCGTTCTGTTTGCAGAAGTCGCGCAGGGCGGCGATATTAGCCACCACTTTCTCCATCATCGCGCTGTTTTCGCCCCAGAAGTTGAGGAAATACTCCTGCATATCGTGGATCAGCAGCGCGGCGCGCGACGGCTCAAAGGCCCAGTTGACCTTGTTCGCCGGGATATCGCTGGCTTCCGGCAGCGCATATGCCTGTAATTTAGGGATTGCCATTCTCTGTTCTCCTTCAGCCCAGCTTGCCTTCGGCCAGCCACTGACGTAATTGTTTTTTATCGACTTTGCCCACCGGCGTCAGCGGCAGCGCGGCAACGCACTCCACGCGGTCCGGCAGTTTAAATTCCGCCACCCCCTGCTCGCGCAGGAAGCGGCGCACGGCGACGGCGCGCAGCGGCGAGGTCACCACCAGATAAGCGCAGCTTTTCTCGCCCAGCAGATTGTCTTCGATGCTGACCAGCGCGGCGTGGATCACCGCCTCATGGCGCAGCAGCAGGTTTTCGATCTCTTCAGCGGCGATCTTCTCGCCGCCGCGGTTGATCTGATCTTTTTCCCGGCCCTGGACGGTGATATAGCCATCTTCATCGATCGAAATCAGATCGCCGGAGCAGTAAAATCCATCGGCATCAAAGGCTTCAGCGTTATGTTGCGGACTGTTGTAATAGCCGCGGAAGGTATAAGGGCCGCGGGTCATCAGACGGCCCACTTCGCCGCGCGGCAGCGGGTTGCCGTCGGCATCCGCCACCCACACTTCATCGTCCGGGCACATCGGACAGCCCTGGGTATTGATGATCCGCTCCGGGCTATCGTTAAGGCGGGTGTAATTCACCAGCCCTTCCGCCATGCCGAACACCTGCTGCAGCTGGCAGCCGATTTCCGCCGGAATGCGCGCGGCGAGGGTCGCTGACAGGCGCGCGCCGCCGACCTGCAGCAGCTGCAGCGATTGCAGCTGGGCGTTGCTGCCCCATTCGTGAATCGCCTGCAGCCACAGGCTGACCGCCGGCGGCACCAGCGACGCGACGTTAATCTGATGTTTTTCGATCAGCGGGAAACACAACGTGGCGCTCGGGTCAGCGGCGAGGATCACCCGCCCGCCGGCGAGGAAGACGCCGAGCGAACCCGGGGAACTCATCGCATAGTTATGCGCCGCCGGCAGCGCGTTGAGGTAGCGCGTTTCAGCGTTAATCCCGCAGATCTCGTTGCTGCGGCGGATACTGTAGTCGTAATCGTTATGGGTGCGTGGGATAAGCTTCGGCGTCCCGGTGCTGCCGCCGGAGAGCTGGAAAAAGGCCACTTCGTCGGCAGGGGTTGGATTGGCGATAAAGTTATCCGCCGGGCGGTTAATCTCCGTCGCCAGATCGCGCTCGCCGCCGTCGTTACGCAACAGTGCGACGCGCAGGGAAGGATGTTCCGCGATAAACGCGTGGAGAAAGCTATCGTCAGCAAACAGCGCGTGCTCGCGATCGGCAATCAGCAGCGCCGGTTTAATCTGCGCGGCGTAGGCGTTAAGTTCGCTGCGCTGGTGGCTGAACAAAGCGTTCACTGGCGCGACGCCGATGCGCAGCAGCGCAAAGAAGGTCATGTAAAACTCGGCGACATTGCCCAACTGCACCAGCGCGGTCTCCCCGCGCTTCAGTCCCTGGCGCTGCAGCGAGCAGGCGAGGTTGTCCACCAGCTGGTTAAACTGGCGGTAGCTAATCTGCCGCTCGCCATCGATAATCGCCACGGCGTCATTGTCCGCGTGACGGGTGATCAGATTGGTTAACGGCAGATCCTGCCAGTAGCCTTTTTGACGATAGCGGGCCGCAAACTCTTCCGGCCAACGGGTAAATGCAATCATCCTTGCCTCTTAGTTCAAGCCAAATACGTTAAGCATGGTGGTCAGTTTGACGCCGGTTTCGCGCCATTCGCCCAGCGGCGAGGAGGCCGGAACAATGCCCGCGCCGGCAAACAGGCGCAGCGTACGCTGCTGCAGACGCGCGCAGCGGATAGTCACCACCCACTCGCCGTTGCCTTCGTCATCGCACCAGCCGACGATGCCGCCGAACAGCTGGCGATCGAAGGGTTCCAGTTCAGCAATCAGGCGCTTCGCCGCCTGATGCGGGAAACCGCTCAGCGCCGGCGTCGGGTGCAGCAGACAGGCCAGCGACATGGCGTTTTCTTCCGCCAGCGCGGTGCCTGCGATCGGCGTCGCCAGATGCCAGAGCGTCGGGGTGGTAATCAGCTGCGGCGACTCCGGTAGCGACAGCTGACTGCTGCGCGGGCCCAGCACGCTCTTCATCGCCTGGGTCACCAGCTCGTGCTCGTGGCGATCTTTGCCGGAGGCCAACAGCCTGTTGCCTGCTTCCCGGTCCAGCACATCGTCCGGCTGGCGACGGGCGGAGCCGGCCAGCGGCAGAGAGCTGAAGTGCTGTCCTTCTTTACGCAGCAGCAGCTCCGGGCTGGCGCCCAGCAGCACGCCGCCGTCGGAGAGCGGCACGTGGAAGTTAAAGCTGGCGGGGTTCTGGGCGATCAGTCGCTCCATCAGCGCGCCGCTGTCGACGCGGTCGCGGGTGGTAATATCGATAAGCCTTGATAGCACCACTTTGTCGACTTCCGGGGTGGCGGTCAGCGCGGCGGCGCGTTCCACCATGGCTAAAAACGCGTCCTGCTCCGGGATCTCCCGACGCTCCACCACCTCCATCGCCTCCAGCGGCGCGGCATAGCGGGCGGAACGCTGCTTTTCCGGGCGAGAGAACGCTTCCCAGCGCTCGGGGATATAGAGCTCGGAAGGCTGACAGGTGTCGAACGGGATAGCCCCGACCATCACCGGCTTGCGGATCCCCGCCGCCCGGGCCTCGGCAAAGGCGGCCGCCATCTGCTGCTGGAACTCGCCGTTCAGCGCATCGCCGCCAACGGCGGGCTGTGAGAAGCGACGGAAGCAGCCTGAAGTGGTAAAACTGCGGTACGGCGACATAAAGAAGAAGCTGTCCGGCGACAGGGTCCGGGTCGGTTTCTTTACATCCTCAGCCAGTGACGTTTCCATATCATCCTCCAAAAACGATAAAGATATTAAGAATAATTATCATTTATATTTTGGTTGGCTAACCTAAAAGGTATTGCCCGCCATGTCAACCGCGTTACGTCATGGCGCCGCCACTTTGGCTTGCATCCTGCTGACACAAAGTTGAAAATGAGACGCATTTATCACCTTTCAAATCAGGATGCGATGACGTGAACTTCTTTTCTTTCTGCCGCCGCGGTGCGCTGACCGGCATGCTGTTGCTTTTAGGAATTACCTCAGCCCAGGCGGCGGACTGGCCGCGCCAGGTCACCGACAGCTACGGGACGCATACCCTGCCGAGTCAGCCGCTGCGCATTGTCTCCACCAGCGTGACGCTTACCGGTTCGCTGCTGGCGATTGACGCTCCGGTGGTCGCCAGCGGCGCGACCACGCCGAACAACCGCGTCGCCGATAGCCAGGGCTTTCTGCGCCAGTGGAGCGAGGTTGCCAAAGCCCGCAAGCTGGCGCGGCTGTACATCGGCGAACCAAGCGCCGAAGCGGTGGCCGCCCAGATGCCGGATCTGATCCTGGTGAGCGCGACCGGCGGCGACTCCGCCCTGCCGCTGTACGATCAGCTTAAAACCATCGCCCCGACGCTGGTCATCAACTATGACGATAAAAGCTGGCAAACCCTGCTCACCCAGCTGGGGCAGATCACCGGTCATGAACAACAGGCCAGCGCGCGCATTGCCGACTTCAATAAACAGCTCGTTTCGTTAAAAGAAAAAATGAAACTGCCGCCGCAGCCGGTGACCGCCCTGGTCTATACCGCCGCCGCGCACAGCGCCAATATCTGGACGCCGGAATCGGCTCAGGGGCAGATGCTTCAACAGCTGGGCTTTAGCCTGGCGACGCTGCCGGGCGGCCTGCCCGCCAGCCATAGCCAGGGTAAACGCCACGATATCGTGCAGCTGGGCGGGGAGAACCTCGCGGCCGGTCTGAACGGCCAGAGCCTGTTCCTGTTCGCCGGCGACCAGAAAGATGCGGATGCCATCTACGCCAACCCGCTGCTGGCGCATCTCCCGGCGGTCGCAGGCAAACGCGTCTACCCGCTGGGCACCGAGACCTTCCGCCTTGACTACTACAGCGCTCTGCTGGTGCTCCAGCGTCTCTCCAGCCTGTTCGGCTAACGCGGGCTGCGCCATCAGGACGGGCACTCGGCCTGCACACCTTGCCGGGCGGCGCTGCGCTTGCCCGGCCTACTGAGCTTGCACCGGCCTGCCGTACCGTAGGCCCGGTAAGGCGCAGCCGCCACCGGGCAAGCGCACCCTACTTAACTTTCGTTGACAATTTCCGGGCGCTGGAAACGGCGCAGCTCGCGTAGCAGCCCAACCAGCAGCACACCGACAAGCGCCAGCGCCCAGCCGCTGGCGCTGGCGGATGCCGCCGGCGTCATCACCGCCCCTAAGCCGCCGAGCAGCGCCGCGCCGATGGCGTCGCCGGTGACGTTTTGCGCGGTCCACAGACCGTTAATCCGCCCGAGCATATGTTCCGGCGTCTGGGTCTGAATCAGGGTGTACTGCAGCAGCGAGCTAATAGCGCTCAGCCAGCCAAACAGCGCCAGGCACAGCGCGCCCAATGCCCAGTGCGGCATCAGGCTGAACAGCGCAATGGCGACAAACGATCCCACCGTCGTCGCCAGCATCAGCGCGCCCGGCCGCACCGTCTGGGCCAGCTGGCCGCTGGTCAACGCCCCCAGCGCCGCACCGAGCGGAATAGCGGCGTACAGCAGGCCAATCTGTCCGGCCGACATCTGCCAGCTACCGGCCAGCGCCGGATAGAGCACCCGCACCGCGCTGGCCATGGTCAGCAGACCGCCAAGCAGCGCAATCCCGCCGATAAGCGGGCTCCGGCAGAGGAAGGTCAGCCCCGCCAGCAGGGAGCGCAGCGGATGCTCGCGCGGCTGCGGAGGCGGCGGCAGCTGCGGCAGACGCAGCAGGGTTAAGGTGGTGATAAAGGTCCCCGCCGCCGCCAGGCCAAAGTTCCACGCCACGCCGCCGGTGGCCAGCAGCAGGCCGCCGATCATCGGCGAAATCACCGAGCCAAGGCGCACCGTCAACATAGTGATGGCCCCGGCCTGCATCAGGTTTTCCCGCCCCACCAGCGCCGGGGTCGCCGCCAGCAGCGCGGTCACCCCCAACGAGGCGAAGAACCCGTCCCAGATCCCCAGCAGGTAGATCGCCGCCAGCGACGGCTCCGGCAGCAGGGCGTTCAGACACAGGCCGACAAAGCCCACGCCGCAGGTGCCGCGCGCCAGCAGGATCAGGCGTTTACGTTCATAGCGGTCAGCCAGCACGCCCCCCACCATCAGACCAACAAACATCGACGCCCCGGTCAGCGTCACCGACAGCCCGACCTGCCAGGTCGAATGGGTCATCATCTGGATCTGCACCGGAATGGCCACGCCCAGCAGGCCAAGCGACAGAATAGAGATAAAGCGAGCGATAAAAACGGCGCGAAACGCCGGGTGAGTTTTCAGCAGGCTGAGATTGAGCAGCCAGGATTGTCGGTTCATTACAGCGCCTTGTCGTTATTTTTAATACCCTTTTTACTGTGGGTCATGCTACCATAGCTGAATAAAATCGATAACGATAATTACTATCATTATCATATCAGGGATGTCAGTTATGTCGTTTTCTACGACCGCGGTACGCTCTGTCGCCGTGCCCGGATTGTTGCTATTACTCGCCTTAGCCGCCGCGCTTAGCCTGACCATCGGCGCCAAATCGTTGCCGATCGGCACGGTATTCACCGCCTTCAGCGGAACCTGTCAAAGCGCTGATTGCACTATCGTGCTGGACGCGCGCCTGCCGCGCACTCTGGCCGGTCTGCTGGCCGGCGTCGCCCTCGGCCTCGCCGGCGCGCTGATGCAGACGCTCACCCGCAACCCGCTGGCCGACCCCGGCCTGCTGGGGGTCAACTCCGGCGCCAGCTTCGCCATCGTCCTCGGCGCGGCGCTGTTCGGGATCACTTCCCCGCAGGAGCAGCTGCTGCTGGCGTTCTGCGGCGCGCTCTGCGCCTCGCTGCTGGTAGCCTTTACCGGCAGCCAGGGCGGCGGTCAGCTGAGCCCGGTGCGCCTCACTCTCGCCGGGGTCGCCCTTGCGGCGGTACTCGAGGGGCTGTCCAACGGCATCGCCCTGCTCAACCCGGACGTCTACGATCAGCTACGCTTCTGGCAGGCCGGTTCGCTGGATATCCGCACCCTGCAAACGCTGAAAATTGTCCTGCTGCCGGTAGTGGTGGCGGGGATCGCCGCTCTGCTGCTGAGCCGGGCGCTGAACAGCCTGAGCCTGGGCAACGATACCGCCACCGCCCTCGGCAGCCGCGTCGCCCGCACCCAGCTGATCGGCCTGATCGTCATCACCGTCCTGTGCGGCAGCGCCACCGCCGTCGTCGGCCCCATCGCCTTTATCGGCCTGATGATGCCGCATATGGCGCGCTGGCTGGTGGGGGCCGATCATCGCTGGTCGCTGCCGGTCACCCTGCTCGCCACCCCGGCCCTGCTGCTGTTTGCCGACGTGATTGGCCGCCTGCTGGTGCCCGGCGAACTGCGGGTATCGGTGGTGAGCGCCTTTCTCGGCGCGCCGGTGCTGATCTGGCTGGTGCGCCGCCAGCCGCGGGGAGGTGGCCTGTGATTGCCCCGTCCCGCCGCCTGATAGCCAGTTGCCTTCTGCTGATGGCCGCCAGCCTACTGATTTCCCTGCTCGGGCTGGCGCAAGGCCCGGTGCCCCTGACGATTGACCAGGTGTTCTCGGCGCTGTTCGGCGATGCGCCGCGCAACGTCGCGATGGTGGTGAACGAATGGCGGCTGCCGCGGGTGTTAATGGCGCTGCTCATCGGCGCCGCGCTCGGCGTCAGCGGCGCCATTTTCCAGTCGCTGACCCGTAACCCGCTCGGCAGCCCGGACGTGATGGGCTTTAACACCGGCGCCTGGAGCGGCGTGCTGGTGGCGATGGTCCTCTTCGGCCAGAACCTGACGGCGATCGCCCTGGCGGCGATGGCCGGCGGGGTGCTGACCTCGCTGGTGGTCTGGCTGCTGGCCTGGCGCAACGGGATCGAAACCTTCCGCCTGATCATTATCGGCATCGGCGTGCGCGCCATGCTGGTGGCATTCAACACCTGGCTGCTGCTGCGCGCCTCGCTGGAGACCGCCCTTTCTGCGGGCCTGTGGAACGCCGGATCGCTTAACGGCCTGACCTGGGGTAAAACCTGGCCGTCGGCGCCGCTGATCCTGTTGATGCTGGTGGGCAGCGCCCTGCTGGTTCGCCGGATGCGGCTGCTGGAGATGGGCGACGATACCGCCTGCGCGCTGGGGGTGCAGGTCGAGCGTTCGCGCCTGCTGCTGATGCTGGTGGCGGTGGTGCTCACCGCCGCCTCGACGGCGCTGGCCGGGCCGATCTCATTTATCGCGCTGGTGGCGCCGCATATCGCCCGCCGCCTGAGCGGCACGGCCCGCTGGGGACTGACCCAGTCGGCCCTGTGCGGCGCGCTGCTGCTGGCGCTGGCCGATTACGGCGCCCAACGGCTGTTTATGCCGTGGCAGCTGCCGGTTGGCGTGTTAACCGTCAGCCTCGGCGGTATTTACCTTATTGCATTGTTGATTCAGGAGTCCCGCAAAAAATGAGTGCTGTCCCCTCCCGTTTGCGCGGCGAGCAGTTAACCCTGGCCTACGGGAACAAGACCATCGCCGAGTCGCTGAACGTGACCATCCCTGACGGTCACTTCACCGCCATTATCGGCCCCAACGGCTGCGGCAAGTCGACGCTATTGCGCACCCTCAGTCGCCTGATGACGCCCGCCAGCGGCCACGTCTGGCTCGACGGCGCGCAGATCCAGCAGTACGCCAGTAAAGAGGTTGCCCGCCGCATCGGGCTGCTGGCGCAGAATGCCACCACCCCTGGCGATATCACGGTGCAGGAGCTGGTGGCCCGCGGGCGCTATCCGCACCAGCCGCTGTTTACCCGCTGGCGCAAAGAAGATGAAGAGGCGGTGAACAAGGCGATGCGGGCGACCGGGATCAGCGATCTGGCGCTGCAGAGCGTCGACACGCTTTCCGGCGGCCAGCGGCAGCGGGCGTGGATTGCGATGGTGCTGGCCCAGGAAACGGCGATTATGCTGCTGGATGAGCCGACCACCTGGCTGGACATCAGCCATCAGATCGACCTGCTGGAACTGTTGAGCGAGCTGAATCGCGAGAAGGGCTATACCCTGGCGGCGGTGCTGCACGATCTTAACCAGGCCTGCCGCTACGCCACCCACCTGATCGCCCTGCGCGACGGCAGGATCGTCGCCGAGGGGGCGCCGAAGGAGATCGTCACCGCCGATCTGATTGAACGGATTTACGGTCTGCGCTGCACGATCATTGAAGATCCGGTGGCGCATACGCCGCTGGTGGTCCCGCTGGGCCGCCGGTAATCTCCTCTTTCCCCGGCTTGCGCTACGCTGAGCCGGGCTACCTGCTGTAGCCCGAACTCAACCGTTACCCCAGAATCTCCCTGACCACCGGACCGATGGCCTCAAAGGCCTGCGGGGAGATGATATCGACGTGGGCGCAGTTCTGGCTGAACACCTCCAGTTCCCCCACCCACGGGCCCCATACGACCTGCGGATCCATCCCCTCCTGCCGCGTCTTCTCCGCCACGAACAGCGTCGCCTTGCCGTCAAACTTCGCGCTATGCGCGGTGGTTAACAGCCGCACCGCATCGGCATAGTTGCCTTCGATGGCGCTGAACAGCTCGCCGGAGGCTTGCCCCTGCTGGGCGGCGAGGAACGCTTCGCGCTCGCGGTCGATCTCCGCCAGTACCTCGGGATCCAGCCCGTTGGCCTCTTTCTCCGCCCAGTTTTGCGTCTCCGGCGGCCAGGTATCCAGCAGGCCGAGGAAGGCCACCGCTTCGCCGCGCTGGCGCAAGCGGGCGGCAATCCCCTGGGCTAAGGTGCCGCCCAGCGAATACCCGAACAGGTAATAAGGGCCGTGCGGCTGCTGCGCCAGCAGCGTGCGCAGATGATGCTCGCACACCTCGTCGAGGCTGGCGGCGCTGGCCATCGGCCCCTGCGGGCGCGGCGACTGAATACCGGTAATCGACCAGCGCGGGCTGAGATAGCGCGCCAGCACGCTGAACTGCCAGGCGAAGCCGGAGGCGGGATGGAAGCAGAACAGCGTCGGGCCGTCGCTCTCGCGCAGCGGCAGAAGCGTATCCAGCCCCAGGCGCTGGGCCTGCTCATCGCTGAGATCGGCGGCCAGCAGCGCGCTCAGTTTGCCCACCGTCGAGGCCACCATCACCTGCCCCGGGGTCACCTGCCGCGCCAGCTGGCGGCTGAGCTGTGCCGCCAGGCGCATCGCCAGCAGCGAATGACCGCCAAGGGCGAAGAAATCGGCGTCGATATCGTTCACCTCGCAGCCCAGCAGCTGGCTGAAGGCGGCGGCGACAAGAGTTTCCATGCCGGGCTCCGGCGGCCGGCCGCTGCGCTCGCCGCCGAGGGTCGGCAGCGGCAGCGCTTTGCGGTCCAGTTTGCCGTTGGCGCTCAGCGGCAGCTCAGCGAGCTGCATCAGCACCACCGGCACCATATGCGGCGGCAGCTGTTCCGCCAGCCGCGCTTTCAGCGCCGCGGTATCCAGCGGCAGGCCGGAGTCAGAGACCAGATAGCCCACCAGCTGTCGGGCATCGCCGCCGGTCGCCGCCGCCTGGTTGAAGACGCAGGCGTGACTCACCGCCTGCCCCACGTCCGGCAGGGCCGACATCACCCGATCAATCTCGCCAAGCTCGATGCGCTGCCCGCGGATCTTCAGCTGATCGTCGCTGCGGCCAAGGTACTCCACCGCGCCGTTCGTCAGCCAGCGCGCCACGTCGCCGGTGCGATACATCCGCTCGCCGGGGGCAAACGGGTCGGCAATAAAGCGGCTGGCGGTGAGATCCGGGCGCCCCAGATAGCCCTGCGCCAGCTGGATGCCGGTGAGATAAAGATCCCCCGCCACCCCCGGCGGCACCGGGCGCATCGCGGCATCGAGAATGCGCAGCCCGGTGTTCCACACCGGCCAGCCAATCGGCACGCTGCTGCCGGTCACGGCCGCCAGCTCAGGGCCGCAGGCCGGGTACCAGCTGACGTCCACCGCCGCTTCCGTCGGGCCGTACAGGTTATGCAGCGGCGCGCCGGTCAAGCGCTCCCACTCGCGGCACAATTCCGTCGGCAGCGCTTCGCCGCTGCAGAATACCCGCCGCAGCGTGCGGCAGGCAGCGACGCTGTCGGCATCCAGCGAGGCGACAAACGCCGCCAGCATCGACGGCACAAAGTGGGTGGTGGTCACGCCGTAGCGGGCGAAGAACTGCTGCATCGCCTGCGGGTCGCGGTGCGCCTCCGGCTCGGCCATCACCAGCTGCGCGCCGGCGATAAACGGCCACCAGAATTCCCACACCGACACGTCGAAACTGCACGGCGTTTTCTGCGCCACCACGTCGTCGGCAGATAACGGATAGCGATCCTGCATCCACAGCAGGCGGTTGACGATGGCGGTCTGGCCGACCATCACCCCTTTCGGCCGCCCGGTGGAGCCGGAGGTAAAGATGATGTAGGCGGTATGGTCTGGTTTTGACAGCGCCAGCGGCGCGTCATCCCCGGCGGCCAGCGGCTGCTGGTAGCAGAGGCTTTCCAGCCCCGGAATATCGCTGAAGCGGGCCAGTTGATCCTCCGTGGCGATCAGCAGCGACGGCCGGGCGTCTTCCAGCATCATCCGCAGGCGGTCGTCCGGGTAGCCGGTGTCCAGCGGCAGCCAGGCGGCCCCCGCTTCGACAATGCCGTGCAGCGCCAGGGTCAGGAACACCGAGCGCGGCAGGGCCACCGCCACGCTGTCGCCCGGCTTCACGCCGCGCTGACGCAGCAGCTGCGCGAGCGCCACCACCTGCTGACGCATCTCGCGATAGCTGAACTGCCAGCGGGCGTCCGCCAGCGCCGGCGCATCCGGGGTCTTCCGCGCCTGGTCGGCCACCAGCGCGCTGAGGGTGGTGGCAGGCAGCGGCACAGCGGTATCGTTGACCGCCGCCAGCCGGGCCAGCTCGTCGGCGGAGAGCATCTCTGCTTCGCCGCAGCGCAGCGCCGGATCGGCGGCGAACTGCGCCAGCAGCGCGGTCAGTCGCGCCATGTGGCGACGGAGCTCGGCTTCGTCGTACCGGGCCTTGTTGGCGAGGATCTCCAGCGACAGCCCGCCGGTCTCATCCGGGAACAGCGCCAGCTCGAGATCGTTGACCGGGCCGGTGGCGAGGGTGTGGGTCACTGCCTGCACACCATCGATATCTAGCTGGTAATCAAAGACTTTGACGTTCAGCACCGGGCCGAACAGCGGTTCGTCCCCTGCCGCTTTGCCGCTGTCGCGGACGATCTGCTCGGCGTCATAGCGCTGATGGCGGCGCATCTTTTTCAGCTGAGCGGCGAGGCGCATCGCCAGGTCCGCCAGCGTCTCCCGGGCGTCAATATGCACCGCCAGAGGCAGGACATTGAGCACCGGCCCCGTCGAGGTCAGCGCGGCTGAACCCATCCGGCGCATAAAGATAAAGCCCGCCGCGTAGTCCATCCGGTTGCACAGGCGGCCCAGCCACAGCGTGGTGAGCGCCAGCGCCAGGTCAGCGGGCTGACACTGCGGCGCATGGCTGGCCAGGCGGCGGAAGGCGTCGGCGTTCATCTCCAGCTTCATCCGCCAGATATCGCTCCCGGCGGCGCGCCCGCCCAGCGGCGCGGCAGAGAGTGAGGCTGGCGCCGGTAACGCCTGGCGCTGAGCCTGCCAGAAGGCTTTATCCCGCTGCCAGGCCTCGCTGCCGGCGTAGCGCTGGTACTCGTCCACCACCTCGGCGAAGGGGGTGAAAGGCGACTCAGGAGTGGCTTCCCCACGCTGCCAGGCGCGGTAAATGGCGGCGATCTGCCGGGTTATCGCCGGGAAGCTGAAGCCATCCACCAGCAAGTGGTGATAACGCTGATACCAGTACCAGCGGTCGTCGCCGACGCGCAGCAGCTGATGGCACACCAGCGGGTTGCCGCCGTCGACGCGCAGATCCTGCGCCAGATCCGCCTGCATCCGCTCCGTGGCGGCGCGATGCGGATCCGGCGCCGTCCGCAGGTCAATGATCGACGGTTCGGCAAAGGTGCGGTCGGCCGCCAGCCACTGCCAGACTTCCCCCTCCTCTTCCTCAAAGCGCAGGCTGAGGGTGTCCGCCTGCTGCAGACCGGCGACAATCGCTTTTCCCAGCAGCGTCGGGTCGAGGGCGCCGCGTAGTTCAACATAGTGGGCTACGCTCCAGGCGCCTGGCAGAGTGGAGAGGCGCTCGGCCATCCAGATCCCCGGCTGCGCGGCAACCAGCGGTAAACGAGTGGTCATTGTCAGCTCCTTATGACGCATGATGGGCGGGGGTCAGTGTCGACCAGTTGGCCGCCAGCCAGGCGTTGCAGGCCTCGGCCGACTGCGGGGGGCACACCACCGTCCAGCCGGCAGGCAGGTCGCAATGCGCCGGCCACAGGCTGTACTGCTGTTGATCATTGCGCAGAATGTAAAACTGCCCTTGCGGATTGTCGAAGGGGTTACTGAATTGCATATCAAACTCCTGTCGTAAAACGCGATGCTAAGGGTGCGACAGCAGAGGCTGCCAGAGCTGGATAAGCCCTGCCGTCAGCCCGCCGCGCCAGCAAAGCGCATCATGCCCGCCGTCAACCTGACGCCAGAAAATCGTCTGCTGTGTTGTGGTGAGTTGCGCCAGTAGCGCCTGGTTCGCGCGAAAAATGATCGGTTCGCGTTGGCCCGCTTCCAGCCAGACGCGCAGCCCGGCCGCGGACACCTCACCCTGGCGAAGCTGTTCGCCGATAAAGCCCGTCCCGCGGCCATCACGGTGCGGCCACCAGTAGGAGCCTGACTGGCTGAGCACGCAGCCAAAGCGCTGCGGCCAGTTGAGAGCGGCGAACATCGCCGCCAGACCGCCGAAGCTTTGCCCGGCCACCACCGTCCGATCCGGGCGGTCGCTGAACGGGGCATAGCCGTGGACCAGCGGCAGGAGCTCCTCCTGCACCGCCAGCCAGAAATCGCGGTGACAGGGCAGCTCAACCCCGCGGCGCTGGTTGTCGATCGCGTCGATCAGCAGGTAGACCGCCGGCGGCAGTCTCCCCTCGCGGGTCAGGGCGGCCAGCGGCGACCACACCGGCATGCTCTCGGCCCAGAACTGGCCGTCGAGCAGGATCGCCAGCGGCCGCGTTTGCGGGTCGACAGCCTCGCCGGTGGTGTAGATCCAGACCCGGCGATGGTTGCCCAGACGCGCGCTGCGCCACTCAAGGCAACGGGCGGCAGGATGCGCCTCATTAAGCGGGTCCCAGCCGGGCTGCGCGGGGGCCTGCGGCATCTCCAGGGCGGACACGCCATGGCCGCGTCCGCCCCGCCAGCTGTGCGGGTTCAGCGGATCGGCTATCGCCCGCGGCAGCAGTTTGCGCCAGCCTTCGCGTAGCAGCGCGCGGTCGGGCGCATCAGCGCTGAACACCTCAGGGGAAAAATCATCGTCACGGTCGGAGGGAATAAAACAGTAGCTGCCGCGCCAGGTCGGCGACAGCGTAGTGCGCCAGAACCAGGCGTCGGTCCCGGGGAGACGTTGCAGCGATTGCGGACGCGCATTCTGATGGTGGTCGGTCACGCCGGTGATATAGAGCCATACCCGACGATGGGGAGAGCGGGTTTCATCCCCCGCCGGGTCCCGCCACCAGAACGTTACCTCGATGGCGTCATCCACTGCGCGGCACTGCGGCCCCCGCAGGGTTTGCCACCACTCCTCGCTTCCTGTCCTTAACATTCTGTCATTAACCCTATGTATAGCGTGACTTTTTTAATTAATTGTCATTATTTATTGATAATATTATTGATAACTATTTGCATTTGCAATAGCGTATTAGCGCGCCGTGGGAAGCGCGTCTTTCATCAGAACATGTCAAATCGGGCTTATTCAGCCAGCGACGGAGTGCCTTTGCCCGCTTTTGGCAACATTTATGCCGCCTCCCCTCCCGGTGGGAAGGGGCGTTTGGGGAACGTGGCGACAAAAAGCAGGAATAACAATGAATAACAGGATCAAATCCCTGGCCTTGCTGGTCAATCTGGGAATTTACGGGGTTGCTTTTCCGTTAAGCGCAGCGGAAACCGCCACCGACGATAAAAACAGCGCCGCTGAAGAGACCATGGTGGTCACCGCCGCCGAGCAGAACCTGCAGGCGCCGGGCGTCTCCACCATCACCGCCGATGAGATCCGCAAACGCCCCCGGCGCGCGACGTCTCGGAGATCATTCGCACCATGCCGGGAGTCAACCTGACCGGCAACTCCACCAGCGGCCAGCGCGGCAACAACCGCCAGATTGATATCCGCGGCATGGGCCCGGAAAATACCCTGATCCTGATCGACGGCAAGCCGGTCACCAGCCGCAACTCCGTGCGCCTTGGCTGGCGCGGCGAGCGCGACACCCGCGGCGATACCAGCTGGGTGCCGCCGGAGATGATCGAACGTATCGAAGTGATTCGCGGCCCGGCCGCCGCCCGCTACGGCAACGGCGCCGCCGGCGGCGTGGTGAATATCATCACCAAAAAAACCGGCGATGAGTGGCACGGCTCATGGAACACCTATATGAACGCCCCGGAGCACAAGGATGAAGGCTCCACCAAACGCACTAACTTCAGCCTCAGCGGCCCGCTGGGCGGCGATTTTAGCTTCCGCCTGTTCGGTAACCTCGACAAAACGCAGGCCGACGCCTGGGATATCAACCAGGGCCATCAGTCCGAGCGTACCGGGATCTATGCCGATACTCTGCCGGCCGGGCGCGAAGGGGTGAAAAACAAAAACATCGATGGTCTGGTGCGCTGGGAATTCGCTCCGATGCAGTCGCTGGAGTTTGAGGCCGGCTACAGCCGCCAGGGCAACCTCTACGCCGGCGATACCCAGAACACCAACTCCAACGACCTGGTAAAAGAGAACTACGGCAAAGAGACCAACCGTCTGTATCGCAACACCTACTCGGTTACCTGGAACGGCGCCTGGGACAACGGGGTGACCACCAGCAACTGGGCGCAGTACGAACGCACCCGCAACTCGCGCAAAGGCGAAGGCCTGGCCGGCGGCACCGAGGGGATCTTTAACAGCAACCAGTTCACGGATATCGATCTGGCGGATGTGATGCTGCACAGCGAAGTCAGCATTCCCTTCGACTATCTGGTTAATCAGAACCTGACGCTGGGCAGCGAGTGGAATCAACAGCGGATGAAGGATAACGCGTCCAACACCCAGGCGCTGTCGGGAGGCGAAATTCCGGGCTACGACAGCACCGGCCGCAGCCCGTACTCGCAGGCGGAAATCTTCTCGCTGTTCGCCGAGAACAACATGGAGCTGACCGACACCACCATGCTGACTCCGGCGCTGCGTTTCGATCATCACAGCATTGTCGGCAATAACTGGAGCCCGTCCCTCAACCTGTCGCAGGGCCTGTGGGATGACTTCACGCTGAAGATGGGCATCGCCCGCGCCTATAAAGCGCCGAGCCTGTATCAAACCAACCCCAACTATATTCTCTACAGTAAAGGCCAGGGCTGCTACGCCAGTAAAGACGGCTGCTATCTGCAGGGTAATGACGACTTAAAAGCCGAGACCAGTATCAACAAAGAGATTGGCCTCGAGTTTAAACGCGACGGCTGGCTGGCGGGCGTCACCTGGTTCCGCAACGACTACCGCAACAAGATTGAAGCGGGCTATGCCCCGGTCTATCAAAACAATAAAGGTACCGATCTCTACCAGTGGGAAAACGTGCCGAAAGCGGTGGTGGAAGGTCTGGAGGGGACGTTGAACGTTCCGGTGAGCGAGACCGTCAACTGGACCAACAACATCACCTATATGCTGCAGAGTAAGAACAAAGAGACCGGCGATCGTCTGTCGATTATCCCGGAATACACGCTGAACTCCACCCTGAGCTGGCAGGTTCGCGATGACGTTTCGCTGCAGTCGACCTTCACCTGGTACGGCAAGCAGGAGCCGAAGAAGTACAACTACAAGGGTCAACCGGTCACCGGCAGCGAGAAGAACGAGGTTAGCCCCTACAGCATCCTCGGCCTGAGCGCGACCTGGGACGTCACCAAATACGTCAGTCTGACCGGCGGCGTGGATAACGTCTTCGATAAGCGCCACTGGCGCGCGGGCAACGCCCAGACCACCGGGGGCGCCACCGGCACGATGTACGGCGCCGGCGCCGAGACCTACAATGAATCGGGCCGCACCTGGTACCTGAGCGTCAACACCCACTTCTGATAGCGGGTTCTCCCTCCCCCGCCCTTGCTGGACAAAGGGCGGGGGCAACCGCGGTAACCTTATCCTATGCGCCACCATCGCACCGTTTTGCCTCTGGCCGGCTATACCATCCAGCAGATCGACTTCGACCCGGCGACTTTCCAGCCTGAAGATCTGTTCTGGCTGCCCTATCACGCCAGCCTGACCGGGTGGGGCCGCAAGCGGCAGGCGGAGCACCTGGCCGGACGCATCGCCGCGGCATACGCCCTGCGCGAGGTGGGGGAGAAACGGCTTCCCGCCATCGGCGACCAGCGCCAGCCGCTGTGGCCCACGCCCTGGTTCGGCAGCATAAGTCATTGCGGCCAGCGCGCGCTGGCGGTGATCGCCGATCGGCCGGTGGGCGTCGATATCGAGCGCCGGTTTACCCCACAGCTGGCCGCGGAGCTGGAGAGTAGCATTATCAGCCCGGCGGAAAAAACGGCGCTGCTGCGCAGCGGCCTGCCCTTCCCGCTGGCGCTGACGCTGGCGTTTTCGGCGAAAGAGAGTGGGTTTAAGGCCTGCCATCCCGACGTACAGGCGGGCGTCGGTTTTAACGATTTTACGCTGGCTGCAATAAAGGAAGGAAATCTGCGTCTTCGGCTCTCCACCGTGGAGTATCGGCTGCAATGGATTCAGGCAGGGGAATACATCATCACGCTCTGCGCGCCGTAAAAAAACCCGCGCGGCATCCCGCACGGGTTATCGGTTTTAGACGGCGAAAAATCAGCGCATTTTCTGCGCCAGCTCCGCGACGGAAGCGGCATCGAAACCGTGGTGTTTACGCAGCCAGCCGCGATCTGCCGCCGCCGCATACTCACCATCCGGGATCCCCAGACGTTTGAGCGGGATACCCACCCCAGCCTCAGCCAATACTTCCGCCACCAGGCTTCCCACCCCGCCGTTGACGTTATGCTCCTCCACCGTAATCACCGCTTTGCACGGCTTCAGCGCCGCCAGCAGCGCGGCGGTATCGCAGGGGCGAAGAGATGGCACGCTCACCACTTTGGCCTGAATCCCCGCGTCGGCCAGCATCTGCGCCGCATCGACGATCTCATGCACCGTCGAGCCGGTGGCCACCAGCGCGATATCATCGCCTTCCCTCAGCGTGACGATCGCGCCCGGTACAAAGCGATAGCTTTCATCGTGCAGTTCCGGCAGCGCCTTGCCATCGAGGCGAATATAGACCGGCCCCTGATAACCGATGGCGTAATCAATAATCTGCCGACATTCGCGCGGCGTGGAGGGGGCGAAAATCTGGATATTGCCGAAGCCGCGCATCACCGCCAGATCGTCAATGGCATGGTGGGTGCTGGCCAGCGGGCCGTAGCTGGCTCCGGCGTTAAGGCCAAACAGCTTGACGTTGGTGTTGTTGTAACAGACATCCACTTTGATTTGCTCATTGGCCCGCGAGATAAGAAACGGCGCGGCGTTACAGGTCACAGCCACTTTTCCGCCCAGCGCCAGACCGGCGGCGGTGCCGACCATGCTCTGCTCGGCGATGCCGACGTTCACCAGCCGGCCGGGGAACTGTTTAATAAACGGCGCGATTTTGGCCGTTGACGTGGAGTCGGCTACCACCGGCACCAGATCGACGCCGCGCTCCACGGCGGCGATAAAGGCTTCGACCATGACGTTAGCCAGGTGTTCTGCATTACTCATCTTTCAGTTCCTCCAGTGCCAGTGCAATTTCTTCGCCTTTCGGCACCCGGTGGTGCCACTCCGGGCGCCCCTGGATAAAGGAAATACCGGCACCTTTCGTGGTGTTGGCAATAATAACGTTGGGTTTACCTTCCTGCTTCAACCCCTCGATGACCGAGACCACCGAGGCCATGTCGTTACCCTGGCATTCGCTGACTTCCATACCGAAGGCGCGCCATTTATCGGCCAGCGGATCGGTATTCATGATTTCGCGCGTCGGCCCGGCCAGCTGGAGGTTGTTCTTATCATTAATAATGACCAGATTATCCAGGCCGTAATGTGCAGCCGCCAGGGCGGCTTCCCAGTTACTGCCTTCCGCCAGTTCGCCGTCGCCGGTGATCAAAAAAATGCGGCGGGTGCTGTTGCTTTTCTTCGCGGCCAGCGCCAGCCCCACCGCAACAGGCAAACCGTGGCCCAGCGCGCCGGTGTTGAGCTCGATGCCCGGCGTTTTTTGCCGCACCGGGTGGCCGGGGAGATGGGAATTGGCATGCTGGTAGGTCTCCAGCCACTCGACCGGGAAGAAGCCGGCTTCCGCCAGGACGCAGTAGTAGCAGCCCACGGCGTGGCCTTTCGACTGGATGTAGATATCGCGCTGCGGGTCGTCGAGCCGGTCCGGCGCGACGTTAAGGACGCGGAAATAGAGCGCGGTTAACAGTTCGACCTGCGAAAGGTCAGCCCCGGTGTGGCCGCCGGCCGGACTATTGGCGTTTAAGCGCACAATATGGCGCCGCACCGCGCGGGCTTTACGCTCCAGCGTCTGAATATCATATCTGTAGGGATTCATTTCACACCTCTGAATTTATTTTCAGCATGGAATATTTATTCCAGCAAGGACTAAAAAAACCAGATATCCCTATGCCGGGTGGTAAGCCTTCTGCCACAGCGCCCTACTCAGGAACATTCTGCCTCCCGCTCCAGGCGAAGCCCGGATAAACACATTGACTCGAAATCGCCTTGAATATATATTCAATAATGATTCTTTATTCGATTATGGCCTGGCTGTTTTGTTTTTGTCCATAGTCGATTTTGAGGATTGGCAAAAGTTAGACGCCTGTCACACTTAAGTCTGATTTTTTTTCGCGTATGATAAAAGTCACTACGATAATGGCTGCAGCTAACCGCCTGAAGAAAGGCGATAAATGATTTTCGAGGATTAATATGGCTAAGCAGGATGAACAACGGCTATTGGTTAAGATTGCCACGCTTTACTATCTGGAAGGACGAAAGCAGTCTGATATCGCCCAACTTCTCTCGCTGTCTCAGTCATTTGTCTCCCGCGCCATTACCCGCTGCCAGAAAGAAGGCGTCGTCAAGATCAGCGTCGTTCAGCCGTCCAACATCTTTCTGAAGCTCGAAAAAGGGCTTGAGGATCGCTACGGCCTTAAGCAGGCGGTGGTGGTGGATACCGAGGAAGAGGCCAGCGATCATACCATCAAGCGGGCGATTGGCTCCGCCGCCGCCCACTATCTGGAAACCCGGCTGCGGCCAAAAGATCTGATTGGCGTCTCCTCGTGGAGCTCAACCATTCGCGCGATGGTCGATGAAGTTCATGCGCAAAACCTGAAAGCCAGCGGCGTGATCCAACTGCTCGGCGGCGTCGGGCCAAACGGTAACGTGCAGGCGACGATTCTTACCCAGACCCTCGCCCAGCGCCTGAATTGCGACGCCTGGCTGCTGCCGTCACAGAGCATCGAAGGATCCATGGAGGAGCGCAACCGGCTGCTGGCCAGCAAAGACGTCGCTGACGTGGTGTCGCGCTTTGATGAAGTGGATATCGCCATCGTCGGCATCGGCATTCTCGAACCCTCTCAACTGCTGAAAACCTCCGGTAACTACTATCACGAAGATATGCTGCAGGTGCTGGCGGCGCGCGGCGCGGTGGGTGATATCTGCCTGCACTACTACGACAAAAACGGCCATCCGGTGTTACGCGATGATGAAGATCCGGTGATCGGTATGGCGCTGGAGAAGGTCAAAAAATGCCCGAACGTGGTCGCGCTGGCCGGCGGTACCGACAAAGTCGCGGCCATCAAAGGCGCCCTCACCGGCGGCTACATTGATGTTTTAATCACCGATTACCCTACCGCTCGCATGCTGGTTAGCGACTAACCTGCCGCGCTGCTTTTCCTCTCTGCCGCCCTGACGTGCTTTTTTAGCTTCAGGGCTGGCTCTGTTAATACATTTAAATTCAATCAGTTAATCAACCACTCCAGCCGCCTATCGCCGCTTTCGCCGATCGGCGAAATGTGATTGCCAGCACAATTGATGATTTTTCCGGTAGCCCGTCACCGGGTTTGTGGCTTAAGGTATCAAATAAATAATCACTATCGAATATATATTCAGTGATTAAAAAGATGATAATGAAATGTCACAACATGGCCTGCACAGACGCAGGAGACGGTGGGAGATATTCCTCGTCTTCGCGGTTCCAGGACACCGAGTGACCGAGGAGAGCACGATGCAGGCGACAGCAAAAGAGTTCATCATTGCCCTGGATGAAGGCACCACCAACGCCAAAGCGGTGGTGCTGGATAGCCGGGGCAAAGTTATCGTCAAATTCTCGCAGCCGCTGGCGATCCAAACGCCGCGCGACGGCTGGGTGGAGCAATCGGGCGAAGCGCTGGTTACCGCCTCACTGACGGTGATCGCCAGCGCGGTGGCCCACGTTGGCGCGGAAAACGTCGCCGCGCTGGCCATCAGCAACCAGCGGGAAACCGCCATCGGCTGGTATCGCGACAGCGGCGAACCGATTAACGCGGCCATTACCTGGCAATGCACCCGCAGCGCCGCGTTCTGCGACACGCTGCGTCACGATCGTCAGGAACAGCACATTAAGCGTGCCACCGGCCTGCCAATCGCCCCGCTGTTCTCGGCCTCCAAAATGCGCTGGCTGCTGGATGCGACTGTCGATGGCCACCTGCGCGCCGAACGCGGTGAGATATGCCTCGGCACCATCGACAGCTGGCTGCTGTGGAATCTGACTGCTGGAGAAGCCTTCTGCTGCGACTACTCCAATGCCGCCCGCACCCAGCTGCTGAACCTGCACCGCGGCGAGTGGGACGACGAGATGCTGGCGCTGTTCGGCATTCCGCGCGCGGCGTTGCCGGACATTAAACCATCGAGCGGCCTCTTCGGCCATACCAAAGGACTGGCCGCCATTCCGGACGGTATTCCGATCATGTCGATGATCGGCGACTCCCACGCGGCACTGTTCGGCCACGCGCTCGGCGAGGCAGGCTGCGTCAAAGCCACCTACGGCACCGGCTCTTCGGTCATGGCCCCGGTCAAATCGGCGCAGTGCGATATCGACGCGCTGGCGACCACTGTCGCCTGGCACGATGGCGACCAGCTGGTGTGGGGCCTGGAAGGGAATATTCCTCACACCGGCGATGCCGTCGCCTGGATGGCGGACAGCACCGGACTGAGCGAACTCTCTGCCGCCGAGCTGGCCCATGAGCTGAATACCCTCCCCGCCTCCGTCGATTCAACCCTCGGGGTCTACTTCGTGCCGGCGCTGACCGGTCTTGGCGCGCCCTGGTGGGATGACAGCGCCCGCGGCGTGATTTGCGGCCTGAGTCGCGGGGTGAAACGCGCGCATCTGATCCGTGCGGCGCTGGAGTCCATCACCTATCAGATAGCCGACGTGGTGGTGGCGATGCGTCAGCATGAGGAGTTCACCCTGACGGCGTTGATGGTGGACGGCGGGCCGACCAACAATGACTGGCTGATGCAATACCAGGCCGATCTGCTCGGCTGCCCGGTGATGCGCAGCGACGTGCCGGAGCTGTCCGCCATCGGCGCGGCGTTGCTGGCACGCAAAGCGCTCCATCCGGGATCGACCGCCGATCTGCAGGCCTTCTTAACCGAACATAGCACCTTTCAGCCCGACATGGCCCGCCACCAGCGCTTACAAACGCGCTGGCAGGAGTGGCGCCATGCGGTCGACCGAACATTATGGAAACCGGACTCGCCAGCCTGACCGCCAGACTGCGCGACGACACGCATTCACTTATCACAGGAGAAACCCGGCCCATAACGATATCGCTATCCCCGAATACATTAGGGGAAATTTCAGACCGTAAAAGCCTGCCCGCTCAGGGGCTCATTTGTTCGAATATAAAAATACAGGAACAGAGTCATGAAATTACGTATAACCCTTTTAACCGCTGCTACCCTGACCGCCTTCTCCTTTGCCGCGCACGCCGCGGAGAAAGGCACCATTATGATCATGGTCAACTCGCTGGATAACCCGTATTACGCCTCGGAAGCCAAAGGCGCCAGCGAAAAAGCGCAAGCTCTCGGCTACAAAACCACCGTGCTGTCCCATGGCGAAGATGTCAAAAAGCAGAATGAGCTTATCGACACCGCGATTGGTAAAAAAGTGCAGGGCATTATTCTCGATAACGCTGACTCCACCGCCAGCGTCGCCGCCATTGAAAAAGCCAAAAAAGCGGGCATTCCGGTGGTCTTAATTAACCGCGAAATTCCGGTTGATGATGTGGCACTGGAACAAATTACCCACAATAACTTCCAGGCCGGCTCTGAGGTCGCCAACGTCTTCGTCGAGAAAATGGCGGAGAAAGGCAAATACGCCGAGCTGACCTGCAACCTCGCCGATAATAACTGCGTCACCCGTTCTAAATCTTTCCATCAGGTCATTGACCAATATCCGGATATGGTCAGCGTGGCGAAACAGGATGCCAAAGGCACCCTGATCGACGGCAAACGCATCATGGACAGCATCCTGCAGGCGCACCCCGACGTGAAAGGCGTCATCTGTGGCAACGGGCCGGTAGCCCTTGGCGCGATTGCGGCGCTGAAAGCGGCCAACCGTAGCGATGTGATCGTCGTCGGCATCGACGGCAGCAACGATGAGCGCGACGCCGTGAAAGCCGGCACCCTGCAGGCAACCGTGATGCTGCAGGCGCAGGCCATCGCCGCTCAGGGCGTCACCGATCTGGATAACTACCTGCAAAAAGGCGAGAAGCCGGCGAAGCAGCGCGTGATGTTCCGCGGCATTCTGATTACTCAGGATAACGCCGATAAAGTCCAGGATTTCAACATTAAGTCCTGAGTTCGGGTGGTTGCGCCCCTGCGGGGGCGCAGAGGAGAGCATTATGTTTAAGAAAACCTGTCTGACGCTGGCCGTACTGGCGCTAGGGGGCTGTCGCATCGTCTCGCAGCAGGAGCTGGCAGACCTGAAATCCCCGCCCAACCCGCATATGGCGAATATGGATAAAACCTGGCAGCAGAGCATCGTACCGCAGGTGGTGACGAAAGCGCGTCCGGCGGCGGAACTGATGAGCGCGCTCAAGGCGGCAAAAGACATTGATAGCGCCTGTAAAACCCTCGGCTACCGTGCGCAGGATGAAAACCCCTGCATCTTCTACGTCAAGGTTTCAGGTACCGTCAGCAAACTCGATACCGCCTCGCGCAGCGGCAAAATGACCTTGACCGACGCCAGCGTCGGGAAGGTGACGGTGCAGATTGGCCCTACCCTGCGCGGCACCCAGCTGCGCGACGGCTACAGCGGCGCCAGCTATCAGGACTTTAATGACCAGGTGCTGTTCGGCGAGTACAGCAAGAATATCAACAGTCAGGCGGTCAAAATGATTCAGACAGCCAACGTCAAAACCGGCGACAGCGTGGAGGTGTACGGCGTCTTCTCGGCCTGGGATATTCCACAAACTCTCCCGGAAATTACCCCGGCGAAAATCATTCATGCAGGGGGACAATAATATGGCGCCGCACGATCTCGTCGCTCCCCAGCCCGTTGAGTCCGAAGTGATTATCGAAACCCGCGGCCTGTCGCGCGTCTATCCCGGCGTAACCGCCCTGGATAATGTCAATTACCGGGTCTATCGAAATAAGGTCAACGTGCTGATCGGAGAAAATGGTGCGGGTAAATCCACCATGATGAAAATGCTTGCCGGCGTTGAAACGCCCTCCTCCGGGCAAATTATCCTCGATGGTGAAGCAGTTTCATTACAGTCGACGCATCAGGCAGAAAAACTGGGCATCAGTATTATTTTTCAGGAACTGAATTTATTTCCCAATATGAATGTGATGGACAACATCTTCATGGCGAATGAATTCTTTCAGAAAGGACGCATTAACGAAAAATACCAGTACGCGCTGGCCAAATCGCTGCTGGAACGGCTGGAGCTGGATGTCGATCCTTACGCTCCGCTGGGTGAACTCGGTATCGGCCACCAGCAGTTAGTCGAGATTGCCCGCGCCCTGTCGAAAGACACCCGCGTGCTGATCATGGACGAGCCCACCTCGGCGCTGAGCCAGTCTGAGGTCAAAGTGCTGTTCAAGGTGATCGCGCAGCTTAAGCGGCGCGGCGTGACCATCATCTATATCTCGCATCGCCTCGAAGAGCTGATGGAGATTGGCGACAACATCACCATTTTCCGCGACGGTCGCTTTATCAGCGAGCGTCACGTCAGCGACGCCAGCGTACCGTGGATCATCGAGCAGATGGTCGGTGATAAGAAAAAACACTTTGATTATCAACCGGCGCCAAAAGGCGACGCAGTGCTTGACGTCAAAGGGCTGACCGCGCTGCATCCCAGCGGCGGTTACAAGCTCAATGACGTCACCTTCACCCTCAGCAAAGGCGAAGTGATCGGTATTTACGGCCTGCTGGGCGCCGGGCGCACCGAGCTGTTTAAAGGCCTGGTCGGCTTGATGCCCTGCCAGCGCGGCGAGGTGCATCTTAACGGCGAAAGCATCGGCAAATCTCGCTTTCAACAGCGCCTGAAAAAGGGGCTGGCGCTGGTGCCGGAGGACCGTCAGGGCGAAGGCGTGGTGCAGATGATGTCGATTCAGGCCAACATGACGCTCTCTGATTTCAGCCTGCAGGGGTTCCGCCGCGCCTGGCGCTGGTTGAACCCGCAAAAAGAAGAGACCTGCGTGAAAGAGATGATCCAGCAGCTGGCGATCAAGGTCAGCGACGCCACATTGCCCATCACCTCGCTGAGCGGCGGCAATCAACAAAAAGTGGTGCTGGGTAAAGCGCTGATGACCCAGCCGCAGGTGGTGTTCCTCGACGAACCGACGCGCGGCATCGACGTCGGCGCGAAAACCGACGTCTATCACCTGATCGGCAAAATGGCTCAGCAGGGGCTGGCGGTGATGTTCTCATCTTCGGAACTGGATGAGGTGATGGCCCTGGCCGACCGCATCCTGGTGATGGCCGATGGCCGCATTACCGCCGATTTACCGCGCCATGCGGTGACCCGCGAACAGTTAATCGCGGCTTCAACACCTCAAGATTAATCAGGCTGGAATCCATCATGAACCAGAAATATATGATTTATATGTACCTGCTGAAGGCCCGCACCTTTATCGCCCTCCTGCTGGTGATCGCGTTCTTCAGCGTGATGGTACCCAACTTCCTGACCGCCTCTAACCTGCTGATCATGACCCAGCACGTGGCGATCACCGGCCTGCTGGCCATCGGCATGACGCTGGTCATTCTCACCGGCGGCATTGATTTGTCCGTCGGCGCGGTGGCGGGGATCTGCGGCATGGTCGCGGGCGCGCTGCTGACCAACGGCCTGCCGCTGTGGAACGGCGATATCCTCTTCTTTAATGTCCCGGAGGTGATCCTCTGCGTGGCGATCTTCGGTGTGCTGGTCGGTCTGGTCAACGGCGCGGTGATCACCCGCTTCGGCGTGGCGCCGTTTATCTGCACCTTAGGCATGATGTACGTCGCCCGCGGCTCCGCGCTGCTGTTTAACGACGGGAGCACCTACCCGAATCTCAACGGCATGGAAGCGCTGGGCAACACCGGTTTCGCCACCCTCGGATCCGGCACCCTGCTCGGCGTCTATCTGCCGATCTGGCTGATGATCGGCTTCCTCGTGCTGGGCTACTGGCTGACCACTAAAACGCCGCTTGGCCGCTACATCTACGCCATCGGCGGCAATGAGTCTGCCGCCCGCCTCGCCGGCGTGCCGATCGTGAAAGCGAAAATATTCGTCTATGCCTTCTCCGGCCTGTGCGCGGCGTTTGTCGGCCTGATCGTCGCATCACAGCTGCAAACCGCGCACCCGATGACCGGCAACATGTTTGAGATGGACGCCATCGGCGCCACCGTGCTCGGCGGTACCGCGCTGGCCGGCGGCCGCGGCCGGGTGACCGGGTCAATTATCGGCGCCTTCGTCATCGTCTTCCTTGCCGACGGCATGGTGATGATGGGCGTCAGCGACTTCTGGCAGATGGTGATTAAAGGCGTGGTGATTGTCACCGCTGTGGTCGTCGACCAGTTCCAGCAGAAGCTGCAGAGCAAGGTCATCCTGATGCGCCGCCACGAGGAAAAACTGGCCGCCATCCCCCCCAACGGCGCCACCTCCAGCTAACCGGCAACGATTCACATCTTCCGCCGGGCCTGGTGCCCGGCTCAGCGAAAGGGAAAAAATATGCAACGAGATTTCCAGAACAAAACGGTGGTGATCACCGGCGCCTGCCGCGGCATCGGCGCAGGCATTGCCGAGCGCTTTGCCCGCGACGGCGCGAATCTGGTGATGGTCTCCAACGCCGAGCGCGTTCACGAGACCGCCGAAACCCTGCGTCAGCGCTATCAGGCGGATATTTTATCGCTGCAGGTCGATGTCACCGATGAAGCCCAGGTTCAGGGGCTATATGAGCAGGCCGCCGCCCGCTTCGGCACCATCGACGTCTCCATTCAGAACGCCGGGGTGATCACCATCGATTACTACGACCGGATGCCAAAAGCCGATTTCGAAAAAGTGCTGGCGGTCAACACCACCGGCGTGTGGCTGTGCTGCCGCGAGGCGGCCAAATATATGGTGAAACAGAATCACGGCAGCCTGATCAACACCTCTTCCGGCCAGGGGCGACAGGGGTTTATCTACACGCCGCACTACGCCGCCAGCAAAATGGGCGTGATCGGCATTACCCAAAGCCTGGCGCACGAGCTGGCGCCGTGGAACATCACCGTCAACGCCTTCTGCCCGGGCATTATTGAAAGCGAAATGTGGGATTACAACGACCGCGTGTGGGGCGAAATTCTCAGCACCGAGCAGAAGCGCTACGGCAAGGGCGAACTGATGGCCGAGTGGGTCGAAGGGATCCCAATGAAACGCGCCGGTAAGCCGGAAGACGTGGCCGGGCTGGTGGCCTTCCTCGCCTCCGACGACGCGCGCTATCTCACCGGGCAGACCATCAATATCGATGGCGGTTTGATTATGTCGTAATCCCCGCGGGTTAGCGGGCCCCATCGCCCGAATAAGGCGTCCCGAATTGGCGCTACCACTCCGGGACGGCCCCCCGGTGGCGCTACGCTTACCGGGGCTACGTAACACCGCCGAAAGGTAGCCCGGATAAGGCGCGGCGCACCACCATCCGGGAAGCCAGGCTCCCGACGTTCGACACTATATTGAAGAGAATAAACATTATGATCGGTAAAGATTTTGCACAGCAGCTGTTTAACCTGCGGGATCGCGTCGCTTTCGTCACCGGCGCCGGCAGCGGCATCGGCCAGACCATCGCCTGCAGCCTCGCCAGCGCGGGTGCGCGGGTAGTCTGTTTTGATCTTCGCGACGACGGCGGGCTGGCGGAAACGGTCAGCCATATTGAATCCATCGGCGGTCAGGCTTGTTCTTTTACCGGCGATGTCCGCCAGATTGCCGACCTGCGCGCCGCCGTTGCGCTGGCCAAAAAACCGCTTTGGCCGCCTCGACATCGCCGTCAACGCCGCCGGGATCGCCAACGCCAATCCGGCGCTGGAGATGGAGAGCGAGCAATGGCAGCGGGTGATCGATATCAATCTCACCGGCGTATGGAACTCCTGCAAAGCGGAAGCGGAACTGATGCTGGAGTCCGGCGGCGGGTCGATTATCAATATCGCCTCGATGTCGGGGATTATTGTTAACCGCGGCCTCGACCAGGCGCATTACAACTGCTCCAAAGCCGGCGTGATCCATCTGTCGAAAAGCCTGGCGATGGAGTGGGTGGGCAAAGGGATCCGCGTCAATTCCATCAGTCCGGGATATACCGCCACGCCGATGAATACCCGTCCGGAGATGGTGCACCAGACCCGCGAGTTTGAAAGCCAGACGCCGATGCAGCGGATGGCGAAGGTGGAAGAGATGGCCGGCCCGGCGCTGTTCCTCGCCAGCGACGCCGCCTCGTTCTGCACCGGCGTAGACCTGGTGGTCGACGGCGGGTTTGTCTGCTGGTGATCCTCTCCTGCTTCAGGGCGCCACGCTGCGGCGCCCCTCTCCACCCCTGCCGTTAACCCAGCGGATACTGTTGAAACGCCGGCAGCGCCTCCCCCTTCTCCGCCAGCGCGCGAATATGCGGAAACGCCGCGGCCGACACCACCGCCGGGATCATCAACTGGATAAAGGACCAGACCACCGTGCTGGTGACCAGCACCTGATCCGGCTGCGCGGCGGCGGCGCGGTCTGCCAGCCGGGCGTCCCACTCCCGACAGGCGGCCAGCAGCTGGCCGGTCACCCGGGCTATCCACGGCTGATGCTGCTTCTCTTCCGGCCGCAGACGGTGCTCATAAACATGCTGGACCGCTTTTTCACAGGCGGCGAGGATCACCCCCAGCAGGTGCAGATCGCGGGCCAGCGCCTCGGGATGCGCGGGAAGCAGCCGGCGCCCGGCCGGATTGGTCGTTTCGAAATAGTGGAGGATCAGCGTGGAGTCCATCAGCTGCGTCCCGTTATCGAGCACCACCGTCGGCGCCTTGACCACCGGATTAATGCGGGAAAATTCGTCAAAGCCGCTAAAGACCGATAGCGGCAGGCTCTCGAATTCCACGCCATAGAGCGCCAGAGAAACCGCCACGCGTCTTACATAAGGTGAATCCATCATACCAATGAGTTTCATCGTCACTCCTGCCTGCGATAAAGGGGTTGCGGCTTTACCTTACTGGAAAACCGATGCCGCGAATATCACGGGATACTTACCGCAATGGTTAGTCAAACTAACAGATTGGAGATTCGCGGTAGCCCTCCAGTTCCCCTTGTGCTATACCGACTGAGGCGGCATTTGGCTCCTTTTCAGCCTGTTTGCAGCGGCTTTAAAAGCCGCTAACCCGGTAGTAACGTTAACGTATCGACTCACTGACAGAGAAACCACCATGGCAGATTTTCCCCCTGTCGCCAGCCTGCGCAGCTTTGAAGCGGTGGCGCGCCTCGGCAGCGTGACGCAGGCCGCCCACGAGTTGAGCGTGACCCATTCGGCGGTCAGCCAGCACATCAAACAGCTGGAAGCCCTGGTCGGCGTCACGCTCTTTATCCGCCACGGCCGCGGAGTGCGCATCACGGAAGAAGGACGGCTCTATGCCCTGCAAATCCGCGAGGCGTTACAGCACATCGCCGACGCCACGCGCATGGTGCAGATCAAACCCCGCACCCTGGAAGTGACCCTGGCGACGCTCCCCTCCTTTGGCTGCCACTGGCTGCTGCCGCGGCTGGCGCGCTTTCAGGCGCGGCATCCGCAGATCGCGGTGCGCCTGCTGACCAGCCTGGCGGTGGTTAACCTGCAACAGGAGGGTATCGATCTGGCCATTCGCATGGGGCAAGGCGACTGGGAGGGGATGGAAAGCCGGCATCTGTTTGCCGATGAACAGCTGGTGGTCGCCGCCCCCGGCTATCGCGGCGGTAACCTGCCGACCACCCCGCAGGCGATCGCCGCCAGCGATATTATTTTTTCCCATGGAGTCCTGGCATGCCTGGTGCAGCCAGGCGGGACTGGAAAAGCCGATCGTCCCCGCGGGCCTGCGTCTGAACGACTCCAATCTGGTGCTGGAGGCGGTCCGCCTGGGGGCCCGGCGTAGCGCTGGAGCGGCGCTCGCTGGTGGCGGGGGACGATAGCCCGCGGCCGAGCTTGTGCAGCTCACCGCCGTCACCGTCCCCTACCCCTGGCCACTACTGGCTAACCGTCTCCCCGCAGGCGGAGAACCGGCCGGAAGTCGCCC
>OKVS01000087.1_pt1 | contig 44835 bp, 45 predicted proteins | sample 1606911 | NCBI WGS metagenome assembly OKVS01 (sample SAMN03281016, study PRJEB24777) | human gut metagenome | isolation source: fecal sample PR161 from 1 month old female Malay infant, caesarean... | reverse complement strand
GACGCAGTTACAGCGATGCGCTGAAGATAAACTGACTTCGCCACGTGGCGGTTAAACGACTGGCACCAGCGAGAGGAGCATGATCGGATAGACCACGAAAAACACTGCCGTAGCTGGTGTTTGTAGAAGCTCGATATGCTCATGGGCAATCATCCCGGCAAAAACGATGCGCAGGGTCTGGCGAAAGTCGTTTGCCGTGTAGACGATGTTAACCGTGCGGGGTAAAGACCCGCGCCAGCGTATTAATAGACATAGTGAAGCAGGCTCACCAGGTGGATCTGCATTCCGGAGAAGAAGCGCGCAAACGGCCCTTCGCTGTTGTAGAGCTGCACGGTCGCCCGCGCGCCGGTTGGTAGCGGCTTAGGCAGCGGCTCATCCAGCGTGACGTGAATGCGCATGCGTTGGGCATCTCGTACCCAGCGGTTTGAGGTCTCCGGCTGGGAGAGCTGGCCGTTAACCGCCTCCTGGCCTGCGAGGATCCCCGCGTCGCTGCTGGCCACGTGGGCGCGGAACACCTGCCCCGGGAAGGCGTCAAACACCACGGCGGCATCGGTGCCCTGACGGGTATGGCGCAGGCTCTTCTCGCGGAAATCGGCCACGATATCGGTCTGGTTGTTTACCAGCGCCAGCGCGGCGGAGCCGGATGAGGCGTAAAAACCGGGGCTTAACTGCAGGTTACTGACCGTGCCGTCCGCCTGGGCGTAGACCTTTGTCCAGCCGAGGTTCAGCTCTGCTTCATCCAGCGCGTTGCGGTATTTTTGCAGCGTCACGTTGCGGTGTTCTTCGCGCTCGCCGCGCTGGATGCGCAGGTTCCGGATGTTGGCCTGAATTGTGCTGACGGACTGCTCGCTGCTCTGCCAGGCGGTGCGGACCTTATCCAGATCCGCCTGCGATACGTTCTGTAACGTGCTCAGCTTCTGATAGCGTTCGAAGGTCACCTTGTCGTTACGCGCGGTCAGCACCGCGGTTTTCAGGCTGGCCTGCGCGGCGGCGATCTGCGCGTCCAGCTGTTCGTTAGAGAGACGCGCCTGCTCCAGCGCGATTTGCGCCGCTTCCACTTTATTGCGAAACGGCGTGTCGTCGAGCTCAAACAGCAGATCGCCTTTCTTCACCTGGCTGTTGTTGTGGACATGTACCGCCGCCACGTAGCCGGAGACGCGCGGAGAAACCGGCGTCACCACGCGCATGACGGTGGAGTCCGGCGTCAGCGGGATCCAGATATCCGCGACGACAAAATAGATAAACATCAGCAGGAAAGAGGCAATACTCACCCTTACCCAGCGGGCAAACTTTTGTTCAGGGGTCATTATTTTTCGGTCTTGTTGTCTTCTTCGCGGATTGTCCGCAAATTGCAGGCGATTTGATTTAACGTGGCGCTGAAAATCTCGATATGCTCCGGCGCGATGTGTTGCGATACGCGAGCCTGATAGGTCTCAATCACCTGAGTGAGCCTTTTTAATATGGCTTTTCCCTCAGGCGTCAGCGTCAGAAGCCGGATGCGCTTGTCATAAGGCGATGTGGTGCGCAGCAGGTAACCCTGTTTTTCCAGCTGTGTCAGGGTGCGCATCAGCGGCGGCAGTTCAATACCCTGCACCTCCGCCAGCTCACTCATTGAGACGTTATCCCCGAGCTGATGAAGCTGCATCATCACCGTCCAGCTCGACTGGGTTAAGCCGGTATCGAGAATGGCATCATCGATCACCGCACGCCACTGGCGCACGATCATTGCCATCCGCATGCCCATCGGCCTGCGGCAGAACAGTTCTTCTTCACTCATGGGGAAACCTCTCGTCACACGCGGTCAAGATAATAGTTATCAGGGTAAGTATCAAGAAACGTGAGAGAAAAGCGCAGGAATTGCGAAAACGATGTCTCCCTCTCCCTGTGGGAGAGGGTCGGGGTGAGGGCACCAGCCCGCAGTGGAGTTTAGCGGCTAAAATGCCTCCTGACGGCACTTTTTCCCGAAGCCGTCACCACCACCTCCCGATACCCCGCCACCCGCTGGATCCACCCTTTGCTTTCCAGATGAATAAGCAGCGCCGCGCCAGCTTCGCCTCCGAGGTGAAACCGCCGCTCGCTCCAGTCCAGACAGGCGCAGCAGGCCTTGCGGCGCGGATGAGCGCTTAACGACACGCCGAGCTTCAGAAACTGCTCCCGGCCATACAGCGTGAGTGCTGAACCGTCTGCCTCCAGCCAGCCTTCCGCCTGCATGAAATCGTAGATCTTTACCGCCACCGCGCCCGCCAGATGATCGTAGCAGGTGCGCGCCTCCCGCATGGCCTTCGGCGCGGTGGTTTCCGGCGGCGCAATGCGGCTCCAGGAGAGCCCCATCATCTGTTCGACCAACTCCGCCACGTCGTGCCCCGCCAGACGATAGTAGCGGTGCCGCCCCTGAGACAGACAGGTAATCAACTTTCCCTCCACCAGCCGGGCGAGATGCCCGCTGGCGGTCGAGGGGGCGACGTCTGCCGCGGTGCTCAGTTCAGTGGCGGTCCACGCCCGCCCGTCCATCAGCGCACACAGCATCTTTACGCGCGACGGATCGGCCATTGCCGCCGCCACCGCCGCAATGGCCTGCTCCAGCGCCGCGCCGTTATCAGTCGGTAAGCTTGTCTTTAACATGTGCTGCCCAGGGTTCGGTGATCTCTGCGGCCAGCTTATCATCATCCGTCAGCAGAATAAGGTGATTCGCATGGTCGCTGTACTGGGTAAGAACAGACACGCCGCGTGCCGCCAGCGCCGCCGCAATTTCACCCAGCTCGCCGGGACGCGACTGCCTGAGTTTTCTGATCACCGGCTTTTGCACCGCCTGCACGGTAAACCCGGCCTCCACCAGCACGCGGCGGGCTTTTTCCCCGTCCTCCACCAGGAAATGGGCATCGGTACCGAATACGCCGCCCCCCTCAAGCCCTACGCCGTTGCGCCCCAACAGCTGTCCAAAGCGCGCCAGCTCGCCGGGCCCGTCGCGGAAAATCACGTGAACGTCATACATCCGCGCGGCCTCCCGTTTCGGAACTGTACTCCCGCACCAGCTGTGCCACGCGAATACGGTAGAAAGAGAAAATCGACTCCCGCCCTTCGGCCTGCGCCGCCTGATGGAAAACGTTCTGCTTCCAGCGGCGGACGGCCTCTTCATCCCGCCACCAGGAAAGGGAAAGAATTTTGCCGTCGGTCGTCAGGCTCTGGAACCGTTCGATATCGATAAAGCCGTCGATGTCGGCCAGCAAAGGCTTAAGCTCTGCGGCAAGTTGGAGGTAGCGCGCCTGATGGGCAGGCGCGGCTTTGGCTTCGAAAAGGACTGCGATCATGATGGTCTCTCCGCTGTGATGTTGAGGAGAGAATGCAGGATGGAAAAGCACAATGCTTCGGTAAAGAGCGAAGCTTTAGCCCAGAACCGATCTCGGCTCCATAAACGCCCGGATCCCCCACTCGCCCATCTCGCGCCCCACGCCGGAGTGCTTAAACCCGCCGAATGGCGCTTTCGGTTCATGGGCCAGGGTGTTCACCAGCACGCGACCGGAAACAATCTGCTGCGCCACGCGGCGCGCGCGGTCCGCACCGCCCAGCACCACCGCGCTCAGGCCGTAGTCCGTGTCGTTGGCAATGGCAATCGCCTCCGCCTCGTCACGGTAGGGAATTACGCACAGCACCGGGCCAAAAATCTCGTCGCGGGCAATCGTCATTTGGTTGTTCACGTCGGCAAACAGCGTCGGGCGCACAAACCAGCCGTCCTGCGTGCCTTCCGGCCGCCCCTCGCCGCCCGCCAGCAGGCGCGCCCCCTCTTCGACACCTTTGCGGATATAGCCCTGCACACGCTGCCACTGCTTTGCGCTGACCATCGGGCCGACGTCCGTTGATTTATCGCGCGGGTCGCCGGAGTTCACCGCCGCCACGGCCTGCGCCAGCGCGGTTTCGATCTCCGCCTTACGCGAGTAAGGCACCAGAATGCGCGTACCGGCCACGCACGCCTGCCCGCTGTTCATAAACCCGGCCTGAATGACAAGCGGGATCGCCTGCGCCAGATCCACGTCATCCAGCAGGATCGTCGGCGATTTCCCGCCTAACTCCAGCGTCACGCGCTTAAAGCTTTCCGCCGCGTTGCGCAGGATCGCCTTGCCGGTATGCGTCGAACCGGTAAACGAGATTTTTGCCACGTCCGGATGGCGGCTGATTGTGTCACCGACCGTCTCACCCCGCCCGGTGACGATGTTAAACACGCCCGGCGGCAGAGCCGCATCGCGCAGCGCTTCGGTGACAATCTGCGTTTGCAGGGCGCTCATTTCGCTCGGCTTGATCACCGCCGTACACCCCGCGGCCAGCGCGGCCGCCAGCTTGCCGCAGATAAATCCTGCGTCGCTGTTCCACGGCGTAATCAGCCCGGCCACGCCAAGCGGCGTCATCTGCACCGTGGCTGCGCCCGCGTGGGTGACGAATTCAAACGCCTCCAGCGCCTCAATCGCCTGAGCAATCACCTCCGCCGGATAGCTGGCCATCCACGCCGAGCGCGAGGCGGGCGCGCCGTACTCTTCGATGACCGCTTCCAGCAGATCGTCGTGACGAGCGGCCACGGCGGCGTGCATACGTTTAAGCGCGGCAATGCGCTCCTGCTTTGTCGTCTGCGACCACGCGGGGAACGCCGCTTTTGCCGCCGCGACGGCGCGCGCTGCGTCAACCTCATCCGCCAGGCGTACCTGCCCGATGACCTGCGCCGTCGCCGGGTTGTATAAATCAAACCGTTCGGTGCCGTGCGGGGTAACAAATTCGCCGTTAATAAAGATCTGTTCGATAGTGTGCATATAAACCTCCTCAGGCTGTGTGAGCACAGTCTGGCACGGCTTCTCCGTTGCGATAATCCACGCTATGCTGCAAGGGTTGTTTCGATTTTCAGGATAATCTATGCATCGTTCAGGTCTGACAGAGCTGGAAGTGGTTATGGCGGTGGTGCGGCGCGGCAGCTTTCGCGGCGCGGCGCAGGAGCTCGGCATGTCCGCCACGGCGGTCAGTAACGCCATTGCCGGGCTGGAGAGCCGCCTGGATACCCGCCTCTTTAACCGCACTACCCGCAGCGTGGCGCTCACCGACGCCGGACAGCGCTACGTGGCGCGCGTTGGCCCGGCGCTGCAGGAGATCCGCCTCGCCAGCGAGGAGATCCACAGCGACACCGGGGAACCCGCCGGCACGCTGCGTCTGAACGTGCCGAACCATATCGGCACCCTGTTTCTGGACCAGTTGCTGATCGACTTTATGATCCGCTACCCGAAGATGCGCGTGGAAACCGTCAGCGAAGCGCGCATGATCGACATCGTTGCGGAAGGCTATGACGCGGGGATCCGCCTTGAGGAGTCCGTGCCGCAGGACATGATCGCCGTGCCGCTGACCGGGGAGATCCGCCAGCTGGTGACCGCCACGCCGGACTATTTTGCCCGTCACGGTACTCCGCAGACGCCGGACGATCTGCTTTCGCATCAGGGGATCGGCATGCGCATGGCCCACGGTGGGATCTACCGCTGGGAGCTGGCGCGTCGGGGGGAAACGTACGCCCTTGCCGTACCGCCGCGCTTTGCGACATCCGATCTTTTCGCCTCGATCCGCGCCGTAAAGGCGGGATTAGGGGTAGGATTTTTGCCGGAACTGTATATCCGGGAAGAGCTTGAGAATGGAGAGCTGGTGAGCGTTTTAAACGACTGGGCGCAGCCCTTTGCCGGGCTGCGCCTGTATTACCCCGGCCATCGCCACGTTCCGCCGGGACTGCGGGCGCTGGTGGCGATGATCCGCGAGCGCGGGATTACTCCAGGTTAGCCTTATTCAGCCCGTAAGCCGCGTCCAGCGAGCCGGGCGCCATGCGGGAGGTGATCCCCAGACGGTTCCAGGCGTTGATCGCCACGATGGCGAAGTTCAGCTCTGAAATCTCCACGTCCGAGAAGTGCTCCGCCACGCTGCGGTACAGCGCGTCGCTCACCCCGTGAACGCCAATCTGGGTCAGCGCTTCGGTGAAGGCCAGCGCGGCTTTCTCGCGGGCGCTGAACAGCGGGGACTCGCGCCAGGCCGCCAGATGGTACAGGCGCAGCTCGCGCTCGCCGGCGATTTTGGCCTCTTTCGAGTGCATATCCAGGCAGAAGGTGCAGCCGTTCAGCTGCGACACGCGAATGTCGATCAGGTGCTTCAGCGCCGGGTCGATGGAGGTTTTTGCCACCTCCATGCTCAGGGCAGACAGCGCGTTGGCGAGGGCAGGTGTAACTTTATGGTGGTTAACGCGAGTGCTCATTGTCTTTCCTCTTTTTGTGCGGCATGTGCCGTGCGATGAGGCAAATCTACGCCGTTCATGACATAGTAAAAAGATACAAAAAGCGTGAAATGAGGTAGGACATGAAGCCGGGCTATCACGACATTTATTCCCGCTATCGCGACAACATCACGCGCGGCGTGCTGAAGCCGGGCGATAAGGTGCCTGCCATCCGCGTGCTGGCGGAAGAGCTGAAGGTGGCGCGCAAAACCGTCGAAACGGCGTACGCCATTCTGACGGGTGAAGGGTATCTGGTGAGCCAGGGCGCGCGCGGCACGCGGGTCAACCCGGATTTACTGCTGCCGGATAACAATGCCCCTGCGGAACAGCCTACCGGCACGCTTCCGGCCTCGCTTATCAGTCAGCGCGAGCGGGCCGGTTTTCTGCGCCCCGGCATCCCCGCCCTCGACAGCTTCCCGTATAAAAAGTGGCTCCTGCTGGCGGGCCAGGCGACGCGGGCCATGCGTCAGGAGGAGATGCTCAACCCGCCCGTTCTGGGCTGGTATCCGCTGCGCCAGGCCATTGCACGCTACCTCAACATCTCACGCGGGCTCTCCTGCACCGCCGAGCAGGTGCTGATCACCAGCGGCTACAGCGGCAGCCTGCGGCTGATCCTTGACACCCTCGCCAGCCGCAGCGACAAGGTGGTGTTTGAAGATCCGGGCTACTTTATGGGTCAGCAGCTGCTGAAGCGGATCGTGCCGCGCCTGCATACGGCGCCGGTCGATCGCTGCGGCATTGATACGGACTACCTGCTTCGTCACCATCGTGATGCGCGTTTTGCCATCGTCACCCCCTCGCACCAGAGCCCGCTGGCGGTGACGCTCTCCCTGCCGCGCAAGCAGCAATTGCTCGACTGGGCCAGCCAGAACGAGGCGTGGATTATCGAAGACGATTACGACGGGGAGTTTCACTACACCCGCAAGGTGCTGCCGTCGCTGAAAAGCCTCGACCAGCACGACCGGGTGATCTTTATGGGCACCTTCAGTAAAACCATCATGCCGTCGCTGCGCATGGGCTACGTGGTGATGCCCGCCAGCACCGTCGGGGCCTTTACCGACTGCGCGGATATCACCACCAGCGGCCAGCCGGTGCTGACGCAGAAGATCCTCACCGCGTTTCTCAACGAAGGGCATTTTTTCCGCCATCTCAAAAAGATGCGCGCGCTGTATCAGACCCGCCGCGACTGGATGATTGCCGCCCTGCGCGAGGTGTATGGCGATCTGTTTTTCACCGAGCAAAACGACGGCGGAATGCATATCGTGGCGTTTCTCACCAAAGGGAGCTGCGACCGGGAAATGGCCCGTTGCTGGCAGGAACAGCAGCTGCAGGTCAATGCGCTCTCGGAGTGGTATCGCGGGTCGGGCAAACGCTATGGGCTGGTAATGGGCTATAACAACGTGCGGACGTATCAGGAGGTGCTGGAGCTGCTGGAAAGGCCGAAACGGCAGACGCTTGCGCTGTTGAACTGAACCGCCGGGTGGCGGCTGCGCCTTACCCGGCCACGGTTTAAATATCATTGCGGGATAACCCGACGTCCTTGAGCTGCTCGTCGCTCATCTGGCTCAGGATGCGGCGGGTCCGGTTGATGCGATACCAGTTGCGGATCGTTTTGCCGATCCAGACAAATACGACGAACGGACGTTTTGAACGGTTCTCGTAGAATTCCATAATGCTCTCCTCACTGTGCCAGTGGGGTTATCATCCTGGAAATCGACCTGCGCAATACAGATGCAAAAACAACTTTTGTTTAACATACAGATCCGCTAAAACGGTATCTGCATGCCGGTTTTTGCGGCAATCTGTACTGGTTTAATAATCTGTATGGTGAAAATAAAGGATACAGCATGACACGCTATCAACACCTCGCCAACCTTCTGGCAGAACGCATTGAACAAGGGCTGTATCGCAGCGGCGAGCGTCTGCCGTCGGTGCGCGCCCTGAGCCAGGAGCATGGCGTGAGCATCAGCACCATACAGCAGGCCTACCAGATCCTCGAAAACCTTCAGCTGATCACCCCCAGCCGCGCTCCGGCTATTTTGTCTCGAAACGCAAAGCCCAGCCGCCCGTCCCGGCGATGACGCGCCCGGTGCAGCGCCCGGTGGACGTCACCCAGTGGGATGAGGTGATGATGCTGCTGGATGCCCGCGCCGACAAAGAGATGATCTCCTTTGGCGGCGGTTCGCCGGACATTAACCAGCCGAGCCTGAAGCCCCTGTGGCGCGAGATGAGCCGCCTTGCGCAGCATAACCCGAGCGAGATGCTGAGCTATGACGTGCTCGACGGGCGGCTGGAGCTGCGCGAGCAGATCGCCCGCCTGATGCTGGACGGCGGCTCTACCGTCTCGGCAAGCGACATTGTGATCACCAACGGCTGCCACGGCGCGCTGTCGATCGCCCTGCTCTCGGTGTGTAAACCGGGGGACATCGTGCGGTGGAATCCCCCTGCTACTACGGCACCATGCAGATGCTGCGCGGGTTTGACATCAAAGGCGATTGAAATTCCCACCGACTCTGAAACCGGGATCAGCATTGAGGCGTTAGAGCTGGCAATGGAGCAGTGGCCGATCAAGGCGGTGATCCTGGTGCCCAACTGCAATAACCCGCTCGGGTTTATCATGCCGGAAGCGCGGAAAAAACAGGTTTTAGCCCTCGCCCAGCGGCACGATATCGTAATTGTGGAGGATGATATCTACGGCGAGCTGGCGGCGGAGTACCCGCGCCCGCGCACCATTCACTCGATGGACATCGATGGCCGCGTGATCCTCTGCAGCTCGTTTACCAAAACCGTGGCGCCGGGCCTGCGCGTCGGCTGGATTGTGCCGGGGCGCTATTACGACCGGGTGATGCACATGAAATACGCCGCGGGCGGGTTTAACGTGCCGGGCACCCAGATGGCGGTGGCGGCGTTTATTCGCGACGGCCATTACCATCGCCACGTGCGCCGTATGCGCCAGATTTATCAGCAGAATATGGAAACCTACACCTGCTGGGTGCGGCAGTATTTTCCGGCGGAGATTTGCGTCACGCGCCCGCAGGGGAGCTTCCTGCTGTGGGTTGAGCTGCCAGAGAAGGTGGATATGGTGTGCGTCAGCAAGCAGCTGTGTAGGCTGAAGATCCAGGCGGCGGCCGGGTCGCTGTTTTCCGCCTCCGGGAAGTACCGCAACTGCCTGCGGATCAACGTGGCGCTGCCGCCGACGGATAAGCATCGCGAAGCGTTGAAGAAGATGGGCGAGGCGATTGTGATTGCGATGGAGGAGTAGTACGTTTTTTAGCGCCGGTGGCGCTACGGAATAGCGTAGGCCGGGTAAGGCGAAGCCGCCACCCGGCAAAATCAACGGCTCAGAACTTCCACGAAACGCTGCCCACAATGCTGCGTTCTGCGCCGAAGTAGCAGTAAGAGAGCGAGTTACACGCCGCAACGTAGCTTTTGTCCGTCAGGTTATTGACGTTCAGCTGCGCGCTCACGCCCGTAAGCCCCACTTTTGACAGGTCATACCCCACGACCATGTCCACCAGCGTGTACGATGGAAGCGTATGGGTGTTCTGGCGATCGCTGGCGATCCCGTTGACATAGCGCACGCCGGAGCCGACGGTCAGGCCGTCCAGCGGGCCGGTTTTGACGTCGTAGCTCAGCCAGGCGCTGGCCATGTTACGCGGGGCATAGACGGCGCGCTTGCCCTCCTCTTCCGGGCTGCTCTTCTTATAGCGAATATCCGTGTAGGTGTACGCCGCCTGCATACGCAGGCTGTCGGTCAGCTGACCAATCGCCTCCAGCTCAACGCCTTCGGATTCGATTTCACCGATGGAACGGTACGGATCGGTCGGCTCCTCTTTGGTGGCAATGTTCTTCTGGTTGATGCGGAACACCGAGGCGCTGAACTGGCTGTTCATCCCTTCTGGCTCATACTTCACGCCCGCTTCCCACTGCTTGCCCTTCATCGGATCCAGGATATTGCCCTGCTCGTCGGCAAAGCTGGTCGGCGTAAAGGCGGTGGAGTAGCTGACGTACGGCGCAACGCCGTTATCAAACAGATACAGCAGCGCCGCGCGGCTGCTGAAGTTGTTTTTATCCAGATCGCTGCGGGTGTGGTTGAAGTTGTCGACGTTCGACACGCTCACCTGGTCGTAACGCCCGCCGAGCGTCAGGCGCCAGCGGTCAACGGACATCTGATCCTGTAGGTAGTAACCGGTCTGGCGAAGCTTATGCTTTTCCCTGCTGTACTGGGTGATGTAGTCCGGCTTCGCACCGTAAACCGGGTGGAAGGCGTCAATCGGCGGGAAGCCGCCATAGTAGCCGGTCACGTTGTTGGTGCGGTCCTGATAGTCCATGCCGATCAGCACGCGGTGGTTCACCGCCCCGGTGTCGAAGCTGCCGTCGACCTGGTTATCCAGGGTGATGGCGTTCATCTTCTCGTCGGAGCCGGAATAGCCGCGGTTCAGCTCGGTGTCATTCAGCCAGCCTGCGGCATACACCTGGTTCAGCTCCACTTTGGTGTGCAGGTAGCGCAGCTTCTGGCGCACGGACCAGCCGCTGTCAAACAGGTGCTCAAGGTTATAGCCGACCATGTTTTCCCGACGATCGTACTTGTCGTAATCGTCTTCGCCTTCAAAGAACGTGTTGGAGATTTTCTTCCCGCTGTGCGGCACAACGGTGCCCTCGTACGGCAGGCCGGAGTGGCTGCCGCCTTCCGGATCGCGGTGCAGGTAGGCCATCAGATCCAGACGGGTGTTATCGGTGATACGCCAGGTCAGGCTCGGCATCAGCGCGTAACGCTCTTCCTTCAGCGGATCGAACTGGGAATCGGCATAGCGGGTCATCCCGCTGAGGCGCACCGCCACGCGGTCATTGTCATCAACCGGGCCGGTGACGTCGAACATCGCCCCACGCTGGCTATTGTTCCCAGCGAAGAGCTTGATCTCCCCGCCCGGATCGAACGACGGCTTACGGGAGGTAAGCGCCACAATCCCGCCCGGCGATGAACGGCCATAGAGCACGGAGGCCGGACCGCGCACGACTTCGATACTGTCCAGGAACCACGGATCAACCACTAGCGAGCTGTGGGAGTTGGTGTCGCCCATCATCTTCAGGCCGTCCAGGTAGACGTTGTCCAGGCTGCCGTCAGAGAAGCCGCGCAGCACCATGTAGTCAAAGCGGTTAGACGCCCCAATCTGGTTGCTGTAGACCCCCGGCGTGTAGCTCACGGCCTGCCGCACGCTGGTTGCGCCCTGCTCTTCGAACTGCTCGCGCGTGACGATAGAGACCGACTGCGGAGTTTCAATATCCGGCGTTTCAAGCTTGGTGGCCGCAGACTGCATCTGCGAGGTCACCACCACGGTGTCAGTTTTTTGCGCATCCTGCGCCAGTAAAGGAAAAGCGACGCTACCGGTAACCCATCCCACCAGCAGTGCCAGACGCGATTTAGCAAACATAACCCTCTCCAGAGATATTTCTTATTGTTAATAAGAATTATTACCTTTTTGAGAGTGCAAACGGCTATGCGCGCCGCCAGGTTACGTATGCGCGATGCTAAACCGCACGGGATGCGTTCGCGCGATGGGCGAAATTACGTTAGCGGAGTTTGCGCACGTCGCCCGGAGAAATCCCGTAATGACGACGAAACGCGGTGGCGAAGTTGGTGGCATGCTGATACCCGCACATCCAGGCCGCCTGCTGCACGCTGTGGCCTTCCAGAAGATAGCGGCGCGCCAGCGCAAGGCGACAGTCGCGAAGATAATCGAAGAGGGTGCAGCCGTAGCGCTGACGGAACTTGCTGCGCAGGCTGCTTGGGCTCATTGCAGCCAGGGCTGCCAGCTGCGCGAGAGTATGATCCCGTTCAGGAGACTGTTCCAGCATGCTCCGTACGCGTTCCAGGCGCGCATGCTCAGGGCGGCTCGGGCAGGGCTGCTGGCGCTGGTTCAGGCCGTGGCCGAGCAGCTGGTACATCAGCCCCTCCAGCAATAGCTTACGCGCGAGCATGCTTCCCCTCTGCTGCTGCGCATGCTGAATGCCTGACATAACAAACTCGGGAACGTGCCAGACAAACGTGGGTGTATTCAGGTTTTGCCATTCCAGCAGCAGTGACTCAAGCAGGGCTTCTCGCCCGGCTTCATGCGGGTACACGCCAAACGAGAGCGTTTTCAGCGAGCTGTCGGCGTCGTGACGCGCACTCATCACCTGTTCCTCACTCAGACGGGCGCTGAACGCCATGCCGGGACGAACGTGATAGTCGATGCCATTGAGCGCGATCGTAACGCACCCTTCCAGAACTACCAGCATATAGAGCGGGCTGCTGTGGCGGGATGTGGTTTCGTAGGGTTGTAATACATGCACGTCGGAGTGGGTCAGCGAAATGCCGGACGAGAGCGTCATCTCTTCCACATTCCCCTGCAACACCGGGCTGCCGCTGATCTGCTCCCCTTTTAACAGCGGGAAACGGTAGTCGATGCCGTAGCGCTCGCCGAATACCTGAAAATCCTCAACAAAAAATATGCGTTTCGCTGATCTATTTTCACTCTGGAGCATAATTCGGGGCCTGCATCGGGAAAAGGACAGGCAAAACAGTACCATCCCTTTGCCATATCAGCAATCACCGGGCGCAGACACTATTACGCTCCGGACAAAGCCGGAGCGAAGATATATATTTCTTTACGAGAAATATATTTATGCTTCCTGCCACTCAGCAAAAACCTCTTTATGGTTTTTGGTAAGGATAACTTTATTATCTTCGACCTTATCGACCCAGCCGAGAGGAATAAAGTGGTGCTTGCCGCCTGATTCAGGGTCACTCTTCGCAAGCTTGATACGCTCGCCGTCTAAATGGTCCACAACCCCGACGTGCGTTCCGCAGCTGGCGACAACCTGAGTGTGATCCTTAATTGCGCTTTTATCTACCATAATCATTCTCCTGTTTCGGTTATTTGCCTGTTGCACGAAAAATAACTGTAGCGCATAAATTCAGGCTTAAAAGGCTTATTAGCATTTTGAAACATCATTGACAGAATGGAATATGATGTCTATTTAACGCCGAAGTGAAAAAATAAGAATGAGATGAATTATTTCCGACTGATTATTTCCCGATCATAATTAAATTATCGCAACCAACGAGGAGGTATTTATGACGATTCGCAACAATAATCGGGCAGAAATTTCGCTGGCTCTTGGTGAAGCGGTCCTGGACATCGTGCAAAAAGGCCATGAGTTATCGCGAGAGAATCTCGCCCAGGCGATGAAAATCAAAGCGGAGAAAGAGCGCGACGACGAGCGGCTTTTGAACTACTGGAAGGCGTGTAATATGCTGGTTTGAACGTAGCGGCGTTTAGGCTGACTAAACGCCGCCTCCTGTTACTACTCGTCGAAGTACCAGTACCCCTGGTTAATCAGCCCGGTGAGTTCGTCAACAAACGCCGGGTTTTTCAGCGCATCGCCCAGCTCGGCCTGGCCGAGTTCGGTGTAGCGGCACAGCGCATCCGCGCCCTTCGCGTCTACCGTCTCCAGCTGTTCGCTGTTGATGAAGAAGCTGCCGTTAACGTTCAGCACGCGCAGGCCGCTCAGGCGCGACAGCGTTTCGCCGCCCTGCAGCGCGTCCAGCACCTCTTCCGCTGAATACGGCGGCTCGGCGGCGGCGATATCCAGCTCGTGGCGCGGCGTGGAGACGAAGCTTCCAAACCATTTCGTGAAATCGTCCGGCTTGCTAATCAAGTCGATCATCATCTGACGGATACGATCGAGCTCGTACTGCTCCACGCGGCCCGGGTGTTCACGGCAGGTCAGATCCGGATCGCTGTAGTGCTCGCCGCCGAGATCGTTCTCCAGCACATAGTCGGCGAAGCTGCTGATCAGGTCGCGGCCGTTTGGCCCGCGGAAGCCGACGGAGTAGTTGAGCGCGGTTTCATGGGTGAAGCCGTCATGCGGGAATCCAAGCGGAATGTAGAGAATATCGCCCGGCTCAAGATCTTCATCGATGATCGGCTCAAACGGATCCACGTGCAGCAGCGCCGGATGCGGGCAGAACTGACGCATCGGCAGCTTGTCGCCCACGCGCCAGCGGCGGCTGCCATCCCCTGAATGATAAACACGTCGTACTGATCGATATGCGGACCCACGCCGCCGCCCGGCACGGAGAAGGAGATCATCAGATCGTCCAGACGCCAGTCCGGCAGGACGCGGAACGGACGCACCAGCTCCGCGGCGGGCATATGCCAGTGGTTCACCGCCTGCGCCAGCAGCGACCAGCCGGTTTCGCCCAGACCGTCAAAGTGCTCAAACGGACCATTGCTGGCCTGCCATTTGCCGTTTACGTGGCTCACCAGACGGCTATCGACTTCCGGCTCCATCGCCAGGCCTGCCAGCTCGTCTGGGGTAATCGGGTCGACAAAATTCGGGAAGGCATTTTTCAGCACTACGGGTTGTTTTTGCCAGTATTTCTCAAGAAATTCCGGCCAGTTCAGGTTCAATTGATACGCCATGGGTAGCACCAGTGAGAGGGGAAACAGGCGCGATTATAGGCAAGAAGGCAGAGGGGGAACTTGTCATGGGTCAAACGAGCGCGCGTAGGTCGGGTAAGGCGAAGCCGCTACCCGACACGTACACGGCGGTAAAACTTAATCCAGATTCAGCTCGTCGTAATGGGTAATCAGTTTGCCCACGATGCCGTAGTCCAGCGCTTCTGCCGGAGACATCCAGTAGTTGCGGTCGGTGTCTTTTTTCACTTTTTCCAGCGGCTGGCCGGTGGCGTCAGCGATCAGCTTGTTGACGCGATCCAGCATGCGGATGATCTCGCGCGCTTCGATCTCAATATCCGTCGCCTGACCGCGCACGCCGCCCAGCGGCTGGTGGATCATAAAGCGGGTATTTGGCAGCGAGTAGCGGTGCTCTTTTTTCGCTGCCAGGAAGATGGTGATCCCGGCGCTTGCCACCCAGCCGGTGCCGATAACGTGCACTTCCGGGCGGATGAACTTGATGAAGTCGTGAATGGTGTCACCCGCTTCCACGTGGCCGCCCTGGCTGTTGATGTACAGCTTGATCGGATCGTTGCTGACGCTTTGCAGCAGGATCATCTGGGTAATGACCTTCTGCGCCAGCTCCTGGTTGATCTCGCCGGAGATGACAATCGAACGAGACTCCAGCAGTTTTTTGCTGCAGAGCGCCCGCGCCGCTTGACCCTTCCGCTTTGTCCTTGTCGCTTTCTTTCAGTGTGTAGTGCATTGTTGTTTCCTCAGCTTGTCGCGCTCAAAACCAGAGTGTAGCCTGTTTTATCGGTGAAAGTCCTCACAGACAAATAACGAGGGATCTTATGAATATTGCACATGTCGCACTCTGGACCCGCAGCCTTGAAGCCCAGGTTCAGTTCTGGGAAACGGTGTTTAATGGCCGCAGTAACGAACGCTACGTCAGCAAAAACCGTCCGGGGTTTGAATCCCATTTTATTACCCTGGATGACGGGCCGACCCTCGAGCTGATGACGCTGCCGGACCTGCCCGACGCCCCGTCGCACCCGGAGTTTATCGGCTGGGCGCATATCGCCATTAACGTCGGCAGCAAGGCAAAAGTGGACAGCATGGCCGAGCGGGCGCTGGCAAACGGCACGCTGCTCAGCGCCCCGCGCATGACCGGGGACGGCTTCTATGAAGCGGTAATCGCGGACCCGGACGGCAACCGCATCGAGCTTGTCGGTGCATAAAAACAGCGTTTCATTCCTTCACCGCCCCCGCCCCGGCTCGCTATACTTCATATGGTTATCATATTGTTAAATGATAATGATATTTAATGTGTTAAGATGAAAGTCAGCATAAACAGTCTCTTACGCCACCGTTGGGACTGTTTGCATCCTCGACATTTAAATCAGCACCGGGGCGGTGAATGGAACACATTGTGTATGTGGTTGATGACGATGACGCGGTCAGGCAGTCCGTAATCGGGCTGCTGGAATCGGCAGACTTAAACGCCATCGGCTTTTCATCAGCAGAAACGTTTCTTCAACACCGGTTTGAGGATCTGCCATCGTGCGTGATCCTCGATATGCAGATGCCCGCCATCTCTGGCTTCGAGGTGGCGGACGCGCTCAAAGACAGCGGGCGCGAGATCCCGATTATTTTTCTCACCGGCCACGGCACTATCCCGATGTCGGTGCGCGCCATCAAAGGCGGCGCGTACGAATTTCTCACCAAGCCGGTTGAATCCGCCGCGCTTATCGACGCCATTGAGTCCGCGCTGCAGCTGGCGGAAAACAACGCCGTGCGCAATAAAGAGCACTACGCCCTGAAGCAGCGCCATTTGTCCCTCACGCCGCGCGAGCACGAGGTGCTTGAGCTTGCCATCACCGGCAAGCTCAACAAGCAGATTGCCGCCGAGCTGGGTGTCAGCGAGATCACGGTGAAGGTGCACCGCCGCCGCGTGATGGAGAAAATGCAGGTACGCTCCGTGGCCGAGCTGGTCAGGGCCGTTGAGCGCCTGACCAAAAGCCAGCCCGCGGAGTAACGTTTACCCTTCCTGCGCGGCCAGCGGCAGCGCGAAGGTAAACACCGTGCCGTGCGGCTCCCGGCGGCGCGCGCTCAGCTTTCCGCAGTGGCGCTCGATGATGCTGGCGCTGATGGTCAGCCCCATCCCCATCCCCTGCGGCTTGGTGGAGTAGAACGAGTCAAAAATCTGCTCCAGCCGTTCGGGCTCAATGCCGCTCCCGGTATCGGCGATCTCAACGATCACTTTCCCGTCCGCGTTGGCGGTGCTGAGGATGATGGTGCTGGCGCGATCCCTCACCTCGGCCATCGCTTCTACCGCATTCATCACCAGATTCAGCAGCACCTGCTGGATCTGCACGCTGTCCCCGGTGATAAAGCTGTCGCTGGCGTTCAACAGATAATCAACGCTAATGTGTCTCTGCTCCAGCTCGCTGCGCGAAAGCGTGATGATATGGTGGATCAGGTAGTGCATATCGATGCGCGAGAAGGTGGGATCCTGCTTGCGCGTCAGGGACTGGATGCTGCGAATGATCTCCCCCGCACGCGCGCCTTCCGCGGCGATCTCCTCCAGCCCTTCGCGCACTTTATCCAGCCGGGCGGGCTCGCGGCTGAGCCAGCGCAGGCTCGCCCCGGCGTTCGAGACGATGGACATCAGCGGCTGGTTGATCTCGTGGGCGATGGAGGAGGTCAGCTGCCCGACGGTGGTGGCGCGGGAAACGCGCGCCAGATCCGCCTGCGCCACCCGCATAGCATCTTCCGCGGCGCGCTGGCTGGTGATATCGGTAATAATGCCGTAGTACTCGTTCACCTCGCTGCCCACCCCCACCGGATCGCCAATCCCGAGGATGTAGCGCGTTGAGCCGTCGGTGCGCTTTATACGAAACTCCGCACGCATGGAGAGCCCGTCGCGCACGCTCTGGGTGACGATGGCGCTGATGCGGGCGTAATCGTCCTCGTGGACGAAGGTTAAAAACTCCGCCATGGAGATCATCTTTTGCTGGTCGGGCAGGCCGAGAATGCGGGCGTACTCTTCCGAGACAAACATCAGATCCTGCTCCAGCTCCCAGCGCCAGCTGCCGGTGTGGCTGATCTGCTCGCCCAGCATCAGCGAGGTCTGGCTGGCGCGCAGCTCTTTTTCCACCCGGCGGCGCTGAATGTTCTCCGCCAGCAGCTCGGCGTAGAGCCGCGCCGTCTCCAGGGATACCGCTGCCTGCGCGCCCAGCAGGCTGACCACGCGCGAGTGCTCGGCGGTGAAGACCTCCGGCATCAGGCGGTTTTCCAGGTAGAGCACGCCCACCAGCCGCGCCTGTTTGAACATCGGGACGCACATCACCGCCGCCCCCGAGGTCACCAGATAAGGGTCCTGGCTGAAGGGATGAAACTCCTCCGGCTTGCCGGTGCGGATCTCCTGCCCGGTGCGGATCACCGCAGCCAGCACCGACAGCGGCATGTCGGTCGCCATCGGCACGTCTTTCAGGATCCGCACCCGCACGCCGTCGGTGCTGGTCCAGGCGCTGGCCTCGATCTCCGGGATCAGGTTATCGCTCACGCGAAGCAGCAGGCCGCGCTGCGCCCCGGCGCGTTCGAGCAGGATGGTCATCAGGTTTTCAATCAGGCGCTCAAGATTGATCTCTTCCGACAGCGCGCGGGAAGCCTTGATCACGCTCTGCAGATCGCGGATCGTCTCGTTCTGGGCAAACGCCACCGTGTCGTAGGCGCTGGCCTGCCCGGAGGCCAGCAGGTGCGGGAAATCCTGCTCCAGCTGGCGCACCTTGGCCTGCGCGCCCGCGCGGCCCCAGGCGGCAATCGAGCCGCGGAAGTGCGCGTCTGATGCGGTCGGGTAGCCGCAGGCCAGCGCAAAGCGGCCCGCCAGCTCGTGGGCCAGGGCGTTAATCGGGTTAAAGCCACCCTCGCGGGAGAGCCGGACCGCCTTCTCATACTGCTCAAGCGCAATGCTGTTCATTCCGTCCAGACGGACAATTTCGGCGTAGATCAGCGCCTCTTTATCCGCGAACGTGCCGGGATTAATGCGCGCCCAGAGGGCGATTTTGTCGTAGTGAGCGTGAATGCTGCGGCGGTGATTTGCCGAAAACGTCTCCGGCGTCAGCTGACGTGAGAGCGCCAGCGCGCTGTAGAGATGGTAATCCAGCAGATGGATATGGCCCGGCGCAGACCACGCGTACCAGCCCGCCATCTCAAGATCCGCCTGCGCGTCGGTATACTCGCCGCAGGTAAAGTGCGCCATGCCGCGGTAGAGCCAGTACCAGAACAGCATGGTGGAGGTCTGCTCCGGGGCCTGCTCCGGCGACGCGGGAAGCAGCGCCTCGGGCAGCGCCTGCGACGCGGTCCAGGTGCCGATCGTCGGCGTGCGCAAAAACTCCACGAAGGTGCGCTGGAGCATCAATATGGTCTCCACGTCCTGGAAGTGGGTTTTACGTACAAACGCCAGGCCGCGATCGATGCTGGTCAATACCCCGTCCAGGTGATCGCCCCGTGAGAGAAAGTTAATGACCTGATGGCAGGCCGCAAAGCAGGCCACCGTCATATCGCCGTGGGTAACGGCGGCGGTGAAGCAGGCTTTTGCGCACTCGATGGTGAACGACAGCGGCTGGGTCCAGACGCTGAGCTGGTCGAGGGGCAGCAGGGTTTTGGCTTCGAACGCGTCGTAGCCGTGGCGGTTCACCAGCTCGCGGGCCAGGGTGCCGTACTGGAACCCAAGGCGGTACTCGGCGTAGCGCTGGCCAATCAGCACGCCAAACCAGGCCATCGCCGTGGTGGAGGCGCCAGTGATGCCGTGGTCGAGGGTCAGGTGCATCATGCGGCAGAGCAGCAAAAAATGCAGGCGCGGACAGATGAAGCTGGCGCAAATGCTGGCGCTGTAGAGCAGGTTCATCACCGCTTCAGTTTCCGGGTTATCCATCCGCGACAGCTGGGCAAAAAGGCTTTGCGGCGCGTCGGACGTGCGGTTGCAGAAGCGTTCCCAGGCCTCGTCGCAGTCGGCATCTTCCGGGTGGCGGCCAATCTGAATACCGAAAATCCCCAGCCAGCAGAGCGCCGCCTCCAGCGCCAGACGGCTGTCCGACTGGCGAATGTACACCTCCACCAGCAGGTTGGCCGCCAGCGCCTTTTCGGTCAGCCCGCCGGGGCAGCCGAGGATGGCGTCACAAAGCTCGCGGGTGCGCGCCAGGTGCCCCAGCGCAAACTCGCAGCCCGCCTCTTCGATATCAAGCATAAAGTCTGACACCGTCCCGGCGTTGCCCAGCGCTCTGGCGGTCTGGATATAGCTGAGCGCCGATGGATAATCCCCCGAACGCTTTGCCCGTCGTGCGGCCAGCAGGCTCAGCTCGCGGAACATCTGGCGCTGCGGCGCGGGCTGGATCCAGTCCAGCGCGGCCGTGACGTGGTGAACGGCGCGGAACAGCAGTTCGTTCCCCGCGGCCTGACGCGCGGCGTCGGCCAGCAGGCTGGCGGTGGTCAGGTGAAGATGGCTTTTCTCATGCTGATCCAGCATCGCAAAGGCCGCCTCCTGCACCCGGTCGTGGGTGAAGGCGTACTCTTTTTCCGTCAGCACAATGAGCTGGGCCATCACCGCCGGATGCAGCGCATAGCGCATTTCCGCCATCGACATGCTGACCACCCGGCAGATCATCTCCATCTCGCCCGTGCCGCCAAGGCAGGCGAGGCTGCCCAGCAGGCAGCGCGTCTCGTCGGGCAGCTCTTCGAGCTGCTCCAGCACCAGGGTAACGACGTTTTCGGTGTAGTGCCGGGCGCGGATCGCCTGCAGATCGTAGTGCCACTTATCCTGATATTTGTTGTGCACCACCAGCCCGTCATCCACGATGCGGCGGAAAAACTCGTGCACAAAGAGCGGGTTGCCCCCGGTTTTCTCGTGGATCAGCGTGGCGAGGTCGGTCGTCGCCGCGCTGCGGGCACGAAATATCGTCGCCAGCCAGCGCGCCACCGCCTTCACGGACAGCGCCTGCGGGACAATTTCAGTCGCGTTTTGCGCCGCCTCCGGCAGGCTCGCCAGCTGCTGTTGCAGCGTCGGTTCAGACAACGGACCGATATCGCGGTGGGCGACCACCAGCAGCAGCGGGATAGCGCCGCAGGTCACCAGCAGATGTTTCAGCGTATGCAGGCTGGCCGCGTCGCTCCACTGGAGATCGTCGAGCACCAGCACCAGCGGGCAGCCCTGAGAAGCAAAGGTTTTTACCAGCGCCAGCACCATATGGCTGAAGCGGGCCCGGGCATCAATGGAAAAGGTATCCGCCGAGTAGCGCGGCTTGCTCTCAAGGAGCAGCCCCAGCTCGGGCACCAGGCTGACGGCCAGCGCTTCGTACCCCTCCAGGGCGCGCGACAGGCGAATTTTCCACTTCGCCACCTCTTCCGCCGGGCAGCCCCAGCAGGTGCAGCGTCAGGGTGCGGAACGCGGAGCTTAATACGCCGTAGGGCAAAGACGGCGAGAACTGATCGACTTTCCCCACCGCCAGCAATACCTGACGCTGCTGCAGCGTTTTGAGCGCCGTCGCGATGATGGACGATTTGCCAATCCCCGACGGCCCGCCGATCGTCACCAGCTCCGGCACATGTTTTGCCCCACCCGCTCAAACGCGGCAATGACGTCATTCGCCTGCGGATGCGTCGCGAACAGGGAGTCCGCCAGATGGATCGCGGGAGTGCGGTCCTGCTGGCCGGGCGTAAAGGCGACGATCTCGCCCTCGCAGGTCAGCGTCGCCTGGCAGCGGCGGAGGTCGGCAATCAGCCCGTCGACCGTCTGGTAGCGGTTATCGGGGTGCTTCTCCAGCAGCTTGAGGATGATGGTCGACAGCATTCCCGGCACGTCCGGGCGAATCACGTCCGGGGCCAGCGGCTCCGAGGCAATATGGTAGTGCGCCCAGTTGGTTTGATCGTCCTCCCCCAACTCAAACGGCAGGCGTCCGGTCAGGAGTTCATACAGCACCATGCCGAGGCTGTAGAGATCGCTGCGGCCGTCAACGGGACGCCGGGTGCGGGTGGTGTGCTCCGGCGACATATACGCGGGCGTACCGCCTGAAACGGCAAGCCGGGTCTGGGAGAAGGCACCGGAGAGGCTACAGGAGAGGCCAAAGCTGCCCAGACGGCAGGTGGCATCGTGATGAACAAAAATCGCGCCGGGCTTGATATCGCCGTGGATCAGGTTTTGCAGGTGCATTTGGCGCAGGGGAACGCAGATCTGGATCGCCATCTCAATAAAGCGCGAGATCCCCGAGATCGCCCTGCCCGCGCGTCGCGCCAGCAGCTCAAACGCAAACGGCGCATACACCAGCGCGAAACGTCCCCGGTACTGGGTGGAGGCAACGGCGCGGATGGCCCAGCTGTCCTGCAGCACGTCACGCAGCGCAAATTCGTTTTTTAGCAGCCGCGTGGCCCGCTCTTCCTCTTCGTCGCTCGCCGCGGTGGCAATGATGAACGAGCCGCCTGAATGGGGATGGCGCGCGTGCATCCAGGCGATACCGCCCTCCTGCGCCAGCACGGTAAAAATCACATCCTCTTTAAGGACAAAAACCCGCCCATGGTGAAGATTCCCCTGGGCGGGCCAGAATGCAGGCTGCTCGTGTTCGTTCATCCGCGATCCTTATCGTCGGCGGGCCAGCTCCCGCTGTATATGCTCCAGCAGAATATCGATGTTAATGGGTTTACGCAAAAATGCAGCGGCGCCCAGGCTAAGAGCGTACCGCTGCATATTTTCATCAGCATGACCGGAGATAAAGATCACGGGCGGCGGGGGAACGGCCAGCAGCCGCAGCTTGTCAAACAGCTCCAGGCCGCTCATGCCCCGCAGCTTGATATCGGCGATCACCAGCGCCGCGCCGGACAGGGCGAGCGGATGGCTCAGAAACACCTCTGCCGAATCAAACGTATCGGCGGCATACCCTTCCGACTCCAGGAGATTACTCAGCCCGCTGCGGACGGAACGTTCGTCATCAATGATGGCAATGCGCCACGGCAGCGTCATGCTGTCTTTCCTCAAAAAAATCATTAAACGTCGCGATCGTCCTTCGCGGGCGCGGGGGGCGCCGTGCCGCTGATTTTCGGCACGCATTCGTGACGAAACCAGGCGAGGGTAAACGGTTCGCGACTCAGTAAACGCCGTCCCACCGGGATGAGCTGTTCACCCACCAGCATGCCAAACAGGCCAAGCAGGGCGACAACCGGCGGTGCCGGGGAATGAACGTCGAGCAGGGCGTAAATTACCCCAGCAACCACGCCGCACACCAGCGAAATTATCCATGCTCTCATGACATCGCTCCCGTCTGCGATTTCACCTGCGGAACCGTTACCTGAGGAGGCGGCGCGCCGTCGCGGGATAACAGATGGCGCGTCGCCTGTTCACCCGCCAGCATCCCCAGCAGGCCAATCAGCGCCAGCGCGGGCGGCGCGGGGGAGCGCACCTTCAGCACGGCATACATCAGGCCAATCAACACGCCTGCGGCAAGGGATATCAGCCCAGTACTCATTGTGAACTCCAGAGAAAGAGGCAGCGGCGAGCCGGATGAGGGACCAGCCCGCCAGCGGAACTTAGCGAGCCGGGACCGGCGCTAAGGTGCGGTGCTCGCTCTTCTGGCGAGACGGTGCTTTGTGCACCATGGTGTAGGCGTAATCCACGCCCATACCGTACGCGCCGGAGTGTTCGCGCACGATATCCATCACCGCGGTGTAGGTCTCTTTACGCGCCCAGTCGCGCTGCCACTCCAGCATCACCTGCTGCCAGGTCACCGGGATCACGCCTGCCTGGATCATGCGCTGCATCGCGAAGTCGTGGGCTTCTTTGGAGGTGCCGCCGGACGCGTCCGCCACCATATAAATTTCGTAGTCGCCTTCCAGCATCGCGCACAGGGCAAAGCTGTTGTTGCACACTTCGGTCCACAGGCCGGCAACCACCACCTTCTTCTTGCCGTTAGCCTTCAGCGCGTCGCGCACCTTCTGGTCGTCCCAGGAGTTCATGGAGGTACGCTCCAGAATGTCCTGACCCGGGAAGACGTCCAGCAGCTCCGGATAGGTGTTACCGGAGAAGCTTTCGGTCTCAACGGTGGTGATGATGGTCGGGATGTTGAACACTTTGGCCGCTTTCGCCAGCGCCACGGTGTTGTTTTTCAGCACCTGGCGGTCAATCGACTGCACGCCAAACGCCATCTGTGGCTGGTGATCGATAAAGATGATCTGACAGTTCGCAGGGGTTAACACTTCGAGCTTTGAAGAGGTCATAGCATTTTCCAGTGGTTAAGGGTGAAATCGCCGTGAGTGCCACGCCGATAAAGTCGCCCCCATCCTGCGGCCTTCTGCGCCTGTGCGTAATTATCTCTTCGTATAGTTAACCTTAGGTATAGTTATACTTTGGTATACCTATCCTATTGTATAACTGGATCTTTGCCGAAACCGGTTCCCATAATCCTGACCATTCCCCTCTCAGTCAGGAGCAGTTATGGTTACCCTCGGTAAAGCCGATCTTATTCTGGTTAACGGCCAGTTTCACACCGTCGATCGCGAGAATCCTGTCGCGGAAGCCGTTGCCGTGCGCGACGGAAAATTTCTGGAAGTGGGTACCGTCGCCGAGGTGATGCAGCACCACTGCGACGGCACTAAGGTGGTGGATTTGAAAGGCCACACCGCGATCCCCGGCCTGAACGACTCGCACCTGCACCTGATCCGCGGCGGGCTGAACTACAACCTCGAGCTGCGCTGGGAAGGCGTGCCGTCCCTGGCCGACGCCCTGCGGATGCTGAAAGAGCAGGCCCTGCGCACGCCGTCGCCCCAGTGGGTGCGCGTGGTGGGCGGCTGGAGCGAGTTCCAGTTTGCCGAGCGCCGCATGCCGACGCTGGACGAGATCAACGACGCCGCGCCGGACACCCCGGTCTTCATCCTGCACCTGTACGACCGCGCCCTGCTCAACCGCGCCGCGCTGAAGGTGGTCGGCTATACCAAAGAGACGCCGAACCCGCCGGGCGGCGAGATCCAGCGCGACGCCAACGGCAACCCGACCGGGATGCTGATCGCCCGTCCGAACGCCATGATCCTCTACGCCACGCTGGCGAAAGGGCCGAAGCTGCCGCTGGAGCAGCAGGTTAACTCCACCCGTCAGTTTATGCGCGAGCTGAACCGTCTGGGGCTGACCAGCGCCATCGACGCGGGCGGCGGCTTCCAGAACTACCCGGAAGATTACGAGGTGATTGCCGAGCTGCACGAGAAAAAGCAGATGACCATCCGCATCGCCTATAACCTGTTTACCCAGCGTCCGGGCCACGAGCTGGAAGACTTTGAAAAATGGACCGACATGCTCACGCCGGGCCAGGGCAGCGACTTCTTCCGCCACAACGGCGCGGGCGAGATGCTGGTCTTCTCCGCAGCCGATTTTGAAGACTTCCTCGAGCCGCGCCCGGACCTCGCGCCGGGCATGGAGGACGAGCTGGAGCGCGTGGTGCGCCATCTGGTGGAGCACCGCTGGCCGTTCCGCCTGCACGCCACATATAACGAATCCATCAGCCGCATGCTGGACGTGTTCGAGAAGGTGAACCGCGATATTCCGTTCAACGGCCTGCACTGGTTCTTCGACCACGCGGAAACCGTTACCCAGGCGAATATCGATCGCATCAAAGCGCTGGGCGGCGGCATTGCCGTCCAGCACCGCATGGCCTTCCAGGGGGAGTACTTTGCCGAGCGCTATGGCATCGAAGCTACCCGCCACACGCCGCCGGTGGCAAAAATGCTCGAGACCGGCGTGCCGGTGGGCTTAGGCACCGACGCCACCCGCGTGGCGAGCTATAACCCGTGGACTGCGCTCTACTGGCTGGTCTCCGGCCGCACCGTCGGCGGGATGCAGATGTACGATCACAGCGCCCGTCTGGACCGCGATACCGCCCTGATGCTCTGGACCCAGGGCAGCGCGTGGTTCTCCAGCGAGCAAAACCAGAAGGGGCAGATCAAGGTCGGCCAGCTCGCCGACCTGGCGGTGCTGAGCAAAGACTACTTCCGCGTGCCGGAAGAGGAGATCAAGGGCATCGAGTCCGTCCTGACGGTGGTGAATGGCGATATCGTTTACGCCGCAGGCAGCTTTGGCCCGCTCGCGCCGCCCGCCATTCCGGTTCTGCCCGAGTGGTCCCCGGTCGTGAAGGTGCCGGGCCACTACCGCAGCGCGCCGCCGCAGGCTACGCGCGTCGGCTTGAGTGTGGCTCACCACTGCAGCGGCCCGTGCGGGGTTCACAGCCACCAGCATGATTTCGCCCGCACGTCAGAGATGCCGGTGTCCGACGATAACGCTTTCTGGGGGGCGCTGGGCTGCAGCTGCTTTGCATTCTGATGAAAAACACTACTATGCCGCCCCGGGTCGACCTGGGGCTGTTCTTCCTGCGCCTCACCGGCAGCCTGCTGCTGCTTTACGTGCACGGCCTGCCGAAGGTGCTGCACTTCAGCGAAGAGCTGACGCGCATTGAAGATCCGTTCGGCTTCGGGCCTTACGCGAGCCTGATCCCGGCGATTGTCGCCGAGGTGATCTGCCCGCTGTTGATCATTGCGGGCGTCTACACCCGCCTGGCGTGCCTGCCGATTATCGCCGTGCTGCTGGTGGCGATGCTGGCGGTACACCCGGACTGGTCGATTGCCGAGGGGCAGTTTGGCTGGCTGCTGCTGATTATCTTCACCACTCTCGCCCTCACCGGGCCGGGCCAGTGGCGGCTGCAGCGTAAGGCAACGGAGGGGTTCGCATGACCCAGGTTAACGACGTTCGCGACGCACACGTTGAGACGACGCCCGCGCGGGCGGTTTCGCCCTGGCAGCCGCTGAGCCAGCCGGTGTTCCGCATGCTGTGGATCGCCACGGTGGTCTCTAACGTCGGCTCATGGATGAGCGACGTCGGCATCAACTGGAGCATGCTGACGCTCAGCGCCGATCCGCTGGATATCGCGCTGGTGCAGGCAGCGAGCAGCCTGCCGATGTTCCTCTTCGCCCTGCCGTCCGGGGTGATGGCGGACATCGTTGACCGGCGTAAATACCTGCTCTTCTCCCAGCTGTGGGTGTTCATCGCCGCCGCCGGGCTGACGGTGCTCTCCTTCACCGGACACGTCACCCCTACCGTTCTGCTGGTGGCGACGTTCCTGCTGAGCGTGGGCGCGGCGATGAGCTCGCCGCCGTTCCAGGCCGTGGTGCCCGACCTGGTGAGCAAGCCGGAGCTGGGTGCCGCCGTGGCGCTGAACTCGCTCGGGGTGAACATCAGCCGGGCGATTGGTCCCGCGCTGGGCGGTTTTCTGCTTTCGCTCGCCGGACCGTGGATGGTGTTTGCCCTGAACGCGCTGTCCGTGGTCGGCGTGGCGTGGGTGCTGTGGCGCTGGCGTCCGGCCCCGGCCGTGCAGCGCCTGCCGCCGGAGCACTTCTTCTCCGCGGTGCGCTCCGGCATCCGCTACGTGCACGCCGCCCCAGTGCTGCGCAACGTGCTGGTGCGCACCGTGGCCTTCTTCGTTTTCGGCAGCGCGGGCTGGGCGCTGCTGCCGCTGGTGGCGCGCCGCGAGCTGGGCTTAGGCCCGGCGGGCTACGGCGTGATGCTGGCGTGCATCGGCCTGGGCGCCATCGCCGGGGCGATCCTGCTGCCGCGCCTGCGCCAGCGGCTGAACGCCGATCGGCTGATGGTGGCCGCGAGCCTGGTTTTTGCCCTCACCATGCTGGCGCTGGCGTTCGTGCGCCACGTCTGGCTGCTGAACCTGTTTGAGTTCTTCACCGGCTTCGCGTGGATTGCGGTGCTCTCCACCCTCAACCTCGGCGCGCAGCGCAGCGCCGCCCGCTGGGTAAAAGCCCGGGCGCTGGCGGTCTACCTGACGGTGTTCTTCGGCTCGATGACCACGGGCAGCGCCATCTGGGGGCAGATCGCCTCGCAGTTTGGCACCCCAACCTCGCTGGTGATCGCCACGCTGGGGATGGTGCTGGCAAGCGCAACGGTGTTCCGCTGGAAGCTGGAGAAAGATCCTGATTTAAACCTCGACCTGAGCGGCCAGCCGCTGGACGGCGTGGAGATTGAGCTGCCGAACGAGCGCGGCCCTGTGCTGGTGTCGCACGAGTACATCATCGACCCGCAGAACGCGAAAGCCTTCCTGGAGGCGGTACACGAGCTGCGCCGGGTGCGCCGCCGCGCCGGGGCGATGAGCTGGGCGGTGTACGAGGATATTGAGCGCCCCGGTCTGTTTATCGAGACTTTCCTGATGGGCTCGTGGATTGAGCATTTGCGCCAGCAGGAGCGCCACACCATGAATGACCTCCTGCTGCAGAGCCGCGTTCTGGCTTTTCATCAGGGCACAACATCACCGGCAATTCGCTACCTGGTCGCGCCGGTATAACCATAACCATCACCTGTACAGGAACACACTATGGCAACGTTTAAGGCAAAAGACGGCACGCAGATTTACTACAAAGACTGCGGCGCGGGCAAACCGGTTCTCTTCAGCCACGGTTGGCCGCTGGACGGCGACATGTGGGATAGCCAGTTGAACTACCTGGCGGAGCGCGGCTTCCGCGCCATCGCCTTTGACCGTCGCGGCTTTGGCCGCTCGGATCAGCCGTGGAACGGCTACGACTACGACACCTTTGCGTCCGACATTAACGACCTGATCACCACCCTGGACCTCCAGGACGTGACGCTGGTGGGCTTCTCCATGGGCGGCGGCGACGTGACCCGCTACATCAACAACTACGGCAGCGCGCGCGTGGCCGGTCTGGCGCTGCTGGGCGCGGTCACGCCGATCTTCGGCAAATCGGACTCCTTCCCGCAGGGTGTGGATCATAGCGTGTTCGACGGCATTCGCGACGGACTGCGTAAAGATCGCGCCCAGTTCATCAGCGACTTCGCCACGCCGTTCTACGGCATCAACGCCGGGCAGACCGTCTCTGCCGGTGCCCTGACCCAGACGCTGAACATCGCTCTGCTGGCGTCACTGAAGGGCACCATCGACTGCGTGACCGCGTTTGGCGAAACCGACTTCCGCCCGGATATGGCGAAAATCGACGTACCGACGCTGGTGATCCATGGCAGCAACGACCAGATCGTGCCGTTTGAAAGCACCGGCAAGCTGGCGGCGGAGATGATCAAAAACGCCACGCTGAAGGTGTACGACAACGCGCCGCACGGCTTCGCGCTGACCCACCAGGACCAGCTCAACGAAGATCTGCTGGCGTTTGTGAAGTCGCTTTAAGTCTGAGGGCTGACGCCAATGGCGACAGCCCCCTTATCGCCTCAACCCACCTGAACAAGCAGTGACACTATTCAGATTAATCCTATAAAATACTGACCTTCACCGCCTTTACCCGACTTCCGGAGTTTGTGATGGTTCAGGATCGCACCGCGTTAGCCCCCTTCTTTAATGAGCATATCAATAACAACAGCCGATACAGCCCTAAATGGGGGCCAGCCTATCACCAGATGGTCAAACGCGTAGCGACAGAGCGGCCCGAGTTTCGTGATCAAAGCCTTATCAAGGCACTTTGGTATGAACGCTCCAACGGCGTCGCCAGCATTAAACAGGGTGGAATGTCGCAGAACGAATACAATGCGGCCCAGATTCACCTGCGGGAAATCACAACCCTGATGGCACAGGGCTGCACCCCGGCCGTATATGAAAAGGTGGTCAACAAGCTACAGGCGCTTAAGGCCAAATCCATTCTCAAGAAACAGTACTGGGCGTTGTGTCACCGGGCTTTTGCCACGCTGTACCCTGAGCGGGTTTCGAACGTGGTAAATACCAAAATGTTTTCCCGCATTTATAACTACTGTAATAACCGCTTCGGGCTTGGGCTCGCCGGGAAAGGGACGTGGTTTGAAAAAAACCTGGAGCTGAAGGCGGCTCTGAACCGCGAGCTGGGCGGCCATGTAGACCCTGTCGAACTCAATATGTCGCTGTGGCATCTCTACACGCATTTCATCAAAGATAAGAGCGATATCGGCCTGGTAGGTAGCGAGTCCTGGGCCGAAGACGACGATCAGGATACGGATGAGAGCGTGGCGGATGTTCCACTGAACGTCATTCTCTATGGCCCTCCGGGGACGGGTAAAACCTATTCCACCGTTGAGCATGCCGTCCGCGCCTGTGAACCCGCTGAGTATTCCCGCCTGCTGGATGGCCTTCAGGGCAGTGATTACCGGAACGCACTTAAAGCGCTTTATGACCGGCTGGTCTCCGAACAGCGCATCCGCTTTGTCACTTTCCACCAAAGCTTTGGTTATGAAGAGTTTATTGAAGGGCTACGCGCCGATACCACCCGTGACGGTAACGTTCGCTATGACATTAAATCCGGCGTCTTTAAGCAAATCTGTGAGGATGCGGCGTTTGGTTACGCAGGTGAACAGCTGGCGCTGAACGAGGCGCTATCAAAGTTTCAAAAAGAACTGCTGAATGGCGAAGCCGCCACGCTCAAAACGACATCAGGTAAACCGTTCGGCGTCACCTATAAAAGTGAAACGAACTTCGGCATCTTCCCTTTAAACAGCAAAAAAGGGGATCTGGGGAATGGATACAACGCCTACGTGAAGGACATCAAAGCCTGGTATCAGAACAACGGGATTGATATCCACAACGAGTCGTATGTCCGGGGTATCCTCAACTATCTTCATGATAATTATAATCTTCCCGTCACACCGCAAAAAAAATGCACCGGCAAAACGCCAGAACTACGTGCTGATTGTTGACGAGATTAACCGTGGCAATATCTCCAAAATTTTCGGAGAGCTCATCACCTTAATTGAGAAATCCAAGCGCATGGGTGAACCCGAGGCCCTGAGCGTGACGCTACCCTATTCGGGCGAAAAATTCAGCGTGCCAAACAACCTGTTCCTGGTCGGCACCATGAATACCGCGGACCGTTCCCTGACCGCTCTGGACACCGCCCTGCGCCGCCGCTTCGAGTTTAAGGCCATGCTGCCGAAAGCCTCCATTCTGGAAGGCCACGTCATCAAAGGTATCGATCTCAAACGGCTACTGCAGATGCTCAATGAACGCATTGAGGCACTGTACGATAGCGAGCACACGCTCGGGCACGCTTTTTTCATACCGGTAATTGAGACGGAGGACGATGACATTGCTTTCGCCCGTCTGCAGCGGGTGATGAAAAATTAAAGTGCTGCCGCTGCTGGAGGAGTACTTTTACAACGACTGGCAGAAAATTCGTCTGGTCCTTGGAGATAACCAGAAGCAGGATCCCGCCCTGTGCTTCATCCGTTCGATCGAAAAACGAGGGAAATATTCAGCGGCTGTTTGGAACGGATGCATCGGACGATCTGCAGGAAGAGGGAGAGCGCTATCACCTTGCAGGCGAAGACGATCCTGTCTGGAATAATGCCATCGCCTGGCGTCAGATTTACGATGCAGGTGCGCGAGGCGCGGAGAACGACGAATGACCGGGCGGCGGCAGTGGTCCACCTTTGAATACGGTTATTTGGTCAGTAAAGAGGACAGCGGCCGGGTTAAGGACGCAGTGGAGCTTCCTCCGGCCTGTTTTTGCGTGGCTGGAGCAATGCTGCCTGAACGACGATGCGGAATACGACGCGCGCCTGCTGACGCTGAAAACGGTCGGGCGCGTGAAGGTGCTGCAGGTGAAAAACTATGTCGGCGTCATTGCGCTGCCGGGAGGAGCGTTCATCGAGGTGTTGCCAAAGACCGGCCATGATAACGCCCGCGAACAGCTGATGATGATGCTGCGCACGCTGAAAACCTTCCGGCACATCGCCACAACCTCCGCCAGTATCAAAACCTCGCGCATGCCGCTGATGAATATCTTTATTCATCAATTTATCCAGAGCGTCCAGGCGGTCCTGCAGCAGGGTCTTAAGCGTGACTACCTTCGCCAGCAGGAGAATCTACCGTGGATGAAGGGAAAACTGCGGGTTTCAGCACAACTGTCGACAAATAGCGTTCGCCGGGATCGCTTTCAGGTGGAGTATGACGAGTACAGTGTTGACCGACCGGAGAACCGCATTCTCAAAACGGCCATCGATACGGTTTCGCGCCTGACCCGCAACCCTCAGCTCATCCAGCAGCTTCGCCCCTTGCAGTCGGCCTTCGAAGGTATTCCTCCCGTTGTTGATACCGCTCACGCGTTCGATCTGGTTCGCCTCGACAGGCATATGCATCACTATGAACAGGCGCTGGAGTGGGCCAAATTGATCCTACACGGGGAGTCACCACTTTGTATGCAGGGTCATGCTGATGCCATATCGCTGCTCTTTCCAATGGAAGCGGTATTTGAATCCTTTGTTGCGGCGTGGATGAGGCATCATCATCATCAACGTTACCAAATTGATACCCAAGCAAAAACACACACTCTGGCTCGCTATCACACCAGGTATATGTTTAGACTCAAGCCGGATATCTGGCTTCGCCCGTATGACACGTCGAAACATTCTTCAATTATTTGCGATACGAAATGGAAAAAGATTAAGCCTCATAAACCTGGCTTTAACATTTCGCAAAGCGATCTTTACCAGATGCTGGCCTACGGAACGAAATATCTCGATAGCCGCGGCGATATGATCCTGATCTACCCGCAGCATGACGGTTTTAGCGATGCGCTTCCCCATCCCTTCGAACTTCATAAGCCGGACAGCCATGCGCTACGTTTGTGGATCGTCCCTTTTACCATCGGAACCAGTATTCAGAGCTCGATACTCCACCTCCCCGAGTCCCTGAAGCTGCGGAATTAGAAGCAGACGCCTGCAAAGCAGGCGTCTGAAGCGATTAATTGACCGATACCGGGCGGGTCAACGCCTCATCCACGATGCCATTCTGCTCGCTCCCCCGCCTGCGTTCTGCCAGCAGCCGACAAACCTCCGCATGCTTCTCCTCGGTAAAGGTAAAGCGCGACATAAAGCCCATGCGGATCAGCGACCCAATCGCTGGCAGCAGGCAAATCCCGAAGAAGAGCCCCGATAGCACGCCTTCGCTCTGGATCTGCGCCTGCGGCACGTAGCCGATCATCGTCAGGAACACGCCGATGAGCCCGCCGCCCACCGCCACCGACATCTTGCCGGTAAAGGTCTGCCCGGAGAAGGTGATCGCCGCGCAGCGCTTGTGGGTGTGGTACTCCGCGTACTCGATGGTGTCGGCAATCATCGACGAGGTGAGGATGTTGGTCATCATCACGAACAGGGTGCTCAGGCCGAGCAGAATAAACAGCATCGTCACCTGTTGATACCCGACAAACCACATCACCACGCGCACCGCCACGTCCAGCCCGCAGAGGATCATAAATAGCTTCCGCTTCTGCATCCGGCGCGTCAGCATCGGGGCGACCAGGCACAGCACCGCCGCCACAATGCCCATCACGCCAATCGCCATCTGCAGGCTGCCGTCGCCCAGGTTGTTGATAAAGAAGTAGATATACAGCCCGCCCGCCACGTTGTGGAACACGCAGAAAAAGAACGACAGCAGGACGATAAACAGCGGCTTGTTCTGGCGCAGGTTGTGGAAGGTGTCGCGAATGGTCACCTTTTCCGGGCTCGGCGGCACACGCTCTTTGATCTGCATAAAGCCGTTAAGCATCAGCGGCAGGCCCACCAGCATCATCACCAGCGCCGCCATAAAGTAGCCTTTATCGTTGCTGTACTGGGCGAAGAACGCCGCCAGCTTCGGGAAGAAGATATTGGCGCAGGCAATCCCCGCGTTCACCCCGAGCATCGCCGCCGTCACCGCGCGGGTGCGCTGGGCGGAGTCGTTGGTCATCACCGACGACATCGACCAGAACGGGATATCGGAGATGGCGTACAGCGTCCCCCACAGGATATACGTCACCCCGGCGTAGAGGATTTTGGTGGTCATGTCCGCTTCGATTTTATAGAACGACAGCAGCGTGACGCCGGTGATCAGCAGCGGCGCAATCAGCAAAAAGTGGCGAAACTTGCCGAACCGACTGTTAATGGTGTCCATAATGCTGGCAAACAGCGGATCGTGAACCGCGTCCCACGCGCGGGCAATCAGGAAGATGGTACTGGCCGCCAGCGCCGAGATCCCCAGCACGTCGGTGTAAAAATAGTTAATAAACGAACCCACTAAACCAAAGCTAAAACACTGACCTAAACCATAGCCAAAATAAGACCACAACTCGCGAGACGGTATTTTCATTGTCATTGCCATTGTTATATGCCTGCCTGGTTGCCCGGCGGTCGGCCGCCGGGTCGATATTATTAGCCCTGGACTTTCGGGGCGATCTTGCGCAATTGCTGCATCAGGGCGATTTCACGGCGTGAGAACGGAATGCCGTTCTCCTCGAACACGTCGTGGAACCAGAGGCGGCAGTAGTCCGTGGACTCCTTCATCACCACCGGCCACGGCAGCCACGTCTGGGTTTTGCCGCGCACCAGCCCCCACTGATACGGCGCGACCTTCGCCGCGTACATCAGCGGAAGCTGCTCTTCAATCGTGCTGCCCACGTGGCGCGCCAGCCATTCGGTGCAGAACAGCGGGCGACCGAGCTTTTGCAGCTGCTGAATCATCGCCGTCATGCGCCCGGTGTGGGTGTAGGCGTGGAAGCTCACCACGTCCGAGAGCGCCAGCGCGGTCTGGTCCAGCGGGTGCTGGAAGAACGTCTCGCCCTCCTCTTCCGGCGGGACGCGCCATGCGCAGACGGTGAGCGGCTGGGTCGGGTCTTCTTCACGCACCCAGCGGAACGCCAGCTTCATCAGCGCGTGGGCGCAGGTCTCCAGCTTCGCGTCGTACTGCACCTCCTGCGTGCCCGTCGCGAAAATGCCGCGGTTGCCCGGCTCGTTATAGAGATCCCACAGTAGCACGCGCTTATCGTCGCGGAACTGGCGAACAACGTCGCGGATATAGCGTTCAATCTGCGGCCAGCAGTCGGGATCGCACACCTTATCGCGACCGGGGCTCGCCGCCGCCTGGCTGTTATGCTTGCCCGGCACCGGCGGCTTTTGCGGGCCAAGGTACGGCTCGTCACCGGAGAAGCCGCAGTCGTCCATCAGGGTCAGCATGGTGCTGAACCCGTGGTCGTCGGCAATCGTCAAAAAGCGGTCGATACGCGCCATCAGCCCGTCGCGGTCGTGCTCCCAGACGATAAACGGCAGATTGATGCGCAGGGTGTTATAGCCCGCCTCCGCCGCCCAGCCCAGCTCGCGGTCAATGGTTGCGGCATCGAAGGTCTCTGCCTGCCAGATATCGGTCCAGTTCACCGCCGTCGACGGCAAATAGTTAAACCCGCACAGCCAGCCTTTTTGCTCATACCACGCCTGTGCCTGCTCCCTGCTCCACTGCTCTTTCATTACGCATCCTCTTACTGATAATGTTTAGCTAATAAATATTAGCTGCAGGATAAATGCGCAAATTATGGCGTTCTGAAAAGCGACGCCCCTCACAAAGTTCACGCTTCGATGAATGAGAAACGTGATACGACGGCGCTAAAGCGTGCGGTTAGGGTATGATGCGAAGTCGCGAAAGGGAGAGGACGGATGAAGCGAAAAACAAAGTGACGATGAACGATATTGCGCGGGCGGCAGGGGTGTCGCAGGCGACGGTATCGCTGGTGCTTAACCAGTCCCGCAACATCAAGCTTAGCGACGACACCCGCCATCGGGTGATTAGCGTCGCCACCGAGCTCGGCTACGACCGCCTCCCCGCCGTTCACGCCCCGCGCAACCAGGAAGAGATCGCCCTGCTGGTCAGCTCGCTGCAGAGCTTTGACCCGTTTATCGACGCCATCAGCCAGGCGCGGGAAGCGGCGTGGCGCAACGAGACCCTGCTCACCGTCTACGACTACGGCGACGACATCGAGCTGGCGCTGAACATTATCCGCCAGCTGGAGAAGCGCAACTGCATCGGGATTATTCTCGCCTCTCCGGTCACCACGCTGGTGGACATGACGGCGTTTCACGACTGTACCCGCATCCCGCTGGTGCTACTCAACCAGCGCGACCCCGGCTCGCCGCTGCTGCCGTCGTTTATCCCGGACGACTACGCCAACGCCTTCCAGGTCACTAAACACCTCATCGCCTGCGGGGCCACGCGCATCGCCCACATCACCGGCGAGAGCTGGATGGAAGCCTCCCGCCAGCGTCTGGCGGGCTACCGGGCGGCGCTACAGCAGGCCGGACTCGCGTGCGACGACGGCCTGGTGCGTCAGACCAACTGGCAGTTCAGCGAGTCCTTTACCGCCACCACGTCTTTGCTGGAACTGACCGAGCGCCCGGACGCCATCTTCTGCGCCAGCGACTGGCTGGCGATTGGCTGCTATCAGGCGCTGGCGGTGAACGGCGTGCGCATTCCGCAGGATATGCTGCTGGCGGGCTACGACGACCAGAAGATTTCCGAGCAGCTCACCCCGCCGCTGACCAGTATCCAGCTGCCCTACAGCGAGCTGGGACGGCTGGCGGTGGAGTACCTGTGCAATCAGGAAGATGCCGCCACGCACGTGACGCTGGCGGGCAGGCTGAAGGTGCGTGCCTCAAGCCTCGTTTGAGGTAAACACCATGCCCGCGTAGGGCTTCTCGCGACACGCCGCCAGCCGCGCGGCGAGGCTGCCCACGTGCAGCTCCAGCTTGTGCCCGTCCGGGTCGAGAAAGTAGAACGACGCCCCCTCGCTTTTGTTCTGCTTCCAGACGGTGACGCCCGCCTGCTCCAGCCTTTGCGAGAACGGTTCAAAATCCGCTTCCGCCACGGTAAACGCGTAGTGGGTATAGTCGCTCTCCTGCGGCGGCACGTACTGGCGCGCCTCGTCGTACGACAGGCAGACCCACAGATCGCCGCAGGTGAGATAGGCTCCGGTATTCCAGCGGGCGTGCAGGGTCAGACCCAGCAGTTCGTGCCAGAAGGTGACGCTTTTTTGCAGGTCGCTGACCGCGAGGGTCAGGTGGTTGAGTGATTGCAGCATGACGTGCCCTTTTGTTTTTCGCGCCGGACGTGGTACGGTAAAGAGATGAACATAAACCACGCCGTCCTCACCGTAAACCGCTGGTGGCTGCTTTCTTAAAGGCGGCACGGAGTAGTTTTCCCCATTTTCAGATAGCCGCCGAAAGGCGGCTTTCACTTTTCTAAGACCCCTTTCGGCATTACAACGTTAAGGAGTCTTTATGAACGCACCCACCATCCTCACCGGCGATCGCCCAACCGGCCCGCTGCACCTTGGCCACTTCGTCGGATCGCTGCGCCAGCGCGTGGCGCTCCAGCACACGCACAACCAGTTTGTGCTGATTGCCGACCTGCAGGGGCTGACCGACAACGGCAGCAACCCGCAAAAAATTCGCGACAACATCCCCGAAGTGCTGGCCGACTACCTCGCCGCCGGCATCGATCCGAACCTGACCACGATCTGTCTGCAATCCGCCCTGCCCGCCCTCGCCGAGCTGACGATGCTGTATATGAACATCGTCACCGTCGCCCGCGTGGAGCGTAACCCGACGGTGAAAAACGAGATTGCGCAGAAGGGCTTCGCCCGCTCGCTGCCGGTCGGGTTTATGGCCTACCCCATCAGCCAGGCGGCGGACATCACCGCGTTTAAGGCCGAGTGCGTGCCCGTCGGCGACGACCAGCTGCCGATGATTGAGCAGACCAACGAGATTGTGCACAAGATGAACAGCCTACTGCCCGCCCCGGTGCTGCGCCACTGTAAGGCGATGCTGAGCGACACCAGCCGCCTGCCCGGCATCGACGGCAGCGCCAAGATGTCGAAATCGCTGGGCAACACGCTGCACCTTTCGGCCAGCGAAGAGACCATTCACCGCGCGGTCAGCGCCATGTACACCGACCCGAACCACCTGAAGGTGAGCGACCCGGGGCAGATTGAGGGGAACGTGGTGTTTACGTATCTCGATGCATTTCATCCGGACAAGGCCAAAGTGGCGGCGATGAAGGCGCACTATCAGGCGGGCGGGCTTGGGGACCGGGCGTGCAAGAACGAGCTGGAGGCGTGCCTGCAGGAGCTGATTGCGCCGATGCGGGAGCGGAGGGCGATGTATATGCGGGATAAGGGGGAACTGATGGCGATGCTGAAGCGCGGGACAGAACGGGCGCAGGGGGTGACGCAGGAGACGTTGAGGGAGGTGAAGGTTGGGCTGGGGGTGCCGGTGTTTTGAAATAACGTCATGCAGCGTATGTATTCAAATATTACATGCGCTGCATAATATTATTTATCGGCAACTCAGAGAGTATTACATTTTTAATTAACAGGAACCATTACAGCCCCTGGATTAGAATATGACTGATATCAATCTGGATATTTATTTCGGATTTTAGCCCGGTTTATTAACCACTTTATGTATATTCGCCATACAGTCTAAAACCTAGCATTGCTGCATTTACTCTTCTGCCCCTACAAGGAATTGTCATGCAGCTTTATACCAATGAATTTACCGCTGAGTTAAAAGCGGAAATAGATCGTTCACCGTTTTCCGATGAAGAACTGGCCGCCATGCCCGAGGACGCGCGCGCCATCATTGCCGAACAGGAAGCCTTTCATCGACAACATCCCGTCACCGCCATCTGGCGGATCGCCACGGCTGGCAGCCAGACCCGACTGGGCGGCGTTGTTCTTCCCGTCGATCGTGAAGCCACAATGCTCATGGACGATGGGAGTTACACCAGCGTGATTGTCGAAGGAGACTGTGTGGCCTATCCGGATGGAACGCTCGCCACGATTATGACCTCAGCTGGCGAAGCGTTTTCCTGGAGACGTCAGGGCGTTGCGCTGGTTGGCAGCCTGCTTGATAACGATGACGAGATTATCAGCACACCGCTAGGCAGTACTTATCTGGTCACCCGCGAAGGTATTCCACCTCATGAGGACTTCTTAACCTGGCCCGGAGAATAGGACATGGGCTACCGTTCCGATAACCATGGACGCGGTCAGGCGCTGCACGGCGACAGAACAACCACCGGCGCAATATGCTGCACAACTCTGCCCAACTGCACCGAGCATGGTCGCGGCATCGTTCGTGTTGGCGATAAAACCACGGCATGCCCTAAATGCGGCAAACAGGGCGTGATTGCCAACGGTGAGCCACGCGTCAACTGGATGGGGCAAGCCTCAGCCGTCGATGGTTCTGTCGTCATTTGTGGATGCCCGCGCGGAACCAACCGCGTGATTGCCCCATCGGGAGAGTGGCTCGGATCCGGTCCCTCTCCTGAACAGATCGCACAGGAAAAGCATCAGGCCATGCTCGCAGTGCGCCAAAAAGAGCAAGAGGCCGAAGCGCTGCGGCGAACAGAAGAACGCGATCGCAATCGGGTCTTTGCGAAATCCTGCCTGCGTGGTGAAGGCTGTAACGATGCAGGCACCGGAAGTGAGCCGCACACCAACTTCGCCGAGATGGCGTTTTACCAGGCCATACCCAACAATGCCTTGCAACACGCCCAGGCGGCAAAGCGTAAGGCGCTCCCAAAACCAAAGCAACGCAGCGCGCTTTATCTCTGGTGGAATGGGCATCACGAGGAGATGGACTATCAGGCTGCCGTTGCGGCCGAAGAAAGGGCCTGGACCGCGCGGAACGCGATAGCCGATGCCAGCGAACTCGCACTCGTTGGCGGGCGCACCATCACTTCCGGCACATGGGCAGTGCGCGGCGCTGCACTTGGTGAGATAGCGACGGGAGGCCTTGGTGCACCTGTCGCAGGGCTGCTCATAGGGATGTATCCCGGCAAGCTGAACGACGGAGAGCAGGATTTTATCGACAGGATGCGCGCCGAGCAGATGCGGGAAGCCCCTACCCGCGTTCGCTTCACCTTGGAGAACGACGCCAGCGGCAACCCGACACCGCGAGGCTGGCATACGCCGCCAGGCAAAGACAGCGTGCGCGTTCGCAGGATGGAGTGGGATAGCCGACGCCAGGCGTACACCTTTACCACCGAAGAAGACCCCGGTATCACCCTCATCTGGACACCGGACCGCACCGGAGACAGTAAGCCGTGGGATACGGGCAATCACAACCCGGTACGGATACCGAACCCGGTTGTGGTTGACCCGCTGCCGGAGGATACGGGGATTGGTGTGACGACCAGCCCGACACCGGAAGAGAGGACGTTTGCGGATTATATTCTGATTCTGCCGGTGGGCGGGGTGCCGCCGATTTATGTCTATAGTAATTCAGATCACAAATACCATTCACCTCCTAAAGGAAATCCTCCCTTATCTGCATTTCCTGATGCTAAGAAAGCTCAAGCGAAAACACCAATTAAGGGGGGAGGAAAACTTCGTACCCGTTGGAAGGATTCAAAAGGTAAAATTTACGAATGGGATTCTCAACACGGTACAGTTGAGGTCTATGATCGCTCAGGACGCAGTCACCTCGGTGAGTTTGATCCCACTACGGGTAAGCAAACTAAACCAGCAGATCCAACCAGAAAGGTAGAAAAATAATGATCGTTTACACAATTGATGCATACAGTAAAACGGATGAAAATTTGCTTTTCGAAATCGAAATACCGCATCAAAACCTCAATGATCTATGCATGATTATGGGAATGAATGCAGAAGATAGAAGCGATTTTTCGCATGGTATCGGCGTCTATAATATCAATGAGCATCAGGCACATCGTTTAGAAAGCCTTCTTGGGAAAAAATTTTATTCTGATGATTTAACCTTTCAGCTCTCTGGAGGGGAAATTTAACCTAACTTTAGAATCAATAATTTAAAAAAGAGGGCTACCATGGGTTTGAAAATTAGATTGCAATGGTATGATATGAGGACTGAACTAGGTGAAGGTAGAGAATTTTCGAACGATTTCGGCGATAATGCGAAGATCATGACCAAAGGTTTTCATATGCCGACTAAGAACAATGTGAATAATGGTTTTTTTGATGTTGAAGCCGAATGGATACCCGTTCTTCAGCCCCACTTCGTACATAAAATAACCCCCACTATTTATGACTATCAGGTTTCTTTCGACTATAGGGATAATTGGTGAGAGGCATTGCCCGATAATCTTATCGGGCACATTAAAAGATCTCATCTACGATTTAAAAATGGATAAAATTGAAGATTACACAGAAGAGCAATTTTTGGAATTTGTAAGAAAAATTTTTGATGTATCTGGTACCACTGAAGCTGAAGATATAAAAAACATCCTCGAATTCAAACGATTGACGCAGCACCCTGATGGTTCTGATCTAATTTACTATCCACGAGAAGGCAGAGAAGACACTCCCGAGGGCGTAGTCCAGGAAGTAAAGGAGTGGCGTAGCGCAAATGGCAAACCCGGTTTCAAGCCATAGCAAAGATAATCACGCTTTCTGAATCCGTACTCTACTTTACAACTTATCGAATAGTGGGTGACTGTTAAGCTCCGGATAGCCAATTGAAACTAACGAATACGGAATATTTTGTAAATGGAACCTACTCTCGCACAAGTAATTGAGGTCGTACGTGAGTCCTCTGGGATACATCGCAAACCTATCGATAGCAACACCTGGATTGAGGCCGATTTGCATATTTGCGGTATGGATGGCGAAGACCTACTGGAAGACTGCGAAGAAGCTTTTGGCGTTCAGCTTGCCACAGAAGAAGATGGCTACAGGAAAACGTTCTCTCTCGCGGAGAATGAGTATCTGTTTACGGGTGAAGGCATAGACTTTTTTGGCATCTGTCGATTTATCCGCTGGGTGCGTGGCATACCCGAACCTGTGATACGCGATTTAACCGTCGGCGAACTTCACGCTGTGCTGGTTAAGGCTGTGAAAGAACAGGTAAAGCACGAGTGATTTTTACTTAAAACGGGCATGGGATGACATGCCCGTATCGTTTTATTGCTCCAGGAATATGAGGCAGGAAGCCAGAACTACTCAGGCATCGCTTGCCCGATTCCCCGCTTCACAACGGGTATATCCCCGGTATCATTTAGCGCTCCCGGAAACGTCTTCAACCACTGCGCGACTTTCTGTTTATTTATATTCACCACACTCATCCCTTCCAGGCATCCCCATAATTCTCTTGTATGCTGGGGCGTAATCACAATACAGTCTTTCATAGCCCGGATTTTTACGGGCATGCCGTTGATAAAGCCCGCACGTTTTAACCAGTCGCCGCCCAGCAGGAGGTATTTCATGTCTATGCGTGCATACAGTTCGCAGCAGGCTGCACTGTCCTGCTGCGTTTCCGCGCGAGGGTGGACGGGTGCCGCGTTGGGCTGGTTGCCGTGCAGACGGCGGGCGCTGTTTTTGCGTACCAGCTCGCGGTTTTCAATCATGCCGGTGAAAGCGTCTGATTCTGTTTTGCAAACGGTAAACTCTGGCTTAAAATTCGTCGCAGCCATTTTCAACTCCTGATTAGTTGTTTGTGGTTAGCGGTATTGGGGTGTTGCAGCACCTTCATATCGCGAATTCTTCGTTAAATATTCCTCGATACTACCTTTGCCGTTCGGCGTAATCTCTGGTGCCCATTATACAGGGCTGAATATAAATACAGCGGTTTGGTGTGGGGTAAATTTAGAATTTGCGAGGGGGATTCAGGAAATAGGGTTCTGTGGGGTAAGGTCATGTTTTTGTTGGTTACAGGTTGATTGGTCTGAGTTTTGCGAGCATCATCGCAATTATTTACCCTCTTCCGTAACGCGATGGCTTCCAGCAAAACTCTCGAACAGGCAATTGCCGACATCACCATCTGGCGCAAAGGCGAACAGCGTGCGCCGCATAAGCCTTTATTGCTTCTGTACGTGCTGGCGAGCTATCAGCAGGGGCATGCACGACTGTTTGATTACGGTACTGAGGTCCACGAACAGTTGCTTAGCCTGCTAGAACGCTTTGGCCCACAGAGGAAGGCGCATTACCCAAATATGCCCTTCTGGAGGCTCAAAGGGGACGGCTTTTGGGATCTGAAGAATACTGAGTTTTGTTCGACCACTGGCAGTAAGCAGCCGCCCGTTAAAGAACTTGTGGAACATAACGTCGCAGGCGGGTTTGATGAAGAACACTTTGCGCTGCTGAATAAGAACAAAAACCTGATAGGCTCGCTGGCGCAGCAGATCCTTGAAGCGCATTTTCCCGAAAGCATTCAGGAAGAGATCGCGGATGAGATGGGTTTTGATATTCAGCAGATCCGTAAGGTTCGCGATCCGCTGTTCCGCCAGCAGGTGCTGCGTGCTTATAACTATGAGTGCGCAATCTGCGGGTTTAACATGCGGCATGATAACGCCTCTGTTGGACTTGAAGCCGCGCATATCAAGTGGAAGCAGTTTGGCGGACCGTGTGAGATCCAGAACGGACTGGCACTGTGTGCGATTCATCATAAGGCGTTTGATAAGGGATCGATTGGGCTGGATGAGAGTATGCGGGTGCTGGTTTCCGAGGCGGTGAATGGGGGCGGGATTGTTGGGCGGCTGTTCTGGGATTTTGCCGGGAAGCAGATTGCGTTGCCGATGGTCAAAGGGAATTATCCAAGGGAGGGGTTTGTGGAATGGCATTGGAGGGAGGTGTTTAGAGGATGAGTGCGAAGGCCGGACTCGCACATCACTACTATCCTCATGATCTTAAGACATTAAAAATCACCACAATGGGTATGATACCATCATTGATACCATCACGCGCACCTGTTTACTATAATCCACCAGGTTCAAACCAAGTATCAAGGTCAATTTTCATCAAGTATGCACTTTTTGAAACGATCTTAGTAAAATCGCAATGGGTTAGTGCCCCCTGCCATAAAGATAGGAGCTTCATTTTCACATATAATTCTACCTGCCATGATTATAGCCTAACATTGAAGCCCTCTTACACTTAAAATCGTTTACACTGCACACAACAAATATTATTCTATCTAAATATTCAAACATATTTACTAAGATAAAGGATATACATGAAATTAACTGACAGAATATTCGTAAAGTTCTTTTATAAAAAATAAAAATAATAATTCAGCGTTCGTACAAGAAAGGATATTCTCAGGGGAAAGATAAGGGTTATCGTAAAGGTCATGATGATGGTGTGTTAAAATATCACATTCGTCGCGAAATCGATACGTTCTCGATGTCCGCTATTGACAACTCGATTTATGGACCAGAAAATATTGGCGTTACGAGAGAATTAGAGCAACTCATGATTGAAAAAGTAAGAGTTGCAACTAAAGCTGGAATTATAAGTTCACCTTCCCCCTCTCAGTGGGAAATGATTTTTTCAGATCATCCAGCGACTTGCGTTGTTGCTGGTGCTGGCTCAGGTAAATCAACAACACTAATTCTTCGCGTAGTGATTTATGCATTTTTATTTAAAGATTCCATTAAATAAAATTACAGTAATATCATTTACAAAAAAATCATGTGAGGAGTTAAGTGAAAAGTTAAATAAAGTATTTACTTTTTGGGATGAAGGGTATGATAAAGAATCTGTTAATTCACTCGTCAGCACATTCCACTCTCTTATATATAGGTTTTCATTGAACTCAATGCCAGGAATAAGTGTTTTCGATTTTTTAGGCGAACATAAAAATGAGAATGAGTCTGCCTTGGAAATATCGTTAGGCAAAAAAAATAATGAGCAAATAGACATTTTGAAAAGCGTTTACACCGAGTTATATAATAATAACAAGGAATTCAAAATTTGTATTGATAAGCTTGTTGATTTTTCAATAACATCATCCTCTTCATCCGATGAAAAAGAGCAAAGAAGTTGGTTAATTAATTATGCAGCAGAGAGAGACCTTGCTCTAACAAAAAAATTAATGATCTATGGTCTAAAGATGGGAAATGGCCTATAGAGGGAATTGTGCCTGGTCCCGTAAAGTGCTTTCATGTTAATGGAAATATTTTTATGCTAATGGGTATGTTGAACATAATAAAATGCCGGTTTTTTTATCAGGTAATATTGGGAGTAAGAAATTATTTGATGGGAATGACTCTTTTGATCCTCATGAAACCGATCCCAAGAAAAAAGTACTTTTAAGTACTGCAATATCTATAAAAAACAAATTAGTTGCTGGATACAATAATAGAATTTCTATATTTATAAATAGCAATGACAAACTAAACTCAGTAATAACTTTCTGAGAACATTTAAAACTGGCGAATCCCCTAGCAATTTTTCAATCAAGTTGCATGGTGAGTTAAACTCAACAAATATACTTGAACTTTTATATGACCAAGGCTCTTTATTGAAAGTCTT
>OKVS01000082.1_pt1 | contig 45652 bp, 35 predicted proteins | sample 1606911 | NCBI WGS metagenome assembly OKVS01 (sample SAMN03281016, study PRJEB24777) | human gut metagenome | isolation source: fecal sample PR161 from 1 month old female Malay infant, caesarean... | reverse complement strand
TTTGACTTCCACAATCGTTCATTCTCTTTCTCCTCTGAGGGGCAGCCACTAAAAAAAATCGCGGGATATACCGCTTTTGCGGATTGTGCCATACCCATCTTGCTTGACGTATATCAAGCAAAGTGATTTAGAGACGAAAAAAAACCGGAGGCGAGGCTCCGGCTTGGGTGCGGGGTGCAGTCCATACGCTTACGCGGGCCTACGTGTATTGTAGGTCGGTTAAGCGTTAGCGCCACCCGACTACGACAGGTTTCTCCCCCGTTGCTGGCCAAATTACCTGCTGAATACCAGGCAAAAGGACTTTTTTCCGGGCTGCGTGCCAACGTGCCATTGCCTTCATTATCTTTATCGACATAAATAAAGCCGTAGCGGTTTTTTCATTTCCCCCGTGCCGGCGGAAACCAGATCGATACAGCCCCAGGGGGTGTAGCCCATCAGATCGACGCCATCCTCGACCACCGCCCTTTTTCATCTCCGCGATATGGGCGGAGAGATAATCGATGCGATACTGGTCATTGACGCTGCCGTCCGCTTCGCGGACATCAATCGCGCCAAAGCCGTTTTCGACAATAAACAGCGGCAGCTGGTAGTGATCCCAGAACCAGTTCAGCGAATAGCGCAGGCCGACCGGGTCAATCTGCCAGCCCCAGTCCGACTTTTTGACGTACGGGTTGGAGACCAGGCTGGTGGTTTCATCATAATCAAGCAAGGGGTTGTCTTCGGTGGCTTTGGTAGCGAACGACATATAGTAGCTAAAGCCAATGTAGTCGACACAGCCCTCGGTTAACGCCTGACGATCGGCTTCGGTGATATCCAGAGTAAAGCCGCGGCGGGCAAAATAGTTGAGCAGATGCTGCGGATAGCGACCGCGCACGTGGACGTCGGTAAACCAGTAACGGCGGTGCATGGCGTTCATCGCCATCATCATATCGTCCGGGGCGCAGGTCAGCGGATAGATGGGGCACATAGCGATCATGCAGCCAATCTGCAGCGCCGGGTTGATCTCGCGCGCCGCTTTCACCGCCAGGGCGCTGGCCACCAGCTCATAGTGCGCGGCCTGGTACATCACCGGTTCCCGGTCTTCATCCGGCAAATATTTCAAACCGGAGTTGGTGAAGGGGGCAAAGTCCTCATGGAAGTTGGCCTGGTTGTTGATCTCGTTAAAGGTCATCCAGTACTTCACTTTATGTTGATAGCGGGTGAAGACGACCCTGGCAAAGCGCACGAAAAAGTCGATTAGCTTGCGGTTGCGCCAGCCGCCGTACTCGGTGACCAGGTGATAAGGCATTTCAAAATGCGACAGCGTAATGACTGGCTCAATGCCGTGTTTCAGGCATTCGTCGAACAGATCATCATAAAACTGCAGGCCAGCCTCGTTGGGCTCCAGCTCATCGCCCTGCGGGAAAATACGCGTCCAGGCAATCGAGGTGCGAAAACATTTGAAGCCCATCTCGGCAAACAGCGCCAGGTCTTGTGGATAACGATGATAAAAATCGATCGCCTCATGGTTCGGGTAGTTTTTCCCGGCCACCACGCCGTCGGTAATTTCCCGCGGCACGCCGTGGGCGCCGGCGGTCATCACATCCGCCACGCTGATCCCCTTGCCGCCCTCCTGCCAGCCGCCCTCTAACTGATGCGCTGCGACCGCGCCGCCCCACAGAAAACCTGCTTTAAATCCGGACATAGTCTCTCCCTAATGTCGATCGTCGTCTGGCGAACGATACAGCTGATTAAAATGGTAAACCGCGCCAATCAGGCCGGCATCGTTGCCGTGACTGACGGTATCGAGATAGTCGGCAATGCCGAACCAGGCCAGATGCTGGCGCAGTAGCGTCAGAAATCCTGGGCGTTCCACAACGCCGCCACCGATAAAAATGGTCTGCGGATCGAAGATATGGACGAGGTTATAAAGGCCATGGCCCAGGCCATTGAAGAACTCGGCGACCAGACGCTGACAAACCGGGTCGCCGGCGTCATAGCGGTCGAAAATCAGTTCGCCTGTCACGCTATCCAGCGGCGCGCCAATATGTTGCGCATAGCGATGGCGCAGCACCCGCAGAGTGCAGTTCTCATTCATCGAATAGCGACGAGGATCGCGTCCGCCGGGACGGTCGGTAAGCATGTAGCCGAATTCGCCGGCACGAAAACGCGCCCCGTTGATCAGCTGGTGTTGGCAGAAAATCGCCCCACCGATGCCAGTACCGATAGTGAGCACCAGAAAATTGGCCATCTCCGCCGCTTTGCCCTGCCAGCGCTCGGCCAGCAGCACACAGTTGGCGTCGTTTTCCACCGAGACCGGCAGCCCGGTTCGCGTCTCGAGCCACGATTTCATGGCGAAGTTATCAAATCGACGGATAGCGCCGCCCATGGTGATAAGACCGCTGTGCGGATCGATATAGCCCGGCGCGCTGATGGCTATTCCTTCACACGACGGATGGGCCGCCAGCCACGACAGCATTGCCTGTAAGATCCGATCGCCATCGCTGTCATTGATTGACTGCCTGGCGGTTTCCAGCAGCCTGCCGTCGCGGGCCATCACGCCCATCTTTAACGCGGTGCCACCGATATCAAATGCCGCAATCTTCATTCATCCCTCTCCTGACCCGCGTCAATCACCGACAAAATGCGTGGCAAACCAACACGGAAACCGGTTTCAGTCGTATAATGAGGATTCCTTTACGTAGAGGCAAGCACCAGACTGTACCCGGTTTCATTTTCGTGAGCAGTATCAAATTTAACCATTCATCAGCGGTTTTACGCCAACTGTAAAGCAGGCTCGCAAACGTTTGCTTTCCCTGTTAGAATTGCGCCGATTTTTCTTGCTTACCGCAAACGCGTGGAGACTTCGCAGTGACCGATAAAACCTCTCTCAGCTATAAAGATGCCGGCGTGGATATTGATGCAGGCAACGCTCTCGTCGACCGTATTAAGGGCGTGGTGAAGAAAACCCGTCGCCCGGAAGTGATGGGCGGACTGGGCGGATTCGGCGCGCTGTGCGCTCTGCCGCAGAAGTACCGCGAACCGGTACTGGTCTCCGGTACCGACGGCGTCGGCACCAAGCTGCGTCTGGCGATGGACCTTAAACGTCACGACACTATCGGTATCGATCTGGTCGCTATGTGCGTCAATGACCTCGTAGTTCAGGGCGCCGAGCCGCTGTTTTTCCTCGACTACTACGCGACCGGTAAACTGGACGTGGATACTGCGGCAAGCGTGATCAGCGGCATCGCCGAAGGCTGCTTACAGTCCGGCTGCGCGCTGGTTGGCGGCGAAACGGCAGAGATGCCGGGTATGTACCATGGTGAAGATTACGACGTGGCCGGTTTCTGCGTCGGCGTGGTAGAAAAATCAGAAATCATCGACGGCAGCAAAGTGGCTGACGGCGACGTCCTGGTCGCGCTTGCCTCCAGCGGCCCGCACTCTAACGGCTACTCGCTGGTGCGTAAGATTATCGAAGTCAGCGGCGTTGATCCGCAGACTACCGACCTCAACGGCAAACCGCTGGCCGACCACCTGCTGGCGCCGACCCGCATCTATGTCAAATCGATTCTGAATCTGATTGCCAACGTCGACGTCCACGCCATCGCCCACCTGACCGGCGGCGGCTTCTGGGAAAATATTCCGCGCGTACTGCCGGACAACACCCAGGCGGTAATCGACGAGTCCTCCTGGCAGTGGCCGGAAGTCTTCAACTGGCTGCAAACCGCCGGTAATGTCAGCAGCCACGAAATGTACCGCACCTTTAACTGCGGCGTCGGCATGCTGGTCGCGCTGCCGGCAGCCGAGGCGGATAAAGCCATCGCCCTGCTGAACGAGCAGGGTGAAAACGCCTGGAAAATCGGTTACATCAAGGCATCCGATGCCGAACAACGCGTGGTCATTGAATGAAAAACATTGTGGTGCTGATTTCCGGTAACGGCAGTAATTTACAGGCGATTATTGATGCCTGCGCCCGGAAGCAAATCAACGGCACCCTGCGTGCGGTATTCAGCAATAAGGCCGAAGCATTCGGCCTTGAGCGCGCCCGCGAGGCCGGTATTCCGGCCTTTGCGCTCTCGCCGAAAGCGTTTGATAGCCGCGAAGCCTTCGACCGCGAGCTGATGCAGCAAATCGATGTCTTCCAACCCGATCTGGTGGTGCTGGCGGGCTACATGCGTATCCTTAGCCCAGCGTTTGTTGGCCACTATCAGGGGCGCTTGCTGAATATCCATCCTTCTCTGCTGCCGAAATATCCAGGGCTGCATACTCATCGCCAGGCGCTGGAAAATGGTGATGAGGAACATGGCACCTCGGTGCATTTCGTCACCGACGAACTCGACGGCGGGCCGGTGATCTTACAGGCTCGGGTGCCGGTATTTCCGGAAGACAGCGAAGATGACGTTACCGCCCGCGTTCAGGCGCAGGAGCACGACATCTACCCGCTGGTGGTGAGCTGGTTTGTTGATGGCCGCCTGCGTATGGAAGCTAACTCTGCGTGGCTGGATAATCGCAAGCTACCGCCGCAGGGCTATGCCGCCGAAGAATAAGTTCAACCTGCCCCGGAGCAATCGCCGGGGCAACTTCCTCTCTTGTTTCCTCGCTAATTATCGCCGTTTTCCAGACATAGCGCGTTAGGGTTCCAGGCTGCCGGTAAGGGTGTTGGGCGCTGATAATCAAATTCGCGCAGTGTCAGACCCGCTACGCCGTTAGCATACAGTACCGGCAAACCGCCGGGATAAGGTTCGACACCCCAAACGCGGCCACTTTGCGGATTCAGACACCAGGCGTTATCAATCCCCATCCCGGTCGGCGACATCGGATTGCACGGCGGGCGGATATCATAAAGCCCCTGCTCCGCTGCCAGGTTCAGCTTCTGGGTTAGCTGCACGCCGTCAAACAGAATGCGCCGGATCTGACCTGGCGTTTCACTATGCAGGTTTATCGCGCCTTCGCACTCGCCAACCAGCCCGCGGAACTGGATCTGTGAGATTTCGCCGGGTTCAATCGCCGGATCGCGACGGCGCGCGGAAAGAAAAACAGGGTCCGCCTCGCCCCAATGACAGGCCGGCGCGCTCACGCAATCAAAAGCAATGCTGCTAAAAATCATCCGCCGTAGCCGCCCGCCGTCGCGGGATATCAGGCCAATGCCGCGATTGGAGTCAAAGATAGTGCAGTTACTCACCAGCACATCTTCAATATCCTGCCAGGTTTCAGTACCGATTTTAAAGGCGCAGCTTTTCGAGCGCAGCGTGCAGTTAACGATGGTTACCTGACGCAACGGTCGCTGGATACGCTCAGGTTTATCGGTGGTCTTCAGACAGATGGCATCATCCGCCGCGCTGAAATAGCTATTGGCGATATGGACCTGCTGGCAGCTATCGATATCCAGCGCATCGGTATTAGCCATCGTCAAATCGTTGTCGACGGTGACGCCGTCAACCAACACCCCCGTACAGGAGACCAGATGAATTGTCCACATCGGGGCATGTCGTACGGTGATGTTTTCCAGCCGGACGCGACGGCAATTTTCCAGCAAAATGATCCTCGGACGCGCCGCGGCTGGCGTGCGGTAACCCATGGCGTCAACGCGACGGGAAAACCAGCCATCAGCGCTGCCGTAAATCTCGCCGCCTCCGCAGATAGTAATATTCTGCGCATCCACAGCATACAGAAAGGCCCGATCTGAAGATTCCGCCCGGCTCAGCGCCGTCGCCTGAGCAAAGTCATCATAGTTTTCGCTAACGATAAGCTCGGCGCCCGGCGACAGCCACAAACAGGTGTTCGAGCCTATCCGTAAACCGCCAAGCGCGTACCTGCCGCAATCAACCACCAACCGGCCGCCGCCCGCCTGCGCCAGTTCGTCCAGCGCCTGTTGAAAAAGTTCGGTATCCGGCGTCACGCCATCCGCATGGGGATGGCGCTGCGAAAGATAAATGTTCATAGCATGTCCTGGAAATCAACGTGGGGACTATCTCACCATCTCTCTCACCCTCAGCGTAGGGTCGAAATCGCTACCGCGGAAATATCTGCGTACCCTTTCACATTCGCCGTCACGCTCAGGGGCAAAACGTGAGATTACGCGCAAAAATTGCCTGCGGAAAAAATGAAAACAGGGCCGTTATCACAGTAAACGCCCTCTTAAACCGCTGCATATGTGAGCAACGTCACGGGATTTATTTCATTTTGTCGCCATTTGGCATGCTGCTCGCAGAACGGTACGAAAAACCGACTGTCGGGATTCTCGCCCCCCTCCCCCTCTTTTACTGTGCAACCTCGCATTCCTTCATATAAGAGATATTCCAATGACGAGGACAGTCTCCCCACAACGAGAAGTCAAAACCCGCAACATCCTCTGCTGGGGGATGGGCGATATTTTCGGCAGCGGCGCGATGACCATCACCGGCCTGTGGCTGCTCTACTTTTATATTGAAGTCGCCGGGCTCTCGCCCGCCGCTGCGGCCTCTATTTTCGCCATCGCCAAGATTTGGGACGGCATCACGGACCCGGTGATGGGCTACATTACCGACAACATTCGCACCCGTTGGGGGCGGCGACGGATCTTCTTTATTCTCGGCGCGCCGCTATCGCTCTGTTTCGCTCTGATGTGGATAAGTGGTTTTGGCTACGCCTGGTACCTCGGTACCTATCTACTATTCAGCACCGTCTTCACCCTGCTGATGGTGCCTTACGATACGCTGCCTGCAGAGATGACCACCCGCTATGATTTGCGCTCGAAAATGTCCGGCGCGCGAATGCTATTCGCTCAGGCGACAGCCTTTCTCGCGGCGCTGATCCCCGGGCAAATCATGGCCCACGTCGCCGATAAATCGCAGGCGTTTCTCTATATCGGCATTATCTTCGCCCTGCTTTTTGCCTTGCCGTGGATCTTCGTCTGGCGCGGTACCTGGGAGCGCGAGCATCTCCCACCACCGCAGACGCAGCAAGGTTTAGGCAAAACGCTACGTTCGCTGTATCGCGAAATGGCCTCTACCTTCCGTCTGCGGACCTTCCGTATTCATATCATGATGTATGTCGGCGGCGCGGTGGCGTTGGATATTTTCGGCTCGCTGTTTATGCACTACATGACCTACGTGCTACGTGTCGGCACCTCGCTGGCTTCGCAAGCCATGAGTCTGATGACGCTGTTTCAGTTCTTCGCGATCCCTTTATTTACCTGGCTTTGCATCCGCGTCGGCAACGGCAACGCCTATAAGGTGGCTATCGCGCTGATCCTCTGCGCGCTACTGTGGTTCAGCCAACTGACCGCCGCTTTCAGCCATCTTTCCTGGCTGCTGCTCGGCGGCGCAATCGTGATGGGCATCGCCCGCGGCGGCACCTATCTTATCCCATGGAATGTCTACAATTTTCTGCCCGATATCGATGAAGCTTACACCGGCGTGCGGCGCGAAGGGATCTACGCGGGGGTGATGATGCTGACGCGCAAATTCTCCCAGGCACTGGCGCTGTTTATCGTCGGCCTGGCGCTGGAAGCCTTTGGATTCACCAAAGGCGCCGAAACGCAGAATACCGCCGCGCTGAATGGTATCTGGTGGGTATTCCTCGTAGGCCCCGGCCTGCTGGCCTTACTGGCAATGTATGGCGCGTTTCGTTTTCGCTTGAGCCAGCCGCGACATCAAATCCTGATTAGCGAACTGGAGCGTCTGCGCGCCGGTGGTCATCCACAGGATGCCAGCCCGCAGACCCGTGAAACAATCGAGCTACTGACCGGCCATCCTCATCGCAACGATCGCTGGCAACACGCCGCCGTTTCTTCTCAAGGAAATCACTATGTCGCAGAAAAACAACCGTCCTGAATTACAATCACTCATCGAAGCGCTAATCGGCAACTTAACCGCGATTACCGATGATAGCGGCGAGTATTTGCAGCGGCTGGCAGATGGCCGGGTGGTTGACACCAAAGGTTGGGACGGTTGGGAGTGGACGCATGGCATCGCCCTGTTTGGCCTGTTTCGCTACCAGCAACTGACAGGATCGCTTCGGGCTCGTGAACTTATCGACGGCTGGTTTAGCGCCCGTTTCGCCGAGGGTACGCCGGAGAAAAACATCAACACCGCTTGTCCGTTTTTAACCCTGGCGCTGTGCTATCAACAGACGCCGCGCAGCGACTGGCGCGCCTATCTGGAAAGCTGGGGAGATGCGATATATCGCCAGATGCCGCGTACCGAAGAGGGCTGCCTGCAACACGTCACCTATGAGAATCCCCATCATCAACAAATTTGGGACGATACGCTCATGATGGCGGTACTGCCGCTGGCGATGCTCGGCAAGATGTTTGATAAACCGCGCTGGGTAGAAGAGGCGAAATTTCAGTTTTTGCAGCACCTGCACTATTTAAGCGACCACCAAAGCGGCCTGTGGTTTCACGGCTGGCATTTCGACGGCAGACACCATTTCGCCGGCGCGCTGTGGGCCCGCGGCAATAGCTGGATAACGCTGGCGATACCGGAACTGCTGGAGATGCTTGAGCTCGACGAGCATGACGCCTTTTACCGCCAGTTGCAAAATACTCTGCAAATTCAGGTCAGCGCCCTTGCCCGCTGCCAGGCCGAAAACGGCCTATGGCCGACGCTGCTTAACGACCCGGATAGTTATCTGGAAGCCTCTGCGACGGCGGGCTTTGCCGCGGGTATTTTCAAGGCGGTGCGCCTCGGCTACCTCGACGATGCGTTTCTGCCGGTCGCCGGGAAAGCCTGCCGGGGCATTATCGAACATATCTCGCCGCAAGGAGAGTTAACGCAGGTGTCGTTTGGCACGGCGATGGGCAACGACCTCGACCACTATCGTAACATCCCCCTGACCGCCATGCCCTACGGCCAGGCAATGGCGATACTGTGCCTGGTTGAAGCGCTACGCCGCACGCTTTAATACGGCTATCTGAGCGCCGTCAGTTCGGTGCTCAGGCTATCCGCCAGATTACGTGCTCGTACAGGATCGAACATCACGTAAAACGCCGGTGAGGCCTCGCCTGTCTGCTGACAAAGCGTTTCCATTTCCGATGCGCAGCGATATAACGCCTGCACGTTAATATGGCAAATCTCCCGCATGCTCCAGCTGTTTTCCACCTCTCGGGCGAAGTGCAGAGTAAAGAAGGCCTTTTGCGCGTGGGTAAACGTCTGGCAATAGAGCGCCAGTCCCTGCCACTCCTCACGCCACCGAAGCGCCAGCGCGGCGGGAAAATCCGCCGTGAGAGCGAACGCTTGCGCTGCTTTCCCCAGCAGTTGCGCGCTGGCTGCGACCTCATCTTTTTCTTGCGCGATTTGCGTGAGATTAGCCATCGACTTCTGCGGGTCGTCGCGGGTGAAGTGGATATCCTGCGCCGAACCGGGTAACCAGTGACTGCGCGCCAGTTGTCCGTAAAGGCCCCACACCGCCTGGCCGTAGCTTTCAGGCAATTGGCTATGGCGATGGAAAACATGGTCTCGCACATATATTGACTGATAGAGCGTCTGCGTCGCCTGCTCAAGCAGCGACTGGAACTGCTGCGCGACATCGGCTGGCGGACACCAGCCGTAACGCTGCGCCAGCCATTGCACCAGTAACTGCTGCTGATTTTTCGCCGCCCCTTCGCCCAGCAACTGACTACAGGCGAAGAGATTACATTCGCTTAACGTCGCAGGGATCCAGTGATTATCGATACTTTCCCAACTGGTTTTACAGATAGCGCCGGTAATGCGCGGGTTGCGACTCTGACACCACAACAGTCGCCCCTGCAGCTCATCAATACGTAAAAACGGCATGACTCCCCATCCCACTTCTTCGCCGGCAAGATCGATATCGATCCATACATCTCGCGTCTGCACCGCCAACAGCGCCGGATTGTTAGGGAAAGCAGGCCAGAAACGTTCCGGCGTGAGTTTTATCGATACCGAAACCGCAGGCGGCAGCGGTTCAATCGCATCCAGCACGGCGCTGAGATCGTCATTGCTGGCAGGGAAGACACGCAGTACCAGATGCTTATTTTGCGCGGCTACCGCCTGACTCAGGGCGTTAAAACAGCGGCGGTAGAGCATCAAGCTTTGCGCTGGCTGGCGGGGATCGTCGTGTTGTCTGTCCCACTGCGGACGAGAGATCGGTAATAATCCATCAGTACTGGAGAGCGCGATAATCAAACCGGTGAGCGCCGGTACGCTTTGACACACGGCGCGGATTTTGTCGGTTAACCAGCGGCTCCAGAAATCGACATCAAAACGCACCCCGCGCGGGGTATCCAGCAGTTCCGGATGCGCTAATAACAGTTCGGTCGGGAAGCTAAGTTCTTTCGCCTGCAGATAACATCGCAACCCCTGCTCACGGCAGCGTAACGCCAGCCGGTTGAGATAGATACAGCGCGCTCGTTGTTGGCTCGACAATCGGTCGTTGTAGTCAAAAGGCGTATACCCCTGTGGCGAAACCAGCTTGCCAAATAACTCGGTCTGCCCCACCACCACGGTATTAAAATCATGCTCAATTGCGTATTCAATCAACCGACAGGCCGACGGCCAGTGCCAGATGTCCTGATTATTGAGCTCCAGCGCCCGCGTTTCCCACATTGTTTCGCCCTCCATTTCGCCCCTGACTGAACATAACGTAAGCAAACAAACGCGTCCGCTTTTTCCCGGCATCTGATTGCAAGAAAACTGTCATATTGCTTTGACATAGTTGGACATTCAATGGCAAAGCTCGCCATAATGAAAAAGCGACGTCAATGATCCGGAGTGTGAGTTGTAATGGGCCAGGAAAAGCTATACATCGAAAAAGAACTCAGCTGGTTGTCCTTTAACGAGCGCGTACTTCAGGAAGCGGCGGACAAGAGCAACCCGCTTATCGAGCGCATGCGCTTCTTAGGAATTTACTCCAATAACCTTGATGAGTTTTACAAAGTGCGCTTCGCTGAACTTAAGCGACGCATTCTTATCAGTGAAGAACAAGGTAGTACCGCCCATTCGCGTCATCTGTTAGGCAAAATCCAGGCCCGCGTGCTAAAGGCCGATCAGGAATTTGATGGTCTCTATAATGAACTGCTGCTGGAAATGGCGCGTAATCAGATCTTCCTGATTAACGAACGCCAGCTGTCCGTTAACCAGCAATCCTGGTTACGCAACTACTTCAAACAGTATCTGCGCCAGCATATTTCGCCGATTCTGATCAACCGCGAGACGGACCTGGTTCAATTCCTGAAAGATGATTACACCTATCTGGCGGTGGAGATTATCCGCGGCGATACCATTAACTATGCGCTGCTGGAGATTCCATCCGATAAGGTGCCACGCTTTGTGAACCTGCCGCCGGAGACGCCGCGACGCCGCAAACCGATGATTCTGCTGGATAACATTCTGCGTTACTGCCTGGATGATATCTTTAAGGGCTTCTTTGACTACGATGCCCTGAATGCATACTCGATGAAAATGACCCGTGATGCCGAGTACGATCTGGTACACGAAATGGAATCGAGCCTGATGGAGCTGATGTCCTCCAGCCTGAAGCAGCGCTTAACCGCCGAGCCGGTGCGTTTTGTCTACCAGCGCGATATGCCGGATGCGATGGTCGAAATGCTGCGCGATAAGCTCTCCATCTCGAACTACGATTCGATGCTGCCGGGCGGTCGTTATCACAACTTTAAAGACTTTATCGGTTTCCCGAATGTTGGCAAGGCCAATCTGGTCAATAAACCGATGCCGCGCCTGCGCCACTTGTGGTTCGATAAATTCCGCAACGGCTTTGACGCCATCCGCGAACGCGACGTACTGCTCTACTATCCGTATCATACCTTCGAGCACGTGCTTGAACTGCTGCGTCAGGCCTCGTTCGACCCAAGCGTGCTGGCAATCAAAATCAATATCTACCGCGTCGCTAAGGATTCACGGATTATCGATTCGATGATCCACGCCGCCCACAACGGTAAAAAAGTGACCGTGGTGGTTGAACTGCAGGCTCGCTTCGACGAAGAGGCCAATATTCACTGGGCCAAACGTCTGACAGAAGCCGGCGTACACGTTATCTTCTCGGCGCCGGGGCTGAAGATCCACGCCAAACTCTTCCTCATTTCGCGTAAAGAAGGCGATGAGGTAGTGCGTTATGCGCATATCGGCACCGGCAACTTCAACGAGAAAACCGCTCGTATCTACACCGACTATTCGCTCCTCACCGCCGACGCGCGCATCACTAATGAAGTCCGTCGCGTGTTTAATTTTATCGAAAACCCTTACCGGCCAGTCAGCTTCGACTACCTGTTGGTATCGCCGCAGAACTCGCGTCGTCTGCTGTATGAAATGATCGACCGCGAAATCGCCAATGCGCAAAATGGGCAACCGTCCGGAATTACGCTTAAATTAAATAACCTGGTCGATAAAGGGCTGGTGGACAGACTCTATGCCGCCTCCAGTACCGGCGTGCCGGTTAACCTGCTTATCCGCGGCATGTGCTCGCTAATCCCGGGTCTTGAGGGAATTAGCGAAAATATTCGCGTGATTAGTATCGTTGACCGTTTCCTTGAGCACGATAGGGTCTATTGTTTTGAAAACGGTGGTGATAAACAGGTGTGGTTATCCTCCGCCGACTGGATGACGCGCAACATCGACTATCGTATCGAAGTCGCCGTACCGCTGCTGGACCCGCGTCTGAAGCAACGCGTATTGGATATTCTCGATATCCTGTTCAACGATACCGTAAAAGCGCGCTATCTTGATAAAGAACTGAGTAATCGCTACGTGCCGCGCGGCAATCGCCGCAAAGTACGCGCACAGATAGCGATTTACGATTATCTCAAATCACTCGAACAACCCGATTAACCTATGCCAATAAACGAAAAAACCCCTCGGCCGCAGGAGTTCGCTGCGGTCGACCTTGGTTCGAACAGTTTTCATATGGTGATCGCCCGTGTCGTCGACGGGGCAATGCAGATCATCGGTCGCCTGAAGCAGCGCGTCCACCTGGCCGATGGCCTGGATGAAAACTCGGTGTTGAGCGAAGAAGCGATTACTCGTGGGCTGAACTGCCTGTCGCTGTTTGCGGAACGTCTGCAGGGATTCTCCCCTTCCAGCGTTTGTATCGTCGGGACGCATACCCTGCGCCAGGCGGCTAACGCGGCGGATTTTCTCAAACGAGCGGAAAAAGTTATCCCTTATCCCATCGAAATAATCTCCGGTAACGAAGAAGCGCGTCTGATTTTTATGGGCGTCGAACATACGCAACCGGAGCGCGGCCGTAAGCTGGTTATCGACATCGGCGGCGGTTCGACTGAGCTCGTCATCGGCGAAGATTTCGAGCCCCGCCTGGTTGAAAGCCGACGTATGGGCTGCGTAAGCTTCTCGCAGGCCTATTTCGCCGGCGGCGTTATCAATAAAGAAAACTTCCAGCGCGCGCGCCTGGCGGCGGTGCAGAAACTGGAAACCCTGGCCTGGCAGTTCCGTATTCAGGGGTGGAACGTGGCGCTGGGCGCCTCTGGCACCATCAAAGCCGCGCACGAAGTGCTGGTCGCCATGGGGGAGAAAGACGGCTTCATTACCCCGGAACGTCTTGAAATGCTGGTCAGTGAGCTTCTGAAGAATAAAAACTTCGACTCATTAAGCCTGCCGGGATTGTCGGAGGACCGCAAAGCGGTATTCGCCCCGGGTCTGGCGATTTTGTGCGGGGTATTCGACGCGCTGGCGATCAAAGAACTGCGCCTGTCCGACGGCGCCCTGCGCGAAGGCGTGTTGTACGAGATGGAAGGTCGCTTCCGCCACCAGGATATTCGCAGCCGTACAGCCCAGAGCCTGGCGAACCAGTACAATATCGATCGCGAACAGGCGCGCCGGGTACTGGAGACTACCACTCAGATGCTGGAACAGTGGCAGGAGCAAAACCCGAAACTGGCTAACCCGCATCTGTCTGCCCTGCTGAAGTGGGCGGTAATGCTACATGAAGTGGGGCTGAACATTAACCACAGCGGCATGCATCGCCACTCTGCCTATATCCTGCAAAATAGCGATCTGCCGGGCTTTAATCAGGAGCAGCAGATGCTGATGGCCACGCTGGTGCGCTATCACCGCAAAGCTATCAAGCTTGATGATTTGCCGCGTTTTACCTTGTTCAAGAAAAAACAGTTCTTGCCGCTGATCCAACTACTGCGTCTGGGCGTATTACTGAACAATCAGCGTCAGGCGACCACTACGCCGCCAAAACTGACATTGAAGACAGAAGCCAACCACTGGACGTTAATTTTCCCGCATGACTGGTTTAGCCAGAATGCGTTGGTGCTGCTGGATCTGGAAAAAGAGCAACAGTACTGGGAAGGCGTGCCGGAATGGCTGCTGAAAATTACTGAAGAAGAAGCGTAAAGCTGACATCTTTGACTAAAACGGCCGGGTCACACGCCCGGCCGTTTTTTATGCGACGTCAGCCGCGCAGGCCAGTTGTTCTATCGGAACCGGCATTCCAATGTCAAAGCCCTGCATATAATCAATCCCCAGCGAAATCACTGCCTGGCGGATCTCCGGTGATTCCACATACTCCGCCACTACCTGCATATTTTTGATTTGCGCCAACCGGCAAATCGACGCCACAACCTGATAATCCAGACTGCTGGTGACCAGATTACGGATAAAGCTACCGTCAATTTTCAGCATATCAACGTTAAGCGTTTTCAGCCGCGCATAGCTGGCATAGCCGGTGCCAAAATCATCAATCGCCACCCGGCATCCCAATTCCTGCAACCGCGCGAGCGTTTGTTGCGCCTGCTCCGGATTACTGAGCGAGTGATTTTCCGTCAGCTCAAAAATAAGCTGCCAGGGCTCAATATTATAATGATGCAGCATTTCCTCGACTTCGTCCGGGAAACGGCTGCGGCTGACCGAAACTGGCGACAGATTGATGGCCAAACGCATGCCCGGCAACGTATGGCGATTATCGTTCATAAAAGCCAGCGTATTGTCGATAACCCAGTTGTCGATGCGCGAAGCCAGGCCAAATTCGTGCGCCGCAGGCAAAAAATTATCCGGCGCAACCAGCTCCCCCTGCTCGCCCACCATACGCAACAGGACTTCATGATAGCTATCGCCGCGCATGCCGATAATGGGCTGCGCCATCAGCCGAAAACGATTCTGATCCAGCGCCTGCAGGATCTGGTTCATCATTGACACACGTTCTTTTAACCCCTGCTGAACGTGAACGGCGCCGCGGCGCTGCACGTTTTCCGGGTGGCCGCTGGTCAATGACATGTCGGCTATATTATTCAGTTCGCCGAGCAGTAAATACAGATGCTTGACAGGAGAACGTACGTTGCAATAGCTGATCCCGACAGGCGGCTGTAGCGGAATACCATCCCAGATAAAACGGAACTGCTTAATCCGCTCATCCAGCATCACGATGCGTTTTTGATGGTCGTCGCTATTCAGGCGTATCACCAGGTCATGGCCCGAAAGGTGATAGACCATTTCGTTCGGCTGCAGTATGTGACTCAGGTATTCCGACAGCTGCTGCTTATACTGAATGCGTAGCATCACGCCGTAGTGCCGCCCAAGCAACTCCAGCTCTGGCATGCGTAAAAAGCACAGCACCGACCAGGTCGAGTGGTTTAGCGCTCGGCTCAGGGCCCGTAAATTCGGCATATGAACGACCGGGTCGAGAAAGGCCATCCGGCGAACCCGACGGTGGATCATCCGCTGCTGCGTCGCCAGCATTGCCATATAAGCGATAATAAAAGAGAACACCAGGTAACTGGAGGAGGTAATCGCCAGCTGGTTATTGTAGATCGGGGAAAATGGCAGGTAGCTGTAATGAAAATGGATAACCAGAATTAATATCGGCGGCCACGCCAGGGAAATAAAACGATAGCCAAAACGCATCGCCCCCCACAACATGACCGGCATAAGTAATGACAATGTATAATTTGTGCTAAATATCGTGCTGCTGGCATTTAACGGCATGAATAATAAAGCCAGTATTATTAACAATACTATTGCCCAGACAATAATTTCCAGCGGTTTTATTTTTTGGTCGATTTGTAAACGCACCTGGGATATAAAACCGCGTAAGTGTAGCGGGTTACGAATAACACGCAGCAAAAAATAGCACAGTGGCACACCGGTCAAGCACCCCACCATCAGCGCCTGAAAAGTGATTAACGAACGTAAACTAAATGGCGTTGACCCCACCAGTTCCGCCGCCCGCGGATGCAGGCCAAGATACTCAGCAATCTGCGAAATAATGAGAAAAATTACCGAGGGCAGCAGCATTTGCCAGAACAGCCGATACGGCATCAGGGCAACATTACCATGTGAAATCTGCTGACGGCGTGGAACGAAAATGCGATAACCGCCCCAGCACAGCACTGAAGGGATCAAAAAATGAAACAATACGCCGATAGATTGCTCGAAGGTCATTCCGCGCGTAATGGTCAGCAGCAAGCCGACTATAATGCCCGGAATCGCCGCCCAGCCGAAAAACAGCATCAGGCTCAATACTAACGCCAGCGGAAGATAAAACAGAAAGACGGTGTGACCGTTAAGATTTGCAAATGTATTCGCGGCACGCGCCAGCGGCAACAACAGCGTAGGGAGGATGAGCGGTAGCGCCCACCATTTATCCTGATATCGTTTGTATAGTTTAATAATACTCATAGATGCTCGACAGATTACCCCAACTCCTGCGGAGTATATTCAGACAGGCATCCAACCCGACCAGGCTAACCGCGAAAGTAATAACGATGCGGAACAGATGGACGATTTTAGTGGCCAATGGAATCAAGCAATTGACGCAAATCAACAAACTATTTAGCTAATATTAATAAAACTTATTTTTTTGCGGACTGGTGCAATATTCAAAATCCGTGTAAATACGATGTTCATCTTATATAACATTAAGTAATGTTTTAGCACTACGATTTTTACACCGCCGACAATTGACCCCGCCGCTATACTATGACTTAATACCCGCATCGCCCGTTTTCGGGTATACTTCAAGGAACCTTTTGTGAGTCAGGCACCCAGTATGCGTAAACGACATCGATTTAACCGTCGCATGACCCGTATCGTACTACTTATCAGTTTTCTCTTCTTCTTTGGACGCTTTGTCTACTCCTCTATCGGTGCCTGGTACCATCATCAGGACAAACAAGAGTCGCAGCAATCGACCATCACCATTGATGCTCCCGCGACACCAACGACCCCACCCCAGGAATAACGCCTACGGCAAAATTTTTAGTTGGTGCAGCAGACGCAGCATCTCCGCTATCCCTTTGTTGATAACTTTATCCTGACGCATCACTACGCCCAGTTGGCGATAGAGCCGCGGCGATAGCGACTGTACACGTATTCCGGTGCGGTCATCTTCAGCCGCCACCGCCATCTTCGGTACGATACTGTATCCCAGACCAGCACGCACCATACGCTTGATAGCCTCAATGCTACCGAGTTGCATCACCGGCGCCGAGTTTACCCCGGCAGCGCGAAACCAGCCATCGATCAGCTCACGGGTCCCGCTGCCGGCTTCAAATGCTATTAGCGAAAGTGCCTGTAGCAGTGAAGGCGTCAATTGCCCCACTAGCGGTTCATCATCGTTGGCAGTAATAAATACAAACTCTTCCTCCAGCACTGGCGTTACCGCCAGGCTGCGGCCGCTGGCAGGTAAGGTCACCAACCCCAGATCAAGCCGGCTCTCTTCCACCGCACGTACAATGTCAAGCGTATTACCGGTCGTGACGCCAACCGTTAACAGCGGATGCTTCTCGCGTAGATGGCACAATAGCGGCGGCAGCAAATGAATACAGGCCGTCGCCCCGGTACCGAAGCTCATCGTGCCGTGCACTTCATGGTTAAACTCAGCCACCGACTGCACCGCCGTATTCACCGCCTGCTCAATAATCTCACTATGGGCCAGTAGCGCCAATCCGGCGGCAGTAGCCTTGATCCCTCGCCCGGTACGCTCAACCAACCGCGTCTGCAGGAACTGCTCAAGCTGGCGAACCTGCAGGCTTACCGCCGGCTGCGATATTCCCAGTACATCAGCGGCGGCGGAAAAACTGCCGCGCTGCGCCACCAGCCGGAAGGTTGTCAGATTTACCAAATTCAGCATCGTCATCACAAAGTTTCTCTTATGCAGGCTATAAGCCCCAGGTGCTGCCTGCACAATAGCGCGCGCGATATGCTGCCGACAACTGCATAACGCTCTGGAATTCAATGAAAACGTCAATCTTGCCTGGCACCGCGCCTCTTTCCCTTACCCTCGCAGCCGGCGGCAACCAGCTCATCAACTGGGGGATCGTTTTTTATATGCCCGGTACCTTTGCCGGCGCTATTGCTAATGATACTGGCTGGGGCGGAACAGAGATCTTTCTCGGTTTGACCTTCGCCATGCTGATGATGGCGGCGATCTCGCCTTTTATCGCCCGCCTGTTGGCCTGGTTTGGCGGTCAGCGGGTGGTGTTCATCGGTTCATTAACCATCGCGGCAAGCTGCCTGGCAATGTCGCAGGCAGACAGCCTGATCTTCTGGTACGTCGCATGGCTACTGGCCGGTGTCGGTATGCGGCTGGCGCTATACGATGCGCTGTTCGCCGCGCTGGTTAACCTGTATGGTCAACGCGCCAGAGTAACTATTTCACGGGTGACCCTGGCTGGAGGACTGGCCTCAGCGATATTCTGGCCGCTGGGCACCGCGCTGCTCGCGCTAATGGGCTGGCGTGGAGCGCTGGTAATCTACAGCCTGTTTGGCCTGCTTAGCGCACTACTGCTGTGGCGGATGCCTAATCAATGCTTGCCCGACCGGGGCGCTCATCAGGAGAAAGTGCCGCATTCCCGCCGCGACCAGCACATGGGCCTGCTGTACGCCTCGCTTATCGCTTTGGTCACCTTTATTTCTAACGGCACATCCACCCATCTGCCTGAGTTTATCGCCAGCTACGGTTTGCCGGTAATGATAGGGGTACTATGGGGCATCGGACAGACCGGCGCCCGATTTCTGGAGGTGATTTCAGGAGCGCGCCTCTCCCCACTTCGGTTAACGCTGTTGACCACAGCGCTGTTGCCGCTCTGCTTTTTACTGGGCCTCAACGCCGCCTCGCTAAGCTGGACCGTTGGCGGTTTCGTTTTCGCCTACGGGGCCATTAACGGCCTGACGACGGTATTTAAAGCAACATTACCGTTGCAGCTATTCGCGGCGGAAGATTACGCGCGGCGTACCGGACGGCTGTTGATCCCAGCGCAACTACTGGCCGCCGTCTCGCCATTTGCCTATGCCTGGCTAAATCAACATCTGGGGATAGAAAGGAGCCTTGCTATTTCGGGTCTATTATCGCTGGTCGTACTGGGGCTGGCGCTGAGAATCGGCTGGCTGCAGCGGCGGCAGGTTGTGCGGATAAGTCATGGACAAAGTGAAGAGAGGGTATGAAAAACCCTCTGTAAAACACACACATTTAGGACTATCAGGCCACGATCAGACGCTTAAACAGCAGCTGCTGAACATCCTGCCGATGTGCCAGGATCGCATGCGCGGTTACTAAAGTTCCGTCTACGGAATACAAAACCCGGTAGCCTTCAGCGTGATTAAACTCCCGATATTTGGCGCAGCCAATTTTCAGCAATTCGGGGCAAATCTGGCAGCCCAAGGGGAACTGTCCTACGGTGCTCTCAAACTGGGTGAGAATATCTGCGATAACCGGACGCGGCTCAACATCAACACGCTTCAGAAAACCCGCTATTGTGTCGATGCAGTGCTTCACCGTAAGCGTGTACTCAAAGGTCACCTGCTGTTCCATGGAAGTCCCTTAACGTTGAGCGCGCTGCGTTTAATCCGCAAGGCCATCCAGCAACTGGTCTTTCGAGAACACGCGCCCTTCCGCTTTATCTTTCTCTGACAGAGTAAGCAATTTCAGCAAAGCAATGGCGTTTTCCCGTTCCTGCTGCTGATCATAGGACTCTATAACGTAAGCAGGCACACCGTTTTGTGTGACCAGGATAGGTTCTGACAGATCAAGCGTTGCGGCGTTCTTTTTAACGTAGCTGATAGTCTCTACTTTCATGTTGGTCCGCCTAATGGTCATGTCTCGGTTTTAATATAGACTATATTTAGACTACGCTCAATAATCCTTCCTCAGCGCCATTTACCAGGACATAAAAAAAACCCTCTGTAAACAGAGGGTTTGGTTCAGCTATCAGCAGGAATTATTCCCACTCAATAGTCGCTGGCGGCTTACCGCTGATGTCGTACACCACGCGGGAAATACCGTTAACTTCGTTGATGATGCGGTTGGAAACACGGCCGAGGAAATCATACGGCAGGTGCGCCCAGTGCGCGGTCATAAAGTCGATGGTTTCTACCGCACGCAGGGAGACGACCCAGTCGTATTTACGGCCATCGCCCATCACGCCGACGGAGCGAACCGGCAGGAACACGGTAAATGCCTGGCTTACTTTGTCATACAGGTCGGCTTTGCGCAGTTCTTCAATGAAGATAGCGTCCGCGCGACGCAGCAGGTCGCAGTACTCTTTCTTCACTTCGCCGAGTACGCGAACGCCAAGGCCCGGCCCCGGGAACGGGTGGCGGAACAGCATGTCGTACGGCAGGCCCAGCTCCAGCCCAATCTTACGCACTTCGTCTTTGAACAGCTCTTTCAGCGGTTCAACGAGGCCCATCTTCATCTCTTTCGGCAGACCGCCCACGTTGTGGTGAGACTTGATGACGTGCGCTTTACCGGTCGCGGAAGCGGCGGATTCGATCACGTCAGGGTAGATAGTGCCCTGCGCCAACCATTTCACGTCTTCCAGCTTCAGCGCTTCTTCGTCAAACACTTCAACGAAGACGCGGCCAATGATTTTACGCTTCGCTTCCGGATCGTTTTCGCCCTTCAGCGCGGTCAGGAAGCGATCTTCCGCCGCAACGTGCACGATGTTCAGGCCGAAACGGTCGCCGAACATATCCATAACCTGCTCGGCTTCGTTCAGGCGCAGCAGGCCGTTATCCACGAATACGCAGGTCAGATTTTTGCCGATGGCGCGGTGCAGCAGCATCGCGGTAACGGAAGAGTCAACGCCGCCGGACAGGCCGAGGATGACTTTATCTTCACCCACCTGCTGACGAATACGCTCAACTGCGTCGTCGATGATCTTCGCCGGCGTCCACAGCGCTTCACACTGGCAGATATCGCGCACAAAGCGCTCCAGCATACGCAGCCCCTGACGCGTGTGGGTGACTTCCGGGTGGAACTGTACGCCGTAGAAGCGTTTTTCTTCATTCGCCATGATGGCGAACGGGCAGCTTTCAGTGCTGGCGACGGTCACAAAGTCGGAAGGGATAGCGGTGACTTTATCACCATGGCTCATCCACACGTCCAGCAGCGGCTTACCGTCAGCGCTCAACGCATCTTCGATGCCCTTAATCAGCGCGCTGTCGGTCTGCACTTCCACCTGCGCGTAACCGAACTCGCGCTCGTTGGAAGCTTCAACGTGGCCGCCCAGCTGCATGGCCATGGTCTGCATGCCATAGCATACGCCGAATACCGGTACGCCGGCTTCGAAGACGTACTGCGGCGCACGCGGGCTGTTGTCTTCGGTGGTGCTTTCCGGGCCGCCGGAAAGAATAATGCCGTTCGGGTTGAACTCGCGGATTTGAGCTTCGGTCACGTCCCAAGCCCAGAGCTCGCAATAGACCCCTAATTCACGTACGCGACGCGCAACCAGCTGGGTGTACTGAGAACCGAAGTCCAGGATAAGAATGCGATGTTTATGAATGTTATCCGTCATTGACGTTAATTCCAGAGAAGTAGCGATGATTGAATAAAAATCGCCCGGCGCGTAGCCGGGCGATGAAAATCAGGAGCCCATGCGGTAGTTCGGGGATTCCTTGGTGATCGTCACGTCGTGAACGTGGCTCTCCTGGATGCCCGCGCCGCTGATGCGCACGAACTCTGCTTTGGTACGCAGTGCGTCAATAGTACCACAACCGGTCAGACCCATACAGGAGCGCAGGCCGCCCATCTGCTGGTGAATGATCTCTTTCAGGCGGCCTTTATAGGCAACGCGGCCTTCGATACCTTCCGGTACCAGTTTGTCAGCGGCGTTATCGCTCTGGAAGTAACGGTCAGAGGAACCTTTGGACATCGCACCCAGGGAACCCATACCGCGGTAGGATTTGTAAGAACGGCCCTGATAGAGCTCGATTTCACCCGGGGATTCTTCGGTACCGGCCAGCATGGAGCCAACCATCACCGCGGCAGCGCCTGCGGCAATCGCTTTGGCGATATCGCCGGAGAAACGGATACCGCCATCGGCGATAACCGGAATACCGGTGCCTTCCAGCGCTTCAACCGCGTCGGAAACGGCGGTGATCTGCGGAACGCCTACGCCGGTAACGATACGGGTAGTACAGATGGAGCCTGGGCCGATACCCACTTTCACCGCGCTGACGCCAGCTTCCGCCAGGGCACGAGCACCCGCGCCGGTCGCCACGTTACCGCCGATGATTTGCAGGTCAGGATATTTAGCGCGCGTTTCGCGAATACGCTGCAGAACGCCTTCGGAGTGACCGTGAGAAGAGTCGATCAGCAGAACGTCAACGCCTGCGGCAACCAGCGCGTCAACGCGCTCTTCGTTACCGGCGCCAGCGCCAACGGCCGCGCCAACGCGCAGACGACCGTGCTCGTCTTTACACGCATTCGGTTTACGTTCCGCTTTCTGGAAATCTTTTACGGTGATCATGCCGCGCAGGTGGAAGCTATCATCCACTACCAGCGCTTTTTCTACGCGTTTTTCGTGCATTTTCGCGAAGACCACTTCACGGCTTTCACCTTCACGCACGGTGACCAGGCGCTCTTTCGGCGTCATATAAACGCTGACCGGCTGATTCAGGTCGGTAACAAAACGCACGTCGCGGCCGGTGATAATGCCGACCAGTTCGTTGTCTTCGGTCACTACCGGATAACCGGCGAAACCGTTACGTTCGGTCAGTTCTTTCACTTCGCGCAGGGTGGTAGTCGGCAGAACGGTCTGTGGATCGCTTACCACGCCGGATTCATGTTTCTTCACGCGGCGGACTTCTTCAGCCTGGCGCTCGATTGACATGTTTTTATGAATAAAGCCGATGCCGCCTTCCTGGGCCAGGGCAATTGCCAGGCGCGCTTCAGTTACGGTATCCATCGCCGCGGAGAGCATAGGAATATTCAGATGAATCGTTTTCGTCAGCTGCGTGCTGAGATCGGCGGTATTCGGCAGAACGGTAGAATGAGCGGGAACAAGGAGGACGTCGTCAAACGTCAGGGCTTCTTTAGCGATACGTAGCATGGGCAATATCTCGACCAGGGTGGATAAATATTGCCGTGGCATTATACAGAGCGTAACCGATTGCATCCACCCTTTTTTGCAAATAATACTTGCGATCCCCTCTCAGCGCGTTACTATCGACTGAATAACCTGCTGATTTAGAATTTGATCTTGCTCACATGTTGCCATCTCAATCCCCTGCAATATTTACGGTCAGCCGCCTGAATCAGACGGTTCGCTTACTGCTGGAACGCGAAATGGGCCAGGTATGGATAAGCGGCGAGATCTCTAACTTCAGCCAGCCCTCTTCCGGCCACTGGTACTTCACCTTAAAAGACGATAACGCTCAGGTGCGCTGCGCGATGTTTCGCAACAGCAACCGTCGCGTCACATTTCGCCCGCAGCATGGCCAGCAGGTGCTGGTTCGCGCCAACATTACCCTTTACGAGCCTCGCGGCGACTACCAGATCATCGTCGAAAGCATGCAGCCCGCCGGTGAGGGCCTGTTGCAGCAAAAATATGAGCAGCTCAAGGCGCTCCTGACGGCAGAAGGGTTATTCGATCAAAGCCACAAGCAGGCGCTCCCCTCTCCCGCGCACTGCGTCGGCGTCGTCACCTCCAAAACCGGCGCCGCGCTGCATGATATCTTACATGTGTTGAAACGCCGCGATCCCTCGCTGCCAGTGATTATCTACCCGACGGCGGTGCAAGGTGATGATGCGCCGGGGCAAATCGTGCGCGCAATAGCATTAGCCAACCAGCGCCAGGAATGCGATGTGCTGATCGTCGGGCGCGGCGGCGGTTCGCTGGAAGATTTATGGAGCTTTAACGACGAACGGGTCGCGCGGGCAATTTTCGCCAGCCGCATTCCGGTAGTGAGCGCCGTCGGCCATGAAACTGACGTCACTATCGCCGATTTCGTCGCCGACCTGCGTGCGCCGACGCCCTCTGCGGCAGCAGAGATCGTCAGCCGCAATCAGCAGGAACTGTTGCGTCAGCTACAGTCCGGCCAGCAGCGCCTGGAGATGGCGATGGATTACTTCCTCGCCAACCGCCATCGCCGCTTTACTCAGCTGTTTCACCGTTTACAGCAGCAACATCCTCAGCTGCGCTTAGCGCGTCAGCAGACCGAACTGGAGCGCCTGCGTCAGCGGATGCGCTTTGCGCTGGAAAGCCAGCTCAAACGTGCCGACCAGCGCCAGCAGCGCGCCGTGCAGCGGTTGAATCAGCAAAACCCGCAGCCGCGCATCCATCGCGCGCAGTCGCGTATTCAGCAACTGGAGTATCGTCTGGCGGAAAATATTCGCGCCCGCCTGAGCGAGCAGCGCGAGCGTTTCGGCAATACCGTGACGCATCTGGAAGCCGTCAGCCCGCTGGCGACGCTGGCTCGCGGCTACAGCGTCACCTCAGCCGGCGATGGCAAAGTATTGAAAAAAATCAAACAGGTGCAGGCTGGCGATGTCGTGACTACCCGGCTGGAAGATGGTTGGGTCGAAAGCGAAGTGACAGCCATCACTCCGGTGAAGAAAACGCGCGCCCGCAAAAAAGTCTGATTATCCTCCCGTTTCATGCGGGGATAACTATACTGCTTTCATGCCCTTTTAAAACCGTTCATCCGGCCAGGGAGCGTGATATGCCAGATACTCGTCCTCGTTTCGTGATTCCCCCCTACATTTTACGCCGCATTGTCGATCATGGCTCCGCTCAGCAACAGCGCTGCGCGCAGCAAACGCTGAGCCATGTACAAACCCTGATGGCGCATGTGCCGGGCCGCCCCGCTGCCGCTCATGTCGCCATGCCAGGCCAGCTTGAGCGCGACATTTACGATGCCAGGCAGACTCAGGAACTTCCAGGGATCCAGGTGCGTTTTGAAGGACAGCCTTCCAACGGCGATGTCGCCGTCGATGAGGCCTATGATTATCTCGGCATCACCCATGATTTTTTCTGGAAGAGCTATCATCGTGATTCGCTGGACAACCGCGGATTGAAGCTGACCGGCAGCGTCCACTATGGTCACGAATATCAAAATGCCTTCTGGAACGGGCAACAAATGGTGTTTGGCGACGGTGATGGCGAGATCTTTAATCGTTTTACTATTGCTATTGATGTGGTGGCGCACGAGTTAAGCCATGGCGTTACGGAGAGCGAAGCCGGGCTTATCTATTTCGAACAATCCGGGGCGCTCAATGAATCGCTTTCCGATGTTTTTGGCTCGCTGGTCAAACAATATCAGCGCCAGCAAACGGCAGACAAAGCGGACTGGATAATTGGCGAGGGGCTACTTGCGAAAGGTATTCACGGCCAAGGTCTGCGTTCGATGTCGCACCCGGGAACCGCCTATGATGACCCTATTCTTGGCAAAGACCCACAACCCGCCCACATGAAAGATTTTGTGCATACCCAGCAGGATAACGGCGGCGTGCATATTAACTCCGGCATTCCTAATCATGCTTTCTATCTCGCCGCCATCGCGCTGGGTGGTTTTGCATGGGAAAAAGCGGGATATGCCTGGTACGACGCGATTTGTGATAAATCGCTGGCAAAAGACGCCGATTTCCCGGCCTTTGCCAAACTGACGATTCATCATGGCGAAAAACGTTTTGGTAAAGAGACCGCCGAGGCGATTCGAAAGGCCTGGGAGGATGTTGGAGTCACATCATGAACGAGGCAGACCTCAGCGATGACGCGATTATTGAGCTGGCCCGCGAAGGTGGCGTCGCCTGGATCCCGACGCTGAGCGGCATGCGTAAGATTGTCGTGGCGCAGCTTAACGAACAGCAAAAACAGCGCATCGCCGCAATACTGCAGCAGTCGTTGCCGCTCGGCAAGCCGCCGGGGCAGCCGGATTCTCCGGGTAGCGGCGACCAGCGTTTCTTTCGCATCCAAATAATCAGCGCCCAGCACTATCACAGCCTGATCATTCTCGTCCCGGAAGAGCGGGCGCCGGAGGCGCTGGTTGAACTCTGGCGAAATGGTGAAGGCTGCGTTAGCGATTAACCGAGCACAAATTCGACGCGTTTTTTCGAAATCAGTCCGTGGCCGTGCTGGCAGAAATAATCCACCGCGCCGCAGGCCTTCAGTACTTCCAGCGGCTGATGGCAGTCCGGGCAGCGCGCCTCTACAGCAAACTCTTTCTCACAGTGCGCGCAATGCGCGACGTTGCCTTGCGTTTCCAACCGGGCATGGCAAATCGGGCAATTGAGTTCCATGGTGCCTCCTTCTCATAATGAATAGCATGAGTTTATCACGTCATACGTCAGCGTTGCTGACCCGCGAAGCGTTGAATAGGGTAGATAAAAAAACCCGCCAGCGGCGGGTTTCTGCATTATTTGCTTTTCTTGATATGTTTAATCAAGCGCTTACGCTTACGCATCTGGTTCGGCGTCAGGGTATTGCGTTTATTGGCAAACGGGTTTTCCCCTTCCTTGAACTGAATACGGATCGGCGTACCCATGACATCCAGGGATTTACGGAAGTAGTTCATCAGGTAACGCTTATAGGAATCAGGCAGGTCTTTCACCTGGTTGCCGTGAATCACCACGATCGGCGGGTTATAACCGCCGGCGTGCGCATACTTCAGCTTCACGCGGCGACCGCGTACCAGCGGCGGCTGATGGTCTTCTGCTGCCATGGTCATAATGCGGGTCAGCATGGCGGTACCCACGCGACGGGTGGCGCTGTCGTAAGCTTCGCGCACCGATTCGAACAGGTTGCCAACGCCGCTGCCGTGCAGAGCGGAGATAAAGTGCACGCGGGCGAAATCAATGAAGCCCAGACGGAAGTCGAGGGTTTCTTTCACCTGCTCTCTCACTTCCTGGCTCAGGCCATCCCATTTGTTGACCACGATAACCAGGGAACGACCGCTATTAAGGATAAAGCCCAGCAGAGACAGATCCTGATCGGAGATACCTTCACGGGCATCAATGACCAGCATCACCACGTTGGCGTCTTCAATCGCCTGCAGCGTCTTGATGACTGAGAATTTCTCCACGACATCGGTAATTTTGCCGCGCTTACGCACGCCGGCGGTATCGATCAGCACATATTCGCGTTCATCGCGCTGCATCGGGATGTAGATACTGTCGCGGGTTGTGCCCGGCATATCGTAAACCACCACGCGATCTTCGCCGAGAATACGGTTAGTCAGCGTTGACTTACCGACGTTCGGACGGCCGACGATCGCCAGCTTAATCGGGAGATCTTGCGGGTTGAAGTCGTCTTCCGGTTCTTCAACTTCTTCGCCGTTTTGCTCGGCTTCAAACTGCGCCCAGTAGGCGGCGTCTTCATCCACTTCTTCCTGCGGATTAACCTCATCTACCCACGGTAGCAGCACGTGTTCCAGCAGGCTGGTAACACCGCGACCATGCGAAGCGGCGATCGGATAAATATCGCCCAGCCCCAGCGACCAGAAGTCGGCCATCGCCTGATCGACGTCGATGCCGTCGGTTTTGTTCGCCACCAGGAAGGTCGGTTTTTCTCGAGAACGCAGATGTTTGGCGATCGCGGAATCCGCCGGCATCAGGCCCGCGCGCGCATCAACCATAAACAGCACCACGTCGGCCTCTTCAATCGCCAGCAGAGACTGTTCCGCCATCCGGGTTTCCACGCCTTCTTCCGTACCGTCGATACCGCCGGTATCGATACAGATAAATTCGCGGCCTTCCACTTCAGCACGACCGTACTTACGGTCACGAGTCAGCCCCGGGAAATCCGCGACCAACGCGTCACGAGTGCGCGTTAAGCGGTTGAAGAGCGTGGATTTTCCAACGTTAGGGCGCCCGACAAGCGCGACCACAGGTATCATGTTAAATGCCTCATACAAATTGCAATACAACCTCATTTTACGAGGTTTTTTAAAAAGTCAAAACGGCCCCTGTCTGTCAGGAGCCGTTTATTAAAGCGATACTACCGCGCGAGTTAACGCGTGATCGAATACAGCGTACCGTCTTTGGCCTGGATAAGCAGGCGACCGTCGGCGATAACCGGGTCGGTCAGGAAACCGGAGCTATCGACTTTCTGCTGCGCCACAAAGTGGCCATCTTCCGGATTAATCCAGTGCATGTAACCTTCGCTGTCGCCTACCACCAGGCTGCCGTTATACAGCGCCGGAGAAGTCAGCAGACGGTGCAGCAGATCGCTCTGGGTCCACAGCGTTACGCCGCCATCGGTGGTCAGCGCCAGCAGACGGTCATTCTGATCGACCAGATAGATACGGTCGCCGTCAACGATGAAATCGTTCACAGAACCCAGTTCGCGTTTCCAGATAATCTGGCCGCTGCGCAGATCCAGCGCGGTCAGATTGCCATTATAAGCCAACGTATAAACAACGCCATTAACGATAACCGGCGTGGTGTCAACGTCGTTCAGACGGTCGATTTCAGTCGGGCCGGTGGCCGTAGAAATACGTTGCTGCCAAATCATCTGCCCCTGCTGCATCAGCACGGCGCTGACACGACCGTTGTCACCGCCGACAATCGCCGCGCCATAAGCGGTGGCCGGAGCGGACTCACCGCGCAGGGAGAGCGCAGGCATGTCCAGGTTCACGGTCCATTTTACCGCGCCGTCGGTTTCGTTCAGCGCCTGCAGCTGGCCGTTGCTGGTATGCACCAGTACCATGCCATCGCTAACGACCGGACGAGAAATCGCTTCACCCGCCACACGGCTCTGCCACGCGACGGTACCGTCGCTGGTATTCAGCGCGAACAGCTGCGCCTTTTCAGTACCAACATAAACGTGGCCGCCGGAAACGGTCAGCCCGCCGGAGAGCAGCGCCGGGGCGCGCGAGAACCACCCGTCTTTTTCCGCCAGGTTCACTGACCAGACTTCTTTACCGTCTTCAGCATGCAGCGCTTTCACGGTGCCTTTACGGTCAGCCGCATACACAACGCCGTCGGCAAAGGCCGGGTGCAGGTTGGAATAGAAATCACCGATACCATCGCCAACTGAAGTGCTCCAGGACGTGGACGGCGTAAACTGGTTTTCCACCGTCGGCAGCGGTGACATTTTCACCACATCTTCTTCGCTGTTAAACAGCGAGCAACCGCTCAGGAAGGTGACGGAAAGCAGCCCTGGCAAAAGTAATTTACGCAATTGCATCGAGTCCCTCTCAGATGGACAAATTATTTATTTTCATACGCATCATTTCGCTGAGCGCTGGCGATGCATCGCTTTTCACGCCTGCTTCCCAGGCCGCGCGGGCACCTTGCTTGTCGCCTTTGCTCAGCAGAATTTCACCGCGCAAATCGGCGACGATAGCGGTCCAGCCTTCGCCTTTAATGCCTTCCAGGGTTTTCAGCGCCGCATCCGGCTGCTTAAGCTGCAGCTGTACGCGGGCCAGACGCATATTGATAACCGATTTCAGGTTATCGTCAGAGGCGGCCGCCAGCCCTTGTTGCAGCTGCTTCTCCGCGCCCTGCAGATCGTTTTTATCGACCAGACGCTGCGCGAGCTCCAGCGATGCGAACGCGCCATAGGTGTTTTTGCTGTCGGCGGCGAATTTCTCCGCTGCGGTCAGGGTTTCAGGCGAATCTGACTTCAGTGCGGAAATGGCATTCTCATAGGCCAGAGAGGAATCCCGGGCCGAATCCAGCTGATGGGAAGTCCAGTAGCGCCAGCCAACCAGCGCGCCGATCCCTAAAATCACCCCGACGGCCAGCGCTTTACCGTTCTCGGCAAAGAAACGCTTGAGGGCGTCGACCTGCTCGTTTTCGTTGTTGAAAGTTTCCACGCAGTCCTTCTCCTGACTAATAGTTTCCGGGAAATTAACCCAGAAGTGTGCGCAAATGCGCGGCAACGCTATCCTGCGTTACGGTAGTTTGCTCACCTGAGCGTAAATCCTTCACTACCACGTTTCCGTCAGCAATTTCTGACTCACCGACCACCAGCGCGACGCGCGCGCCCCACTTGTCAGCGCGGGCGAACTGCTTCTTAAAGTTACCGCCGCCGTGGTTAGTCATCAGCTTAACGCCGGGCAGCGCATCACGAACCTGCTCAGCCAGACGCATTGCTGCGGACTGAGTATCGGTACCGGAGGCTACCAGGTATATATCGACAACAGGATCGGCTTTAAATTCCGGATTGACTGCCTGAACCAGTAAAACAAGACGTTCCAGGCCCATCGCAAAGCCAACGCCCGGCGTTGCGCGTCCGCCAAGCTGCTCTACCAGACCGTCATAACGGCCGCCGGCGCAGACGGTACCCTGCGAACCGAGGCTGGTCGTGACCCACTCAAATACGGTGCGATTGTAATAGTCGAGCCCGCGCACCAGGCGCTGGTTGACGGTATAGCGAATTCCAGCGGCGTCGAGCAGCGCGCACAGACCGGCGAAGTGTTCTTTGGACTCGTCGTCCAGATAATCGCCCAGCGCCGGCGCATCGTTCAGCAGCGCCTGCACTTCCGGATTTTTAGAGTCCAGCACGCGCAGCGGATTGGTATACATGCGGCGTTTGCAGTCTTCATCAAGCTTATCTTTAAATTGTTCCAGATAGGCAACCAGCGCGTCGCGATAGGCGGCACGCGCCTCCAGCGAACCGATGGAGTTCAGCTCAAGGCTGACGTGATCGGAAATGCCCAGCTCGCGCCACCAGCGCGCGGTCAACATGATAAGCTCAGCGTCGATATCCGGGCCCTGCAGGCCAAAGACTTCCGCGCCAATCTGATGGAACTGACGGTAGCGCCCTTTCTGCGGACGCTCGTGGCGGAACATCGGCCCCACGTACCACAGACGCTGTTCTTGATTGTACAGCAGACCATGTTCGATGCCGGCACGTACGCAGCCCGCCGTTCCTTCCGGACGCAGCGTCAGGCTATCGCCATTGCGGTCTTCGAAGGTATACATCTCTTTTTCAACCACGTCGGTCACTTCGCCGATCGCGCGTTTGAATAACGGGGTCTGCTCTACAATCGGCAAACGAATTTCGCTGTAACCGTAGCTACCGAGCACCTGCTTCAGTGAGCCTTCAATGCGCTGCCAGAGAGCGGTTTCGCCCGGCAGATAATCGTTCATGCCACGGATGGCTTGAATGTTCTTTGCCACGTTTATTCTCTTTATATATAAAAATGAACCCCGGCGCCTTGCGCCCGCAGGTTCAATCATACACGGGAAGCGTATTGCTTCCCAACACGTTATTTTGCTTCAACCTGCTGAACTTCAATACGACGCGCTTCATCCAGCATGGTGGCTTTCGCACGGATACGCGCTTCCAGCTGGTCGATCATGTCGTTGTTGTCCAGTCGGTCTTTGCGAACGCCGTCTTCGTACAGGCCGCTTTTCTTGTTGCCGCCGGTGACGCCGAGAGTGGAAACCAGCGCTTCGCCAGGGCCGTTAACCACACAGCCGATGATCGAAACATCCATCGGAGTGATGATATCTTCCAGACGCTGCTCCAGCGCGTTCACCGTACCGATGACGTCAAACTCCTGACGCGAGCAGGTCGGGCAAGCGATAAAGTTAATACCGCGAGAACGGATGCGCAGCGACTTCAGGATATCGAAGCCAACTTTGATCTCTTCCACCGGGTCGGCGGCCAGCGACACGCGCAGGGTATCGCCGATCCCTTCAGACAGCAGCAGACCTAAACCGATCGCGGATTTTACCGCGCCGCTACGTGCGCCGCCCGCTTCGGTGATCCCGAGATGCAGCGGTTGATCGATCTGCTTCGCCAACAGACGATAGGATTCAACAGCGAGGAAGACATCTGAGGCTTTTACGCTAACTTTGAACTGATCGAAGTTAAGACGATCCAGATGATCGACGTGACGCATGGCGGACTCTAACAGCGCCTGCGGCGTCGGCTCGCCATAGTTTTTCCTGCAGATCTTTTTCCAGCGAGCCGGCGTTGACGCCGATGCGGATAGGAATGTTTTTGTCGCGCGCGCAGTCCACAACCATGCGGATACGCTCTTCGTTACCAATGTTGCCAGGGTTGATGCGCAGGCAATCAACGCCATATTCCGCGACTTTCAGCGCGATACGGTAGTCAAAGTGGATATCGGCGACCAGCGGGACGTTGACCTGCTGTTTGATGAGCTTGAAAGCTTCCGCTGCGTCCATCGTCGGGACGGAAACGCGGACGATGTCCGCGCCTACGCGCTCCAGCGCTTTGATTTGATTTACCGTCGCGGCCACATCGGTGGTGCGAGTATTGGTCATCGACTGTACGGCGATGGGGCTCCCATCGCCAATCGGCACATTACCAACGTAAATGCGTTTGGACTTTCTACGTTGAATTGGAGCCTGGTTATGCATGAAAAATCTCCCGCGTTACCCGTCTGTTACTGCGCCGGTGATTGTTCGGCATTAAGGGTCAGACGCGCAACCTGGTTAGTTCTGATAAAACGACTCAAATCGACTGGTTTGCCCAGATACTGGATTTGTACCGCAGCCGGGGCGCCGATTTTCAGCTTATACGGCGCCTGACCGCTCAGGTTCAGGTTCCCGCCTTTACGCTGCAGGCCGCTGAACAGTTTCTTACCGGTCGCATCGCTCACTTCCAGCCAGCAATCGGCGCTAAAGTTCATCACCAGATCCTGAGCGGAAGCCGTCGTCGCGGCATTCGCCTGATCGGTCGGCAATGCGGAGGTCGGGGCTGGCGCAGCCGGCGCGGCGGCGGCGGTATCGACGTTAGCCTGCGAAGGAGCGACCACGGCGTTGTTATCCACCGGCGCGGGGGTAGCCGCTGGCGCGCTTGGCGCAGGTGCGGTGGAGGTATCGACCGGCGCGCTATTGGTATTGGCTGCCGTCGTATCCGGCGCGTTATTCGCCGAGCTGGTATCCAGCGGAATTGACTGGCTGCCGCTATCGCTACTGTTCAGATCGCTGGTGGATTGATCGGCCATGCTGGTGATCTCTTCCTGCTGCGCTTTGTGGTCTTGCCACCACCATGCGCCGCTCAGGCCAATAACCACAAACAAAATCAGCCAGGTAAAGCTCATCAGCCAACCGTCGCGTTTTTTGCGACGTTTACCCAGCGAGAAGCTCTGCATCGGCGCCACTTTGGCGGCGCGAATCGGCGCTTGCTTCGCCATCATCGGCAGCAGTTCTTCTTCCGGAATATGTACGAGGCGAGCGTAGGAACGGATATAGCCACGCAGGAAGGTCGAAGCGAGATCGGCTGGCGCCTTATCTTCTTCAATATCGCGAACCGTGGAAACCTTCAGGCATAAGCGTTCAGCCACCGCTTGCTGGCTGAGTCCGAGTTGTTCGCGGGCGTTACGCAGGCGCGCGCCCGTAGAGTTTGCTTCTTGATGGTCTTGAGTGGCTTCAGTATTCATTCGCTACAACTACTGGTACGTGAAATTTAAAGTTCAGCGCGGGAAAGAGCCTGCGCCGCGAGACACTGCTCAACGTCAACCGACAGTATAAGGCTGTCCGGGCGACTATCACAGAGACTTATCAATATTGAATGCTAAGCGGTTGTTGTACCGCTACATACTGCCTCAAAGTCGACAAAAACGCACCGTAATTATTAACCGAATCAGCGTATTTCGCCTGGCAATTCGACATATTTATGCAGCGCGCAGCGAAAGCTGTGCGCTGCATAACTTATCAGACGGCTTTCACGTCGATCGCTTCGCCCTGCATACGCTTACGCAGCGTACGTTTGGTACGGTCGATTACGTCGCCCGCCAGCTGGCCGCAGGCAGCATCGATATCGTCGCCGCGGGTTTTACGCACGATGGTGGTGAAACCATATTCCATCAGCACTTTGGAGAAACGATCGATACGGCTGTTAGAACTACGGCCGTACGGCGCGCCCGGGAACGGATTCCATGGGATCAGGTTGATCTTGCACGGCGTATCTTTCAGCAGCGCCGCCAGTTCATGGGCGTGCTCGGTACCGTCGTTGACGTGATCCAGCATGACGTACTCGATAGTCACACGACCCTGGTTGGCGTTGGACTTCGAAATATAGCCGCGCACCGAGTTCAGGAAGGTCTCAATATTGTACTTTTTGTTAATCGGTACAATTTCGTCGCGGATGGTGTCGTTCGGCGCGTGCAGAGAAATCGCCAGCGCAACGTCGATCATGTCGCCGAGTTTATCCAGCGCCGGCACCACGCCGGAGGTAGACAAGGTCACGCGGCGTTTGGAGAGACCAAAACCGAAGTCATCCAGCATGATTTCCATCGCCGGAACGACGTTGTTGAGGTTCAGCAGCGGCTCGCCCATGCCCATCATTACCACGTTGGTAATTGGACGCACGCCGGTAGTCTTCACCGCGCCGACGATTTTCGCCGCGCGCCAGACCTGGCCAATAATTTCGGAAACGCGCAGGTTACGGTTGAAGCCTTGCTGAGCGGTGGAGCAGAATTTACATTCCAGCGCACAGCCAACCTGTGAAGAGACGCACAGCGTGGCGCGGTCTTCTTCCGGGATGTATACCGTTTCAACGCGCTGATCGCCAACGGCAATCGCCCACTTAATGGTGCCGTCGCTGGAGCGCTGCTCTTCAACGACTTCCGGCGCACGGATCTCGGCGACTTCCTTCAGTTTGCCGCGCAGGACTTTGTTGATGTCGGTCATTTCATCAAAGTCATCGCAGCAGTAGTGATACATCCATTTCATCACCTGATCGGCGCGGAAAGGCTTCTCGCCCATGTTTTTGAAAAACTCGCGCATCTGCTGACGGTTTAAATCCAGCAGGTTGATTTTGGCATCTTTATTCGGCACCGTCAGAGCGGCGGTATCAGGTGTGACAATTTGTTCAGACATAATTTTTCCGGCCTCGTTATTACACGTTATGGCCCCAGGTGGGTTGAAAAAGAAACGCCCCGGAGAGCGACTGCTCGTCCGGGGGCGCTATATTCTACAAATTCTGGCGCATCATTGCCACGTTTGCACAAAGCAATGATAAAAAAATCTGTAACTGCGTACTTAATCCTCTAAGGCTTTTCGATTGTCAGGCCAACGCCGCGACGGTCGAAAAGACGAGGGGCGTATCTCCAAAGTATTTCAGGTCACCGCGAGGCGGCGAGTTCGCAAATCCCCGGGAGCATAGATAACTATGTGACCGGGGTGCGCGAATGAAGCCAACAAAGCGGTGGCGTGAAAGACGCAGGAGATTAGCGAGTGCGCGGGCAAACCTCGCCTTCAGCAAAGAAGAACGCGATTTCGCGAGCAGCGGATTCTACAGAGTCGGAACCGTGGGTGCCGTTCTCGGTGAAGCTGTCAGCGTAGTCAGCGCGCAGGGTACCGGCCAGGGCGTTGTCCGGGTTGGTGGCGCCCAGCAGGTCACGGTGACGCTGAACCGCGTTTTCGCCTTCCAGTACGGAAACCACGATCGGGCCGGAGGTCATGAACTCAACCAGACCGTCAAAGAACGGACGACCTTCGTGCTCAGCATAGAAACCGCGAGCCTGCTCAACGGTCAGATGCAGCATTTTGGTGCCGACGATTTTGAACCCTGCAGCTTCAAAGCGAGAAAAGATGCTGCCAATAACGTTTTTTTGCCACCGCGTTTGGTTTGATGATGGAAAAAGTACGTTCAATAGCCATGATTACCTCTAATTAAATGTTCTGTTGTTGCACATACGATCGTATGGCCTGGCGCGCATTATAATGAGCAACGTCGGCGATGCCTACGGATGAAGGTAACATTTTGTTAAAATAAGATGAGTATTAGCAACACAAACCGCCAACAACAGATTTACCCTGTTTATTGTAGGGTGAAATTAGCGGCCGCCGTTTGCCCTGCCTCATCCATTACCACCAGTTGCCACTCGCCGGGTTTATCTAGCGTAATTGTCGTTCTTACGCCTGTTGCCTCTAATGGTTCGCCGTTAATAAACCACCAGCGTCGCCCTTCCCCACCGCTCGTTTGTACGGGTAACATCACCCGCGCCTCGCCCGGCAGTCGTTTTATCACTGCGCCTTCGCGGATGCCGGAAAGCACCAGCGGCGCGGCATCCTGAGTCTGCAGCGGCGGACACGCCTTCGATGCCGTACCCAGCCGCGCCCGGCGGCGCTCGCTAACCGGCAGCCAGGGTTCCAGCGGCAGCGGCCAGACATCAACAGAAGTTTCTGTCGCGCCCGGACAATCCGCGGCGACCCTTTCTCCTGCTGCGTTACGCCAGACCGGGAAGCGGATACCGCGCACGCCCTCCTGACCCGGTAGCAGCAGCGTCGGCGGCTGGCTGGCGTCCAGAAGCCAGCTGGCTAAACGCCTGCGGCAGTTACTATCGCCAACCGGCAGATCCTGCCCGCCGGGCCAGCAGACAGTGCCGCGGCTCACCGACTGCGGACGCGGGTCGACCGGCAGCCCGCCGCGGCTCATTAACGGACGCGCCAGCAGCATATTATTGACCTGGTTTAACAGCGGCACGGCGCTGGCAAAACCAAACTGCCCCACCACCGGCGTACCGTCTGGCCGTCCGGTCCAGATGCCAATCAAATAACGCGCGTTGAGGCCTACCGCCCACGCATCGCGATAACCGTAGCTGGTACCGGTTTTCCACGCCAGCGGCACCGCCTGCGGCAGCGACGCATCGGGTAATGGCTGGGCTTCGCCTGCCAATATCCGCCGGGTGATCCACGCCGCGCCTGGCGACATTAGCGCCCTTTCCACCAGCGGGTCGTCGGGCTTCATGCGCAGCCGCGCCGCCTTGCCATGGCGGGCGAAGGCGCCATATGCCGCGACAATATCTTCCAGCCTCGCTCCGGCGCCGCCGAGGATCAGCGACAGATTCGGTTCGGCGCCGGCGGGTAGCATCAGAGGGAGCCCGGCATTGCGTAAATTAGCCGCAAAGCGTTTTGGTCCATAGGCTTCGAGCACCTGCACCGCCGGGAGATTCAACGAACGCACCAGAGCCTCGCTGGCGCTCACCGGGCCATGAAACCCGCTGTCGAAATTACCTGGACGATAATCGCTAAAGCGCCGTGGCACATCCTGTAATAGCGATGCCGGGTGAATCAGCCCGTCATCCATCGCCATCGCGTAGATAAAGGGTTTCAGCACCGACCCCGGCGAGCGCACCGCCGAGACCATATCAATGTGGCCGAAGCGGCTATCATCGCGGATATCCGCCGATCCCACCCAGCCGCGGACTTTCATATCGGTGTGATCGACGACGACAATCGCCAGTGAGCTGCGCGGCGGCAGACGTGATTTCCAGTTCATCGCCAGATCTTCAAGCTGCCGCTGGAGCCCGGCATCGAGCGTTGTCGTCACCTTTTCATCACCGCTTGTCGCCAGCACCCGGCGCGCAAACAGCGGCGCCAGCTGCGGCATCTGCCGCGGAAAAAGCCACACCGGCTCTTCCATCGCTTCCTGTACCGCTCGTTGCGGCCAGACGCCCTGGCTGAGCATCCTCTCCAGCACCTTATCGCGAGCCGCCTGCGCCCGCTGCGGCCAGCGGTCCGGGCGTAAACGGCTCGGCGCCTGCGGCAGCACGGCCAGTAGCGCCGCCTCGCCGTAGCTAAGCTGAGCGGGCGGTTTACCAAGATAAGCCCAGCTAGCCGCGCCGATCCCCTGCAGGGTGCCGCCAAACGGCGCGCGGTTCAGATACAGGGTAAGAATTTCGCTTTTTGACAGATGCCACTCCAGCTGCAGCGCCCGCCATAGCTGGCGTAGCTTGCCACCGAAGGTGCGCGGATGAGGGTCGAGCAGACGCGCGACCTGCATGGTGAGCGTGCTGCCGCCAGAAATCACCCGCCCGGAAGTGAGATCCTGCCAGGCGGCACGCAGCACCGCGAAGGGATTGACCCCCGGATGTTTCCAGAACCAGCGGTCTTCATACTGAATGAGCGCCTGCAGATAGCGCGGCGAAACGTCGGCGATGGTGACCGGATAACGCCAGACGCCCTGCGCATCGGCAAAGCGCCAGAGCGGCGTGCCGTCTTCCGCTACCACCACGCGGGCGGGGGTGACTTCATGCAGCGGCAGCGGCCACAGACGATCGGCCAGCAGCACCGCTAACCACAGCAGAAAAATAAACGCCGCCAGCCAGCGCCAGCGGCGTTTTATGCGAGGTAATGCGCGCATTTACGGCGTAACGGTAAGCGGGCCGCTGGCCGTTCCGGTCGCCCGCCACTGCGGTACATACATCGACTCCACCTGCGGTTGCGGAACCTGATAGGTGCCCGGCGTCACCGCCCGCGCCAGATAGACCAGCGTCACCGGCTGACCTTCATTGATGGCGACGGCGGCGACAAAGCGGTCATCGCGGAACTCGATATGCTGAATATCCGCCTGCTGCATCTGGTTAAGCAGGTTTTGTACCGCTTCGCCATTCTCCTGCAGGCTGGCGCTGCTATTAGCCAGGTTCTGGTTTTCCAGCTCAAGTCCCGCCGGCAGCAGATCGATCACCAGCGCGTCAGGAACGTTACGTTTGGCGGTCACCTCCAGCTTGACCAGCACCAGTTCGCCGCTGCGCAGCGAAGTCAGCGATTTCTGCTGACCGTGGGTATCGAAAATAGCACGTTCAATCCCCAACACGTTGCCGCCCGGCTGTGGCGCGCTTTGCGGATAACCGCTGCTATCGAGGCGCAGCCACAGCGGCTGATTGCCGGTATTCGTCACCTGCAGCGCCGCCAGCCGATCGCCGTCGAGATTGCGGGTTTGCGCTTTGTCGCTGGCAAGCGGCTCCGCCTGCAGCGAGGTTTGCGCCTGCCAGTTGCCCGGCAGGTCGGCAAGCGTACGCCCGGCAAGGAACAGCGCGTTGGTTTCCTGCGTCGACAGCCAGCGCTGACCGAAGGCCTCTTCCGACAAGCTGCTCAACAGCTGGTTTTGCACCTCTGGCAGCAGCTTATTCTCTTCCAGCAGCGCCAGCTTCAGCGCATCATCGCGAAGTTGGCTGCCGTAATCGCCCAGCCAGCGATTCTCATCCTGGCGCGGCGTGGTAACCGCCAGCTTCATGGCCTCTGCGCCGCGCGGCGCATCCCCCATGGTTTTCAGCGCAATACCGAGTTGCAGCAGCGGCAATCCAGAACGCGCCTGTTCGTGACGGCTCCAGATTTCACGCAAGGCGCCGAGCGGCGCTTTTTGCTGGCGCGCCAGCACCAGCGCGGCATATGCCTGAGCGGCAAAACGGCTGGCCTGGGCATCGTCGCTGTAGCGCACGGTCATCAAACCCGGTTCCTGTAGATAGCGCAGCAGGCGCTCGTTGCCCTTATTAATCGCGTTGACCGGCACGCTATAGCCCTGCTCACCCGCGCGGACGAGGAAGTCCATGGCGTAGGCGGTCAACCAGTACTCTTCCGGGCCGGCTTTATCCCATAGCGCAAAGCCGCCATTTTCCAGCTGCATCTGCAGCAGGCGCGAGATACCAACATCGACCGCCGCGCGGCGTTTCTCATCGCTATCGCCGCTGATGCCCAGCGCTTTTAGCTGCGCCGCGCTGGTGTACAGAGAAGGGAACAGGCCGCTGGCGGTCTGCTCAAGGCAGCCATAAGGATAGGCTTTCAGCTCGCGAATATAGCGGGCGAGATTCAACGGCGGTTTACCGCTGAGCAGCAGTTGGCCCTGCAGCGTTTGCGGGGCAAACCCCTGACTCTGCGCCGCCGGCGCCTGCCAGCTTTCGCCAGGTTGTAGCACCGCGCCGCTATTGACGGTCTGTGCCGGGAATGCCGGACGTACGCCGATTTTCCACTGTTTTTGGCAGCGGCGCGAAGGTTTCGCCCGGCAGGCTCAGACCGCTGATAGTGGCGTTGACCTGACCATCGCCGAACCCCGCTAACGCGGTCACCGGCACAAACAGCGTGCTGCGCGCGCCCGGCGCCAACTGTACCGGCGGCAGTTGGCCCTCGGTCAACGTGACCAACCCGCTGGCGGTAAGATGTACCTGCAGGGTTTGCGGTTTGTCGGTCAGATTGCTGAGATCCAGCGCCAGACGCGTGGCGTCGCCGCTGGCGAGGAAACGTGGGGTATTTAGTTCCGCGATAACCGGGGCGGCTACCACCACTTTATCTTCGCTGCTGCCGAAGTCGTCTGCCGTCCACGCCTGCGCCATCACCCGCAGCTCGCCGTTAAAATCGCCGATGGGTAATGTCACCGAGCCTTCACCCCGATCGTCCAACACTACCGGCTGCGCCTGCTGAGCGACGATCGTCACGTGATTAACCGGCGGTTTGCCGCCGCGTTTTAACTCGTCGCCATCGCCGCCGAAGCGCAGACTGGCTAATCGCCCTTGCCCTTCGATCACCTGACCGTAGATGTCATAAATATCCGCGCCGTAACGTTTCTGGCCGAAGAACGCGTTCCACGGATCCGGCGTAGCGTAATCGGTAATATTCAGCACCCCGCTATCCACCGCCGAGAGCAGAACGTTAACCTGTTTCGGCACCTCGCCCTCTTTAACGCTGGCCTTCACTTTCACCGTCAACGGCTGATTCGGGCGCATTTTCTCCGGCGCTTCCAGCGCCAAAGACAGACGGCGGTTTTCATCGCCCAGCGGCAGATGCAGCAGGCCGACCGCGCGTTTCGGCGTCGCCGATCGCGATTTATCGCCGGGGCGAACCACCAGCGTGCTGAGGTAGAGATCGTGGCGATTCCAGGCTTTATCCACCGGAATAGACAGATCCATGCCCTCCGCCGGGACGTCAATTTCCTGCCACCACAGCGGCCCTTCGCTGGATTCGACCATCGCGTAGCCTTTACCCGCCGCCGGGGCGGCAATATGCAGCTTGATGGTGTCGCCCGGTTTATAGCCAGGTTTGTCGAGCTTCATCGTTACGCGATCAGGACGCGCCGCGCCGGTGCCTTCGCTGTTATCCTGCCAGCTATAGCCCGCCCAGAAGCGCACGCTGCTGACAACGTCATCCGGCCCTTTCACCTCCAGACGATACGAGCCCCACTCTACCGGGAAACTCACTTTACCGGTCTGCCCGGCCTGCAGATCCAGCGACGTTTCGCCCTCCTGCAGATCTTTTTGATCGAACTGCGACTGCCAGCCTTCGCTATCGGACCAGTTCCAGTAGTAGTCGCGACGCTCGCGGATCAGCCGCACCTGCAGACCGGAGACCGCTTTTTTCTCGCCTTTGGCATCGGCATAGACGATGTCAAACGCGGCGTTACTGTTTTCATCGACTACCGGCTGTTTCACCGTGGTATCGGTGCGGTAGTCGTAAACGTCCTTCAGCGTAAATTGCGGACGGATCCCCGGCAGCGCCTCGGCAGGCCAGATCGGCTGCTGTACGGTACGGGTCACCGGACGGCCGCCGGATTCCAGCAGGCTAGCCTGCAACACGACCTGCAGCGGCGAATGGCTATCCTGCCACTGGCTCGCGGTGGTCACTTCGCCATGGCCTTTTTCATCCAGCGTCAGCTGGACTTCATCGAGGCTACGGGAGAGGTTTTCTTCCGCGATATCGCCGAACTGGAAGCCCGGCAGCGCGGCGACGGCATCGCGTAGCGGACGCAGGAACAGTTTGCCCTGCAGCTGATTGCCGCTGGCCGGCGCGCCGTAGAGATAAGCGCCGCTGACGCTAAAGGCGACGTCGGCATCCGGGGCGATAGGCGCGGCCTGCGGCGTCAGATTCAGCGCCATGCGTTCGGGCATAAAGTCTTCGACGTGGAAATCCCACTCGCGGGGTTGATTATCGCCGGTGCTGGCGCGAATGTGCCACATACCGGTGGCCGCGCCGCTGTCGAGCGGATAAGTAAACTGATACAGGCCATTGACCGGTTTGCTCATCACAGAGCGAATCACCTGGCCATCCGGCTGCACCACTTCCAGCTTCACCGGCTGCTCCGCCAGCGGTTTACCATCGCCGTCGCGCAACAGCGCGTTAAGGATAACCGTTTCCCCCGGGCGATAGAGATCGCGCGGGCCAAACATAAAGAACTGTTTACTGAAGCCAGGGGCGCCAGCGATGGAGAACTCCGCCAGATCCAGCGCCGGCAGTTTAAGGTCAAGCAGCGTCGTCTGCCCGTCTTTACGCGCCAGCAGCAGCGCCGCTTCTTTATCGGTTTGCAGAGTAACATGGCCCTGGCTATCGCTTTTCGCCTGCGCCAGCGTCTGCCCTTTGGCGTTTAGCAGTTGCACTTCAATATCCGACTGCGCGGCGCCATTTTCGAGGCTCTGGGTGAAGACATCGAGCCGGTTGTGGTAGCGATGCGCCGAGACGCCGATATCGCTGAGGGTGAACAGCGTTGCCGCATTACTGTAGCTGTAATGACCGGCCGGATTCATCACCGCCACATAGACGCCCGGCTGCTGGAGAGGCTTGATGTCGTTAAGCGGCAGCAGCAGCTTTTCACGGGTATTACGCGCCGGGTTGAGATCGAAGCGCCCGCTGTAAACCAGATCGGCCATCTTCAACAGTTCGTCAGATTCCCAATTGCTTAACGAGTTACGGTATTCCCACTGACTGACGAAGGCCGAGAGTGATTCCGGCTTGATACGGAAGAAATTAACATCGACATTGTCGACGTTCAGCGCCATCACTGGCAGCCCGGCGACCACTTTCCCCGGCAGCAGCGAACCGCGGCTGGCGAAACCGACGCTCGGCGCGATATCGCGAGTAGCGATGGTTTTTTCAAAAGAGCTGCCGAGGGTGGCGTCATTGAGGGCAATGAGCGTTGGGTCAACAGTGACGATCAATTCACGCTTTGGCTCGAGGTGGCGCAGACGCAGCTCTTTGAGATTCGGCGCCAGCTCCCACGCGCCGTCAACCTTGCCGCTTTTCTTATCGACCAGATGGACGCTGTGGGAGAAATCTTGATCCGGTTTGAGCGGAATGGAGAAGGTCAGCACCAGCGTCGCTGCGCCATCTAGCTGCACTTCAGAAGCGTCGAGCAACGTCAAAGCCTTGCCCTGGCTTTTTTCTTTTAACGTCGCCAGCTGCGCGCTATCCGGCTTTTTCGCGCTATCGGCGGCGCCTTTATCGGCCGCCGATACGGCCTGTGGTTCACCGCTGTTATCGCAGCCGCTTAATGAGAGCGCGGTAAGGAGCGCTAACGATAGCGCCGCTAAACGAAATGGTTTCATCCTTCTAACCCCTCGGCCCAGAGCCTGATGCAATCAATAACGTTCTATTATGCGTCATCGCGGCGATTCTCAACAGCTACCAGCATAGAAACCACCGATGAATCAGAAAAGTGCGTGACCGCCTCCCCACTCCCGCGACCTTAACTTGTCAGCCCTTTATAAAACGCCGACAATTCATTGATCGATAATAAAACGGAGGCACTCATGTCCACCTCATTCTTTGTTGCGGCCGACTGGCTGGCGGAACATATTGATGACCCGCAGATTCAAATTCTTGATGCGCGGATGGCGCCGGCGGGTCAGGAAGCGCTGCGCGATATGGCGGCGGAATACCGCGACGGGCATATCCCCGGCGCGGTTTTTTTTGATATCGAAGCGCTGTCTGACCACACCAGCCCGCTGCCGCATATGATGCCGCGTGCGGAAACCTTCGCCGTGGCGATGCGCGAGCTTGGCGTCAACAGCGATAAGCACCTGGTGGTTTATGATGAAGGCAATCTGTTCTCAGCGCCGCGCGCCTGGTGGATGCTACGTACCTTCGGCGTCGAAAAGGTGTCGATTGTCGCCGGCGGCCTCGAAGGCTGGCGCCGTGATGAATTGCCGCTGGAGAAAGGCGAACCCGACCTGCCGGAAGGCGAATTTGAGGTGAACTTCGATCCGGAGGTGATCAAACGCTTAACCGATGTGCTGCTGGTCAGCCACGAAGGATCGGCGCAGATCGTTGATGCCCGTCCGGCGGCGCGTTTTAACGGGCTGGCGGATGAACCGCGTCCAGGCTTACGCCGCGGGCATATCCCCGGCGCGCTTAACGTCCCGTGGACCGAGCTGGTGATTAATGGCGAACTGAAAACCGTTGATGAGATGAACGATATCTTTAAGCGTCAGGGCGTTGATTTTGCCCGACCGATTATCGCCAGCTGCGGTTCCGGGGTAACGGCGGCAGTAGTGGTACTGGCGTTGACCACCCTCGGCGTCAACGGCGTGTGCCTGTACGATGGCTCGTGGAGTGAATGGGGCGCGAGAACGGATTTGCCGATCGAGCCGGCGCAGTAAAGGTAAAATATCCGGGTAGTGGCTGCGCCCTACCCGGCAGGCTTTAAATAATCCGGTTCTGTTTGAAATCGCGCAGGAAGCTGCCCCAACGTTTTTCATAGAACGGCGTAATATGGGCAATCATAAAGTGGCTGATGCCCTTCTCGCCTTCTACCACCTGGCAAATATCGATAGGTTCATCGCCTGGCAAGGTATCGGTGGCCACGCTGCCGGTGGTTTGGATAATGGATTCAATATCTCCTTCCGCTTCAATCCCGATCAACAAGTTAGCCGGCGCGTCGGCGCTCTCTTTAATCGAGCACAGAAACGCCCGCTTGACGGTCTTCAGCGTTTTGAACAGCGTGGTCAGCGAATCCACCATCTGCGCCGGCGGTTCGGCGACTTCAGACAGCAGCAGCGCTTCACCGCCTTCCAGTACCGTCTGGGTACTGAGCGGACTGCCCTCTTCACCCAGCAGATGGCTGATTTCCCGCGGGGTAAATTCTTTGCCGCTCGGCAGCTTCGGGTTGAGGAACAGCGATTCGCCCAGCGTCATCGCCATCAGCGTGCGGGCGGGCATCATCACGAAAGCCTGTTCGTCTTCTACCGCCTGCTGCAGCGCCTCCAGCGAGGTAAAGAACGGAATAACCGACGTGCCGTCTTCTTTTTCCCAATGCTGTAGATCGAGGGCGCTATCTTCGACAATCTGCTCGCCGTCCGCCGCGCTACCCGGCACCCACACGGTGGCCTCAAGCAGCGCGGTGAAAAATGCCGGACGATGGGCAGGCTCGGTCGCCGCCTTCTCCAGCAGAGTTTCTAATTCATTTTTAGTATCAGACATAGATTCGCTACTTCAAAAATCGCCCGTCCGCGCGGGCTTACGGTTTTCCTGGCCGGGTAAGCGTAGCGCCACCCGGCAAGGCCATTACTCAGCCGTCAGCAGATTAGCGATAGTGCGCACGCCAAGGCCAGTCGCACCCGCCGACCACTGTTCAACCGCAGCTTTACGGTAAGTCGCAGAGCAGTCGATATGCAGCCAGCCCTGGTGGTAGTTTTCCACGAAGTGGGACAGGAAGCCCGCTGCGGTGCTGGCGCCGGCCGGATACGCCGCGCTACCGGTGTTGTTCAGCTCAGCGAAGTTAGACGGCAGCTGGTTGCGGTGGAATTCGGCCAGCGGCAGACGCCAGAAGGCTTCATTTTCCGCCTGCGCGCTCGCCAGCAGACGATTCGCCAGCGCGTCGTCAAAGCTAAAGCAGCGCGTGGTAGTCGTTACCCAACGCCGTTTTTCGCCGCACCGGTCAGGGTGGCGGCATCGATGATCAGCTGCGGCTTCTGCGCCGAGGCGTCGATCAGGCCATCCGCCAGCACCAGGCGACCTTCGGTCGTCGGTGTTCATGATTTCAACGGTTTTACCGTTGCGGTAATGAACTGATATCGCCAAGCTTGAAACGCGTTGCCGCTAATCAGGTTATCCGCGCAGCACA
>OKVS01000081.1_pt1 | contig 46024 bp, 46 predicted proteins | sample 1606911 | NCBI WGS metagenome assembly OKVS01 (sample SAMN03281016, study PRJEB24777) | human gut metagenome | isolation source: fecal sample PR161 from 1 month old female Malay infant, caesarean... | reverse complement strand
CGGCGGCGAAGACATTTTCGCCCATTACTCCACCATCCAGATGGATGGTTACAGAACGCTAAAAGCCGGGCAATCCGTTCGGTTTGATGTTCACCAGGGCCGAAAGGCAATCACGCCAGCGTGATTGTTTCCTGTGGAAGCAGAAACGGCTGCATAACTCTTTTGCTTCATTGTGTACATTCCTGCCTAATTAAAATGCCAGTCCTTCTGACTGGCATTTTTATCACCTTACTCTCGTGCCAACGCATCCACAGGGTCTAATCGCGCGGCATTACGCGCCGGCAACCAGCCAAACAGCACCCCGGTCAACGTCGAACATAAAAATGCGGTCAATAGCGCCAGCGGCGAAAAACCGATTTCCCAACCGGGTAAGAACAGTTGCAAAATGAACGCAATCATCAACGATAAACTCACGCCGATGGCGCCGCCCACCAGACAAACCAGCACCGCTTCAATAAGAAACTGCTGCAGAACATCCCTGGCCCGGGCGCCAACCGCCATTCTGATGCCGATTTCACGGGTACGTTCCGTCACTGAAACCAGCATGATATTCATCACCCCAATTCCGCCGACGACCAGCGCGATCACCGCCACCAGGGTCAGGAACAGCTGTAAAGTATGTGTGGTCCTTTCCGCCGTTTTCAAGACACTGTCCATATTCCAGGTGAAAACATCTTTTTTGCCATGGCGGAGCTCAAGCAATCGCACCAGCTGCTGTTCAGCGGTGGCGCTATCGTAGCCCTCCTGCACGCGGACGGTTATCGAGTTTAGCCACGATTGCCCCATCACCCGTCCGGCCATCGTGGAGTAAGGTAGCCAGACGCGAAGAATTTTGCTGCTGCCGAACATCGATTGCTTCTCATCGGCCACGCCGACAATCGTCGCCGGCATATTACCGACCAAAATCACCTCGCCAACCACTTTCGACTTGTGAGGAAATAGCTGGCGGCGGGCATTGCTATCCAGCACCACCACCTGCGCCCGGCTATTCAGCTGCAGCTCATTGAACGTATTTCCCTCGCTGAACGTCATACCGTAAACATTGAAATATTGCGCGCCAACGCCTTCGGCGCTGGCGGCCACATCGATATTATTGGCGCGCAGGCGCAGGCTTTTCGATACCGCCGGCGTCGCAGAGCTCACCCACGGCTGTTTTTGAATTGCCAGCAGATCATCATATTTTAACGCCTGCTGATAACGCGGATCGTCATCGCCAAAATCTTTGCCGGGGTAAACGTCGATGGTATTGGTGCCGATAGCGCGAATATCGGCTAAGACCAGTTGTTTCGCCGCATCGCCAACCACCACAATAGAGACCACCGAAGCGATACCAATAATGATGCCGAGCATAGTAAGCAGCGTACGCATTTTATTCGCCGCCATCGCCCGCCAGGCCATCACCAGCGCCTCGCGAAAACCGCTACTGAACTGACGCCAGACGGAAGGCTCCGCACGGGATTCGGCGCGAAGCACGCCGCCTTTCTCCGGCGATGACGGCGGCGGGTTACGCACAATTTCACCGTCGCGCAGCTCGATGATTCTCTCCGCCTGAGCCGCGACCTGCGGGTCGTGGGTGACGATAATCACCGTATGCCCCTGCGCCTTTAGCTGATGCAGGATGGCCATAACCTCTTCGCCTGAGCGGCTATCCAGCGCCCCGGTCGGTTCATCGGCGAGGATCACCTCACCGCCGTTCATCAGGGCGCGCGCGATACTCACGCGCTGCTGCTGGCCGCCGGAGAGCTGCGACGGGAAGTATTCCGCTCGCTCGCCCAGACCTAATCGGGTGAGTAAATCTCGCGCCCGTTCAAGACGAATCCGGCGCTCTTTGCCGGCATAAATAGCAGGGACCTCGACGTTTTGCGCCGCCGTGAGGTGCGATAACAGATGGTAACGCTGGAAAATAAAGCCGAAGTGCTCGCGGCGCAGCCTGGCCAGTTCATCGCCGCTCAGATGCGCCACATCGACCCCGGCAACCTGATAGGTGCCGCTGGTGGGCTTATCAAGGCAGCCAAGGATGTTCATCAGCGTCGATTTCCCGGACCCTGAAGCCCCGACGATCGCCACCATTTCCCCGGCGGCAATACTGAGGGTTATCCCCTTCAGCACGTCAACTTCACCGTCGCCAGAGGGGTAACTGCGGCGAATATCACGCAGTTCAAGCAGCGCCGTCATTTTGTCGCTCCGGGCGTGCTTTCGCTGATAATCACCTCATCGCCCTCTTCCAGCCCTTTCGCTACCGCCACATCGGTATCGTTACGCGCGCCAATAACGATTTCACGCTCTTTCACTTCCCCGTTGCGCAGCAGGCGTACGTTGTAGCGGTTATCGCCGATGGCGTCGCCCAGCGCGCTAAGGGGAATAGTAATCACGTTTTTCACTTCCGCTAGCTGGATATGCACCTGCGCAGTCATTTCAAGACGCAGGATCCCCTGCGGGTTAGGGACTTCAAAACGCGCATAATAAAATATGGCATCATTGACCTTTTCCGGCGTCGGCAGAATATCCTTCAGCGTACCTTCGTAACGAGTCAGAGGATCGCCGAGTACCGTAAACCAGGCTTTTTGCCCCGGCTTAAGATGGATCACGTCAGCTTCCGAAACCTGCGCTTTGACCAGCATGGTACTGAGGTCCGCCAGGGTCAGGATGTTTGGCGCCTGCTGGGCGGCAATCACCGTCTGTCCCTGCAGGGTAGTGATTTGCGTCACTTCACCGGACATCGGCGCCAGGATACGCGTATAGTCGAGGTTGGTTTTCGCGGTGTCGAGGGTCGCCTGGTTGCGTTTGATCTGCGCTTCGATGGTGCCGATTTGCGCCTCTTTCACCGCCACATCGGTGGCGGCGGTATCCAGATCCTGGCGAGAAACCAGCTGACGCTGCGCCAACTGCTGCTGGCGCGCTAATGTTACTTGCGCGAGCTTGCGTTCGGCCTGCGCCTGTTTCAACTGCGCGCGCAGTTCCATGAGCGTCGCGTCGACTTCTTTAATCTGGTTTTCCGCCTGCTCCGGGTCGATGACCCCCAGTAGCTGGTCTTTCTGCACTTTATCGCCAATATTGACGCGCAGCGTTTTCAACTGGCCGCTGACCTGGGCGCCGACGTCGACTTTACGCAGAGCATCTAATTTGCCCGTCGCCAGAACGCTCTGCTGCAGATCGCTTTTGCGCGCCACCAGCGTTTGATACTGCGGCAACGGCGCGTTAAGAATGCGCCATCCCCAGATGGCCGCTATCACTACCACTAACGCCAACAGCCACCAGACTTTCCTGCGTTTTCCATTCAATGTCATAAAAAAATTCCTGATCTTTTCCCCGCAGCTCGGACGATGATTCTATCTAAACCGCGTGACAACAGAACTTAATTTTTAGCAATCCTTCATTTTTGTTTAAGCGGTGTTAATCGGGGGGATGATGAAATGGCGAAAAAATAACAGAACCAGGAATGATCATGTCTTCAATCGCTGAAAATCCAGATTCCGAACTATCGCAACCTAAAACAGGCTGGAAACTTTTCTGCCGTCTCGCCAGCGGAGAGATAACGCCGGGACGTGCCTGGCGTAACCCGGCATACCGCCGCAAGTTTATTTTACGTTCATTGATGAAGCCATTTGCCACCGCGCAATTATTAAACGACCTGGCGCGTCAGCCTCAGCTTCCGGCCATGCTTAACGTACAGCCGGGTTTACCCTGCCGACTGCATCGTCCCTGGTTGTCGGTAAATTGCAGCCAACAGCAGATTCTGGATGCGCTCAATTTCCACTATCAAGCTATGAGTGAACAATTGACGCCGCTGGCACTAAATGGGTATTTATCACGTGCGGGAACCCTGCTGGCGACTATCAGCGGTAAAGACGATCGGCAGTTTCGTATTGTGCTGCGCGCTGAGCCGAATCTCGATAAGGAAGGCGAAGCCACGCTAAGTTTCGTGACAGAAGAAGATATCGTACTTGCCGAACTCACCTTTACGCTTTGTCGACTGGAAGGCAAACGCGTCATGTGGATTGGCGGGCTTCAAGGTGCCAAAGCAAATGTATCGCATCAGTTGATACAAGATGCGACTAAAGCCTGTCATGGACTGTTCCCGAAACGACTGCTGGTGGAAGCGGCGATGTCAATGGGGCAATCATTCTCTGTTGAGCGCCTGCAGGCAGTGAGCAATACCACACATATTTATCGCAGTATTCGCTATCGCAAGAAAAAACAGGGATTACTGCATGCGGATTACGATAGTTTTTGGCAATCGTTAGGCGCGCATCCGCTGGCGAGCGGCGATTTCCAACTGCCGCTGGTCATGCCGCGTAAACCAATGGAAGAGATTGCCAGTAAAAAACGAGCGGAATACCGCCGTCGTTATGCCTTACTGGATAGCCTACAGCAACAGAGCGTCGCATGCTGCCGCCCCTAATCAGCGCGACCACGCGCCAGCCACAGCACGCGGGAAAACATCTTTTTCAGTAATGTCGGGACGGCGTCTACTCCCCGCCGCCCGGCCTCCATCGCGACCTCTATCGCCAGATCGGGTTTCGATGAACGATGTATGGCTTTTGTTATCACCCGGCGCATGTTCATCGGCATATTCTCCGGGATCTGCGCCACACGGTGGTAGACATCGTCGAACCCCTGACGATACATAAAGTGTTCCATGTCCATTGCCGGAAGCATGGTTAAGTGCACCCGTTCCAGTTCGTTATCATTGTTGAGCAGCCCACGTACCGTAGCGGCATACTTCTTACCGGCCTCATCGCCATCAACCAGCACATGCCATTCAATCCCCATCCGGCGGGCAAATTTAATCAGCGGCTTGAGCCCGGATTGGGCGAATTCAATCACCTTCACCCCTTCAGCATCGAAATGATGCCCGCACTGGCGCGCCAGTTCGTTGATAACCCAGGTTTCCGTTTCGCCTTCCACCAGCAACCAGCAGCGGGCAAACAGCGATGAGGCGCGGTTGAAGCGAATGTGAAACGCAATGCGGCGGCTATCTTCCGCATTCATCCCGCCGGGACCGAGCCGCCACGCCGAGACGCGGGACGATTCACGCACCAGGCGACACACCTGCTCAACCGGCGTCAACGACAAAAGCTCGCCGGAATTGGTCGTGGTCACTCGCTGCAGCGGTAGCAGATTCAATAAATGCCAGGCGACCGAGAGCATGATCGGATGCAGACGCGTTTCCGGGTCCTCAATCAGCAGCAGCGGCCGTGCATCGCGATCGAGTCGGACGGTTCCCTTCGCCTGTAATAAAGTGGAGAACAGCCCAAGCAGGATCACCCGATGACTGCGTCCGCCGGGTTTATCAATCATTCGGTTAATAATATCGAGATAGCGCCAGCTGCGTTGTTCGTCATGAGAACGGCGGCGCATCAGGCGATTGCGGCTTTGCGCGCTGCTCTGCTCGGCGAAATAATGTTCCAGCAGTTGCACCATCGCCGACAGCCCTTCGCGGATTTGCCCATCGGTGAGATTTTGCGGATGATTGACCAGTTCGCGGGAGAGAAAATCCAGCTGACGGGCGGTGATCTCAATTTGCGGCGAATGCGGCACGGTACCGTTGTGAATTCGGCGCATAAAGCGGGCGTCGCGCAGGCGCAATACCGGCATTAAGCGCACCAGGTGGCGCGCCAGTTCGTCGATATCTTGCATCTCCAGCGCCTCTCCCTGGCAGTTAATAAAACTACGCAGGGTCATCACGCTGCCGTCATCCGCCAGCTCACCCTCAAGGCGATAGAAAATGCGCTGATAGCCGTCATCACAGGGCACCCAGCAATCGCTAAGCGGACGAAAACGGCGCACGCGATGGTGCCCGGGTTCATTTTCACGGAAAGTTAAAATGATATGCAGATGATGCTCGCGTCCCTGAATATCGCCAGGTGGAAACCAGAAGTCATCGCGCACGAAATGGTACAGGTCAAATTCCGGCGATAACAGCAGCGTCAGAGCGTCCAGCAGGCTGGATTTACCCCAGGCGTTTTCGCCGATCAGCACATTGTTTTGCTCAAGCATCAACGATAGACGGTTGATACCGCGAAATCCGACGATCTCTACACGCTCAAGATGCATATCCCCTCCGCCTGGCCCACATTCTCCTTCAGTAATCAGTAGTATAGCGAGACGCACACAACATGGCACCCCCAGCGTCGCTGGCCGATAATTGAATCCAGAAATGAATGAGTTTGTAAGGTATCGGCTCTTGATTTCATATAATTAATAAATTAATTCATCTTCGGTAGTAGTTTATTTTTCAGCATTGTGTTCTACACTTGCATAAATCATGCATGGTGAAAGGAAAATCATCTCATTGCTCTAAATCAAATTACATCAATTTATTTAACTAGTCCGAGGGTGGCGTTCGTCCCTAAAATAGCGACGCTTTATTTTTATCGTCATCCTTTGCGTCGATAAATAAAGACCGGCACGTCATAACGTGTTCGTTTACATTATTATTTGAGGTGGTTATGTTCAGAAAATTAGCAGCAGAGTGCTTTGGCACATTCTGGCTCGTATTCGGCGGCTGCGGCAGCGCAGTGCTGGCGGCGGCTTTCCCGGAATTGGGAATTGGTTTTGCCGGCGTGGCTTTAGCCTTTGGTTTAACCGTATTAACCATGGCGTTCGCCGTGGGCCATATTTCCGGCGGTCACTTTAACCCGGCGGTGACGTTAGGTCTGTGGGCTGGCGGTCGTTTCCCGGCTAAAGACGTCATTGGTTATATTATCGCCCAGGTTGTCGGTGGTATTATTGCCGCCGCGGTGCTGTATGTTGTCGCCAGCGGTAAAGCCGGTTTTGACGCTGCAGCGAGCGGCTTCGCTTCAAACGGTTTCGGCGAACACTCTCCGGGTGGCTACTCCATGCTGTCCGCTATCGTTATCGAAATCGTGCTGACCTGCGGATTCCTGCTGGTCATTCACGGTGCGACCGATAAAAACGCCCCGGCGGGCTTTGCGCCGATTGCTATCGGCCTGGCGCTGACCCTTATCCACCTGATTAGCATTCCTGTGACCAATACGTCCGTTAACCCGGCGCGTAGCACCGCGGTGGCTATCTTCCAGGGCGGCTGGGCGCTGCAACAGCTGTGGCTGTTCTGGGTGATGCCAATTATCGGCGGTATCCTCGGCGGCGTACTGTATCGTACCCTGCTCGAAAAACGCGATTAACCCTCGCGAGAAGCCCGGCGACGCCGGGCTTTTTCTTTTTTTGCCGACAGCTTTACTCGGCCTGGCGAATTGGGTAGTGTCATTGGCGCTATTCTTAATTCGCAAGGACCATGCCGTTCATGTTTTCGGGACTATTAATCATTCTGCTGCCGTTGATTGTCGGCTATCTGATTCCGCTGCGTCACCCTTCCGCACTTAAACTGATTACCCGGCTGCTGAGCTGGATTGTTTACGTGATCCTCTTTTTCATGGGGATTAGCCTTGCTTTCCTCGATAATCTCAGCAGCAATCTGTTATCGATACTGCATTACTCCGCGGTAAGCATTGTGGTTATTATTCTGTGCAATATTGCCGCACTGCTATGGCTGGATAAAAAAATGCCGTGGCGGGTCAAGCATCGTCCGGAAAAATTACCCTCGCGCCTGGCGATGGCTCTCGAGTCGCTGCAGCTGCTTGGCGTCGTACTAATTGGTTTCCTGCTGGGGTTAAGCGGCCTCTCATTTTTACAACACGCGACTGAAGCCAGCGAATATACGTTAATTTTCTTGTTATTCCTTATCGGTATTCAGCTGCGTAATAATGGAATGACATTACGGCAAATTGTGCTTAATCGCCGCGGAATGATTGTCGCGGTAGTGGTCGCGGCCAGCTCATTATTTGGCGGAGTGATTAATGCCCTTATTCTTGGCCTGCCCATTAAAACCGGTCTGGCGATGGCGTCCGGCTTCGGCTGGTACTCCCTTTCCGGGATCCTGATGACCGAATCCTATGGCCCGGTCATTGGCAGCGCGACATTCTTTAACGATCTGGCCCGCGAACTGCTGGCTATTATGCTGATCCCCGGCATGGTATTGCGTAGCCGCTCCACCGCGCTTGGGCTGTGCGGCGCAACCTCAATGGACTTTACTCTACCGGTGCTACAGCGCTCCGGCGGCGTAGAAATCGTCCCTGCAGCTATCGTACACGGTTTTATCCTTAGTCTGCTGGTGCCGGTACTGATGGCGTTCTTCTCAGCCTGATCCCCCGTGGCGGTAGATTCCCTACCGCCAAAATTGCGCTAAATCAATCTCCCTTTAAGTTGTATCAGAAATACCTTTTCTCCGTACAGCCACAGGCATAACCTTAAACATGTATCTAAAATATAACTTTAAAAGGTGTGATCATGTTTTGTGTGCAATGTGAACAAACTATCCGTACGCCGGCAGGAAATGGCTGTTCTTACGCGCAGGGTATGTGCGGTAAAACCGCTGAGACCTCTGATTTGCAGGATCTGTTGATTGCTTCTCTGCAGGGTCTGTCCGCATGGGCCGTTAAAGCGCGTGAATATGGCATCATCGATCATGAGGTGGATAATTTTGCCCCGCGCGCATTCTTCTCTACTTTGACCAACGTGAACTTCGACTCGCCGCGTATCGTTGGTTACGCCCGTCAGGCGATCGCCATGCGCGAGGCGCTGAAAGCGCAATGCCTGAATATTGATGCCAACGCTTCGGTCGACAGCCCGGTAGCCGATCTGCAACTGGTCAGCGATGATCTCGGCGATCTGCAGCGTCAGGCGGCGGACTATACGCCAAATAAAGACAAGGCCGCGATCGGCGAGAATATCCTCGGCCTGCGCCTGCTGTGCCTGTACGGCCTGAAAGGCGCCGCGGCCTATATGGAACACGCGCACGTGCTCGGTCAGTACGACAACGACATTTATGCCCAGTATCATAAAATCATGGCGTGGCTGGGTACCTGGCCTGCCGATATGAACGCTTTGCTGGAGTGTTCGATGGAAATCGGCCAGATGAACTTCAAAGTGATGAGTATCCTCGACGCCGGTGAAACCACGAAATATGGTCACCCAACGCCGACTCAGGTCAACGTTAAAGCCACCGAAGGTAAGTGCATCCTGATTTCCGGACACGACCTGAAAGATCTCTATAACCTGCTGGAGCAGACTGAAGGCACCGGCGTTAACGTCTATACCCACGGTGAAATGTTGCCGGCGCACGGTTATCCGGAGCTGCGTAAGTTCAAACACCTGATTGGCAACTACGGCAGCGGTTGGCAAAACCAGCAGGTTGAATTCGCCCGCTTCCCGGGCCCCATCGTGATGACCTCGAACTGCATCATCGACCCAACCGTCGGCGCCTACGACGACCGCATCTGGACCCGCAGCATCGTCGGCTGGCCGGGCGTCAATCATCTGGAAGGCGAAGATTTCTCCCCGGTTATCACCCAGGCACAGCAAATGGCAGGCTTCCCGTACAGCGAAATCCCGCATCTGATCACCGTCGGCTTCGGTCGCCAGACGCTGCTCGGCGCGGCGGATACGCTGATTGATCTGGTTAGCCGTGAAAAACTGCGTCACATCTTCCTCGTCGGCGGCTGCGACGGCGCGCGCGGCGAACGTAACTACTTCACCGATTTCGCTACCAGCGTACCGGACGACTGCCTGATTTTGACTCTCGCATGCGGTAAATACCGCTTCAACAAACTGGATTTCGGCGATATCGAAGGCCTGCCGCGTCTGGTTGACGCCGGTCAGTGTAACGATGCCTACTCGGCGATTATTCTCGCGGTAACGCTGGCGGAAAAACTGGGCTGTGGCGTAAACGATCTGCCGCTGTCGTTGGTGCTCTCCTGGTTCGAACAAAAAGCCATCGTCATCCTGCTGACGCTGCTGTCGCTGGGGGTGAAAAACATCGTCACCGGTCCGACCGCGCCAGGCTTCTTTACCCCGGACCTGCTGGCTATCCTCAACGAGAAATTTGGTCTGCGTTCCGTCACCACCGTAGAACAAGATATGCAGCAGTTGCTGAGCGCATAAGGAGTCACCGCATGACAATGCCAACCGATCAGTGCCCGTGGCGGATGCAGGTTCATCATATTCAGCAGGAAACGCCTGATGTGTGGACCATTTCGTTGCTGTGCCACGACTACTATCCCTATCGCGCCGGACAGTACGCGCTGGTCAGCGTGCGCCATTCGGCGGATACGCTGCGCGCCTACACCCTATCCTCAACGCCGGGGGTCAGTGAATACATTACGCTGACCGTTCGTCGTATTGATGATGGCGCAGGCTCACAGTGGTTAACCCGCGATGTGAAACGCGGCGACTATATCTGGCTGTCGGACGCGATGGGCGAGTTTACCTGTGAAGATAAAACAACCGATCGTTTTCTGATGCTGGCCGCCGGCTGCGGCGTGACGCCGATTATGTCGATGCGCCGCTGGTTAGCGAAGTATCGTCCGCAGGCGGATGTGCAGGTTATCTTTAACGTGCGTTCGCCGCAGGATGTCATTTTCGCCGAAGAATGGCGTCAATACCCGGTCACACTGGTGGCGGAACACGACGCGACGTCGGGCTTCGTCGCCGGTCGTCTCACCCGCGAGCTGCTGCAAAGCGTGCCGGATTTAGCCAACCGTACCGTAATGACCTGCGGCCCGGCGCCTTATATGGAGATGGTCGAACAGGAAGTGACGGCGCTTGGCGTGACGCGTTTCTTTAAAGAGAAGTTCTTTACCCCGGTGGCGGAAGCCGCTACCGACGGATTGAAATTCACCAAGCTGCAGCCGGCGAAAACGTTCTACGCGCCGGTCGGCACCACGTTGCTGGAAGCGCTGGAGAGCAATAAAGTACCGGTGACCGTCGCCTGCCGCGCTGGCGTCTGCGGCTGCTGCAAAACCAAAGTGGTTGCCGGCGAATATAGCGTTACCAGCACCATGACGCTGACCGATGCCGAAATCGCCGACGGCTACGTGCTAGCCTGCTCCTGCCACCCGCAGAGCGATCTGGTTCTCGCCTGAGGTCAAAACCCCCAAAAGCGCTACGGTACATACCGCTTTCTGGGGCTACAGGACCGTAGGCCGGATAAGGCATTAATGCCTTATCCGGCACTTTTTTACCGCCAGGCCGACTGACCGGCCAACGAATAATGCCCTGCCCCTAATAGCGCAATCGCCAGTGCGCCGATAAAGAAATAGACCAGGCTTTCAATCGCCCATGCGCCGACCGCATCCAGCGCGAACGTTTTACCTGTCCCAACCATCAGCCAGGCCACCGCCATGGTAAACGCCAGCACCAGCGCCGCCGGGCGCGTCAAGACGCCAAGAATAAGTAAACAAGGCGCGACGACTTCCCCCACCAGCACGCCATAGGCAATAAAGCCCGGTACCCCTTTCGCGACCAGCATGCCGCTGATGCCATCCACGCCGTCGATTAGCTTATGCAGACCGTGAAACAACATTAAGCCGCCAACGGCAAGTCGTAACAAGAGTTTACCGGCATCTTCATGCGACAGCGTTTTATTTACTGCGTTTAACAATCCCTTAACCATTTGATGTGCTTCCTGTTTTACACCCTGTGTGAGCCCAGAGTATGCACAATATTCCGCCAACAAAACCAGTGAAAAATAAGGGGCAATTGGCAACGTAACCTGTAGTTTCATCTAAGCTTGATAGCGTTATCACAAAAAGGAGATGGAAAACCATGAAACAGACCGTAGCGTCATATATTGCCAAAACGCTTGAACAGGCTGGCGTGAAACGTATTTGGGGAGTGACCGGGGATTCCCTCAACGGCTTGAGCGACAGTTTAAACCGCATGGGGACCATCGAATGGATGCCGACCCGGCACGAAGAGGTCGCCGCTTTTGCCGCCGGCGCGGAAGCGCAGCTCACCGGCGAACTGGCGGTGTGCGCCGGTTCCTGCGGACCAGGAAACCTTCATCTGATTAACGGTCTGTTTGATTGCCATCGTAACCACGTACCGGTGCTGGCCATCGCCGCCCATATTCCGTCGAGCGAAATCGGCAGCGGTTATTTCCAGGAAACGCATCCGCAGGAGCTGTTCCGCGAATGTAGCCACTACTGCGAGCTGGTCTCCACTCCGGAGCAAATTCCGCAGGTGCTGGCTATCGCCATGCGTAAGGCGGTGATTAACCGCGGCGTGTCGGTGGTGGTCCTGCCCGGCGACGTGGCGCTGAAACCGGCCCCGGAAAGCGCCAGCAGCCACTGGTATCACGCTCCGCAGCCCACGGTCACTCCGGCGGATGAAGAGCTGCACAAGCTGGCGCAGCTGATCCGATACTCGAGTAATATTGCCCTGATGTGCGGCAGCGGCTGCGCCGGCGCGCACCAGGAGCTGGTGGAGTTTGCGGCAAAAATTAAGGCCCCTGTCGTCCATGCCCTGCGCGGGAAAGAGCACGTCGAATACGACAATCCTTACGATGTTGGCATGACCGGGCTTATCGGCTTCTCTTCCGGTTTCCATACCATGATGAACGCCGACACGCTGATCCTGCTCGGCACCCAGTTCCCTTATCGCGCGTTCTACCCTACCGACGCCAAAATTATTCAGATCGACATCAACCCCGGTAGCATCGGCGCGCATAGTAAGGTCGACATGGCGCTGGTGGGCGATATCAAATCGACACTGAAAGCCCTGCTGCCGCTGCTGGAAGAGAAAACCGATCGTCGCTTCCTCGATAAAGCGCTGGAGGATTATCGCGAAGCGCGTAAAGGGCTTGACGATCTCGCCAAACCCAGCGAAAAAGCGCTCCATCCCCAGTATCTGGCGCAGCAGATTAGCCGCTTTGCCGACGACGACGCGATCTTTACCTGCGACGTCGGTACCCCCACCGTCTGGGCGGCGCGCTATCTGCAGATGAACGGCAAGCGCCGCCTGTTGGGTTCGTTTAACCACGGCTCGATGGCCAACGCCATGCCGCAGGCTATTGGCGCCAAAGCGACCGCGCCAAATCGCCAGGTCATCGCCATGTGCGGCGATGGCGGTTTCAGCATGCTGATGGGGGATTTTTTATCGCTGGCACAGATGAAGCTGCCGGTGAAAATCGTTATTTTTAATAACAGCATTCTCGGCTTTGTAGCGATGGAGATGAAAGCCGGCGGCTATCTGACCGACGGTACCGAGCTGCACGACACTAATTTCGCCCGCATTGCCGAAGCCTGCGGGATCAAAGGGATACGCGTCGAGAAAGCCTCTGAGGTTGATGAGGCGCTGCAGACCGCCTTTAGCACCGACGGTCCGGTATTAGTCGATGTAGTGGTAGCGAAGGAAGAGCTGGCGATCCCGCCGCAAATTAAGCTGGAGCAGGCCAAAGGATTTAGCCTGTATATGCTGCGGGCGATTATCAGCGGACGCGGCGATGAAGTGATCGAACTGGCGAAAACCAACTGGCTCAGGTAAAACAATGCTATCACCCTGAATCAGAACAAGGATATGCCGTGATAGATCTTCGCAGTGATACCGTAACTCGCCCCGGGCGCGCCATGATGGAGGCCATGATGGCCGCCCCAGTCGGGGACGATGTGTATGGCGACGACCCAACCGTCAATGAACTCCAGCGCTATGCCGCTGAGCTTGCAGGCAAAGAGGCGGCGCTGTTTCTGCCTACCGGCACCCAGGCCAACCTCGTTGGCCTGCTTAGCCACTGCCAGCGCGGCGAAGAGTACATCGTCGGCCAGGGCGCGCATAACTATCTGTATGAAGCCGGCGGCGCAGCGGTGTTGGGCAGTATTCAGCCGCAGCCGATCGATGCCGCGGCGGACGGTTCGCTGCCGCTGGATAAAGTCGCGGCCAAAATTAAGCCCGACGATATCCATTTCGCCCCCACCCGCCTGTTAAGCCTGGAGAATACGCACAACGGTAAGGTGTTGCCGCGCGGCTATCTGCAAGAGGCCTGGACGTTCACCCGCCAGCGCAATCTGGCGCTACATGTCGATGGCGCGCGTATCTTCAACGCCGTTGTAGCGTACGGCTGCGAGCTGCGCGATATCGCGCAGTACTGTGATTCGTTCACCATTTGCCTGTCAAAAGGGCTCGGTACGCCGGTCGGTTCTCTGCTGCTGGGTAGCGAAGCGTACATCCGCCGCGCCATTCGCTGGCGTAAAATGGTCGGCGGCGGGATGCGTCAGGCAGGCATTCTGGCCGCTGCCGGTCTGTACGCTCTGCAGAATAACGTAGCCCGTCTGCAGGAGGATCACGACAACGCCGCGTGGATGGCGGAACAGCTACGCGCCGTCGGCGCTGATGTGATGCGTCACGATACCAACATGCTGTTCGTACGCGTCGGCGAGGAGCAGGCTCGGGCGCTCGGCGAATTCATGCAGGCTCGCGGCGTGTTGATCAACGCCTCGCCAGTCGTGCGTCTGGTCATGCATCTCGATGTTAATCGCCAGCAGTTGACGGAAGTGGTCGGTCACTGGCAAGCCTTTTTACAACGCTAAGGAGTCAGGCGTGTCGCAATCTATTCTGGTGCTTGGCGCCAGCGGCTATATTGGCCAGCATCTGGTGCGCGAATTAAGCGCACGAGGTTATCCGGTGTTGGCGGCGGCACGCCATATCGACAGGCTGCAGAAGCTCGATCTTCCCGGCGTCACCTGCCACGCTATCGACCTCAATCAGCCGCAGGATCTCCCGGCACTGCTTCGCGGGGTCGATACCCTTTACTATCTGGTGCATGGCATGGGGGAAGGCGGCGATTTCATCGCCCATGAACGTCGGGTCGCCGTTAACGTGCGCGATGCCTTACGTCAGACGCCGGTGCGCCAGGTGATATTTCTCAGTTCGCTGCAGGCCCCGGCGCAGGAGCAGTCCGACCATCTGCGCGCCCGTCAGGTGACGGCCGATGTCCTACGCGAGTCAGGGATCCCCGTTACCGAGTTACGGGCGGGTATCATCGTCGGCGCCGGATCCGCCGCTTTTGAAGTGATGCGCGACATGGTTTACAACCTGCCGGTGTTGACGCCGCCGCGCTGGGTACGCTCACGCACAACCCCCATCGCGCTGGAAAACCTGCTCTACTATCTGGTGGAGTTACTTAATCATCCGGCTCGCGAGCACCGCGTCTTCGAGGCCGCCGGCCCGGATATTCTCAGCTATCAGCAGCAGTTCACCCATTTTATGGCGGTCAGCGGCAAGCATCGCCTGTTGATCCCTATCCCCTTTCCGACCCGCTGGATTTCGGTGTGGTTCCTGAACGTTATCACCTCGGTGCCCCCCACCATCGCTAAAGCGCTGATTCAGGGTCTCAAGCACGATCTGATCGCCGACGATCGTTCGCTGCGCGCGCTGATCCCGCAAACCTTGATTCCCTTCGATCAGGCAGTTCGTCGTACTTTGAAAGAAGAAGAACAGCTGGTGAACTCCAGCGATTGGGGCTACGACGCTCAGGCTTTCGCCCGCTGGCGGCCGGAGTATGGCTACTACCCAAAGCAGGCTGGCTGCACCGTTAGCACCCAGGCAAGCCGTAAGGCGCTATGGCGAGTGGTGAACCAAATCGGCGGCAAAGAGGGTTATTTCTTCGGCAACATTCTGTGGAAAATCCGCGGCGCCATGGATCTGCTGGTCGGCCATCGTTTAGCCAAAGGGCGGCCGCAGCATGATTATCTGCAAACTGGCGATACGGTCGACAGTTGGAAAGTGATTATTGTGGAAGAAGAACAACAGCTAACCCTATTGTTTGGCATGAAAGCCCCCGGTCTTGGTCGTTTAAGCTTTACCATTAGCGATAAAGGCGACCATCGTGAACTGGACGTTCGCGCCTGGTGGCATCCGCACGGCATGCCCGGCCTGTTCTACTGGCTACTGATGATCCCGGCGCATCTGTTTATTTTTCGCGGCATGGCGCGACGCATCGCCCGCCAGGCCGAGCAAATCACAGGCAAAAACGAAGATTAAGCGTTATTCTTTCATGATTCTCATTGCATACTCGGGAGAATCACGGAAAAATGCGCACGAAATTCTTTTCTGGGACAGTAGATTGATATGAAGGTACTGGTTACCGGTGCGACCAGCGGATTAGGCCGTAATGCGGTGGAATATCTGCGCAACAAGGGCATCAGCGTGCGAGCGACCGGGCGCAACGAAGCGATGGGTAAGCTTCTGAGCAAAATGGGCGCGGAGTTTATTCCTGCCGATCTAACCGAACTGGTCTCTTCGCAGGCTAAAGTGATGCTCGCCGGTATTGATACGCTTTGGCACTGTTCCAGCTTTACCTCGCCGTGGGGTACCCAGCAAGCCTTCGATTTAGCCAACGTTCGCGCAACGCGCCGCCTTGGCGAATGGTCCGTTGCCTGGGGCGTACGCAATTTCGTCCATATTTCTTCGCCTTCGCTCTATTTCGATTATCACCACCATCGCGATATTCAGGAAGATTTCCGCCCGCACCGCTTCGCCAATGAATTCGCCCGCAGCAAGGCGGCCAGCGAAGAGGTTATCAACCTGCTGGCGCAGGCGAACCCGCATACCCGCTTTACGATTTTGCGCCCGCAGAGCCTGTTTGGGCCGCATGATAAGGTCTTTATTCCGCGAATGGTGCAGATGATGCGCCACTACGGCAGCGTGCTCTTGCCGCGCGGCGGTAACGCGCTGGTGGACATGACTTACTACGAAAACGCGGTGCATGCGATGTGGTTGGCCAGTCAGCCGCAGTGCGACCACTTACCTTCCGCGCGGGCGTGGAATATCAGCAACGGCGAGCCGCGGACGCTGCGCAGTATCGTGCAGAAGCTCATCGACGAGCTGGGCATCAAGTGCCGAATCCGCTCGGTGCCCTATCCGATGTTGGATATTATTGCCCGCAGCATGGAGCATTTCGGCAATAAATCGGCAAAAGAACCCGCTTTCACCCATTACGGCGTTTCGAAGCTCAATTTCGACTTTACCCTCGATATCAGCCGCGCTCAGCAGGAACTTGGCTATCAGCCGATCGTTACCCTCGATGAGGGGGTTACCCGCACCGCCGCGTGGTTAAAAGACCACGGTAAACTACACGATTAAAACCGACGCTTACGGCAGCAAGTCACCCGGTTTGCTGCCAATAGGCGAAATACGCGCGCCTGATTTATCGATATAAAACCACTGCCCGCCAATCATCGACGTATGCTCGCCATCACGCCGTGTATTGCAACCGTTACAGACCAGCGCTTTCCCTTCTTTAAACGGCCAGGCGAAGTCAAACTGCGGGATAATTACCGCCTGAAGCTGTGCATTATAAAAACCGACCTTACCCTGCTGGCGAGAACGCACCAGTCCTTCAGCAAATTCATCGCCGCCATTATCAAACGGCAGCAAAGACAGCGCCTCACTGCGATCGTTAAGTAAGTAATAGCGCCCACTACCTGGCCACTCAGCAGAACTGATATACAGCTGGTAAAGGCCATTAGCAGACAACGCAAGCCGAGATAAGCGCGGGGAAAACCGCGGCTCTCCATCAACCCAACTGGCGCAATTCACCAGGGTCTCCTCTTCTGCGCTGATTTTCGCTAAATACTTGCAGGAATAACTTTGTGCGGAAGCTACAGAGGTAAAACACATCGCCGCCAGCGCAAGACGCAATACATCCTTGTTCATTTTATTACTCCATCATCCTTGTCCATATTTTTCCAGCAACGCTTCGGCGATCGCCTGCGTTTGCGCATCGGCCACGCCGTCCCAGCGTGCCGGCCTGAAGTGCATCTGGAAGGCCATAATCACCCGTTTTTGCTGCGCCGGGGTCATCTCTGGGGTGACCTGATAGCCGTAGCGCGACAGCAGGTCTAACAATTCTCCGCTATCAACCGGCTGCCAGCCTGGACGCCCTTGCAAATAAAAGGCGACGCGTGAATCATCAGGCCAGGCGCCAATTCCCTGCTGCGCCAGCGCCCGCCACGGGAACAGCGGGCCAGGGTCGTCCTTGCGCTGCGGCGCGATATCGGCATGAGCCACGACGTTTTGCGGCTGAATGTGATAGCGGGCGATGATATCTTTCGCCAGCGGGATAAGCGCGTCAATTTGCGCCGGATTAAATGGGGTAAAACTTTTTATATCGCCGTTTTTTTGCCAGCCGCGATTTTCCAGCTCAATACCGATAGAGGTATCGTTGATACGCGTGCTGCCGCGCCAGAAGCTGATACCGGCGTGCCAGGCTAAATCTTCCTCCGGCACCAATTGCCAGATACGCGGTTTACCGTGGTGCTGAGGCGGCTGCTCGGGAATTAAATAGTGCGAACTAACCTCTTTATCGGTCAGGGTCGCCAGCGAGACATCAAAGTTATCGGCGGTATAGTGAATGACCAGGACTTTAATACGCGGATAGGAGGCCTGCGCCGGATGACGGGTATCCAACTGATAACCCTGTTTGTCGACAATACCCTGCTCCTGCACACAGCCTGTCAGCAGCAAAGCGGCAAGCGCAAGCTGGATAATGCGCTTTGCTAATAAGACCATCGATTACGTCCTTCTTGCTTGGCTTTATACAGCGCAGCATCCGCCTGCGCGATTAACTCTGACGCCGGGACGCGCCCGTCCGAGGCGACAATACCCATACTGACCGTCACTAGCGGCCCGGCATCGGATTTGGCATGCGGCAGCGCCGCTTCGCGAATCTTCTGTTGGATCCGCTGCGCCACCGCCGTGGCGCTATCTAATGATTGCAGCGGCAGGACAATCACAAACTCCTCGCCGCCATAGCGCGCCACCATATCCTCCTGCGCGCGTACCGACATTTTCAGCACGGAGGCGATGCAGGAGAGGCAGTAATCTCCCGCCTGGTGACCGTAGTGATCGTTATAACGTTTAAAAAAGTCGACATCGAGGATGATCAGCGCCAGCGGCTCTTTACGTTCCCAGGCCTGCGCTAAAAAATTGTCCAGCGCCCGGCGGTTGGCGGTCGCCGTCAAGGCATCCTGATTCGCCATGTTTTCCAACCGATTAATCAGTTGCATGTTCTCCTGATGGGTTTTCCAGGCCTCGTCATACCAGCGCTGTAATATCTGCCGGCCATAAATCATAATGGCGGTGCATATTCCCCACAGAATCAGAAAACGTAAATCGACACCATGATGTATTTGCACGCCAGCGAGTAATGAAATACCCCATAAAGGAACAAGGTAAGCCACGAGGCCCACCGGAAAATAATAGAGCGCGGCAAGACCGGTGGTCATTAAAATAACCAGCAGCGGCCACGCGAACGGCAGCGACCATAAAATGATGAAGCAGTAACTACTCACCGACCAGCATAAACTGAGAATCAACAAAATAGCGGAAATCACTTTTGTGGCATAAATACCGCTTAATATCCGCCCGGAGATAACCATCATGCAAAGCGCCAGCGAGAAAACGATAATGGCCCCAAGCGCCATCTCCAGATAAGGAATAATATCCTGGTGAGTCAAGCTCTGATGATCGAACTCGGTGAACAGAACGTTGCGGAAGATGACCATCAAGGCAAAGGCGATATTGACGAACGCTAACCACGGCATGCTGCGCGACAGCGCGTGTTTTTGCACATTTTCGCGATTGGCCCACAGCATTGCTCGATCCTGGCGCGGATCCAGCCGTTGTTCGGTCGGCATAGCTACTCCTTTTTTAGCGACTGGACAAGCAGTTGAGCTGCCCGCTGTGTCTTTCTCTTTATGATAAACCATCAACCCCGGAATGTCTGTTGCTGGCCGCTTCAGCCCCTCGCCGCTTAACGTCATTTTCAGCTAACGACAGATGAAAATGGTCTTAGGCTCCGACAACGTCTATTACGCAAAAAAAAGCAAGCATTATCAATGAGAACCCTGTCATCTTTTCTTTAAAAAATCGTTAATTTTAGGTCATAAAAATGCAGCATTTCGCTTGAAAAAAAGACGGGCTTGATTCAATCTGATGGCGCTCATTGGTTAGTTAAAACAAGAGCATGATGATAGCAAGATAAACAATGGAGATTAATAATATGAAATATGCAGCTTTAGTGGCAGGTGCAGCATTGTTTTTAACCGCGAACGCGTTTTCTGCAGAAATTCTGAGCAAAGAAGATTTCGCTAAGGTAGAGGGTCAATACCAAAAAATTGGCACCATCTCCTCTACCGGACAAACTGCGCCAAGCGATGCGCGCGAAGAATTGATCAAAAAAGCCGATGAAAAAGGCGCTGACGTTGTGGTGCTCTCTTCCGGTAACACCGATAAGAAACTGCACGTATCCGCGAATATCTATAAGAAGAAATAATTAGTTATTGCCGATATAGAAACATTATCATCGTATGGTGATAGTGTTTCTTACTTATTACTCTGTGAATATTTATTTTTATACTCTTTTTCCATTTACCCCTCGTTAATAGTCATATCAAATATGCGCCTTCATCAGGATGCTAATCCGTATAACGCCTAAAATTGGTAATCCACTCCGTTAACGGACTCGCAATATATCCCCCGGACTATCAGTATAAATCCGACGCTAAAAAAAGATATGTCCTCTATACTTTGGGCATAAGAATATGCTCGCGTTTTACATTACCGCAGGTGGCAAATGAAAAAAATCGCATTCCTTATTTCTGGGTTGCTCTGCTCTGGCTTCACCCATGCCAGCGCACTCTATTTTTATGAAATCGGCACCGAAGACGTCGGCCTGGCAGGCGCGGGGCAAGCGGCGCGCGCGCAGGATGCCTCCACCATCGTCACCAACCCAGCCGGCATGACCCGGCTTCCTGACCATATGTTTACCGGCGGCGCGCAGGTCATGGGCGGCGATATCCCGTATCAGATGAATAACGAACACGGCGGTAATAGCCCTGGTAACGTGATGAATCTGTTTCCTAACGCCAGCGGCTTTTACGCACAGAAAATTAACGATGATTTATATGCCGGGATTGGCTTGTACGGCAACTACGGTTTAGGCATCGATTTTGGCAACTGGGCCGGCGATCGTCTTATCAAGAAAAGCACCATGGTGGCGATGACGCTGAGCCCGTCGCTGGCGTGGAAACTTAACGATCGTCTCTCTGTCGGCGCATCCGCCAACCTGAACTATGGTTATTTATCGCTGACGCGTAACGTCGACGGTAATGACGAGAAAGATAAAGACCATGACTGGGCGATGAGCTATCGTCTGGGTCTGCTGATGCAGTTAACCGACCAGACCCGCGCCGGCATCACCTGGAACAGTAAAACCGATTATGACTTTAACGTTAAGGGCAAAGCGCGTTTTCCCAATTTACCGAACGTTGCGTATGATTTGCCTATCTCCGCCCAGGTCCGCGCGCCGCAGCAGATCATGCTCAGCATGGTCCACGATATTAATAAACAGTGGTCGGTGATGGGCGATCTCGGCTGGCAGGACTGGAGCCAGTTCGGCAGCCCGCAAATCACCGTTTCCGGTCACGAAAGTAGTAAAAATAACCGCCTGAAGGACTCCTGGCATACCGCCGTCGGCGTACAGTACCGGCCGACCGAGCAGTGGCGTCTGAACGCCGGCGTCGGGTTCGACAGCACGGTTTATGATTCACAAAGCGACACGGCGCTCTCGCTGCCAACCGGCGATGAGTGGCGCTTCGCCACCGGCGCGCAATACCAGATAACCCCGGCCAGCAATATCGGCGTCGCGGTCTCTTATCTGCACATGCAATCTTCCCACGTAAAATCACCGGAAATCGTCTCCGGCAGCTACGATCACCCTTACCTGTGGTTCGCCAGCGTCAACTATAGTTATCAATTCTGATACGCCGGCTGCCCGCGCAAGAGGCGCGGACAGCCGATGGTCGTTGTCACATCAAGGTCTTAGCTCTTTGCGTCAAGTACAATTGTCGCGCTTACGCTATGCTTTAGCAGAATCTAACAACGTAGTGAGTTCATAAGGAAATCATCATGCGCTACAACATTCTTGCACTTGTTTTGCCTTGCGCACTGGCGCTGAGCGCCTGTACCACCGTGACCCCGGCTTATAAAGACAACGGCACCCGCAGCGGTTCCTGCATCGAGGGCGGCCCGGACGAGGTAGCGCAGCAGTTCTATGATTATCAAATCCAGCATCGTAATAACGATCTCACCGCGCTGCGCCCGTATCTGAGCGACGATTTGGCTAAACTGCTGAACGACGCTCGTCAGGACCCATCGCGTAACGGGCTGCTGCAATCAAATCCATTCTCCAGCAGTTCTACCCCGGCGGATAGCGCCGACGTCGCCAGCGCCTCAACCATCCCGAACCGCGATGCGCGCAATATTCCGCTGCGCGTTGAATTAAAACAGGGAACTCAGAGCTGGAAAGATGAAGTGCTGATGATTCAGGAAGGCCAGTGCTGGGCGGTTGACGATGTCCGCTACCTCGGCATAAACAGCCACGCTCCGGCCGGCTCGCTGCGTCAGAGTCTTGAGAAACGCTAATTTCGGCGTTAAAGCCACCCCGCTGAAACGATAACCCCGGTAAAATGTCGGTATTCCGTGTGGTAATGCCGACATTTGTTCCCCCCTACCACACGAACCCATATTTTGTGCTAACTTTAGTGATAAATGTGGTTTACATTTAACTTTTAACGCATAAATATTGCATAACTATTCTGTCAAAGGTACTATTTGCGGCCTCAATAGCTATTTGTATCAGACTGCCCAGATGAGTATTAAACTAAACGGCATTAATTGCTTCTACGGCGCGCACCAGGCGCTGTTCGACATCACGCTGGATTGCCCGCAGGGGGAAACGCTGGTGCTCCTCGGCCCAAGCGGCGCCGGTAAAAGCTCGCTGCTTCGCGTACTCAACCTGCTGGAGATGCCGCGTTCCGGTACCTTAAACATCGCCGGTAATCAATTCGACTTCACCAAAGCGCCGTCTGACAAAGCTATTCGCGAGCTGCGCCAGAATGTCGGGATGGTCTTCCAGCAGTACAACCTGTGGCCACACCTGACCGTGGTGCAAAACCTGATCGAAGCCCCGTGCCGCGTGCTGGGCTTAACCAAAGATCAGGCGCTGGCGCGCGCCGAAAAACTACTTGAGCGTTTACGCCTTAAACCTTACAGCGACCGCTATCCGCTGCATCTGTCAGGTGGTCAACAGCAGCGCGTAGCGATAGCCCGCGCGCTGATGATGGAGCCGCAGGTGCTGCTGTTTGATGAACCCACCGCCGCGTTGGATCCGGAAATTACCGCCCAGATCGTCAGCATCATTCGCGAACTGGCGGAAACCGGAATTACCCAGGTTATCGTTACCCACGAAGTGGAAGTGGCGCGTAAAACCGCCAGCCGCGTGGTGTATATGGAAAACGGGCATATCGTTGAGCAAGGGGATGCTAACTGCTTCGCGCATCCGCAAACCGACGCCTTTAAAAACTATCTTTCACATTGATGTTTTCGGGGAAATAACGATGAAAAAAGTACTGATTGCCGCTCTGCTCGCGGGCATGAGCCTTTCCGCTACCGCAGCCCAGACTATCCGTTTCGCCACCGAGGCCTCCTACCCTCCGTTTGAGCTGGTAGACGCCAACAACAAAATCGTCGGCTTTGACGTCGATCTGGCTAACGCGCTGTGTAAAGAGATGGACGCGACCTGCACCTTTACTAACCAGGCTTTCGATAGCCTGATCCCAGGACTGAAATTCCGCCGCTTCGACGCCGTCATGGCCGGTATGGATATCACCCCTGAGCGTGAAAAACAGGTGCTGTTCAGCACCCCGTATTATGAAAACTCGGCGCTGTTTGTCGGCCAGCAGGGCAAGTTCACCGGCATTGACCAACTGAAAGGCAAGAAAGTTGGCGTGCAGAACGGTACTACCCATCAGAAATTCATCACTGATAAGCATACCGGAAATCACCACCGTTCCTTATGACAGCTACCAGAATGCTAAACTGGATCTGCAAAACGGCCGCATTGACGCCGTCTTCGGCGACACGGCGGTAGTGACCGAATGGCTGAAGAGCAATCCGAAGCTGGCGCCGGTGGGTGATAAAGTGACGGATAAAGACTACTTCGGTACCGGTCTCGGCATTGCGGTTCGTCAGGGCAATACCGAGCTGCAGCAGAAATTTAACGCTGCGCTGGAAAAAGTGAAGAAAGATGGGACGTACCAGACCATCTATAGCAAAATGGTTCCAGAAGTAAGACTGAATGAACGAAATTTTTCCATTAGCAAGCGCCGCCGGGATGACCGTCGGCCTTGCCGTTTGCGCGCTGGTCATTGGCCTGGTGCTGGCGATGCTTTTCGCCGTGCTGGAGTCGGTGAAATGGCGCCCTGTGGCATGGTTGGCGACCGGCATCGTGACGATTTTACGCGGCCTACCGGAAATCCTGGTGGTGCTGTTTATCTACTTTGGTTCCTCACAGCTGCTGCTGACGCTGTCTGACGGTTTTACTCTTAATCTTGGGTTTGTGCAGATTCCGGTACAGATGCAAATTGAGAATTTCGACGTCAGCCCGTTCCTCTGCGGCGCCATTGCGCTTTCCCTGCTGTATGCCGCCTATGCCTCGCAGACCCTGCGCGGCGCCTTGAAAGCGGTGCCGCAGGGGCAGTGGGAGTCCGGACAAGCGCTGGGTTTGTCGAAGGCGGCGATATTCTTCCGCCTGGTGATGCCGCAGATGTGGCGCCATGCCCTGCCGGGTCTTGGCAACCAGTGGCTGGTGCTGCTGAAAGATACCGCGCTGGTCAGCCTTATCAGCGTCAACGATCTGATGCTGCAAACCAAAAGTATTGCTACCCGTACTCAGGAGCCGTTTAACTGGTACATCATTGCGGCAGCTATTTATCTCGTCATCACCCTGTTGAGTCAATACATTCTCAAACGTATTGATCAGCGTGCGACGCGCTTCGAACGGAGACCAGGTTGATGCTCGATTACTTACCCGAACTGCTGAAAGGGCTGCATACCAGCCTGACGCTGACGGCGGCATCGATCGTCGTGGCGCTGATCCTGGCGCTGATCTTTACCATCGTGCTGACGTTAAAAACGCCGGTGGTGGTGTGGATCGTCCGCGGCTATATCACCCTGTTTACCGGGACACCGCTGCTGGTGCAGATCTTCCTGATCTACTATGGACCAGGACAGTTCCCGTCATTACAGAATTACCCGGTGCTGTGGCATCTGATCTCTGAGCCCTGGCTGTGCGCGCTGATCGCTTTGTCGTTAAACAGCGCGGCTTATACCACCCAGCTGTTCTATGGCGCCATCCGCGCCATTCCGGACGGCCAGTGGCAGTCCTGCAGCGCGCTGGGGATGAGCAAGAAGGATACGCTGGCGATTCTGCTACCGTATGCTTTTAAACGCGCCCTCTCCTCGTACTCGAACGAAGTGGTGTTGGTCTTTAAAAGCACCTCGCTGGCTTACACCATCACGCTGATGGAAGTGATGGGTCATGGCCAGCTGCTGTACGGGCGCACCTATGACGTGATGGTCTTCGGCGCAGCCGGTATCATTTATCTGGTGGTGAACGGCCTGCTGACGCTGCTGATGCGTCTGGTGGAAAGAAAAGCGCTGGCCTTCGAACGTCGTAACTAACATCACGAAATGCATAAACAGTAATATATGAAACGGGTAAGTGCTAATGCTTACCCGTTTTTTTTATAACCAATAAAATAAACATACAACTTTATTGCATATAAATTCATTTAGTGGCATTGTGAACTTCAGCCGTAAACCGGCACAACATCATAAGATTGACCGACGGGAGTCCCACTATGAAAAAGTTAGTTCTGGCCGCACTGCTTAGCTCTTTCGCCTTTGGCGCCGCTGCCGCGGAAAAAATCAGCTTTGGCGTTTCCGCGACCTATCCGCCATTTGAATCCATGGATGCGAATAACCAGATTGTCGGTTTCGATCTTGATCTGGCCAAAGCGCTGTGTAAGCAAATGCAGGCCGACTGTACTTTTACCAACCACGCTTTCGACAGCCTGATCCCGGCGCTAAAATTTAAAAAGTATGGTGCGGTGATCTCCGGCATGGACATCACGCCTGAGCGTAGCAAACAGGTCGCGTTTACTGACCCGTACTACGCCAACTCGGCGCTGGTAATCGCCAAAAAAGACGCGTACCACTCTTTTGATGACCTGAAAGGTAAGCGTATCGGCATGGAAAACGGCACCACGCACCAGAAATACCTGCAGGATAAGCACCCGGAAGTCAAAACCGTCGCTTACGATAGCTACCAGAATGCCATTATCGACCTGAAAAACGGCCGTATCGACGGCGTCTTCGGCGATACCGCGGTGGTCAACGAATGGCTGAAGACCAACCCGCAGTTAGGCGCGGCGACGCCGAAAGTGACCGATCCGCAGTATTTCGGTACCGGCCTCGGCATTGCGGTGCGCCCGGATAATAAAGCGCTGCTGGAAAAACTGAACGCAGCGCTGAAAGCGATTAAAGCTGACGGAACCTACCAGAAAATTAGCAACCAGTGGTTCCCGGAGTAAGATCTACGCTTCCCGGCTTACGGCGCAGCCGCCTGAGCCGGGTCTATCGGTAACGCCCCCCTCACAGCGGCAGGGTAAACTGGAAACAGGCCCCTGCCGGTACTTCCAGCAGGCGAATTTCACCCCCGTGCAGTTGCAGCATCCGGCGAACAATCATCAACCCCAGCCCGCCCCGTGAGGCGCTCTGCTGCCCCGGTTCCAGTACCGATGGCCGCTCAAACAGATTGGCCCGTAACTCACCGGCGACGCCCGGGCCGCTATCGGCCACCTCGACCACCACCTGCGCCCCCTGCAGGCGCGACGACAGACGAATTTCGCCCCCGTGCGGAGTATGGCGAATGGCGTTATCCAGCAGATTGGTTAATACCCGCTCCATCATCGAGAGGTCTGCCTCAACCAAAGGCAAGCCTGACGCCAATTCCAGGCGCAGACAGATTTCGCGGGTGGCAATCGCCAGATCGAATTTTTGCGCCACGTCCTGAATCAGCTCGGCAAGGATAAACTTTTCCGGCTGCGGCTTAATACCGCCATGTTCAAGGCGTGCCAGCTCAAATAGCTGCTGCGACAGATGACGAACTTTATTTCCCTGGCGTAGCGCGATATTCAGATACTGCTTACGCTCCTGCGCCGTCAGGCGATCATCCTTTAGCGATAACGTCTCCAGATATCCCAGCAGCGAAGTGAGCGGCGTGCGCAGGTCATGCGAAATATTGGCAATGAATTCCCGGCGCTGACGATCGCTATCAGCCAGCCGATCCCATTGCCCGGCGATCTGCTGCGCCAGTTCGATAAAGCGGTTATGCAGCAGCGCCACTTCATTTCCGGGATGCGGGTCCGGCGCCTGCGCCGCCAGCGCTTTGATTGCTCGAATACTATCGCTGTCTCCGGCTGCCACCTGCGCCGTCAGCTGGCGTACCGGGCGTGTTACCCAATACCACGCCAGGCCGCCGGCCAACAGGCCAAACAGCGCCACCAGCAGCAGGGTCCATAGCAGCAGGCTCCACAGCGTCTTCTGCCAGGCGTTTTGTGCCAGTTCATTAAAAGTTTCGCCCTGCAGGATAATGTAGAGATAGCCACGTAGCTGGCCGTCAAGGCGCAGCGGCGCGGCGCTAAACACTTTTTGCTGGTCCATGCTGCGCGGATCGTCACCATAAATTGGCCACGCGCCGCCGGAGAGAAACGCCTGCACCGGCGCCATGGCAATGCGCTGGCGTTTAATGTGCCCCGGCGGCGCGGCATCCGCCAGCAGCTCGCCATCCGGCGAAACGAGGTACAGCTCGACGCTTGGGTTAAACACCATCAGACGGTCGAATAGTGGTTTCAACGCCGCGCGATCCACCTCGCCGCGCACGTTGAGCAGCGGCTCGCGGGCGGAGATCTGCTGCGCCAGACCGGCTGAAAGCCGTTGTACCATGACGTTACCGTACTGCGCGCTGCTATAGAGCTGGAGTAGACAAACGGACAGCGCACACAGCAGCAGCAAGGCGATAAACACCAACGATAACCGCTGGCTGAGGCTGAGTCGGCGGATCATGACTGCGCCCCGGCGCTATAGGGCGCAAATTTATACCCCTTCCCCCAGACGGTAAGAATAATGTCCGGCTCTGCCGGGTCGCGCTCTATTTTCGTACGCAGACGATTAATATGCGTGTTGACCGTATGTTCGTAGCCTTCATGCTGATAGCCCCAGACGCTATCCAGCAGCGCCAGACGCGAAAAAACTTCACCGGGATGGCGGGCAAAGTAATAGAGCAGATCGAATTCGCGCGGCGTGAGGTCAACCAGTTCACCGCGCAGCCTGACCTCCCGGGACAGCGGGTCGATATTCAGGCCGTGGCAGGCGATACGTCCGGCATCCATCAAGAGATTTTGTCCCATCGCTTCCTGACGGCGGAAAACCGCCTTCACCCGGGCAATCAGCTCCAGCAGAGAAAAAGGTTTCGCCAGATAATCATCGGCCCCCATTTCCAGCCCCTGCACGCGCTGGGTTTCGCTCGAACGGGCGCTAATAATAATCACCGGTAGATAGCGCGTTTGCTGACGGATGCGACGGCAAATCTCCAGCCCGTCGACGTTGGGCAACATCAGGTCAAGAATCACCGCATCCCAGACGCCGTTATCCAGCTGGCGCAGCGCCTGCGCGCCGTCCGCCTCGTGCACGATTTGGTACCCTTCATCCTGCAGATTCAGGCGCAACAAAGCCGCAATATCATCATCATCTTCCACCAGCAGGATTTTTTTACTCATCAGATTCGCTCCACGAATTTCACGCTCGTTTCATAAAGCTTACCCGATTTCAGCCGCTTAAAGAGTTCACATTTTGTTTAAACTTCACGAACCAGCAGCGTCAGCACTTCATAATGCGCGGTATGTGGAAACATATCGAACAACTGCACCCGCTCAAGGCGATAGCCCTGCAGACGATCAATATCTGCGGCCATCGTCCGCGCGTTACAGCTCGAATAAATAATATACGGCGGCGCCATGCGGCTTAGATAATCGCACAGTTCGGCGCCGATGCCGCGCCGCGGCGGGTTGACCAGCACCAGCTGTGGAATATCGTCTTCATGCGTCGCGAATTGCGTGGAATCCAGCGCCTGAAAATGAAGATTGGTTAATCCCAACTGGGCCGCGGATTGCTTCGCGCAGGCGATGGCTTCCGGGGCGATTTCGATACCGGTAAGGCGCATCTGCGGGGTTGCGCAGTGCAGGCCGAAACCGCCGACGCCGCAAAACAGATCCCACATGTGGTTGACCGGCAGCGCGCGTACCCAGTCGCGGGCGGTAGCATAGAGCTGGCTCGCCACCGTCGGGTTGGTCTGGAAAAAGCTTTGCGGGCGGATCCACAGCGGTACGCCGTTAAAGTTCTCCGCCAGCGCCTGTTGATCGCTGAGGAAAATCTCCTGCTCCCCTTCCATGATAGCCATATGCACGGGCTGAATATTGGCGGTAATCACCTTAAGCTGCGGCAACTGCTGCTGTAACCACGGCAGCGCGGCGCGCAACTGTGCAAGCTTAGCCGCAGAGCGCAGAACGAAACGCAACATCATGCCGCCCTGTTGGCTTTCGGTCAGCAGCAAATACTTCAGTTCGCCGCGCTTGCGGGCAACATTATAGGGGGTGAGTCCGGCGCGGGCGATAAACGGCTTCAGCGCGGCGAAAACCGGTTCAAAACTCGGCGGATACAGCGGGCAATCGGTGAGATCTTCCGGCGTGCCATCGCGATGCAGCATGCCGAGCAGCGGGCGCTCGACGCTACCGCTTACGACCATTTTCGCTTTGTTGCGAAACGCCGTCTCCGGACCTGAGACCGGAGTAAGCCATCTCGCCGCTGGATGACCCGCCAGCAGTTCGCGCAGGTTAGCCATTTTATCGGCGAGCTGTTGCGTCAATGGCAATTCCAGCCACTGACAGGAACGGCAGCGGCCCGCGTCGTAAAGTGCGCAATGCATAAGAAGACCTTCAAGAAAACCGGGGCGGGGATTGTATCACCGTTATTGCAAGCGGAAAAACCGTCGGCACGACGCAGGGATAAACAATAGCGCCAGCACCAGCAGATCCGGCAACTTCTGCAAGAACAGCGCATGGAGAATCTCTCGTTTTGACTCCCCGGCCACGCTGAACAATTCTGGGTAGCCGTAGCCAATCGAGGCCGCCCACAGATAAGAGATGACGATAATTTGCGTCAGCAGGTAGAGCCAGCGCGCCCAGTTGCGGCCTTTCACCAGCGAAAAGGCGCACCAGATCTCGATAAACACCAGCGCCAGGCTCGCCAGAAACACCAGCGTCAGGGCCCAGGTTTGCACGCTACGATGGACAAAATCGGCAATCCCCTGCACGCCGAGCTGATTGAGGATCATTAACAGGTCAAGACCGCGAATTAAGATAATAGCAAAGGCCGCCACCTGTACCAGCGCAGGGACGTTAAGACGAGCATGAGACGATCGAGTTTTTGTAAACAATCCCAACGTAAAGTCATCCATGAAAACGGCGCCACGAGTGCGGCGCCAATGTTAACTCTATTGCAGAGATTATACCCTAAATAATTCGAGTTGCAGGAAGGCGGCAAGTGAGTGAATCCCCAGGAGCTTACTCTAGTAAGTGACTGGGGTGAACAAACGCGGCCAACGCACATGCAGCTTGAAGTATGACGGGTATAGGGGGTTCAGCCCCTTCTTGCACGCTGGATATCACGCACTCGCTGCTTTTCTGCGCGAGCCATTAAATACCAGGCGATAAAACCGACAATTCCCACCACGCCGAGAATTAATGTCGCCAGGGCGTTAATTTCCGGGTTAACACCCATCCGCACGCTGGAGAAGACCAGCATCGGCAGCGTCGTCGCCCCTGGCCCGGAAACGAAGCTGGCAATCACCAGGTCATCAAGAGACAAAGTAAACGCCAGCAGCCAGCCGGAAATGACCGCGGGCATAATCATCGGCAAGGTTATCACGAAAAACACCTTCAGCGGCGCGGCGCCAAGATCCATCGCCGCCTCTTCGATTGACCTGTCCAGCTCGCGCAGACGTGAAGAGATCACCACCGCCACGTAGGCGGTACAGAAGGTGACATGCGCCAGCCATATCGTCAACATGCCGCGATCCGATGGCCAGCCGATGGAATGCCCCAGCGCGACAAACAGCAGCAGCAGCGACAGCCCGGTAATCACATCGGGCATCACCAGCGGCGCGGTGATCATAAAAGCAAAACCGTTGGAACCGCGAAAACGGCCAAAACGCACCAGCACCACCGCGGCAATCGTGCCGAGGATCGCCGCCGCCGTCGCCGCGCAGGCGGCAATGGTCAGGCTTAACCCCACCGCGCTCATCATCGCGTCATCATGAAACAGCTCGCTATACCAGCGCGTCGACCACCCTGCCCATACCGTCACCAGCTTCGAACTGTTAAATGAATAGATAACCAGCATCAGCATCGGCGCATACAGGAAGGTAAAACCGAGCACGAGGATCAGAATCCGCCATGGCGAACGTACTACCGGTAAGTCATTCATCCATGATCCCCCATCTGTTTTTGCTGATGCTTGTGGAACCACATGATCGGCACGATCAACAGCAGCAGCATCACAATCGCCACCGCCGATGCTACCGGCCAGTCGCGGTTATTAAAGAACTCCTGCCACAGCACGCGGCCAATCATAATGCTGTCGGGGCCGCCGAGCAGTTCCGGGATCACAAACTCGCCCACCGCCGGAATAAACACCAACATCGAGCCGGCGATAATGCCGCCTTTCGTTAACGGAACAATCACCTGGAAGAAGGTCTTTAACGGCCTGGCGCCGAGATCCAGCGACGCTTCCACCAGCGAATAGTCGATACGCGTCAGCGCGGTATAAATCGGCAGCACCATGAACGGCAGGTAGGCGTAAACGATACCGATGTACACCGCCAGGTTGGTATGCAAAATCTCCAGCGGTTGATCGATAACTCCGAGCCACAACAGGAAGTTATTGAGCACCCCGTTGCTTTTCAGCAGCCCCATCCAGGCGTAAACGCGGATGAGGAACGAGGTCCACGAAGGTAATATCACCAGCAGCAGCAGGATATTGCGCGTCGACGGCTTGCTATGCGCCACCGCCCACGCCAGCGGATAGCCCAATAGCAGACAGCAAAAGGTGGAAATTGCCGCCACCTGCAACGACTGCAGATAAGCCTCAAAGTACAGCGGATCGTCGGTCAGCTGCAGGAAGTTGCCGAGGTTGAGCGTCAACGTCAGTTGACCGTCGGCCCACGACAGTAACTCGGTATAGGGCGGGATCGCCCGCGCCATTTCGGCCAGACTGATTTTAAAAACGATCAGGAATGGCAGTAAAAACAGCAGGATTAACCACAGATACGGCAGCGCAATCACCAGCTTACGCCCATGGGCCATCTGCTGGCGCGCCAGCCACAGGGCAAAACCGCCGGGCTTTTTGCCGCCGGCTGGAGGTTCTAATGTGCTCATCGCCCTCTCCTTACACCGTCAGAACAACGCAGCTATCGGCATCCCAGCACAAGCGAACCTCATCACCCCAGGTCGGCATTCCTTTCCGATGGCGATGCTCATTTTGCAGCTGCGCGCTGATCATCTGCCCGCTTTTCAGACGGACATGATAGATAGACAGATCGCCGAGATAAGCGATATGGATAACCTCGCCTACCGCAAAGTTAAAGCCGTCTGCCGGTGGTTCGTCACAGAGCATGATTTTCTCCGGACGCAGCGCCACCCAGACCGGCACGTTATCCACCACCGAGGCATCCGGATCGACTTTCAGCGGATGCACCAGCCCCGGCGCATTCAGTACCAGGCCATCTTCCAGCCGCTCTTTGACCAGCCCTTCGAAGACGTTTACCGAGCCGATAAACTCGGCGCTATAGCGGGTCGTCGGATGTTCATAGATCTCCTCCGGCTCGCCGATCTGCACGAACTTACCGCGGTTCATGATGGCGATACGGCCCGCCATGGTCATCGCCTCTTCCTGGTCATGGGTGACCATCACGCAGGTGACGCCGACGCGCTCAAGAATATCCACTACCTCAAGCTGCATCCGGTCGCGCAGTTTTTTATCCAATGCGCCCATCGGTTCATCAAGCAGCAGTAATTTCGGCCGCTTCGCCAGGCTTCGCGCCAGCGCCACGCGCTGACGTTGGCCGCCGGAAAGCTGGTGCGGCTTGCGTTTGGCGAACTCCTGCATATGCACCAACGCCAGCATCTCCTGGACGCGGGCGTTAATCTCCGCCTTTGGCAGCTTGTCCTGCTTAAGACCAAAGGCGATATTTTGCTCCACCGTCATGTGGGGAAATAGCGCGTAAGACTGGAACATCATATTGATCGGCCGCTGATACGGCGGCACGCGCGCCAGGTCGACGCCATCCAGCACAATCTGCCCGGCGGTGGGCAACTCAAAACCTGCCAGCATACGTAGCAGCGTCGATTTCCCGCAGCCGGACGCGCCCAGTAAGGCAAAGATTTCGCCTTTATAAATAGTGAGGTTGACATCATCGACGGCGTGTTGCCCATCGAAGGATTTGGTTAAATTACGGATTTCCAGCAGCGGGGTCAGCGCTTTGGGGGCTTTCGCCTGTGGGCGGGGCATTGCGTCATTCACTCGGGTGCTCTCCGGCAAATACAATCACCGTATGGCCCGGTTGCCATACATTCTTCAGTTCTATGTCCGCCAGCGAACAGCAGGCCAGACCTTTACAGGCCCGGCGTACCGGGCCTGACGGCGTTATTTTCCGCTTTTCACTTTGGTCCACGCGCGGGTGCGCACGCGGTCAATCTTCGGATCCTGCACCTTGAGGGTGAACAGCTTGGCGAAGACATCCTCAGGCGGGTAAATCGCCGGGTTGTTGCGGATGTCGGCACTGACCAGCGGCGTCGCCTCTTTGTTAGCGTTAGCGTAGTAGACGTGATCGCTGATATGGGCAATGACCTCCGGGCGCAGCAGATAGTTCAGGAACTGATAGGCTTCGTCTTTATTTTTGGCATCCGCCGGCATGGCGAAGACATCAAAGAAGGCCAGCGCTCCCTCTTTCGGAATAAAGTAGGAGATATTGACGCCGTTCTTCGCCTCTTTGGCCCGATTCGCCGCCTGCCAAACATCGCCCGCCCAGCCGATAGCGACGCAAATATCGCCGTTTGCCAGGTCATTGATATATTGCGAAGAGTGGAAGTAACGGATATTGGGCCGCAGCTTCAGCAGCAGATCGGTTGCCGGTCCGGTGTAATCATCGGCTTTGGTGCTGTTTGGATCTTTGCCGAGATAGTTCAGCACCGTCGAGAAAATCTCTTCCGGAGCATCAAGGAAGGAGACGCCGCAGCTTTTCAGCTTCTCAAGGTTTTCCGGTTTGAGCACCAGATCCCAGCTGTTCAACGGAACGTCTTTACCCAGCGCCGCTTTCACTTTATCGACGTTATAGCCGATGCCGGTGGTCGCCCACATGTATGGCATCGCATATTTATTATCGGGATCGTGACGCGCCACCAGTTGTAAAACTTTCGGGTCGAGGTTTTTCCAGTTCGGCAGTTTGCTTTTATCCAGCGGTTGGAATACCCCGGCCGCCAGCTGGCGTTCAAGGAAGCTTGCCGACGGCACCACCAGATCAAACCCGGTGCTGCCGGCCATTAATTTACCTTCCAGCACTTCGTTGGAATCGAATACGTCATACACCACTTTAATACCGGTCTCTTTTTCAAAATTGGCAACCGTGTCCGGCGCAATATAATCAGACCAGTTATAAACGTGCAGCGTTTTTTGTTCCGCTGCGAGCGAGCCGGCAGAAACGGCCATCAGCGCACCCGTAATCACACCTGTTAACCATTTTTTACCCAAGGCGGTCATATCTCTGTTTCCTTCTCAAGGCCCGTTAATTCACGGACGCAATAGACGAACCTGAACGCATGCAAGAATCATGCATATTTTTCATTGCCTGAGATAAGGAGAGGAAACCTCTCCCTGATTGGCTGCCCGCAAATGGACGCCTCGCCAGAATAACTGTAGCCATAATAAGAGGATATAGCCCAGGCAAAAAAACGCCCTGGATCATATTTCCAGCCAATAAAGGTCTACGAGATAAAAGCGAAGCGCTAAAACAGCAGTGAATAATTCTTTAAAGACGGGTTTGAGACAGAATAAATAAGCAACCGCCATCGCAGCGGCTGCTTTTATTAATTAGTGCAGAAAATGGTATTGCACTTCTTCGGCTGCGGCCTCTTCTTCCTGCTCTTCCGCTTTATACAGCAGTTGATTGGCACCGGCTTCCAGAATGACCATCGAGACCTGCTCTTCGCTCTGGCGGAAGAACCAGGCAAACTGTTCGAGAGTGACGCCCGCGCCAACGGGCAGCGCCTGGCAGACCACCAGCTTCGGCAGGTTATCATCCTGAATATCAAGGAACGCTTTTACGGTCAGCGAACTGGCGTTAATCGCCGACAGATCCGCCGACAGCGGCAGCAGCGCAGAGGGCTTCACTTCCGCCAGCGCCGAAAACAACACCACGTTGTCCAGCAGGTCGATTTTGGCATCGAAAATACCGTCGAAATTCTGCATATGCGGCAGGTGCAACGCCTGGCAGGAGTCGCACTCAAAAAAACTGATGCCTAACTCGTCGAGCCAATGACGTAATGTATCAAGACCCGGAACGACCAGTGAATCCATAGTGCCTGTGACCTCTTGCTGGATAAAAAACGACGCATAGCTTACGCAAAAAATGCGTCGCATTCCATGAAAGGATAACGAAGTGACGCTACCCTCCCATTTTTAGACAATATCCAGGCGTGGCCTGACGTTCGATCCACGCGATCATCCGCCCGGCAATATCGACGTGAGTGGTGGTTTCAATCCCTTCCAGCCCCGGCGAGGCGTTAACTTCCATCACCAGCGGGCCGCGGTGGGCGCGCAGGATATCCACGCCTGCCACGTCCAGACCCAGCGTTTGCGCCGCTTTAATCGCCATCTCCCGCTCCTGATCGCTGATCGTGGCCGTAGTGGCGACGCCGCCGCGGTGCAGGTTAGAGCGAAAATCGCCCTCCTTCGCCCGCCGTTCAATCGCCGCCACCACCTCATCGCCAACCACCAGGCAGCGGATATCGCACCCTTTTGCCTCAGCGATATATTCTTGCACCAGAATGTGCGCATTGAGGCCCCGGAAGGCGTCAATCACGCTTTCCGCCGCCTGTCGCGTTTCCGCCAGCACCACACCGATCCCCTGCGTCCCCTCCACTAACTTCACCACCAGCGGCGCGCCGCCGACCATGGCGATCAGATCGCTGGTGTCGTCCGGCGAGTGAGCAATACCGGTGACCGGTAGATCGATTCCCTGACGCGCCAGCAACTGCAGCGAGCGCAGCTTATCGCGGGCGCGGGTAATCGCCACCGACTCGTTTAGCGGATAGCTGCCCAGCAGTTCGAACTGCCGCAGCGCGGCGGTGCCGTAATAGGTGATCGCCGTGCCAATACGCGGAATGACTGCATCAAAATGGGGCAACTGTCGCCCTTTGTAGTGAATCGAGGAGGCAACCGGGCTGACGCTCATATAGCAGGAGAGCGGATCGAGGATCTCGACCTGATGCCCGCGTTTTTGCGCGGCTTCACGCAAGCGGCGGCAAGAATAAAGCGTTCCATCCCGGGATAATATAGCGATTTTCACCCAACACCTCTTAGAAAATAACTGGCGGCCAGCACTCTGCGTTTGCAGGTTGAAGTGTATAGGGAATCAGCGCGTTGCCCAGCCCTGTTTATGCAAATAATCGAGAATAAACGGCCGGCTCTCTTTGATGATGGTGCGGCGGATATGATCGCTCCAGGTATCGCGGCGGGTATTGCTGCCGCGCGTCAGATAATAGTCCGCCAGCTGTTCGTCATACTGCGCCAGCACCTGTTGATCAAGCGGCTGGTAGTGATTCTCATGCACCAGCATCGCAGGCGGAATACGTGGCTTAACCTGCGGGTCGTCAGCAGGCCAGCCAAGGCACAGGCCAAACAGCGGCAACACGTGTTTCGGCAGCTGCAGCAGCTCGGTTACCGCGTCAATGTTATTACGCAGGCCGCCAATATAGACGCCGCCTAATCCCAGGGATTCCGCGGCGATTAAGGCATTCTGCGCCATTAGCGCGGTGTCGACGACGCCCAGCAACAGCTGTTCAGCCAGTCCCAACTGCGCTTGCGGGCAAATTTGCAGGTGGCGGTTGAAATCGGCGCAGAATACCCAAAACTCCGCTGCCTGCGCCACGTGCTGCTGGCCGCCGGTCAACTCAACCAGCTGCTCACGCATCTGCGGGTCGGTAATGCGAATAATCGAGGTACATTGTAAAAAGCTGGAGCTGGAAGCCCCTTGCGCCCCGGCAATGATCGCCTCACGCTGTTGGTCGCTAATCGGCGCGTCGGTAAAATGGCGGATGGAACGGTGGTTACGCAGCAGATCAATGGTCGGCGTCATGGTGTTTTTCTCGTTCGGACGGGGTAGAAGATGAGGTCTTATTATCGGTCAACTGCGGCGCGACAATTTTCGCTATTCGCCACATTAAGGCTATCGCCGCCGGGATCATCAGCAGGATCCCGGCAAAGATCATGATGAGCGCCGCCGTCGGGCTGGCAAATGGCGCAGGCAGCTGAACATACTGGTTTAATGACAGCCAGGCCAACGTCAGCAGCGCCATGCCGACGAGCTCAACAATCAGAATACTTTTGGGTAATGCGGCAGGCGATCGCATAACGCTCCTCAATATACTCATGCCGCGCACAGCGCATCGCTGGCGCATCTGTATAGGGTCTTGCAGCAGATGATATTGATCAAGCATAACCCGCAACCATCGCTATAAAAGGTAAAACCTTCTTCCCCTTGCTAACGGAACGCGGCATCATAGCCACATTCGCCATCCGGCTGAGATTTAAGGAGAGAAGCATGTTTACCGTTATTTTTGGTCGCCCAGGTTGCCCGTACTGCGTTCGCGCTAAAGAACTGGCTGAGAAACTGAGCACCGAGCGCGATGACTTCAGCTATCGCTACATTGATATCCACGCGGAAGGCATCAGCAAAGCCGATCTGGAAAAAAACCGTCGGTAAGCCGGTAGAAACCGTACCGCAGATTTTCGTCGATCAGAAACACATCGGCGGCTGCACGGATTTCGAAGCCTGGGCGAAGGAAAATCTCGGCCTGTTTGCCTGAGAGACTTCACTCTTCCGTTGAGTGCCTGCGTCTGGCGTCCAGCCAGACGCAAATAAATAAAAAGCATAGCGCCCCGAGCGCGCACCAGAAGACCGCGCTAAAAAGCCACGCCAGTTCCTGCCAAAACGATCGATGAGTAATAAAGAACATCCGCATCACCACCAGACAAACCGGTGCCGCCAGCATGGCGCCAATCAGCGGACGTATGACGCGCCTTCCGGGGGATAAACAGCTCGCCACAGCGCCAGGTAGCACAAAGAACAGCAGTCCAAGCTCGGGGTTGCCCGTTTGCCGAAAAGCCCCTTTCATATGCAGCAACAGCGATAAACAGACCACAATAAACAGAAAGAACCCACAAATTATACCGGCCCACGCGCGCTCAGATTTCACGATATCCTCCTGATTTCGCCTCTAACTATCTTTCACTTCATCCAGTCAGAAATAGCATTCTGGCAGTCCATGCTTATAACGCTCCCGTCAGAGTAAAACGATTGTGACTAGCCGCAGCAACCAGGAAAGATTAAACTAGCGGCACTGTTTTATCGGTATTAACGGGATGCCAGAATAACGTTCGGCATAGTGCGAACGCTTGAGCAACCTTAGACCAAAAAACCATTTCCTTCAACAACTTACTAGTAAACGAGAAGTTGGCTTTCGTGAATATAAACGTCGCAGATTTGTTAAACGGGAATTACATCCTGTTATTGTTTGTTGTACTCGCACTGGGTCTTTGCCTGGGGAAACTTCGCCTCGGGTCAGTACAACTTGGTAATTCCATTGGCGTTTTAGTGGTTTCTTTATTATTAGGTCAGCAGCACTTCGCCATTAACACAGATGCGCTAAATCTTGGCTTTATGCTGTTTATTTTCTGCGTCGGCGTCGAAGCGGGCCCCAACTTTTTTTCGATTTTTTTCCGCGACGGCAAAAACTATCTGATGCTGGCGCTGGTGATGGTGGCCAGCGCGATGTTAATCGCTATGGGGCTGGGCAAATTGTTTGGCTGGGACATCGGCCTGACCGCCGGGATGCTGGCGGGCGCTATGACCTCCACCCCGGTGCTGGTGGGCGCTGGCGATACCCTACGCCACTTTGGCCTGCCCAGCGATCAGCTGGCGCAGTCGCTTGACCACCTGAGCCTCGGTTACGCCCTGACCTACCTGGTTGGCCTGGTGAGCCTGATCGTCGGCGCGCGCTATATGCCGAAGCTACAGCATCAGGATCTGCAGACCAGCGCCCAGCAGATCGCCCGCGAGCGCGGTCTGGATACCGACTCCAAGCGTAAAGTCTATCTGCCGGTTATCCGCGCCTACCGCGTCGGCCCGGAATTGGTCGCGTGGGCGGACGGCAAAAATCTTCGTGAGCTGGGGATTTACCGCCAGACCGGCTGCTATATCGAGCGTATTCGTCGTAACGGTATCCTGGCGAACCCGGATGGCGACGCGGTACTGCAGATGGGCGACGATATCGCGCTGGTTGGCTACCCGGACGCCCATGCCCGCCTCGACCCAAGCTTCCGTAACGGTAAAGAGGTGTTTGACCGCGACCTGCTCGACATGCGTATCGTCACCGAAGAGATTGTGGTTAAGAATCATAACGCCGTCGGCCGCCGCCTGGCGCAGCTGAAGCTGACCGATCACGGCTGTTTCTTAAACCGGGTGATCCGCAGCCAGATTGAGATGCCAATCGACGATAACGTGGTGCTCAATAAAGGCGACGTGCTGCAGGTGAGCGGCGACGCCCGCCGCGTAAAAACCGTCGCTGACCGCATCGGCTTTATTTCGATTCACAGCCAGGTGACCGATCTGCTGGCTTTCTGCGCCTTCTTTATCGTCGGCCTGATGATCGGCATGATCACTTTCCAGTTCAGCTCGTTCAGCTTCGGCATCGGTAACGCCGCCGGCCTGCTGTTCGCCGGCATTATGCTTGGCTTCCTGCGCGCCAACCATCCGACCTTCGGCTATATCCCGCAGGGCGCATTGAACATGGTTAAGGAGTTCGGTCTGATGGTGTTTATGGCCGGGGTCGGCCTGAGCGCCGGCGCGGGTATTAATAACGGTCTGGGCGCCATTGGCGGGCAAATGCTGGCCGCCGGTCTTATCGTCAGCCTGGTGCCGGTGGTGATCTGCTTCCTGTTCGGCGCCTATGTGCTGCGCATGAACCGCGCGATGCTGTTCGGCGCGATGATGGGCGCGCGCACCTGCGCCCCGGCGATGGAAATTATCAGCGATACCGCGCGCAGCAACATTCCCGCACTCGGCTATGCTGGCACTTACGCTATTGCCAACGTGCTGCTCACCCTTGCCGGTACGCTAATCGTCATCATCTGGCCGGGCCTTGGCTAGTCCCGGCCGAAAATTTTTAACTTTTTCGCAAAAAAATCGGTGATGAACAGAACTTTTTCCCAGGACGTCAGTCATAACTAGTGCCACTGCTTTTCTTTGATGTCCCCATTTTGTGGAGCCCATCAACCCCGCCGTTTAGGTTCAAGGTTGATGGGTTTTTTGTTGCCTGAAATTCAGCTTCCTTAGAATCAACCTCTTAGCAGACAACTCGTTTCTGCATGCAATGCCCCTCCCGTGAAAACCGCCCCCGTCTTAACAGCAGTCTCTGGTCTTGCTTTCTCCTCGCAGAAAAGCGCTTCCTCAACGTCCGATAGTTACTGCTATTGAATTGACGTACTTAACCTGCTATGTAAAAACGTAGTGTTGATACTTTACTTCTACTGATAAGGAATTCAGATGTTAACGCAAAGTCTTATTAATATATTCAGCAAAGAAATGATAGGGACAGTTATCACCGCCCTGCCCATCATAAAAGCCATCTTAAATTACTTAAACAAACCTTTAGATGACATCGATGATATATATAAAAAAGCCAAATTAAGCACATGGCGAATTCGATTTTTCATGATCAAAATATCGACAAAAGAGATACCCAGGCTGACTCGCGCAAATGTGATATTGTTTTCCATCGTCTTATTATTTCTTTTTGGCAGCTTAGCAACCAGTTCATATTATGGCGTAAAGCTATTACAAGTACGTCCGGGCTGGACATCTTTAATTCTTAAAGAAACGGATGAATGGTTTTTAATCTCGGAAAAAGAAGCATCAGAACACGCATTCCATCCCTCATGGCATCTCACAGAAAAAGCTGTCTCTCTGGCGAGGCCACGCAACTGGCAAATGACAAAATAATAACACCACAACTAGGGAGATTTATTTGTGAATCCTTCACCAATACAGATGACAAAGAGAACATAATGAAATCCATTAAAGATACCACTCACAATAAACCTGTCATCACCTTTCTCATCTCGATCATTACCGTTGGCTGCATATGGTTCATAACCAGCTTAATATTGACGTTAATATATACTCTCAGACTTAAAAAATTCATTATCCGGGAGCATGAAAAAGCCTATGACTATCTAACATAGCCCTCCAGACTTTAGCTTAGGGGGTGAGAACTCTGTTACATTTGTCATTTGCACGACGTATATTATCAGTTCCGGTAATATTGTTACTGGAACTGCAGAGCCTATCATCCTGTGATAATTATTGATATTATTGTCCGCAACGATTAAGAGGTGTTTCGGTTGAAGGTAAAAACATGATTGATGTACAGCAGGAACAAACACTTCAGAAGCACGGTTTTACCAGCAAAGAGATCAATATGCTGCGAAAAGGACTTGAGAGTCCACAACGTAAAGATCAAAGCCTGCAGGTCTTGTTGGTGGAGCTAAGGCGTCGTTTTTACATGTCCTGTATCATCATCATTGCCCTGCTTATCTTTTGTGGCTACGCGGTGCTGACTAATGATACCGGTTATGGGCTGGCTTACTTTGCTGTGACTGCAGTTTGCTGCGCCTTTGCACTAATAGCTACACCTTATCCGCTTTCATGGAAAGCGATAACATTCTTAAGAAAGAAACTCTACCCAAATTAATTTAACAAGCAATTTTTTCATCAGTACGATACGTTCTCCCTATGTTGTATAACTGATATGTCCTCAACATGCCACTTAAATATCCCCTCTTAAATAATCGGCGATAAAGCTTATCAAGCACACCAGCGTAAAACAGATGGCGAAACCACCCAGCTTGAATAACCAGCCATCCAGAGCAATAAAACAAACCACAGCGGCGATAGAGAAGCTGCCCGTTCCGACAGCTTCAAACATATTGATTGCATGAATGCAGATCTTTTTACAAACATAGCTTGAAGAGAATCTTTTTGGTTTCATTGGCTCTCTCTTATCCCTGCATTAGGTAACCCAAGGCTAATCAAAAGCGCGTCTATTGGCCAGTAATAATTAAAATATTTTATTATTAAATCAACAAGTTAAACAAACCCCTAATAAAGAAAATCAATCCCTAAACGTAAGTCCCCCCTCCTTGCACAGTCTATTTTTTCACCCATACTTTGCTGATCCACTCCCACATAAGGCGCTCTTCATGTTGCTTAAAGATAAGACCGTGGTGATTTTCGGCGGCAGCGGCGCGATTGGCCGCGCGGCGGCGCTCGCCATGGCGAAAGAAAGCGCGCGGATCTTTCTGACCGCCAGGCAGGCGGATAAGCTGGAAAAGGCGGCGGCTGAGATTCGCGCCGCAGGCGGGAGCGTCGAGACCCTGCAACTGGATGTGCTGGATGGCGGGCAAACCACCGCGCAGGTGGCCAACCTGGCCGGGCGAACCGGCGGGATTGACATCGTAGTTAATGCCACCGGCTTTCTCCACAATCAGGGGAAAACGCTGGCACAATTATCCCTTGCCGAGTATCACCAGGGTTTTGTCCCCTTTCTTGATGCCCAATTTACTATTGCCCAGGCAGTGGCGCCGTGAATGGGTGGCGAACGCGAGGGCGTCATTATTACCACTATCCCTCCTTCCGCGACGATGGCCATCCCTGGACACCTCGGCCATATCGTCGGCTGCGCCGCAATGGAAGCCTTTATCAAAGCATTGGCCAGCGAACTCGGCGCGAAAAATATCCGCGTGCTCGGCGTACGGTCACACGCGATAGCGGATGCGGCGCTGGCGGGTTCTTATACTGCCGAGGTGTTTGCGCCTAAAGCACAGGCGCTGGGCTTGAGCGTCGAACAGTGGCTGGGTGGTGCGGCGCACGGCACGATGCTGCAGCGGTTGCCGACACTTGAGCAGATAGCCGGAGTCATCACCTTTCTTGCCTCACCGTTGGCGGCGGCGATGACCGCCACGGTGGTTAACGTCACCGCCGGAGCGACGCTTAGCTAGCGCTATTCTCCCCCGCCAGCCGCCCGACCATTAAGCGAATCGCCGCTTTCGACAGCGGCGCGCTATCGGTCACGAAGTGCAGCGTCATCCCCTCGATAAACGCATCCAGCCCGCGCGCCGTCGCCGGTTCAAACCACTGCTCCAGCGTCTGCTGGCTGCGCAGCATCCAGCTCTGCATGACCGTTTTCAGTGCTGGTCGGCTGCTGCAAAACGCGTACAGCTGGTACATTAACTCCATATTGCGCGCGGTGGTCACTTGGGCGCTGAAGATAAGCTCGGCGATAGCGTCGCAGGCCTGTTGGCGGCTGCCGACGCCGTCGAAAAATTGCTGATACTGCGCCGACATTTCGACGGTGAAGTTACGAAACGCCTCCTCAATCAGCGCCTCAATACCGCTAAAATAATAGGTCAGCGAGCCCAGCGGTACCCCGGCGCAGCTGGCAATTTTACGGTGCGTTACCGCATGAATTCCGTGCGCGGCGATGGTATCCAGCGTCGCCTGCAGGATGCGCTCGCGCCGCTGCGGATCGTTCGGTCTGCGGGTCATCGGTGTGTTTTTCCCCTCTGTGCGCTACGCAGGTCAAGCGATAGCGGAATGTGTACAAATGTACACAACCTTGCTACTGTTGTCTGCAACTCTTCTTTCTCGGGCGTTTATGGATGACGGCGCAAACTTCTCGCAAAGCCCTCCAGCTTCGGCTGTGGGCGCTATTTATGTTCTTTTTTATCCCCGGCTTATTGATGGCCTCCTGGGCCACCCGTACGCCCGCGATTCGCGATTTACTAACCCTTTCCACTGCTGAAATGGGAATGGTGCTATTTGGCCTGTCGATTGGTTCAATGAGCGGTATTCTCTGTTCAGCATGGCTGGTGAAGCGCTTCGGTACCCGTAAAGTCATCCGCACAACTATGTTGTGCGCCGTGGCGGGCATGCTGGTGTTAAGCCTGGCGCTGTGGCTCGCCTCTGCGCCGCTGTTCGCATTTGGGCTGGCTATCTTTGGCGCCAGCTTCGGCTCGGCGGAAGTAGCGATTAACGTCGAAGGCGCCGCCGTTGAACGGGAAATGAATAAAACCGTGCTGCCGATGATGCACGGTTTTTACAGCTTCGGCACCCTCGTGGGCGCCGGCATCGGTATGGCGGTGACCGGTTTTGGCCTGCCCGCCGCGCCGCATATTCTGATCGCCGCGCTGGTGGCGATTGCCCCCATCGTTATCGCCATTCGCGCCATCCCCGACGGCACGGGCAAAAACGCCGCCGAATCCGCCCATAGCGAGGCCAAAGGCCTACCGGTCTGGCGCGACGTGCAGCTGTTGCTGATCGGCGTGATCGTGCTGGCAATGGCCTTTGCCGAAGGTTCCGCCAACGACTGGCTGCCGCTGCTGATGGTCGACGGCCACGGCTTTAGCCCCACTTCCGGTTCGCTGATTTACGCCGGTTTCACCCTCGGCATGACCCTCGGCCGCTTCACCGGCGGCTGGTTTATCGACCGCTACAGTCGCGTCACCGTCGTACGCGCCAGCGCGGTAATGGGCGCGCTGGGTATCGGGCTGATTATTTTTGTCGACAGCACCTGGGTTGCCGGGGTATCTGTACTGCTGTGGGGACTCGGCGCGTCGCTCGGTTTCCCGCTTACCATTTCCGCCGCCAGCGATACCGGCCCGGATGCGCCGAAACGCGTGAGCGTCGTGGCGATTACCGGCTATCTGGCTTTCCTCGTCGGGCCGCCGCTGCTGGGCTTCCTTGGCGAACATTTTGGCCTGCGTAGCGCCATGATGGTAGTACTGGGTCTGGTCATGGTGGCGGCGCTGGTAGCCCGCGCGGTAGCCAAACCGCAGCCTGAACCTGTGATGGAGAATAGCTAATGAGCATCAAACTGATTGCGGTAGACATGGACGGCACCTTTTTAAGCGATGCCAAGACCTATAATCGCCCACGTTTTCTGGCGCAGTATCAGCGCATGCGCGAACAGGGCATTCGCTTCGTGGTCGCCAGCGGCAACCAGTATTACCAGCTGATATCGTTCTTCCCCGAGCTGGTCGATGAAATCGCCTTCGTCGCCGAAAACGGCGGTTGGGTGGTGAGCGGTAAAGAGGATATCTTTAACTGCCAGCTGCCGACGACGCATTTCAACGCCGTCGTCGACCACCTGCAAACGCTGCCGCATATCGAAATTATCGCCTGCGGCAAACGCAGCGCCTATACGCTCAATAGCTATAACGACGAGCTAAAAGCGGTGGCGGCAAAGTACTATCACCGTCTCGAACTGGTGGATGATTTTAACCATCTCGATGACGCGATCCTCAAATTCGGCCTGAACGTGCCGGATCATCTGATCCCGGAAATTCAGCCGAAGCTACACGCGGCGCTGGGCGATATGGTTACCGCCGTCGCCACCGGCTACGGCAGTATCGATTTAATCATCCCTGGCGTGCATAAAGCCAACGGCCTGCGCATTTTGCAGGAGCGCTGGGGCATCGATAACCATGAGGTGGTGGCATTCGGCGATAGCGGCAATGATATTGAAATGCTGCAGCATGCCGGTTTTGGTTTCGCCATGGCGAATGCCAAAGCGGAGGTCAATCCGTCGCCAGTCATCATGCTCCGCATAATAACGAAGAAGGCGTATTGCATATTATTGATAAGGTATTGAATCGCGAAGCGCCGTTCGCCTGATGAGAACCCGGATGCCTTTGGGGTCATCCGGGTTTACTACGTATCACGCCTGCTGCGAACTGCCGACGCTTTTATCTTCAGGAAGTAAATAATCAGCCCCAGCCATCAGCACTCCGGCCCAGCAAGTTAAACAGGCTGAAC